>Ga0134125_10009450_pt1 | contig 10976 bp, 9 predicted proteins | sample KB31751_FD_96464 | JGI IMG/M metagenome (GOLD analysis project Ga0134125, IMG submission 96464) | Terrestrial soil microbial communities with excess Nitrogen fertilizer from Kellogg Biological Station, Michigan, USA - KB3-175-1 | ecosystem: Environmental > Terrestrial > Soil > Unclassified ...
CGGGTAGATGTCGGAGCCGAGCGTGGTCATCGTGGTGACCGCCCAGTAGGTGTCCTGCCAGAAGGTGAGGTGCTGGGAGTGCTTCTCGAAGGCGCCGAAGACGGCGCCGCCGCCGACGATCGTCAGCAACGCGAGGAGCGCCGAGTAGCGCAGGCCCTGTAGCGAGAAGACCTCACGCGAGAGCTGCGCCAGGCGCAGCAGCCGCAGCAGGCGGAGGAGGCGAAGCGCCCGCAGGCTTTGAAGTCCGGCGGGGAGGACCGGCGGGGTGAGGACGACGAGGATCAGGTCGAGCGGGTGGTACTTGAGCCACTTCCACCGTTCCGGCACCACCGCCAGCATCACCACCAGCTCGGTGAGGAAGGCGGTCCAGGTGACCCAGTTGAGCGCCGCCGCGATCGTCTGCAGCGTGCCGCCCGGGCGCGACTCCGACAGCGCCACGCTGGGCAGCACCAGGGCGGCCGCGATCAGCATCGGCGTCGAGAGGAATTCGGCGACCTTGGTGCTGCGCTCGTCCATCCCCGGCCCGTAGCGCGCGGGCACCTCGGCAGCCGTGGTCGTGTCCGCGGCTTTCGCGTCGGGTGAGCTCATCGAAACCCATTCGACAAGTGCCACCTTCGACCCTCTCTGTGCCGACTTTGTGACAGAGCTTGAGGCGAGACGTTTTGTCTGTCTATGGTGATGGCGAGATGACGAGCGAGAACGGAAAACGGAATCAGAAGACCGAGATGTTGGAGGCCGAGGCGCGGGCCAGGCTTGACCAACGCCTCGATGCCCTCAAATTACCCGGTCCGTGGACCGAGGCCGACGATCGCTGGCTCGAATTCCTGACGGAGGAACCCCAAGGGCGGCGACGTGTCACGCGAGACCCTGATCTTTGATTCCAGCGTCGTTGGCCGCGTTTCGTGGCAAGGGCGCGGCCTCAGAGTCGACACTCGTCTGGTTGGTAACGAAGTCGCCCGATTCGCCGCGGCGTCGTGGGCGGTCAGCATCGTCACGATCGCCGAGGTTCGCGCGGGTTACCGAATCGGCGGTTGGGGCAGTCGGAGAGTGACCAGGGCGGAACTGCTCCTGGGCGCGTTCGTCCCTCTGACCATCGACGACGGGGACATCGAGGAGTGGTCTCGGTTGATGGCAGCCGCACGTTCAAGAGGCGTAAAGCTCAGCGACAACGATCTATGGATTGCCGCGACGGCAAGCTCTCGCGGGCATGCCCTCGTCACCTGTGATCGTGACCATGAGCGGATCGCGGCGGAGATGCCGGTCGAAGTCGTTTATCTCGCGCCGCCGGTCTGACGATCGCGGAGCGATCAGCCCTTGCGGGCGGCGGCGACCAGGGCGGCGCTGGGCTTGATCACCTTGCGGGGCGCGAAGGTGCTGCCGGCGCGGGAGATGGTGATCGGGCCGATGCTGGGGTCGCCGCTCGGCAGGATGTCGAAGCTGCCGGTGATCCCATTCTTCACCTTCGCGTGGGCGACGGCCGAGATCACCGCGGCGCGGGAGCCGGAGGCTCCGGAGAGGGCGCCGAGGACGAGTTCGGCGGCCTGGCCCGCGTATGGCGCGTACAGTTCGACCGGGCCTTCGACCGTCGTCTTCAGTTCGCTCACCAGAGCCTTGCCGGGACCCTTCAGTTCCTGCGGGACGAGGCCCGGGACGCTGGCGAACATGCCCTTCGAGGCGGGGCCCGCGAGGTCGATCGTCGACTGTTGGGCGAAGCCGTCGGGAGCGAGCAGCTTCACCGCGCCGGGGTTCGGACCGAGCACCGCGACCTTGTCCTTGATCAGGCGGGCACCGTTCTCCTCGATCAGCCCGGCGAGCAGGACCGCGTCCGGTTCGGCCTTCGCCGCCTTTTCCATCAGCGCCGTATAGCTCGATGCTTTCGGGTTCCAGGCGGCGAAGCCGACCACCTTGATCCCCGACTTCGTCGCGGCGCCGCGGAAGGTATGCGCCTGGCCGAGGCTCGTCGGGTCGCCGCCGGCGTAGAGGACGTAGGCGCGCTTGACCCCTTCTCCCTTGGCGAAGCTCGCCAGCCCGGCCCCCTGGTAGGCGTCGTTGGGCACTACCCGGGCGTAGTTGTGGGCCTTCGGATAGAGGCTCTTCGGGGTGCCGCCCGCGCATTCGGGGCTCGACTCGGTGAGGCAGATCGCGGTGTTGCCGGGCGAGACCATCGCCACGCCGCCGCCGGGAGCATTGCCGAGGATCGGGATCTCGACTTCGGCGCAGCCCGAGTTGTAGGTGCCGATCACGGCGAGGACGCTCGGGTCGGCGGCGTAGGCCTTGGCGTTCGCCTGGCAGATCGCCTTCGTCCAGAGGCCCGTCTTCGGGCTCGAGTCGTCGCAGGCCTGGAAGCCGACCGTGGTGCTCCCGGCTTTCCAGTCCGCGCCCTTCAGCACCAGTTCGATCGCCGTGTTCATCTGGATCGAGCGCTGCCGCGAGTCGCCGTCCAGGGGCAGGTCGGAGACGATCAGCGCGCTCGGCGCTCCCGACCCCTCGTACTGGACCGGCCCGCAGGCCCTCAGCGACACCCCCGTCGCTCCCGTCGCTCCGCCGGCCGCACCGGCGCCGAGCACGGCGACGACGATCAGAAGGGTGGTCAGGAGCGCGGAGAGGACGAGGCGGTTTCGCATGGGCGCGAACGATCCCGCCGCCGTCGGACGCTACTCGGCAGCCGCCGGGGCCCCTTTGTCGAGTTCGACGTGGGCGCGGCTGTCCGCGGTGCGGACCAGCGTCAGGGTCGCGATCAGGCCGACGATCGCGAAAGCGGCACCTACCGCGAAGGCGGCCTGGAAGCCTTCGACCAGCTTGGCCGGGGTTTCGGGCGAACCGACCACCGAGTTGGCGACCGCGGCGAGGATCGCCAGGCCGAGCGCCCCGCCGACCTGCTGGGAGGTGTTGATCAGCCCCGAGGCCAGCCCCTGCTCGCGGTCCTGGATCCCCGACACGGCGGCGATCGTCACCGGCACGAAGGCGAAGCCGAGCCCGAGCGCGGCGAGGATCGAGGGGCCGAGGATGTCGGCGAGGAAGCTGCCGTCGACGCTGATCTGGGTGAACCAGATCAGACCCAGGCCGATGCAGGCCATGCCGATCGCGAGGATCGGCTTGAAGCCGACCTTGGTCACCAACCCGGAGGCGATCCCGGCGGCGAGGATGATCGTCACCGCCAGCGGCAGATAGGAGATGCCGGCCTTGATCGGGCTGTAGCCGAGGATCTGCTGCATGTAGAGCGAGATGAAATAGAACATCGAGAAGAGCGAGGCGCCGACCAGGATCCCGACCACGTTGGCCCCGGTGACGGTGCGCACGCGGAAGATCGAGAAGGGGACGAGCGGCGCGCGCGAGCGCAGCTCGATCGCGACGAAGATCGCCAGCAGGAGCAGCGAGGCGACGATCGTGCCGATCGTCTGGACCGAGCCCCAACCCGCCGATTCGGCGTCGAGCAGGGCGAAGACGAAGGCCGAGAGGCCGAGGGTGATCGTCACCGCACCGGCGACGTCGAAGTGGCGCGTCTCCGATTCCGCCGTGGTCTCGGCGATCAGGCTGGGGGCGATCGCGGCGGCGAGGATGCCGATCGGCACGTTCACCCAGAGCACCCATTCCCAGCCGATGTATTCGGTGAGGACGCCGCCGAGCAGCACCCCGGCGGCCCCGCCCGAGCCCGCCACCGCGCCCCACACCCCGAGCGCTTTGTTGCGCTCGGCGCCGTCTTTGAAGGTGACGGCGACGATCGAGAGGGCGGCGGGGGAGAGGATCGCCGCGCCCAGGCCCTGGACCGCGCGGGCGGCGATCAGCTGCCCGGAGTCGGCGGCGAGCCCGCCTGCCAGCGAGGCGAGCGCGAAGAGGATCAGCCCGGCCATGAAGAGTCGCCGGCGACCGAGCAGGTCGGCGAGCCGGCCGCCGAGCAGGAGGCAGCCGCCGAAGGTGAGGACGTAGGCGTTGACGACCCAGGGGAGGCTGTCCTCGGAGAAGTCGAGCGCTTCCTTGATCGTCGGCAGGGCGACGTTGACGATCGAGGCGTCGAGGACGACGACGAACTGGGCGACGCAGAGGAGCGCCAGGGCGCTCCAGCGTTTGTCGCGCGCGTCGGCGAGGTCGGTCACGAATCGTCCCCCGAGAATTTAGTCCGCGGCCGCTCCACCGGTACGCCGTCGAAGAAGGTGTCGACCTTCTCGTCGTAGAAGGCGACCATCCCGGCGATCTGCAGTACCTGCGGGGAGGGGTAGGCGTAGTCGAGGACGACCTCGCCGCCGCGCCGGGCGCGGATCCGCCGTGGGCAGGGCTGCATGAACCCGGCCTCGGACAGGTGGGGCGGGTAACGGGACGAGTCGATCGCGCGGGCCTCCGCGGGATTCACCCGGGGAACACTAACCAACCCGACTCGTCGGCCCGCCGTGCCGCCGGCCCCGCAAGGGTAGTTTGCTAGGCTAATTAGCAGGACTAACGTATATGGCAGCCAAGACCCCCGACACCTCGCTCACCGACACCGCCTCGCAGCTCCGCGACGCGATCGTCCGCACCGCGCGTGCCCTGCGCCAGGAGGCCGCCGCCGAGACCGGGCTCAGCCCGAGCGCGACCGCGGCGCTGGCGACGATCAACCGCGCCGGCCCGCTCACCCCGAGTGAGCTGGCCGAGCTCGAGCGAGTCAAGCGGCCCTCGATGACCCGTATCCTCGGCAGCCTCGAGCGCGAGGGGCTGATCGAACGCACCCCCGACCCGGCCGACGGCCGCAGCTTCCTGGTCGCCGTCAACGAGGCCGGGCGCGAGCGGCTGGCCCGCCTGCGCCGCCGCAAGAGCGCCTACCTGGGCCGCCGCCTGCGCAAGCTCGACCCGGACGAGATCGCGACCCTGGCCCGCGCCGCCGAGCTGCTCGAACGCATCAGGGAGGATGAGCGGGGTTGAGCACCGCCCTGCGCCGCTCGTTCAACTCGCTCGAGGTTCCCAACTACCGGCGTTACTTCGCCGGTCAGGTGATCTCCATCTCCGGCAACTGGATGCAGAACGTCACCGCGCTGTGGCTGATCCTCACCCTCACCGACTCCGGCTTCGCCGTCGGCCTGACCACCGCCCTGCAGTTCCTGCCGATGCTCCTCTTCGGCGCCTACGGCGGCCTGCTCGCCGACCGGATCCCGAAGCGTCGCCTCCTCCTGATCACCCAGTCGCTGATGACGATCCCGGCCGCCGGGCTCTTCCTCGTCACCTTCTTCGGCGTCGAGCAGCCGTGGATGATCTTCATCGCCGTCTTCCTCTTCGGCGCCGTCAACTGCGTCGACAACCCGACCCGGCAGAGCTTCGTGATCGAGATGGTCGGTCCCGACCGCCTCGTCAACGCGGTCAGCCTCAACAGCGTGATCATCGAGACCGCGCGCATCATCGGGCCCGCCTTCGCCGGGCTGATCATCGCCGGCTTCGGCGTCGTCCCCTGCTTCGCGATCAACCTCCTCACCTTCGTCGCGATGATCGTCGCGCTCTTGTCGATGGACCCACGGGCGCTGGCGCCGGCGCCGCCCGCGGTGCGCAAGCCGGGGGCGATCCGCGAGGGCTTGCGTCACGTCCGCCAGACCCCTGAGCTGGCGGTGCCGCTGGCGCTGATGGCGCTGGTCGGCACGCTCGGCTTCAATTTCCAGGTGGTGCTGCCGCTGCTCGCCAGGTTCAGCTTCGGCGGCGGCGCGGGCTCCTACGCGCTGCTGGTCTCGGCGATGGGGGCCGGCTCGATCGTCGCCGCGCTGGTCAACGGCCACCGTGGGGAGACCGGCGGCAAGGTGATCGCCGCCGCCGCGCTCGCCTTCGGCGTCGCCGCGCTCGCCGCCGCGGCGATGCCCGATCTAATCGCCGAGGCGGTCGTCCTCGCCGCGCTCGGGGCCGCCGCGGTGACCTTCGTCTCCTCGGTCAACTCGACGATCCAGCTCGCCGTCTCGGCCGAGATGCGGGGCCGTGTGATGGCCCTCTTCTCGATCGTCTTCCTCGGCTCGAGTCCGATCGGCGGGCCGCTCGCCGGCTGGCTGGCGCAGGCCTACGACCCGCGGGTCGCCTTGGTCCTGGCCGGGATCTCAGGGCTCAGCGCCGCCTGGGCGGCGCGGGTGATCTCCACCCGCACCGCCCGGCGAGCGCTCAGCTATTCGACGTAGCCGGCCGCTTCCAGGTAGGCGGTGGCGGCTTCCTTCGGGGTCTGCTTTTCGAGTTCGACCCGGGCGTCCAGCTCCTGCATCACGGGCAGCGTGAGGCCTTTCTGGACGTTCAGGATCGTCTTTTCGTAATCCGGGCCGGCTTCTTCGGCGACCTTCTTCTTGGTCACGAAGAGAATGTTCCCGGCCGGGAAGACGTGCTTGTCGTCTTCGAGGAGCACGAACTTGTCTTTCTCCGCCGCGAGCTGCGGGTCGGTGGTGAAGAGGATCGAGATATCCGCCTGACCCTTTTCCAACACCGTGTAACGGAGGCTGATGTCGACGGACTTGAATTCCTTGAACTTCAGTCCGTACAGTTTTTCCAGTCCGGCCAGGCAGTCGATCCGCTGGCGGCACTCGGGCGACCCGGAGAGGACCAGTTTTTCACTGATGCCGTCGAGGTCGGAGATCGTTTTCAGGTCGTATTTTTCCGCCGTCGATTTGAGCAGGCCGACCGCGTTGGCGCTGGCGAACGGGGTGGGTTCGAACGCCACCAGGCCTTCCTTTTCGAATTCGGCGTTCGCCTTTTCCCAGGCTTCGGTGGGATCGGAAGGAACTTCTTCCGGTTCCAGCCCGAAGAACGAGGTGAGCGCGGTCGAGGCGTACTCCGGGTAGCCGGAGATCTGCCCCGACTTCAGCGTCTTCAGCGCCACCGTTTCGGAGCCGAGGCTGAGGTCGCTCTTCGCCTTGTAGCCCGCCGCTGCCAGTGCCTGCGTATAGATTTCGCCGAGGATTTCCTGTTCGGGGAAATTCTTCGAGCCGATCGTCAGGCTGACTTTGGCGTTGTCGGGGTTCGAGACGATCGCTTCCCCGCCGCCGCCTTCTTCGCCTTCTTCGGTCGTTTCTTCGGTTTCGGCCGGTGCGGTCGATTCCGCTTCGGTCGCTTCGGACGAGGAGCTGCTCGAGCCGCCGCCGCAGGCCGAGATGCCGACCGCCAGCGCCAGGGCCGCGATCAGCATGACCAGTGCCATCAGCGGCTTCTTCTGGTTGAACCTCACTACGTGCCTCCTTGTGTGTTTGGGACGGATCACTGGGCCTCCTGTAACCGCAGGCCCTTGGAAGTGAGTCGCCGTTGCAACCCCGCCAAGGCGAACTCGAAGAGCAGTGCCAGGATCGCGGTGCAGATCGCCCCGGCGACGACGCCGTCGACGCCGTAGACGTTTTCGCCGAGGATGAAGTCGCCCAGGGTGACGACTCCTACCAGCGGCGCGATCGTCGCCGTGGCGACGATGTTGACCGAGGCTCCGCGGATGCCGGTCATGATGCTCGGCACCGCGATCGGCAGCTCGACCTTACGCATGATTTCGAACTCGCTCATGCCGACCCCGCGGGCGGCGTCGACGGTCGCCCGGTCGACCTGGCGGATGCCGACGAAGGTGTTGGTGAGGATCGGCGGGATGCCGAGCACCGCGAGGGCGCCGGTCAGCGGCACGATCCCGACCCCGATGATCGCGGCGACGAAGGCGATCAAGGCCAGCTCGGGGATCGCCCGGCCGGCGTTGCCGAGGCCGACGGCGAGCAGTTCGCCGGTACCCTTGTGGCCGAAGTAGAGGCCGAGTGGGATCGCGATCAACAGGGCGACCGCGAGCGCCAGGAGGCTCACCTCGATCTGGGTCCAGGCAAGTTCGAGAACCTGGTCGAAGCCGCCGACCTTCTTGCCCCCGGTGACGCTCGATTCCTGCTTCGAGAAGATGAATTCGAAGGCGCCGGCGAACCCGGCGAAGAGCGGATGGGGGAGAAGTGCCACGCTCATGCCGCCGCCTGCGAGGCCGCGCGTCGCCACGGGGTGATCAGGCGCTGCACCGTGAGCAGCACCGCGTCGAACGTCAGCGCCATCAGGATCGCGATCGTCCCGGCGATGATGATCGAGGTCGGGAAGGTGAGGTTCCCCTGGCCGTAGATCTGCGTGCCGAGCCCGCCCGCGTGGGCGAAGACGGCGAGGGTGGCGATCGCCACGGTGCTGACGGTGGCGATCCGCAGCCCGCCGACGATCTCCGGCACCGCCAGCGGCAGCTCGACCTTCCAGAGGATCTGCCGGTCCGAGAGGCCCATCCCGCGCGCCGCGTCCTTGGTCGACTCGGGCACGTTGGCGAGGCCACTCATGATGTTGCGGAAGATGATCTGCAGCGTGTAGGCGCTGAGCGCGATGATCGCCGTCTCCCGGCCGCGGCCGGTGATCGGCAGCAGCAGCAGGAAGAAGGCGAGGCTGGGGACGGCGAAGATGACACCGGTCCCGGCCAGTAGCGGCCACTCCAGCAGGTGGTACCGGTGGGCCAGCAAGGCGAAGGCGAAGGCGACGATGAAGCCGATGACCACCGAGATGATCACCAGTTCGAACTGCTGCAGCGTCGGCGTCCCATAGCGGTTGATGTTTTCCGCGGCCCAGTCCCAGCAGAAGAGGTGGCTGGGGTGCGCCTGGCAGGGCAGCGTTTCGCCGGTCCGTTCGTGGAAGAACCCTTCTTCGACCTGGCCGACGGCGGCCAGCGGCATCGCCAGGAGCGGGCTATTCATCGGCGGCGATCTCGCTTGCCCGGTCGGGGCCATGTGGGCGTTCGACGGCGCCGCGCTCGTCGATCTTCGCGTCGGAGGAGGCGAGGAACTCGGAGATGATCTCGACCGAGAGGATGCCGACGATGCGACCGTCGTGGTCGACCACCGCCGCGTACATCGACTCGCCCTGGAGCAGGTCGGCGAGCGCGTCGCGCATTACGTCGCCGGTTTCCAGCAAGGGCCCGAGCGGCGCGTCGGCGGTGGCCGGGACGGTGTCGCCGGCGAGGTCGCGCTGGGTCAGCCAGCCCTGCGGACGTTCGTCGGCGTCGACCAGCAGCGCGTAGGGGACTTCGACGTCGGGCGCGGCGAGCTCGGCCCGCACCTCGGCGGTCGACTGCCCGGGGCGCGCGTTGGGTGCCCGCCAGAGGTCGATGTCGCCGACCCGCAGCAGCGAGAGCCGCTTCAGCGCCCGGTCGGCGCCGACGAAGTCCTCGACGAACTCGTTCGCGGGCGCCATCAGGATCTCGGCCGGGGTGGCGTACTGCTCGACCCGACCGTGCTGTTTCATGATCGCGATCCGGTCGCCCATCTTGATCGCCTCGTCGATGTCGTGGGTGACGAAGAGGATCGTCTTGCGGATTTCGGCCTGGAGGCGGAGGAACTCGTTCTGCAGTCGCTCGCGATTGATCGGGTCGACCGCCCCGAACGGCTCGTCCATCAACATCACCGGCGGGTCGACGGCAAGCCCCCGCGCCACCCCGACCCGTTGCTGCTGGCCGCCGGAGAGTTGTACGGGGTAGCGATCGGCGAGGTCGGGATCGAGCCCGATCAGGTCGAGCAGCTCGCTCGTCCGCGCCCGGATCCGCTCTTTGTCCCAGCCGAGGAGCTGCGGCACGGTGGCGATGTTCTGGGCGATCGTCCGGTGGGGGAAGAGGCCGACCTGCTGGATCACGTAGCCGATTTCGCGCCGTAGGCGGGCGCCGTCCTGCTTCTTCACCGACTCGCCGCCGATCAGGATGTCGCCCTCGGACAGCTCGATCATCCGGTTGACCATCCGCATCGAGGTCGTCTTGCCGCAGCCGGACGGCCCGACCAGTACGCAGATCTCCCCCGCCTCCACCTCGAGGTCGAGATGGTCGACCGCCGGCGCCGACGAATCACCGTAACGCTTGGTAGCGCCCTGGTAACTGACGGAGCTGGCTCCGCCTCGGGACTGTTCGGACGCCTCGGCGGCGGGCACTTGAGGCGACTTTATACCCCCGGCGAGGCGGATTCACGCAAGGGCGCGCGACCGGTACCCAGCTCGGTACCGCCGTGGTGATGCTCACAGTGGGAGCTGGTCGAGCCGCCACGGGAGAGCCACAGGAGGGCGAGGAAGATCGCCGTCGCGATCACGTTCAGCGCCAACTTGTAGTTGAGCCCGACCGAGCCGAAGACGTCGGCCCGGGAGGGCCGCGGGCCGGTGGGGACCAGGCCGACGAGGCCGAAGACGCCGTCGACGATCAGCGCGGCGACGATGATCGTGACCAGCATCAGCGCCGTGATCCGCAGCGCGAAGGCGGTGCCGTAGTACTTGCGGTAGGCGAGCACGATCGGCAGCACGATCAGGTCGGCGAAGAGGAAGGCGACGACGCCGCCGAAGCCGATCCCTCCCGACCACAGCACCGCCGCCAGCGGCACGTTGCCGACCGAGCAGACGAAGCTGAGGACGGCGATCAGCGGACCGACGATGACGTTCTCCAGCGTGCGCAGGAGCGGTGGGGCGTCGGTGACGAAGAGGACGTTGAAGAAGTCGTCGCCGAGCAGGCCGATGAACCCCGCCAGGAGGAATCCGAGCGTGATCTCCTTCCACAACATCGCCCAGTCCATGCGGAAGTTGACCGCGACCGCACGCCAACTGCGCTCGCCATCGTCATGTTCGTGACCGCCGCCCGCCTGTTCGGCATGCTTGCGGGCCTGCACCTCCAGCGCCGGCGAGACGAAGCGGCGCAGCAGCAGCGCCATCAGCGCGATCAGGACCAGGCCGCCGACGAACTCCGCCAGGGTGAACTGCCAGCCGAGCAGCACCCAGAGGACGAGCCCGAGCTCCCAGACCAGGTTGGTGGAGGCGAACTGGAAGGAGAGGGCGGTGATCGCCGAGGCGCCCTTGGCGAAGAGCGAGCGGGCGATCGCGATCGCCGCGTAGGAACAGGAGGAGGAGGCGGCGCCGAGGCCGGTGGCCTTGGCGATCGGGGCGAGGCCGGTGCCGGAGAGGGCGCCTTCGATCCGCGCCCGCGGCACCCAGGCCTGGACGATGCCGGAGATCGCGAAGCCGATCACCAGCGCCCACCA
>Ga0134125_10009451_pt1 | contig 10975 bp, 11 predicted proteins | sample KB31751_FD_96464 | JGI IMG/M metagenome (GOLD analysis project Ga0134125, IMG submission 96464) | Terrestrial soil microbial communities with excess Nitrogen fertilizer from Kellogg Biological Station, Michigan, USA - KB3-175-1 | ecosystem: Environmental > Terrestrial > Soil > Unclassified ...
CGCCGACGCGCGCGCCTCGTCGCGCTCGTGCTCGAGCCTGGAGACGTGCTGGTCCAGCACGGCCCGGGCCTCGGCAAAACGCACGCGTTCGCTGGCGCTGGCGGCCAAGCGCTGGCGCATCAGATCGACGTCGTCCTGCATCAGATCGTTGCGCTCGGAGAGCTGGCTGATGTCCTTCTCGACCTTGGCCAGCTGGCCGCGCAGATCGGGCGGCGCCGCCGGCTTCGCCGCAACCGCGCTGTCGCGCACCTCGGCGCCGAAGGCGTGCACGTCGCGCTGAAGATTCTGATCCTGCTCGACGACGGCGAGCAAATAGGAGCGGTAGACCTCGAGGTCCTTGGTGATCGCCTGCACCTTGCCGTTCTGGTTCGCCACCTCGTCGACCAGCTCGTGATAGGATTGGCGCGTGCGCGTGATCTCGTTCTCTTTGGCGATCAGCACGCCGCGGTGATAGACCGCATCGAGCGTCGCACCGAGCATCCACACACCGGCGAGGATCGCGCCGCCGACGAGCGTCACCTGTTGCATCGATGTCAGCTTCAGCGATCGCATGCGATCGCCATCGCGCAAGATCAGCAACCGATCGGGAAACCAATACTGGCGCAAACGCGCAGCTTTGGCGGCGACCCGAAACGCCCAACGCATTACGCGATGATCCCCGAGGCTAACCGCGGTCGGGGACGGCATGGCACGGTGCGGTGCAAAAGAGATTCGCTGCGCTTGTTAGACCGATCTCTCATTCGCCCCCCGCATGTCTTTGTGCTTATGGAGAAATAGTCTTCATGTAACCTGGCCCAGCAAGACCAGCGCAACCTCGACAATACCTAAACGGATTAGGCGAAAAGTGCAAGGCGTTCCACGCAATTGCGCCTAAAATAGGGCCCTTTCCTTGGTCGCCGATTCATCGCTGCAGCGCAAAAACCACAATGTTGCTTGAACGCCGCAATATCCGATTCTCGAAAGCTTTCGAAGGTCTTACCCGGCGCTTTGCGGGACAAGGACGGCGCCGGTGGTCAGTGCCGGCGCCGTGGCCTATCCTCGTTTTCTTTGCAAGCTCACGAGCTTTTGCCTGATGCCGAGCAAGTTCGATCGCGCCGACCCCGACAGCCGGGCCTTGCGGGCTTGTTATGGCGAACTGGCCGACCGGCTGCAGCGCGAAGCGACGGAGATGCGCAGCGCCATCCACGCCAAATACTATCCCGATTTCGGCCTCGTCGACGGCGCGAAGAAACGTCAGCTGCTGCGCCGCTCGGGCTCGTGGAGCGAGCTCTTTCGCGGCCATATCGAGCGGCTTTTTCGGCTTTCGGGCGAGGTCGAGGACAAGCTCGTCTATTCGCTGGCGGTGGAGACCAGGCCCGAGCTCGACGAGATCTTTCAGTCGACCCGCGGGCGCAAGACCGCGACCGACCGCATCCTGCGGGCGCTCAGCGCCAGGCTGCGCTTCTTGAGCGACGGCGAGGCGCTGGATACCGAGACGCTCTACGAATTCTGCGCGCTGGCGGAGCGCGCCGCCCTGTTCTTCCGCTATACCAGCTACCGGCTGCTGGCGCCGGCGGGCAGCGGGGTCGCCTTGCGCGACGGCAAGTTCTTCGGGCTCGATCCCGAAGAGATCGAGCGGCTCGCCGACACGCTTCCCGAGGAGCTCAGCGCGCCGGTGCAGGGACCGGAGCCGGAAATTCCGCTGGTGGCCGTGACGGTGCAGCCCTCACCCTATGCGCGCCGGCCGGGCCGCGCGCTGGTCGTGCGACACCGCGAATAAATGAGCTATTTCGAGCCCTCCCGCCGGCCCTTCGAGCGCCGCCGGCTCGGCTCCTGGACGGACCTTCTCGACGGGCTGCGGCGGCGCCCGCCAAGACAGCAGGCAGTCGCCGTGCTGCTGCTCGCCGTCTATGTCGCGGCGGCCGCCTGGCTGTGCGGCGCCGGCTGGGCGGCCGGCGCCTGGACGGGTGTGGTCGTCGCGCTTGGCCTGGCAGGCCTGGCGCTGCTCGAGCGCAAGAGCGCGCCGCTCGCGAGCCGCATCGCCCGCATGCTCTTCATCGCGATCGCCACGCCGTCCGTGCTCGTGCCGGCGATCGTGTTCGTCGCGATCGGATTCTGGCTGCTGATCAGCCTGCCGCTCTGGCTCTATCGCCGCTGAGCCGGCGGTGCCGGCACAGGACGGCGCGGTCAGCCCGAGCTGACGGGAGCGGCGCTCACTTGCGACTTCGCGGCCGGCGCTTCGACCGTCATCGTCGTCACGGCCTGCACCGTCTCGGCCTGCGCGCGCTCGGCGGCGGCGCGCGCCTCGCGCTTCGCCCGCTGCTTGGCCGGGCGATGCAGCATGAACCACACCACCACGCAGAAGAGGACGAGCGCGCCGAGCCCGACATAGGTCACGACATTCTCCGGCGCCGTGCCGAACATGCGGCGCGCCGCCGAAGCCATCGAATAGCCGAAGCCGGCAAAGGCGACCGCCCACAGGCCGGCGGCCGTGAAATTCAGCATGCCGAATCGCCGCCAGGACACATGGCTCATGCCGACCGCGAAGGAGCTGACATTGCGGATGCCGTAGATGAAGCGGAAGGTCAGGATGAACCAGCTGCTGTTGCGCTCGATGAGGCCCATCGCCTTGTCGGTGCCGGGGCGCCAGCGCGGGAAGCGCGTGATCAAACGCGTGCCGTAGCGGCGGCCGAGATAGAAATAGATCTGATCGCCGGCGAAGCTGCCGAGCCAGGCGCAAGCGAGCAGCACCGGGAAGGAGATCAAACCCTTGTGCGCGAGATATCCGGCGAGGACGACGAAGCTTTCGCCCTCGAGGGCGGTCCAGCAGAAGGTCAGCACATAGAAGAGGGCGTGCCCATAATGGTCGAGCTGGACGATCAGATCGTGTGCAGAGCTCACGCCATTCTCTTCCTGCTCCGGGCGAGCGGTTGAGCCGCTTCATACCCTGATCGACGATCGCTCTCCCCCCGAGAGCGCAGACATAGGCAGGAGCCTATCATAGGCCTCCACCCTGTACATAAGATAACATTCGGCGCAAATGCGCTACACCGCTGGCAGCTTCCGCGGGGCGCCGCGCCACGGCCGTCATGCGTCCAGGAGCTTGCGGCGGGCGGCGCGATATTTCTCCGCCATGTCCGCGGCATCGCCGGCGCTGATCGAGCCGTGTGCCAAGTCGAAGAACGGCCCCTCCTCGCGGGTGATGTGCGCCTCCAGCATGCGGGCGACGTCCGACACCTGCTCGCGCCAGCCGGTGTCCTCGCCGCCGTCGGCCGGCGGCACGGTCAAGGCCTCGATCGCCGCCTCGAGCTGCTCGTGCTCGGCCATTGCCTGCTCGGTCGCGGCGGCCCCGCCCGGCGCCGTCATGACGGCCGGGTAAAGAACTTCCCGCTCGAAGAGATCGTGGAACTCGAACTGCGATTTCAGCGCCTCGAGCTCGCTGCCGTTGCGCGGGTGGGAGGCCAGCCGCCGCACCCGGGCCAGCATGCGGGCATGATCCTCGCGGAGCAGGTCGTAGATCTCCATCACCACTCCCGCGGACGCCGGTCCTTGGTGGACGCGCGCCGACGATACGGCGCAACCAACGCAAAGGCGGCGTCAAAGTTCGGCCCAAGCGCGCTCCGGGACGCGGCTCAGCCAGTGCGATCTTCCGACGAGGAGCGATTGGGATCAAGGCGGCCAGGCTTGGCGGAGAAAACGACGGCAAGGCTGGCACCCGATCGCGGCGAAACTGCGGCGCCGGGCGGCAGGCCGCGCTTGACCGGGCGCCCGACGCGGCGCTTGCTGGGCTCGCCATGGCCGCTCCCCGCGAAACCCTGCTCGCCGCCAACCAGGCTTTCTACGACGCCTTCGACCGGCGCGATGTCGCGGCGCTCGAGGCGCTGTGGTCGAGCGCGCGGCCGGTCAGCTGCATCCACCCCGGCTGGGACGTGATCCTCGGCCGCGACGAGGTGCTGGCGAGCTGGCGCAGCATCCTCACCAATCCGGCCGCGCCCCACATCCAGTGTCGCGATCCCTATGCCCTGCTCGAGGGGCCGCTCGGCGCCGTGATCTGCCATGAGGTCCTGCCCGACGGGGTGACCGTCGCGACCAACCTGTTCGCCGAGGAGGCCGGGGTCTGGCGCATGGTCCATCATCAGGCCGGGCCGGTCATGGCGGCCCCCGGCCGGCGGGCCAGCGCCGCCCTCCACTGAGCTGCCGAGCCCGAGCTCGGCCCCCCTCGGCCGGCCCCGGCGCCGCCTGGACCGGGCGGGTTCCACCGGTGCGGCACTTTTGCACTGCGACCGTGCCAACCGGCTTGCATTGTGCTAGGCTTTCCTGGCTTGGCAGGCGAATCGATGGTTTTTACGACGCAACGTAACGGAATGCTGCACAGCCAGCGCTGCGCGACGGCATGGCGGAACGGGACGCCGGAAGGACAACGCCGGAAGGACATTTAAAGCCGCTCACTTGGGGGACCAATGACGCGGCTGCGCTGGAGGAGAGATCGTGAGTTCGAAGGAGCGCAACTATCGTGAGCCCAGGCGGCGGGGCTTCGACGATGATCATTTTGGTGCGAGCCGCGGCGGGTCGTTTGAACCTCCGCCTCGTTTTGCACAATCGCGGCCGCCACAGGCGCAAGCACCGAGCGGGCCGCCGATCGATGCGGTGGTGAAGTGGTTCAATCCGGAAAAGGGCTTCGGCTTCGTCGAGCTCAGCGATGGCACGGGCGATGCGTTCCTGCATATCGCAGTGCTCGAATCCAAGGGTCACAAGGCCGTCGCGCCTGGCGCCAAGCTCAGCGTGCGCGCCGGCATGGGGCAGAAGGGCCAGCAGGTTTTCGAGGTGCTGTCGGTCGATGAATCGACGGCCGACCAGACGGCCCGCACCTTCGCGCCGCGCACGCCCCGCCATCTCGATGCCTCCAACTCCGAGGAGATGGATGGCGTCGTGAAATGGTACAACCAGACCAAGGGCTTCGGCTTCGTCTCGGTGGCCGACGGCGGCAAGGACGTGTTCGTCCATGCCAAGGCGCTGCAGCGGTCCGGCCTGATGGACCTGGTCGAGGGCCAGCCGGTCAAGATGACCGTGGTCCAAGGTCTGAAGGGCCGCGAGGCGCTGCGCCTCACCCTCGGCTGACCGCCTGAACCCGCGCCGAGGCCTGGCCGTTGCCACGGCCAGGCCTCGGCGCGCCAGGATTCATGGCCCGCTTTGCTCGAGCCCGGCCCGGCGCGCGGCAAAGCCCGCGCCATCGGCCGGCCGGTAAAGAGCCAGCATTCACCAATCATTAAATAAAATGCCAGACGATCGCCCCCTTGGAGGTATGAGGGCCGCGATGTCGATGGGGCGTGCTTTCGGATCTGTGGAGGCATCGAGCCCGCTCGGCGAGCTCATGACTCTTGACGATCTCCCCCCACCCAACACCAAGCGCTGGGTCATCCGGCGCAAGGCGGAGGTGGTGGCCGGCGTGCGCCTTGGGCTCATCAGCCTCGAGGATGCCTGCCGCCGCTATCGGCTGTCCCTCGACGAGTTCCTATCCTGGCAACGGCTGATCGACCGCCACGGCATGCGTGGCCTCCGCGCCACGCGGGTGCAGGAATACCGCGCCCGCCAGGAAGCCCGCCCGAACGGCGCGCCGAAGCGCGAGAAGGTCGACTAGCCTAGCCTCCTCTGCTTCCTCGCTTTTTTTCCAGTTGAGCAATTGGCTCCGCCCGCGTCGCTAAACCGCGCGCGGCTAGGCAAGTTTTGCCGGTAGTTAACATAATTTTCACCAGTCTCCTTCCATTCTGCGCGTCACATCCAGCGCCTCCGGGCTCTTCCCCTTCAGACCGCAGAAGAGGTCGACGTGAACGCCTTTATGCAGACCCTGCGGAATCTGGGCCCGGTGAGGCTCGGCATCATCGCGGGAATCGCGATCATCACGGTCGCATTCATGGTGTTCGTGATCGCCCGCACCGGCAGCGCGCAGATGTCGCTGCTCTACTCCGATCTCGATCCGACCGATGCCGGCCGCGTCACCACCCGCCTCGACACGCTGAACATCCCCTATCAGCTGCGCAATGACGGCGCGCAGATCCTGGTGCCGGCCGACATGGTCGCCAAAGCGCGCCTGCAGCTCGCTTCGGAAGGCCTGCCGACGGGCGGCTCGATCGGCTACGAGATCTTCGACAAGACGCAAGGGCTCGCGACCTCGAGCTTCGTGCAGAACATCAACCAGCTGCGCGCGCTCGAGGGCGAGCTCGCGCGCACCGTCCAGGGCATCCAGGGCGTGCGCCAGGCGCGCGTCCATCTCGTGCTGCCGCAGCGCGAGCTGTTCAGCCGCGACAAGCAGGATCCCAGCGCCTCGATTCTCCTGCGCATGGCCGGCCAGGTCAGGCTCGACCGCAAGCAGGTGCAAGCGGTCCAGCATCTCGTCGCCACGGCCGTACCGGGGCTGAAGCCCGAGCGCGTGTCGGTCGTCGACGAACGCGGCACCCTCCTCGCCGGCGGCGTCGACGAATCGACCGGCATCGGCGCCCTCAGCAGCGCCAACGATCTCAAGCTCGCTTACGAGAACCGCCTCGCGCGCTCGGTCGAGGATCTGCTCGAGCGCACCGTCGGCCAGGGCAAGGCGCGGGTCGAGATCGCGGCCGACATGAACACCGACCGCGTCAGCGAGAACAGCGAGCAGTTCAATCCCGACCAGCAGGTCGTCCGCTCGACCCAGACCGTGAATGATCAGTCCGAGCAGAACGAGAGCGACAACAACCAGTCGGTGACGATCGCCAACAACCTGCCGCAAGGCCAGGGCCAGGCCGGCAGCGGCACCGCCAATACGAGCCGCAGCAACCGCTCGGAAGAAACCACCAATTACGAGATCACCCGCGTCGTGCGCAGCCAGGTGCGCGAGCCCGGCGGCGTCGCCCGCCTGTCGGTCGCGGTGCTGGTCGACGGCACCTATGCCAACCGCGACGGGCAGCAGGTCTATCAGCCGCGCACCCAGGATCAGCTCGCCTCGATCGAGACGCTGGTCAAGGCAGCCGTCGGCTTCAACGCCCAGCGCGGCGACCAGGTCAATGTCGTGAACCTGCCCTTCACCTCGACCGAGGACGAGACGCAGCAGCAGCAGAAGCTGTTCGGCATGGATCGCGGCGAGGTGATGCAGCTGGCACAGGTGCTGGCGCTCGGCGCCGTCGCCATCCTGGTGCTGCTGATGATCGTGCGGCCGCTGGTGCGCCGCGTCTTCGAAAGCATGCCCAGCGCCGCCACCGCCGGCGATGCCGCCGCCATGCTGGGCGGCGGCGACTTCCCGCAGCTCACCGGGCCGACCGCCCGCACCATGATGCTGCCGGGCGAGGAGAACGAGGAAGAGCTCGAGGAGATGATCGATCTCAACCGCATCGAGGGTCGTGTGAAGGCGTCGAGCCTGCGCAAGATCGGCGAAATCGTCGAGAAGCATCCCGAGGATGTGGTCGCGATCATCCGCAACTGGCTGTACCAGGAAAGCTGATCGATGCGGGGCCAGATCTAGATGCGCGTACGCGAGGATTACCGGTCGCTCACCGGACCCGAAAAGGCGGCGATTCTCATGCTGTCGCTCGGCGAAGAGCATGCCGCACGTCTATTCGAGCTCATGGACGACGAGGAAATCCGCGAGATATCCCAGACCATGGCCAATCTCGGCACGGTCAGCTCGAACCTGGTCGAACGCCTGTTCGTCGAGTTCGCCGAGCAGTTCAGCCAGGGCGGCTCGCTGGTCGGCAGCATGGATTCGACCGAGCGTCTGCTCAACAAGGTGCTCGACAAGGAACGCGTCGACACCATCATGGAAGACATTCGCGGTCCGGCCGGCCGCACCATGTGGGACAAGCTCGCCAATGTGAGCGAGCAGGTCCTGGCCAACTATCTGAAGAACGAATATCCGCAGACCGTCGCCGTGGTGCTGTCCAAGGTGAAGGCCGACCATTCGGCGCGCGTCCTGGCGCAGCTGCCGGAGACCTTCGCCATGGAAGTCGTCATGCGCATGCTGCGCATGGAGGCGGTCCAGAAGGAGGTGCTCGGCGACATCGAGAAGACGCTGCGCACCGAGTTCATGAGCAACCTGGCCAAGACCAACCGGCGCGATCCGCACGAGATGATGGCCGAGATCTTCAACGCGCTCGACCGCGCGACCGAGACCCGCTTCCTCTCCTCGCTCGAGGAGCGTAACAAGGATTCGGCGGAGCGCATCCGCGCCCTGATGTTCACTTTCGAGGACCTGTCGCGCCTCGACACCGCCGGCATCCAGACGCTGATGCGCGCCGTCGAGAAGGACAAGCTCGGGATCGCGCTGAAAGGCGCCAGCGAGAGCCTGCGCGACAGCTTCCTCGGCAGCATGTCGGAACGCGCTTCCAAGCTGCTGCGCGAGGACATGGCCGCCATGGGCCCGGTCCGCCTGCGCGACGTCGACGATGCGCAGATGCAGATGGTGCAGATGGCCAAGGACCTCGCCGCGCGCGGCGAGATCACCCTCGACGAGAAGGGCGGCGACGAATTGATCTATTGATCCATTGATCGATCGATCCGCGACAACAGGACAGACGAAGCAGGGGCGACACGGGCAACAAGATGAGCGAACCGAAGCAACCGACGGCCGGACAGACGGGAAGCGACGCCGCGCTTGGCGCCGACGATCCCGCGTCGCCGCTCGGGCCGCTGCCGGACGGCATCATCGACGACACGCCGCTCGAGAGTTTTGACGAGCAGGGCTTCTTGCATTCGCTGTCCGAGGACGACCAGCGGCCCCGTTTCGGCGCCGAGGCGCATGAGGGGGCGGTCGGCCTCGCCGTCGGCGAGGACTCCGATGACGCCGCCGGCGAGATCGCGGCGGCCGGCGAGGCGGGCGACGATCTCGCTGTGCTCGAGCCGGGCGCCGAGGACGCGCCCATCGAAGCGGCCGAGGATGATCTGCCGGTCGAGGCGACGGGCGAAGGTCTCGATCTCGGGCTCGACGAGCTCGATCTCGCGGCCATCGAGGAAGTAGCCGAGGAAGCGGCGGCCATCGCCGAGCCGGAGGCAGACGCGGAGGCAGAGGCAGGCAAACGCGGCAGCGCGGCCGGCGAGGCGCCGAAGCTGCCGAAATTCATGTTCGACGTGTCCTTCGATCTGCCCGAGCCCGAGCACTTTCCGGAAGCGAGGCCCGAACCCGAGCCGGAACCCGAACCCGAGCCCGAGGTGCCGCCGCCGCCGACCTTCAGCGAGGAGGAGATGGCGGCCGCCCGGCAGGCCGGCTTCGCCGACGGCCAAGCCGCCGGCTACCAGCAGGCCATGCAATCCGTCGAATCCAAGATCGCGTCGGGCGTCGATGCGGTCGGCATGTTTCTCCCCGACCTGCTCGGCAAGCGCGACAAGCTGAGCCTGGCGCTGGCGAGCGATGCCGCGCGCCTGGCGCATGCGCTGGTGCGCCGCGCGCTGCCCGAGTTCAATCGCCGCTATGGCCCGCTCGAGATCGAGACGGTGGTGAGCCAGGCGATCCAGACCGCGATCGACCAGCCGCGCATCCATGTCCGCGTCGCCCCCGACATCGCCGAGCGCATCACGGCACCGGTGCAGAGCGCCGCCGAGACGGCGGGCTATGCCGGCCGCGTGACCGTCGTCGGCGATCCGGCGCTCGGGCCGGCCGACGTCAAGGTCGAATGGAGCGATGGCGGCGTCGAGCGCCTGGCCGAGCAGGTGTGGGCGAATCTCACCGCGATCGTGGCGCGGTTGGTCGAGCGATTGGAAGCGGACACCGGATTGAAGAGCGTCACGGTCGACAGCGCCGCATGAGCGGGATTTTCAACGATCAGGCAAGGCGGGTAAGCCCGCATAGGAGTGAGTGATGGCCGGAAAGACAATGGATCTCTCGGAGCTCGAAGAAGCTCTCGAAGAAGGCGGTGGCGGTCAAGGCGGCGGCACGCGCGAGCTGGGTGCGATCTACGACATCCCGGTGCAGGTGCAGGCCGTGCTCGGCAAGGCGACCATGCAGGTCAGCCAGCTGCTCAAGCTCGGTCGCGGCGCCGTGGTCGAGCTCGACCGCAAGGTCGGCGAGGCGATCGACATCTATGTGAACAACCGGCTCGTCGCCCGCGGCGAGGTGGTCATCGTCGACGAGCGCCTCGGCGTGACCATGACGGAAATCATCAAATCGGATCGTCAGCAATAACCCCCCTGCAAAGTAAAGGGGCCGCCTCCTACCGGCGCGTACCCCTATTGGTCGTTTTGGAGTACAGGTTGCCATGCGTCTATTGATCGTCGGCTCGCTCGAAGGCCACGTCACGGAAGCCGGCCGGATCGCGCTCGCCCGCGGCGCGAAGGTCAATCATGTCGCCGAAATCGAGGCCGCGCTGAACGCCCTGCGCAGCGGCCAGGGCGCCGATCTGGTGATGATCGATGTCAAGCTCGATGTCGGCCGCCTCATCGAAGCGCTGCGCAGCGAACGCATCAGCGTGCCGGTGGTCGCCTGCGGCGTCAGCAACGACGCCGGCGCCGCGGTGCGCGCGATCAAGGCCGGCGCCCGCGAATATATCCCACTGCCGCCCAACGCCGAGCTCATCGCCGCCGTCATCGAGGCGGTGGTCGAGGAGACCAACGCCCTCGTCCACAACGATCCGGCGATGGAGCGCCTCCTCAAGCTCGCCGATCAGATCGCCCCTTCGGAAGCGAGCGTGCTCATCACCGGCGAGAGCGGCACCGGCAAGGAGGTCCTGGCGCACTACCTGCATCGCAAAAGTCGCCGCTCCGCCCAGAAATTCGTGTCGGTGAATTGCGCCGCCATTCCCGAGACGCTGCTCGAATCCGAGCTGTTCGGCCACGAGAAGGGCGCCTTCACCGGCGCCGTCGCCCGCCGTCTCGGCAAGTTCGAGGAAGCGAATGGCGGCACCCTGCTGCTCGACGAAATCAGCGAGATGGAGCCGCGCCTCCAGGCCAAGCTCCTGCGCGCCATCCAGGAACGCGAGGTCGACCGGCTCGGCGGCACCCAGCCGGTCAAGGTCGACATTCGGCTGATCGCGACCTCCAA
>Ga0134125_10009452_pt1 | contig 10975 bp, 10 predicted proteins | sample KB31751_FD_96464 | JGI IMG/M metagenome (GOLD analysis project Ga0134125, IMG submission 96464) | Terrestrial soil microbial communities with excess Nitrogen fertilizer from Kellogg Biological Station, Michigan, USA - KB3-175-1 | ecosystem: Environmental > Terrestrial > Soil > Unclassified ...
CGGTCTTGATCGGCGGCACGTTCTGCGTCTCCTGAGAGGACACGAACCGCCCGCCGCCACCGATCTGGAAGCGCGGCATGACCTGGTAGACGCTCCAGAATGTCAGAGCGTGCCTGGGCGTATTCATCAGCGGCGAACCGACCGGCGCCGCCCCGGGGGTCGAGCTCGTCTGCTGGCTGTCCAGGTAGATATAACCGCCGGTGATCTGCCAGTCCTGAGAGATCCGGCCCTCCAGGCGCAGCTCCGCGCCATCGACCCGCTGGCTGCCTGCCAGGATGTTCAACGTGATGTTGTCGGGATCGGGGACCCGGGCATTGTCCTTCTCGATCCTGAAGACCGAGCCGCTGACATCGAGCCGGTTGTGCGCCAGCGCCCACTTGGTGCCGAGCTCGTACGACTTGTTCTTCTCCGCATCCAGCTGGGCATTGTTGAGAGAGAAGGAACGCGAGCTGCTGATCAGCGACAGGTCCTCCGCGGACGGATTGAAGGAGGTGCCGAAGGAGAAATAGGCGTTGCCGTTGTCGGCGATCCGGTAGGCAAGGGCTCCGCGGTATCCGGTCACCTCATCCGTGTGCACAATGTGGTCGGTCCTGGTGAGCAGGCCGGTCGTTATCGTCGAGAAGTTGTAGTCGTTGTAGTCGACGTGGAAGTAGTCCCATCGCAGTCCCAGGATCAGCGTCCATCGATCGAAGCTCGCGGTGTCCATGGCGAAGGGGCCGGCACTGCTGCCGATCAGGTGCGTCTCGTAGCGCGGGTAGGTGCGCGTCGCGTAGAAGTACTGGTTCTCGTTCGGCGCCAGCAGGTTGGTCCCGGGCACGCCGGCGCTGTTCCAGAACGTCGGAGCCGCCTTCTCGTGACCTCCCTCCACACCGATGACCGAGGCATTGTGAATGGCGCCCAGATCCCAACGCACCGTCCCGAAGAACTGGTCCCACAGCATCCGGTCATCACTGGCGCCGGTGTTGTCGTTACGGCTGACGGTCACCGTGGCGACCGGCGTGGCCGCCGGCAGCGTCGTCGCCGTCAACGGCTCGCTGAAGCGGAACTCCCGCTCGTAGTCCGCATAGCGGACCACGTTCTGCACGGACAACGTGTCCGAGAAATCGTGAATGAGCCGGATCGTGCCGATTTCGGTCCGCGTGCGCATGTAGTCGTTGCGGAAGCCGTAGTTGTTGTTGCGCGGGACGGGCGCCGGCAGCGCGCCAAGGTACGGCAAGCCGTAGTCCGGGATATCGTTGTTGTATTGGTGATAGAAGGACACGGTCAGCCGGGTCGGCGTTCCGAGGCCCAGCGCGAGGGTGGGCGCGATTCCCCAGCGCGAATTGTCGATGACATCGCGATCGGTCACCTGCGCCTTGTGGACCATGGCGTTGATACGCAACGCAGCGCCTTCCCCGAGCGCGGCCAACGGTTCATTGACATCGACGGTGGCGCGGCGCGTGTCATCCGTGCCGCCCATGACGGTTCCGGCGATGAAGGGCTCGAGCCGCGGCATCTTGCTCGCCTGCTCGATCACCCCACCGGTCGAGCCGCGGCCGAACAGAATTCCCGAAGGCCCCTGGAGAACCTCGATGGACTCCAGGTTGAAAGGATCGCGATAGTAGTCGCCATAGTCGCGGACCCCGTCCAGGAACAGGTCATCGCGAGCGACGAAGCCGCGGATGGTCGGCGAATTGCCCAGCGACTTGAATTCCCCCGCACCGAGGGTGATGCCGGGGACCGTCTTCAGGGCCTGGTTGAAATCAGTGACACCGCGGTCCTGCAGCACCTGCTGGGAGATGGTGTCGATCGACTGCGGGGTATCGATGATGGGCGTGACGAGCTTTCCGAGGCTCGACGTGTCGGTCTTGTACGCATCGCGCTGACCGAAGATGTAGACCTCTTCCTTGGCCTGATTCGAGCTCGCCGCGGAATCCTGCGCCTGCACGGCAACGGCCTGCAGGACTCCCAACCCCGTCCCCAGGACGTTTCGCAACAAACCGCCGCGCCTGTCCGCAGTCATTCAAGGGCTCCCCCCGCTTTATATCCGTCCGTATATAGCGAGTGGAGTGGTGGAAGTCAAAGGCGTTCGGCTATCGGGATCACCGGCTCGTCATGGTGGGACGCAGCGCAGTGCAGGAACCTGCGAGGAGCAGAGTTCTTTTACTTCTGTAATGCGCTACGAGCGGAGTGAGATCATGAGCGCAGTCCTGGCAGCATTGTTCCCCAATCACCAGATCGCAGTCGCCGTGCGCACACGGCTCGTGGAGGACGGCTTTCCAACCGATCGGGTCGAGCTCGCCTCGCGGCAGGACCCTGGCCCTGCGGATGTCGTGCCGGCCAAAGACATGGCCGACAAGCTGAGATTGCATTTCCGGCAGCTGTTTCCGGCAGATACCGACGCGGAAGCCACCGATCTCCTTTGCAAGGGCGTACTCGAGGGCCGTGCGGTCATAGCCGTACATCCCCGCGGAGACATCGAGACCGAACGCGCACGCGAGATCCTCGAGCAGGCAGGCCCTGTTGAGCTGCGCTCACGCGACCTGGAGAACCAGCCCATGGAGCGCGCCGCTTCGCCCGACAAGGAGACCATCATCCCCAACGTGCGCAAGATTCTGCTCGGACCGGGGAAGCCGTAGCGGCTCAGGGGACCCCGATCGCCCGCAGTGCACCTCCGGCGGCCTCCCCCCCGGTGACGGCTCGACCATTGGCCGGTCAGGCTTCCTTGCGGCACGACCGTGAGGGGGTCCGTTCGGTTGGCGCCCCGGTCTACCTTGCGTGACAATCGCTCCAAGCGCGACCGGCATCGGAGTCGCGTGCGAGGGGGAACCGCGATGGGGGTTATGAAGCCGCTGGCCTTGGCCGCGCTTGCATCCGCCGGCTGGCTGGTCCTATCAGGGGCATCACAGGCGGCGCCTGCGCTGACCTCGACCTATGCCGATCCGTCGCAGCCGGACATCTCAGGCTTGTGGGTGGTCACCGGCGCGATGCAGTACTCGCCCGATCGCTCCGTGCCGAAGCTGCTGGGGCAGTACAAAGACCTCTACGACAAGCGCACCAAGGCGTTCAAGGCTGGCATCGCGATTGACGATGACACCGCGGACTGCCTGCCGGCCGGCCTGCCGCACCTGTTCATCGTGCCCTATCCCTTCGAGATCCTGCAGACGCCGGGGCGGATCACCTTCTTGTATGAGTATGACAGTGCGGTACGGAGGGTGCCGCTGGGCGTTGAGCCACCGGCACAACCGGATCCGGACACCGCGACGTTCAACGGCGACTCCTACGGGCACTGGGAGGGCGACACGCTGGTGATCGAGACGATCAATATTCGCGGCGATACGCAGTTGGATTTCACCGGCATTCCGCACAGCGACGCGCTGCGCATCACCGAGCGCCTGCACCGCAAGGATGCGATGACGCTCGAGGACCAGATCACGCTCACTGACCCGAAAGCCTATGCCGAGCCGTTCAAGACTACCCGGCTCTATCGCACGCGGCCCAAGTGGAAGATCTCCGAATACGTGTGTGAGGAAAACAACCGCAACAAAACTGACGCGCAGGGTCACACGCGCAGCGGCGTAAGGTAGCGCGGAAAACGGAGTAAACGATGCAACAGTCTCCCCGACAGTCATTGTGGATGCCGCTGATCGGACTGGCCGCCATGGTTGTATTCGGCGCGCAACCGGTAGCCGCTCACCACTCGTTCGCGATGTACGACAACGGCAAGCAGATCACCATCGAGGGAGTGGTGAAGGAGCTGCAGTGGACCAACCCGCACGTGTGGATCCAGGTGCTGGTCCCCAACGCGAAGGGCGGCCAGGATGAGTGGAGCGTCGAGTGCACCAGTGTCAATTTCATGGTCCGGCGCGGTTTCAGCAAGACCACAATCAAGGCCGGCGACAAGATCAGCGTGAGCCTCACGCCCCTGAAGGATGGATCGCATGGCGGAGCATTCAAGGGCGTCAACAGCCTGAACGGCGCGCCCCTGACGCTCGAATCCGAGGACTGAGCGCAACTCGAACAGGCGCCTCGTCCAGCTGATCGCGTCTGGCAGGCCGCACGTCGGCCGAAGGGGGAGTCATGAACCGGGTCCTGGCGACGATCGGAGCGGCAACGCTGTCCTGCCTCTTGCCGGCAGGCCTCACGTGGGCCGCACCTGCCGCGGATCTCTCCGGCGACTGGGAGTTCCACTCCAAGGCAGGTCAGACACCCATCATGGTCGACTGCGAGCTGCGGCAGACAGGGGCGGCACTCGCCGGCAGCTGCGAGCCCCGGACGGACGACTCGACACCGGCGCCCTTCACCGGGTCGGTCAACGGCTCGCAGGCGCAGTGGAGCTACGGCGTCACCTATCGCGGCCATCCCGGTACGGTGGAATTCGATACCCAGGTGCAGCCTGGCGCGCGCATGAAGGGCACGTTGAGACTCAACGGCAAACCCAGTGAGCTCAGCGGTGAGAAGCTCACTCTGGAAGCGCGACTGCAGCGCCTGCAGGACGAATCCGAGATCAGGCGCCGGCTGCAGGACTACATGCCGCTGCTTCGCAATCGCGACTGGGACCACTACACTCTGATGTTCTCCAAGGATGCGCAGATCGTGATGGACGAAGGCACCCGGCACGGTCGCGCCGACATCCGCGAGCGCATGGCCACCGCCTCCGAGCGAATGGCGAAAGCCGCGGCCGGCAAACCGGTTCGGCAGAGTGCCGACCTGCTCACCAATGTCGAAGTCCGCGTTCGCGGCGATATCGCCCACGCCAGCTCACGATTCACCTTCCTCGCAGAGAACGACGCGCATGAGTTCGTGGTGAGCGGCTCCGGCCTGTACCTCGACACCTGGGTGCGCGAGGGTGGGGAGTGGCTGATCAAACGTCGCAAGGTGGACTGGGATCTGCTCCGGGGAGCCACTCCGAAACCGGCTTCCGAAGGAAACAAGCCATGAAGCGCGCCGGCCACCTGCTGCAATGGACACTCATCGCAATGGTGTCCGCGTACACGGGCCATCTGCACGCTCAAGCGGCGGCAGGCGCCCAAAGCACTACACTGCTCTTCACGCGCTACACGCTGAAGCCCGATCACGTCTCCCAATGGCTGCAGCTCGAGAAGGACCAGGTGCTGCCGGCGTTGAAGAAAGCCGGTGTGAAGCACCTCACCGTGTTTGAGACGGTATTGGGGGATGCGCCTGAGTACACAACGGTACGAACACTCGAAGGCTTCGGAGAGTTCGATGCACCCGATCCGCTTGTGCGGGCGCTGGGCGCGGCGGCCGCAGCGCAGCTGCACGAGAAACTCGCGGCGTGCACTCAATCGATACACCGGTCCCTGGAAAAGAGGCGTGAGGACTTCTTCCTGGACCCCGGCAACGCGGAAGTCCAGTACGCGAGCAAGTACCGCGCGATGCCCGGCAAGAGTCAGGCCTACATGGAGTTTTTCCGCACCGAGATGATGCCGGCGCTGCGCAAGGCCAAAGCCAACGGCACGTTCTCCGGCATCGACGTAACGGTGACCGCACACGGCGGCGAGTGGGGCTTGATCATGCTCTATATGTATTACCCCCGCTTCGCGCCCCTGGACGATGAGCCGCCGGTGGCGAAGACGCTCGGCCCTGAAGGTACGCGCGTGCTCCTGGCCAAAGGCGCCGGGTTGATCACGCCGCTGGAATGGATCGTCCGCAAGCGGCTGCCGGAGCTGAGCTACTGAGAGGGTCTCAGGCGAGCTTCTGCCCCGACTCTGAGGACCTCGGCAAGCGTCCGGCACTGCAGCTTTTCCATCATGCGCGCCTTGTAGACCTCGACCGTGCGCGGGCTGATGGCAAGGCGCGCAGCGATCTCGCGGTGTTGGAGTCCTTCAGACAACAGTAGAAGCACATCCCGCTCGCGGGAAGTCAGCCGTTCCAGCCGCTGAGTCACGTGCAACTCGATTGCCTGAGCGCGATGGCGCTCTTCATCGACACGGATGGCATTCTCCAGCACGTCGACCAGCACGTCATCGTCGACCGGCTTCTCCAGGAAGTCCAGCGCGCCGCTCTTGAGTGCCGTGCGCGCGGTCGCGACATCCCCATGGGCAGTGAGCACGATGACCGGCAGCGCGATGCCGCGCTCCGTGAGCTGGTGTTGCAATTCGAGGCCGCTCATTCCGGGCATTTGCAGATCGGTCAGCAAGCACCCCCGCCAGCGGTGCTCGTAGACGGCGAGAAAGTCCTCGCCGCAGGAAAAGGTGGAGACGCGCAGCCCCTTGAGAGAAATGAGCAGGCTCAGCGCATCGCGAACCGCGGCATCATCGTCGACGACAAAAACGGTCGGAGCGCTCATCACGACAACTCGGCGGGTTGACGGGTCGGAATGCGTACCCGGAAGCAGGCGCCCCCGAGCCGCTCGCTCGGCTCGAACGTCAGCTCTCCGCCGGCGGCGCGAACGAAGGACCTGCTGATGGCCAGGCCCAGCCCCATGCCATCGGGTTTGTTGGTGACGAACGGCTCGAACAGCTTGGCGGCGAGCTCAGGAGTCACTCCGGGGCCACAATCCTCGATGCGCAGGAAGACCTCCTCGGAATTGCCTCCCACGTGCAGCTCGATGCGCCGCCGCGGCTTGGTCGAATGACAAACCGCATCCAACGCATTCGCCAGCAGGTTGTGCAGAACGATCTCCAGTTGCATGGCATCCGCGTGCGGCATCGGTAGCGGCCCTCCCATGTGGGTGACCAACGAGGTATTCGCCCTGCGTAGCCGGTCCTGGAACGCTACGACCACGGAGCCGCACAACGTAGGCAGGTGTACCGGTTCGCGCTTCAACGTCCCGCTCCTGTAGAAATCCCGCAGGCGGCGCAGGACCTCCGACGCACGCATTGCCTCGTGAGCCGCTTTTCCCAGCGTTGTCTTGAGTCGTTCGTTTTCGCGGCCAAACGGCGCGGCCAGAATGTCGGAAGCGCGCAAATAGGACACCAACGCGGTGATCGGCTGGTTCAACTCGTGCGCGAGCGCGGACGCCAGCTCCCCGGCCACAGCGAAGCGCATCGCTCGGGCAACGCCAGCGTCACGCTCCCGGGCCTCCTCTTGCAATCGCAGACGCTCGGTGGCGTCGCGAACCGTCACCATGAACCCCGCATTGGCGGGCGGGTCGAGGCGCGCCCACGCAATATCGGCCGTGAAATTCCTCCCATCGACCCGGCGGCCGTGCAGAGTGGCCCGGCCGGCCGGCTCCCGCAGAGTCAAATCCGGAAGCCACTCATGCAGAGAGGTCGCCGTGGGGAGACCGTTACTCGCGCCGAACAGCTCCAGCGCCGCCGGATTGGCCATGCGGACCATGCCCGAGGCATCGATTGCCAGCACGCCGTCCGGACTCATCGTGAGCAGCGCTCGCTGCTCGGCCTCTCTCATCGCCACCCGCTGCAGCACGTCGGCGCGCTCAGTCACAGCGGCTCCCAACAGCAGCGCCGTGAGGCTCAGCGTCAGCATCAGAAACTGCAGATCGATCAGCGGCGAGGGCGTCTCGTCCTGCACGGCGATGATCAGGCCGACCTGAATGATCAGCGTGGCCAGCAGGCCGCCCGGGAGCCCCCAGCGCAGTGAGATCCAGATGACCGGAACGAATGCGAGATAGAAGAAACGCAGCTGCACGGTCACCGGCAACCCGAAGATGAGCCACACTGACAGAACGAGCACCGCCAGTTGCCCGAGCAGCTGCCATCGATGCTCTCGCAGGATCCGCAGCGCGGCTCCCCAGGGTCGGGTACTGACCAGCAAAGGAGTCAGGGTCAGGACTCCGGTGAGATCCCCGATCAGCAGCTTGGGCAGCGCCCGCAGTGCATTCTCCGGCGGCAACACTCCGGCCGCGACGAACAGCACCACATATCCCGCGGCGATCACGATCGTCGCCCCGACACACGCTCCGGCGAGCTTGGCTGCCGCCACCGGCGTGCGGATCGGAAGGTCCAGATGCCAGTGCCGCAAGAGCGCTGCCAGGCCGCCAAAGCCGAGCGCGATCCAGACAGAGGCCGCCAGCACGAGGGGAGAAGTCGGCGATGCGTTGCGGACCAACAGCTCCGCCAGGAAGGAGGCAATGGCGGTACACCCCAACCACTGTGGGCCGAAGGTCAACAGGAAGATCAGGGTCAGGCCCGTCTGCGGATTCCACGGGGTAATACCGAGCTTCAGCACCGGCTGTACGTAGCTGAGCCAGTCGCAAAGCACGTACAGAGCGATGTAGGCCGCAGCGCCTGCCCAACTGCGGTAGTTCCAGCGCCCGAGAAGTGGAGCCGGAACGGCTGCGGAAGTGAACTGGGTCATGGGGGTCAGGGACTCTAGCGAAGCGCCCTTGCGCAGGGCAATTGGACCGTGCCCGTACGGGCCAGACCGATGGCTTATATTTCCTAAGGAGCGATGCCGCTCCGGCATCATCCCCAGGCAGGCGCAACCGTGAGCTTCACAGCATTGGTCTCCTTCGCCGTCCTGACTTGCGCGACCTGCGCGGCCGCGGTACCCCCCTCTGAGGTACCGGCCGGGTACCTCACCGAGACCGATGGGTTCGTCGACATCGACCTCCCCATCACTCAAATGGCGCAAGACTCGGGGCAGACCCGGATCATCGCTCGCGGCGTCATTCTGGGCAAAGAGGTGGGTCTCGAGATCGTTTTTCCATCCCCGTCACCACGCTCGCCCGGCCAGACCTCGATGCCGTCCGGCGCCGCACAGATTCGCACTCTCGGGGCCGTGAGCGACAACTTTGTCGCCCTCCTGGATAGCCGCTACAAGATTCCCATCCCGTCAAAGACGATGCTGCCCGCGGTCACCGCCTCCTTCATCGGCCTCGAGGGGGATCCGACACACCTGCAGCAGGGTCTGACCCAGATGAAGTTTTTATTCTTCGATTCCGGACCCGAGGATCGCCATGCCGAGGTCTACATCAACGTGGACGCGAACAAACGTGTGTTGGGGTTTCATGAGAAGGACGAGGACTATCGCAAAGCCCTGCTGCTCGCCCTCACCGAGGGCCCCTGACCGGGACGCCCCCCGGGGTCACTTCCAGGGACTCGGCACCGCCGTGCGCGTCAGGAAGTCGAACAGGGCGAGCCCGATCAGCATGGCCAGCCAGATGAACCCCAGAGCCGAGGTCAATCGAGTGAGCTTGCGCGCTTCGGTCTCGTGCATGAAGACCGCTATCACGAGCAGCGCCTTGATGAGGGCAATGCCGAGATTGAGGACCGTGTTCCAGGTGCCCAGCTTGATCAGCGCCGTCCCTGCACTCAGGGCCAGGAGAGCCAGCAACGCCGCGAGAATCCATAGAAAGTGACTCAGCGGGGTGACCGGCGGCTCCGCTTTGTCCTCCTTCGTCGCCGCGGACGACTGCGATCCCTGCTCACTCATCCGGCGCGCCCGATGAGGTAGATCGCCGGATACACGAAGATCCAGACGATGTCGACCAGATGCCAATAGAGCGCCGCCAGCTCCAGTGTCGTGTGGTGCCTGGGGCCGAAGGCACCGCGCGCCACTCGGACGGCCAGCACCCCGATGATCACGACCCCGATGAACACATGCAGCGAGTGGAACCCCGTGATGAAGTAGTACAGGCAGAAGAACAGCTCGATCGCGTGAGCGTTTGCACCGGACTGTGCGAAGTCGATCCCTGGAATGAGATGCTCCTCGTACTCGTGGTGGTACTCGAAGCCATGCATGACCAGGAAGCTGATCCCCAGGGCACTCGTCCCCGCGAACAGCAACGCTGCCAGCCGCCGCTCGTTCATCCTCACGGCGCGCACACCTAGTGCGATCAGAGAGCTGCTGACCAGCAGCACCGCGGTCTCGATCGAGCCCAGCAGCATGTCGGTTCGACGGCTGGCCTCCGCGAACCCTTCGGAGTAGAGAACGCGACAGACGGTGTAGCTGGCAAACAGAACACCAAAGAACAGGATCTCCGTCGCCAGAAACAGCCACATGCCGAGGGTCGCCGCCTCGCGCTGCTGAGTTGGATCGTCGAATTGCTCTTCGACCGCGGGAGCCTCGCTGGACAGTAGCTCGGCGTTCATGGAGGCGACTCGCCATCGGGCGTTGCGCCGCCCTCAGGTGCCCGCTCACCACCCGGCACGGCCCCACTGCTCGAAGCCGCCCGGCGCCCCGATATCGTCCCCGCATTCGGCAGCGTCCCCACGTCCGGCGGCGCACCCGCGTTCGGCGCCGCCTGATCGTAGGCGTACGCCTCCTGCACCACGGGCGGCTCCAGGAAATTCTCCTTCGGCGGAGGTGAGCGGGTCTGCCACTCCAGCCCCCGCGCATTCCAGGGATTGTTGCCGGCCTTCTCGCCGTAACGCAGCGACCAGAGCAAATACATGATCGGCAGCAGGTACGCCACGGCCAGTACTGAAGCGCCCGCCGAGGAGAGCACGTTGAGCACCTGGAACTGCGGCAGATACGAGAAGTAGCGTCGAGGCATGCCCTCGTAGCCCAGAATGTACTGCGGAAAGAACGTGAGGTTGAAACCGAAGAACATGAGGATGGCGGCGAACCGCGCCCAGTTCTCCGAGTACAGCCGGCCGGTGATCTTCGGCCACCAGTAGTGGATGCCGCCCAGATAGGCCATGACCGACCCGCCGACCATCACGTAGTGGAAGTGGGCGATGACGAAGTACGTGTCGGTCAGGGGCATATCCAGAGCCGGCGCTGCCAGCATCAGGCCGGTCAATCCGCCCAGCATGAACAGGCCGACGAACCCCAGCGCATAGAGCATCGGCGCCTCGAGCGTGATGTCGCCCTTGCGCAGGGTGGCGGTCCAGTTGAAGACCTTGATCGCCGAGGGCACGGCGACGACGAAGCTCAGAATAGAGAACACCATGCTCGCATACAGCGACTGGCCGGAGACGAACATGTGGTGGCCCCACACGAGAAAGCCGATGACGGCGATGGCGAGCATCGAGTACGTCATGAAGCGATACCCGAACACCCGACGCCGCACGAAACAGGCGATGATCTCGCTCACCAGCCCCATCGCCGGCAGGATCATGATGTA
>Ga0134125_10009453_pt1 | contig 10975 bp, 10 predicted proteins | sample KB31751_FD_96464 | JGI IMG/M metagenome (GOLD analysis project Ga0134125, IMG submission 96464) | Terrestrial soil microbial communities with excess Nitrogen fertilizer from Kellogg Biological Station, Michigan, USA - KB3-175-1 | ecosystem: Environmental > Terrestrial > Soil > Unclassified ...
GCGCACGCGCCGCTCCGTCGACGTCGAGGTGCCGCCCGACTCGTAGCGCGTCTGCGCCGGCAAGACGAGCACCATCTCCTCGGCGTCGACGAGCGTCGAGGTGTTGAGCACGATGTCCTGGTGGACGCGCACGCGCGGGCGGCCGAGGCCGCGGCGCGCGTTGTCGGGATCGGGCATGGTGTCGAGGAAGTTGCCGCCGACGAGGTACATGAAATCGATCTCGCCGCGCGCGGCGGCGTCGAGCGCGTGCGCCGCCTTGAGCCCCTTCTTGTGCGGAATGGGATGCCCCCACGCCGCCTCGAACCTGGCGCAGCTCTCGTCGGTGATCTCGACGCTGCCCGGCAGCTTGTCGCTGTCGACGCCGCACTCGGCGGTGCCCTGCACGCCCGAATGGCCGCGGATGGGGATGATGCCGGTCTTCTCGCGCCCGAGGTTGCCGCGCGACAGGGCGAGGTTCACCACCATCTTCACGTTGTCGACGCCGAACGCATACTGCGTCAGGCCCATCGAATAGAGCAGCACGGCGCGCCCGGCGCCGCCGTACATCACCGCGAAGCGCTCGATCTCCTCGCGCGGCAGCCCCGCCGCGTCGACGATCTCGTCCCACTCGCGCGCGCGCACGTCTTCGCGCAGCTCTTTGAAGCCGACGGTGCGCTCGGCGATGTACTTCTCGTCGAACAAATTGCGCGCGTCGAGCGCCTTCAAGACGCCGGTCATGAAGGCGATGTCGCCGCCCGGGCGCACCTGGAAGAAGTCGTCCATGAGCGGCGTGCCCCACAACGCCGACTTCGTCACCGACGGCACCCAGTAGCGATCGAGCGCCGGCTCGCGGAACGGATTGACGACGACGATGCGCGTGCCCTGCTCCTTGGCGAAGTGCATGTACTTCGTCGTCACCGGCTGGTTGTTCGCCAGGTCGGTGCCGATGAGCACGAGCAGATCCGTGCCGATGATATCGGAGAGCGAGCAGGTCGGCGCGCCCCAGCCGATGGTCATCTTGAGGCCCGTCGCCGACGCCGCGTGGCACAGCCGCGCGCAGCTGTCGACGTTGGCGCTGCCGGCGATGCGCCCGAGCTTCTGGATCGCGTAGTACGCCTCGTTGGTCAGCCCGCGCGAGCTGACGAACCAGGCCTGCTTGTCCCCATCGGTGCGCGCGATCGATTCGGCCGTGAGGCGCGCCGCCTCCTCCCACGTGATGCGGCGAAAGCCGGGATCGCCGGGACGGCGCAGGAGCGGATAGGGCACGCGGCCGAGCCGATGCAGCTCCTCGTTCGACATCGCGCGCAGCTTGCGGATGTCGCCGAGCGCGGCGTCGGGGATGGGGCGCATCGTGTTGAGCTCGAGGAGCCCGAGGCGCGTCAGGCACAGGTGCACGCCGGAGATGACGTCGTCGCGCAGGCCGCGCGGGCCGAGCGAGCAGCCGTCGCACACGCCGTGTTGGAGGATGCGCATGGCGTAGCGCCAGCGGCCGCGGTTGCGCCACAGGACGCGCAACATCTCGCGGTAGTGGCGCGGCTTGGTGGCGACGAGCAGACCGAAGGGCACCACGAGCTGCAACCAGCGCCAAAAACGACGAAGGAGTGACATGCGCGCGCGAAGTCTAGCAGAGCTGGGCGCGACCGGCGTGTGTGACGACCAGCGCGCGCGGAGCCGGGGCGGCGAGATCGTGCGCAGGCGATGGCGGCGCCACGAGCAGGCCGGCGACGACGCCGCCGGCCGCGGCGATCGCCTCGGCGACGGTGGCGCCGGCGAGGAGCTCGTAGAGGCCGGGGCGCAGCACGTCGCCCGAGACGGCGCACAAGATCGTGTCGTGCGCGCCGCCGAGGCCCGCGGCTCGCGCCACGCGCGCGGCCTGCACGAGCTCGGCGCCGTCGCCGGCGTCGAAGGCGCCCGGGTGCACGTCGAACGCGCCCGGGTCCACGTCGAACGCGCCGGGGTGAACGTCGAACGCGCCGAGGTGCTCGCGCGCGGCCGCCGCCGCGTCGGCGAGCAGCGCCGGCACGCGCAGCGGCGTGCCGCGCCCGCGCGCGACGATCGCCAAGCCCTCGAGCACGAGGTGCGGATCGCGCTCGCACAATACGCGCGCCGCAAAATCACCCGCGCACGCCGGCGCGCGCTCGCCCACCGATGCAGCCAGCTCGGCCGCCCGCGCCACCTCGAGCTTCGCCAGCGCCCCGTACGCCCCGCGCCGCCGCGCCGCGGCGAAGTCCGCCTGATCGCGAAACCCCGCGTCGCGCAAGATCACCGGCGCCCCCGGCTGGGCCGGCAAGGCCGGCGCCTGGTACGGCTCCAGCCGCCAGCGCGCGACGATCGTCAGCGCCCTTCCCGCCTCCTCGGCCGCCACGGGCACGTCGCACCGCCCCAGGCACCCCGTCGCCTCCCCGTCACGCGCGCCGAGCCCGCAGTCGCCTGCCCGCAGGCGGCACGCCGGCCCATCGCAACGCACGCGCATGACCTCATTGTATCGCCGCCCCCGAGACGTTATACAGCCTACCGTGATCGTCTCTGAAACGACCCGCACCCGCCGACTCGTCGGCCGTCTCGATCCCGGTTCCGATCTCCTCGCCGCCCTCGCCGACCTCTGCCGCGCCCACGACATCCACGCCGGCGCCGCGCGCGCGACCGGCCGGCTCGAAGGCGTCACCGTCGGCGAGCGCCGCCTCGAGAGCACCGTCGAGATCGTCGCCCTCAACGCCCGCCTCGGCGACAGCGTCGACATCTGGGCCGCGCTGGCCACGCCCTCCGGCGAGCTCGTCGGCGGCCGTCTCGTCGCCGCGCGCGTCGTCACCTGCGACCTCGTCGTCGACACCTTCGACGATCTGCCGGCGCGGAAGCCGCCGCCGTCGTTCGAAGCGCCCGCGCGCACCACCTGGAGCGACGTGGTCGCCGCCAGCGCCGGCAAGCAGACCCCCGTGCCGGCGCCGCCCGCCGCGGTGCGCCCGGCGTCCAACTTCCACGCCGTCGCCGACGCGCCGCCCGCGCCGCCGTCGGAGCAGATCAACGTCCGGCCCGGCGACTTCATCGATCATCCCAAGTTCGGCCGCTGCGCCGTCGAGCGCGTCGACGGCGACTACGAGTTCGTGACCGCGCGCCTGCGCAACCAGCGGCTGATCCGCCTGTCGCTCGACGTGCTCACGCTCATTTTCGCCGGTCAGGAGAACGGCAAGAACATCTTCCGCGCGGTGGCCGGCCAATGACCGAGCCGGCGGCAGCGACGGAGCCGGCGGCACCGGCGCCGGCGAAGAAGCCGACCGTCGCCGCGCTGTGCGAGACGCTCGCCGCCCTCGCGCTCGGCACCTGGGTCGGCGGCATGTTCGCGCTCGGCGCCTTCTCGGCGCGCATCGTCTTCCGCGATCTGCCGCGCGATCTGGCCGCGCCGACGATGTCGACCATCTTCCGCTCCTTCGACGGCGTGGTCGTCGCCTGCGTCATCGCCGTCGCCGTCGCCACCGGGGTGCGCCTGCTCGCCGCCGGCATCCGCGGCCGCGCCGATCGCATCGCGCTCGTCGCCTCGACGGCGCTGGTGGTGCTCGGCCTCCTCGACGTCGGCTACGTGCACCCCGGCATCGAGCGCATGTTCCGCGAGGGGCGCACGCTCGAGCCGGCGTTCCAGGCGCTGCACCAGCTCTCTTCGCGCTCGGCCAATCTCGAGGCCATCTGCGCTATCCTCGTGATCGGCGCCCACGCGCTCGGACGCAAACGAGCATGAAACCGATCTTCCTCGCCCTCGCCCTCGCCCTCGTCGCCGCCGCCGGCTGTCACCGCGGCCGGACCGCCTGCGCCCCCGGCACCCGTTCAAAGCTCGAGGTGCGCAACGGCTCCGGCGCGCTCGAGCTCGCCTGGAAGGGCGACGACCTGTGCGACGGCCAGCTCCGCCCCGTCGGCACGCTCACGGTCAAGGGCAGCACCGTGACGCTCGCCGATCCGGCCGGCAAGCTGCGCCTCGAGCTCACCCAGGATCCGCAGTCCGGGGTCGCCCAGGGCCGCGACGCCGAAGGGCCGCACATGCGCCTCTACCGCGACGTGCGCGAGCTGCGCGTCCTGCGCGCCGACGGCGTCCCGCTCGGCTCCGTGGTCCCGCAGACGACCAAAGGGGCCATCGTCTACAACCCCGCCTCGGCGCCGCTCGCCAAGGTCTCCCTGCGCGACCGGGACGCGGTCGTCACCGATATGGCAGGCAGCGCGCTCACCTACGTGACACCCGCCCATGATCCGGGCCCCGCCGGGGTGTTCGGCATCCCCTCGCTCGATAGCGCCGAGCAGCTCGCGATCTATATCTACTGGTCGCGATAGCCCGTTTCTGCTATACGCACCCGTTCCCATGCAGCGCAGTGACGTAAGAAACATCGCCATCGTAGCCCACGTCGACCACGGCAAGACCACGCTCGTCGACGGTCTCCTCAAACAAGCCGGCGCGTTCCGCCGCGGTGAGGTCGTGCAGGAGTGCGCGCTCGACTCGAATCCGCTCGAGCGCGAGCGTGGCATCACGATCCTCGCCAAGAACACGGCGATCACGTGGAACGGCGTGCGCATCAACATCGTCGACACGCCCGGCCACGCCGACTTCGGCGGCGAGGTCGAGCGCGTGCTGCGAATGGTCGATTCGGTGCTCCTGCTCGTCGACGCCTACGAAGGGCCGATGCCGCAGACGCGCTTCGTCACCAAGAAGGCGCTCGAGCTAGGCCTCAAGCCGATCGTCGTGGTCAACAAGATCGATCGCGAAGGCTGCGATCCGCACGGCACCGTCGACGGCGTGTTCGACCTTTTCGTGGCGCTCGGCGCCAACGACGCGCAGCTCGACTTCCCGGTCATCTACGCCTCGGGCCGCCAGGGCTACGCCGTCAAGAACCCGGGCGACGACACCTCGCAGGGGCTGACGCCGCTGCTCGACATGATCGTCGACAAGGTCACGCCGCCCGAGGCGAACCCCGACGCGCCGCTGTGCATGCACGTGGCCACGCTCGACTACGACGACTATCTCGGCTTCGTCGCGGTCGGCCGCATCACCGACGGCAAGATCAAGATGGGCGACCGCGTCCTTGTCGCCCACCGCGACGGCAAGAAGGAAGAGTTCCGCGTCCAGAAGGTCCTGGCCTCGCAGGGCCTCAAGCGCTTCGAGATCGCCGAGGGCGCCGCGGGCGACATCGTCGCCGTGACCGGCATGGAGGAGCTCAACGTCGGCGAGACCATCACCGACATCGCCAATCCGCGCATCCTGCCGCTCTTGACCATCGACGAGCCCACCATCTCGATGCAGTTCATCGCCAACGATGGGCCGTTCGCCGGGCAAGAGGGCAAATACGTCACCACGCGCAACATCCGCGAGCGGCTCTACAAGGAGCTGAAGTCGAACGTCGCTCTGCGCGTCGAGGACACGGCGCTCCCCAACGTGTTCAAGGTGTCCGGGCGCGGCGAGCTGCACCTCTCGGTCCTCATCGAAACCATGCGTCGTGAGGGCTACGAGCTGTGTGTGTCGCAGCCTGAGGTCATCTACAAGATGATCGACGGCAAGAAGTCCGAGCCGTACGAGGAGGTCATGGTCGATGTCGACGAGCAGTTCGCCGGCAAGGTGATCGAGACGCTCGGCTCGCGCGGCGGCCGCATGACCGAGATGAGCCCCGCCGGCGCCGGCCGCGTGCGCGTGGAGTATCTGTGTCCGTCGCGCGGGCTCATCGGCTACCGCTCGGAGTTCCTCACCGACACGCGCGGCACCGGCATCCTCAACCACAACTTCGCGCACTACGGTGATTACGTCGGGCCGATGAAGGGGCGCCTTTCGGGCGCGCTCATTGCGGACGCGCAGGGCGAGAGCAACGCCTACGGCATGTTCAAGCTGCAGGACCGCGGGCAGTTCTTCATCAAGGATCAGGTCAAGGTCTACGGCGGACAGATCGTCGGCGTTCACACGCGCGAGAACGATCTCATCATCAATCCGTCGAAGGCCAAGCAGCTCAACAACATCCGCACCCACGCCGCCGACGAGAAGCTGGTCTTGTCACCGCCCTTGTCGCTCACGCTCGAGGAGGCGCTCGAGTTCATCAACGACGACGAGCTCGTCGAAGTGACGCCCAAGGCGATCCGCCTGCGCAAGCGCATCCTCGATCACAATCAGCGCCGGGCTTCCGAGAAGAAGCTCGGCATCGGCCAGTTCGCCGACGCCGACGCCGACGCGTAGCCGCCCCGCTCGTCTCTAGATGAGATCCTTGTCGCTCGGCAGATCGCCGGCCGAGCGGCTCTTGCCCTCACGCTCCGCCTCTTTGTAGCCCTCCGGATCCTTCTCGATGTCGGCGGCGGCGTTGCGCGCCAGCTTCGAGGGATCGTTCTCCTGCAAGAAGTCGTCGACGTCGCGGCGATACTGACGATCGGCGCTCTTCGAGCCCTCGCCCTCGTTTTCGTCGCTTCGCTTGTCCGGCTCGACCTCTTCGGTCTTCTTGCGCTTGTCGTCCATGTGCCCTCCTCACCTGAGCCAGAGCAACCGGCGTGCCCGAGATACGCTCGGCCCATGCGCCTCGCTCCACGCATCCTGGCGCTGGCGATGGTCGTCGCTGCCGGGCGTCACGAGAACGGCACTGCACGCACGCGCTCGACGCCAATCGCATGGCCTCCTCGACGCGTGGATCTCGTCGCTGACGGGCTGTCGGTGAGCTGATATCATCGGCGGATGGCGGGACTCGTACCGTATCTGGTGCCGATAGATGAGGTGCGCGCGTTCGTGGGGTCGAAGGATCCCAACGCGTGCATGAAGATCGAAGGGCTCTGGAAGAAGGAGCTCGCCGAAGAGCCCGGCATCGCGGGGGCGCTGCGGAAGATGTGCATGGGCGAGGTGACGGGCGGCGATGGGTCGGCGTTCGTCTGGGCGCTGGAGATCCTGTGCGCGCACTTCGGGCAGAAGCTGCCGAACGCGGCGGTGGCGAACGCCGACGACGAGTGGCTGATGCGCGTGGTGGACCCGGTGTTCGACGGCTGGGGCGTCGGCGACTTCGTGAAGATGAAGCGGCTGGTGTATGGGACCTGGCCGGTGAAGATCCCGCATGCGGAGTCGCCGCGTGGGGGATTCGTGGGGGCGGAAGAAGTCAAAAAGGCGCTGGAGGTGATGCGCCGGGGGGCGCTGCCGCGGTTCGATCGGGAGGTGATCGCGGTGGTGGGGGATGTGCGAGGGTGGTTGGAGGCTTGCGCGGCGCGCGGGGCCGGGTTGGTCGGCTTCTATTATTAGGGGCCGGCGGGCGCTAGGCAGCGGCGCGGGCGAGCTCGTAATCCTTGGCGACGGCGGAGCACTCGTACTCGTGCATCCACAGCGTCTCCATCATCGACAGCCCGTCGACGGGCAGCCAGCTCGCACAGAACGGACAGGCAACCTTACGGATCGGCACGTGCCACTCGTCTTCTCGCGTGAAGCGCATGCTCACTGGAGCTTCAAGCGCCGCGCCAAGCGCCGATCGACCGCGCCGCCCGTCTCCGTGCAGCGGCTGCGCTCGTGAGCGGCTGCGCTCGTGAGCGGACTGCGCTCATGAGCGGACTGCGCTGCGCGAAGTGTGCGGAGGTGCGGCGCGCGACTCGCGCTTACTGCGCGAAGTTGGCGGCGGAGGCGATGTCGACGAGCCAGGTGGGCAGGATGCCGATTGCGAGCACGCCGAGCGCGGCGATCAAGAGCGACGCGCTGACGCTGGCGGCGCGCAGCGGGCGCGCCTCGCGGCCGGCCTCGCGGAAGTACATCGCGGTGACCACGCGCAGGTAGTAGTAGACCGACACCACGCTGTTGAGGACGGCGATGACGACCAGCCACACGAGCGCCGGCTTCTCGAGCGCCGCGCGGAACACGTAGAACTTGCCGAAGAAGCCGGCCGTCGGCGGCACGCCGCCGAGCGAGAGCATGAAGATGGTCATCGCCAGCGCCACGCCCGGGTGCTTGCCGGCCAGTCCGGCCCAGTCGTCGATGTTGAGGCGCTCGTCGTTGCGCGAGCCGATCCACGCCACCACGCCGAACGCGCCCACCGTCGTGAAGGTGTAGGCGACGAGATAGTAGACGAGCGGACCGCGCGCATCGACGCCGACGAGCGCGATGGCCACGACACCGACCAGGAGGTACCCGGCGTGCGCGATCGACGAGTACGCGAGCAAGCGCTTGACGTTGTCCTGCCGGAGCGCGCCGAGGTTGCCGATCGTCATCGTCAGCACGGCGAGAACCGAGCACACCGACGCCCAACCGCTCGCGCCGTACGCCAGCTCGGTGCGCGAGAACGCCGTCGACACGAGGCGGATGAGCGTGGCGAAACCGGCGGCCTTCACCGTCGTCGCCATGAACGCGGTCACCGGGGTGGGCGCGCCTTCGTACGCGTCGGGCGCCCACATGTGGAACGGCACCGCCGAGATCTTGAAGCCGAGCGCGACGATCACGAGCAGGAAGCCGACGATGAACAAGGGCGCCTGCGCCACGCGCGGAGCCATCCGCGCGATCTCCGCCAGGCCCGTCGCGCCGACGGCGCCGTAGATGAGCGCCATGCCGTAGAGCAGCACGCTGGTGGCGAAGGCGCCGACCATGAAGTACTTCATCGCGCCCTCGGCGCTCTTCGGCGAATGGCGCCACGAGCCGGTGAGCACGTAGACCGCGATCGACATGGTCTCGATGCCGAGGAAGATGGTCACGAGGTCGGTCGCCTGCGCCAGGATCATCATGCCCGCGGTGGCGAACATGAGCAGCGCATAGAACTCGCCGAACTCGAAGTTGTGCTCGCGCATGTAGGCCGGCGCCAACATCGCCGTCAGCCCCGCACCGACGAGGAAAATGCAGTTGAAGATGATGCTGAAGTGATCGAAGCCGATCATGCCGTGGAAGGCCGTATAGCCGACCTGCGCGTCCGGCCACTGCAGGATCTCGAGCACCAGCCCCACGCCGACCGCGGCCAGCGTCAGCGGCATCAGATACGCGCGCTGCCGGCCCGAGCCGAACGCCTCCATCAGGAGGAGCGCGCAGCCGGCGACCACCAGCGCGGTCAGCGGCGCAACCGTCAGAAACTGCGAAGCGTCAAAGCTCATTATTGGATCACCCCGCCCGGCGGCACGAGCGCCGGATGTGAGGGCGGCAAGGGAGGCATCTCGCCCGGCTTGGGCGGCTCGGCGGGCTTCGCCGGTGCCTCGGCGGCGCCGACGACCTTCGGCATCTCGCCTTCACCGACGAAGATCTGCCGCTTGACCGCGAGCGCCGACACGGTCTGCGAAACCGCCGGATCGATGTCCGAAAGGAACGTGTTGGGATAGATGCCGAGCCACAGCGCCGCGACGATCATCGGCGCGAAGTACGCGCACTCGCGCACCGTCAGGTCCTTGAGCGAGCGATTGCGCGGGTTGGAGAGCGGCCCGAACATCATCTTCTGGAACAGGTAGAGCATGTAGACCGCCGACAGGATCACGCCGAGCGTGGCCACGCCGGTCAGCGCCTTGGGATGCGGGAAGAGCGAGCCGAGCTGGGCCCAGTGCTTGTAGGCGTCGAACGAGCCGATGAGCGTGAGGAACTCGCCGACGAAGCCCGACGTGCCCGGCAGGCCCACCGACGCCAGCGTCATCACCATGAACACGCCGAAGTAGCGCGGCATGATCGTCGCCAATCCGCCGAACTCGTCGAGCTTGCGCGTGTGGCGGCGCTCGTAGATGACGCCGATGCAGAGGAACAGGCCGCCCGTCGAGATGCCGTGCGACAGGTTTACGAACATCGCGCCGTCGACGGCGGTGACGTTCCACATCGAGAGGCCGAGCACCACGAACCCGAGGTGCGCGACCGAGGAGTAGGCGATCAGCTTCTTGACGTCCTTCTGCGCGAAGGCGACGAGCGAGCCGTAGATGATGCCGATGACCGCCAGCGAGTTGAGGACGGGCGCGCAGCGCACGAACGCGTCGGGGAAGAACGGGATCGCATAGCGCAGAAGGCCGTAGGTGCCGAACTTCAGCATCACCGACGCCAGCACCACCGAGCCCGCCGTCGGCGCTTCGACGTGTGCGTCGGGTAGCCAGGTGTGGAAGGGGAACAGCGGCACCTTGATGCAGAAGGCGAGCGCGAAGGCGAGGAAGCAGAAGAGCCGCTCCTTCGGCGAGAGCACGAGCTTGAGCAGCGTGTCGTAGTCGAAGGTCCAGACGCCGGTGGCGTCGTGGTTGCGCACGTAGAGGTAGATGATCGCCACGATCATCAGGAGCGAGCCGACCATCGTGTAGAGCACGAACTTGATGGCCGCGTAGAGCTTCCGCTCGCCGCCCCAGATCCCGATGATGAAGTACATCGGGATCAGCATCACTTCCCAGAACGTGTAGAAGACGAACAGGTCGGTCGCCAGGAACGTGCCGATCATCCCCGTCTCGAGGATGAGCATGGCGACGACGAACTCGCGCGTCTTCTTCTCGATCGAGCTCCACGAGGCGCAGAGCACGATCGGCATGAGGAACGTGGTCAAGAGCACGAGCCACAGCGAGATGCCGTCGACGGCGAGCTTGAAGTGGATGCCGAACGCCGGCACCCACTCCTTGTCGACGACGTGGTTCCACTGCGTCGGGTTGAAGTCGCCGAGCATGAACAGCGACCCGAAGAAGGTGGCGAGCGCGACGGTGAACGCCCACCCCTTGAGGATGCCCTTCTCCTCGCGGGGCATGAGCAGGCAGAGGAGCGCGCCGAACAGCGGCAGGAAGGTGATGATGGTCAGCATTACTGCACCTTCACCGTGCGCGAGTCGTGCGACACCGTGCCCCAGCGCGGGTCGATCGCCTCGACGCTGATCGTGTGCGAGCCGGCCGAATCGTAGGTGTGCTTGAAGGTTGGTTGCATCTGCGTCGCCGAGTATTTGCCGTCGCCGTTCCAGTCGACGCGATACTGCAGGCGCTTGGCCGTCGGGCCGGCGCCGTGCGCGGTGACCTGCACGTCACGGCCCTGCACCTGGGCGTCGAACTTCGCGCCCGACCAGACGTCGTAGTGCGTGCCGATGCCGATGATGAC
>Ga0134125_10009454_pt1 | contig 10974 bp, 5 predicted proteins | sample KB31751_FD_96464 | JGI IMG/M metagenome (GOLD analysis project Ga0134125, IMG submission 96464) | Terrestrial soil microbial communities with excess Nitrogen fertilizer from Kellogg Biological Station, Michigan, USA - KB3-175-1 | ecosystem: Environmental > Terrestrial > Soil > Unclassified ...
CCTACGATGCGCCCGGCTGGATCGCCGACACGCATCCGGTGAAATTCTCCGAACTGGCGCCCGCCGACCAGTTCCGGTCTCACGGCATTCGGCCGGAGCCGATCGTCGTCGACTTCCGCAGCGCGCCCGATTATTTCAACTGGATCGACGCCAACATCCCGATGTCCCTCCGGTTCCATGTGAACCCGGAACAGATCGTCGATCTCAGCCGCTCGCGCCTCGACGTTTCGCTGAACAATACGCCGTTCCGCAGCGTGCCGCTGGCCGCGTCCGGCACCTTGATCAATCCGGGCGGTGCGCAGCATGCCGGCACGGTGGTCATTCCGCCGTTCCTGCTGACCGGCCGCAACCGTCTCAATTTCTATTTCGATCTCGCGCCGTCGCCGCAATGCGACCCGGCGCGGGCGTCGACGCTGGTCGAGGAAATCGATCCGAACTCCACGATCGACCTGTCGCAATCGCCGCACTACGCGCCGATGCCGAATCTGTCGTTCTTCGCCAATGCCGGATTCCCCTTCACCCGGGATGCCGACCTCTCGCATACCGCGGTCGTGATGCCGGATCAGATCACGACGGACGACACCGAAGCGTTCCTCGAGACCATGGCGATGTTCGGCGAGGCGACGGGCTATCCCACGCTCAACGCCGAAGTGATCCGGTCCGGCGCGGTCAATACCGCGGCCAATCGCGACATCGTCCTGATCGGCTCGTTCAGTCATCAGCCGCTGCTCGGCGCCTGGACGTCCCGAACCGGCCTCGATGTCAGCGGGGGCGGCTTGCATGCCATGGAGCGGAGCTGGTGGGAACGCATCCAGCTCGCGTTCGACTGGCGCAATCGCCGGAGCCATATCAGCGAAGTAAACGATTGGCTTCAGGCCCAGCAGGGCGGCGAGGGCGCCATCATCGGCTTCCGCTCGCCGCTGAATGACGACCGCAGCGTCGTCGCCATCGCCGGCACCACGTCGCAGGACGTCGTCCGCACCGCGCGTCTCCTGCAAACCAACGATCGCGTCGCGAAGGTCCAGGACGATCTCGTCCTGATCCGCCCGAACGACGTGCAAAGCTTCCGCCTCAGCCGCCGCTACGATGTCGGCACGCTGGCGCGGTGGACCTGGCTGCGCTGGAATCTGTCCGACCAGCCGATTGTGATCGCGATCCTGTTGTTCGCCGCGTGCGCGGCGATGGGGGCGGTCGCCTTTGTCGTACTCGGAATCAAAGCTCGCCGACGCCTGCAAGGAGCGAATCGGTGAGTCTCATCAAAAACATTACCAAACGGCCGAATCACCTTAAATCAAAAGGCCGTACCGACTTGGGAAGAGAGAACTCATGCTCATTGGGGAACGGGTTGGGAGCATCGCGCTCGCCACGTTGGCGATGGCGCTGCTTGCCGGAGGCGCTTACGCGCAGCAGCTGAGCCCGGCGCAGAAGGCGCTGGAAGAGCAAGGCCGCTATTGGGAAGACCGGCACCAGCCGGCGCGGGCCGAGGTTGCCTGGCAGAAGCTGCTCGAGTCGGATGCGGGCAATGCCGAGGCGTTGCTGCATCTCGGCATCATCGAGGCGCGCGCCGGTCACCTGGACAAGGCGCGGGCCTACGCCGCCCAGCTTAAAACCGCTCATCCCAACGGTCCCGAGAATGTCGTCCTCGAACACGCGATCGCGGTCGGCTCGGTGCCGCCCGATACGATCAACGAAGCGCGCCGCCTCTCTCGCGCCGGACAATTCGAAGCCGCCGTCGCCGCGTACAAGCGCGCGCTGAAGAATCAGCCGCCGCCGCCCGACCTCGCGCAGGAATATTACGAGACGCTTGCCGGCACCAAGGCCGGCTGGGACGAAGCGAAGCAGGGCCTCCAGCAGATGTCGGCGGCTCTGCCGAACGATTTGCAGGTCCAGTACGCCTATGCCCGCGTCCTGACCTATCACGAGGCGACGCGGCGCCAGGGCATCGCGATGATGGCGTCGCTGGCGGGGGATCCGTCGGTCGGACGTCAGGCGACCCAGGGCTGGCACGACGCCCTCGTTTGGCTTGGCGCGACCAAGGACGATGTGCCGCTCTACAAGAATTATCTCGCCTCCCACGCCAGCGACAATGCGGTGGCGAAGAAACTGGCTGACCTCGAGAACCCGGCCAATACCGGCCGGTTCGGCGCCGACGACGCGCACCGCAAGGCGATGGAAGCGCTTGAGGCCGGGCATCTCAAGGAAGCGGCCGAGATGTTTCAGGCCTTGATCAAGGCCAATCCCAAGGACGTGGATGCGCTTGCCGGCCTCGGCATTGTGCGCGAGCGCGAAGGCAATCTGCACGAAGCGCGCGCGCTCCTGACCGAAGCCGTGTCGCTTCTGCCCGAGGGTGAGACCAAGTGGCGCGACGCGCTCGGCACCGCCGTCTATCTCGACGACGTGGCGCAAGCGAAAGCCGCGTTGCGCGCGCATCGCTACAAGGAAGCCGAGACGAAAGCGCATGAGGCGCTGGAGCACCCGATCGCGGGCGATACCAATGCCGAACTCGTGTTGGCCGAAGTCGCCCGCGCGACCAGGCGCTGGGGCGAGGCGGAAAAGATTTTCCGCGAAGTGCTGAGCGCCCAGCCGCACAATCGCGAAGCCGCGAGCGGCCTTGCCGCGGTGCTGGTGGCGACCGGACGAAGCAAGGAAGCGCGGCGCTTCGTCGCCAATGTTCCCGAAGCGGGCGCCGTCATGCGTCCCCAGGATATTGCGCGCCGCGAAGCCGCGGCGCTCGCCGACCGGGCGCGCGTCGCGGTCAATCGCAACGACACCAAGGGCGCGATCGCGCTCTATCGCGACGCCATGGCCCGCGATCCCGGCAATCCGTGGTTCAAGCTCGATTTCGCGCGCCTGATGCTGCGCATGGGTGACAGCGCCGGCGCCGACCGCCTGATCAATACGATGGCGGCCGCGCCCAATGCATCCGCCGAAACCTATGCGGCGGCGGCAATCTGGTACGGGGAGCGCGGCGACTATCAGCGCGCGTCGGACCTTGCCAAGCGGGTGCCCTCGACCACGGCCATCGCCGATTTCGGCACCATGTCGCATCAATGGATTGCGTCCGCCGACGCGCGGCGCGCGATCGCACTGGCGCGGCACGGCCGGCTCGCCGAGGCGCATCAGATTCTCGACGGCATCATCGCCGGCGCCAACGGCAATATCGGCGTGGTGGGCGTTGCCGCCGACGCCTATGTCGATATCGGCGATGCTCAGCGCGCCGTGCAGGCCATGCGCGGCGCGCTCGGACCGAATCCGGCGCTCGACGGGCAGATTCAATACGCGGGCGTGCTGCTGCGTGTCGGCGCGATCGAGGAACTGATCTCGGTGATGCACGCCATCGACACGCAGGCGGCGCAGATGCGTCCAGCCCAGCAATCGCGCGTCGCGGATCTGCATCGCGGCCTCGCCATAAAACTGGCGGACGCGGCGCGGCTCAGGGGCGACTACGCGGCCGCTTACGACCGGCTCAAGCCCGAGCTCGAGATTTCGCGCGACCCGACGGTGCTCGCCGCGCTGGCACGCATCTATGACAGCGCCGGACGCCATGAGGATGCCGTGGAAATCTACACCCGCATCCTGCGCTCCGATCCCAGCAATATGGATGCGCGCCGCGAAATCATCGGCGCCGCCATCGTGGTCGGGGATTACGACCGCGCTCACCTGCTGATCAGCGAGGGCATGCGCCAATCGCAGGACGACCCGCGGCTCCATCTCCTCGCGGCGGAGCTGGCGCGCGCCGAGGGCGACAACGACACCGCGCTCGCGGAACTGTCGATCGCCCAGCGCGAACTGGCCCGGCGGAACGGCGATATCTGGATCGCGGGCGAGCAGTACGGCTACCTGTCCGACGTCAACTATGTCGGCGGCAACCCGTTCGCACAGCGCGACGGTTTCTTCGACCGCTACGGCGACCGCTATGAATACGAGCGCGAACGCGCCCGGGAGCGGGCCCTCTATGCGCCGATCACGAAGGAAGCGCCGCCGGGACAGGTCTATTATTCCGCGTATCAGAGCGGCCCGAGCTACGGCAACAACCCTGCCTATCCTGCGCCGGCGCTGGGCGGCCCCGTGATCGTGACGTCGGCGACCACCGAGGATCAGCAGCTCGCCGAACAGGTCGCCGATCAGATCGAACAGGTACGCGACCCGATGCGGCCTTACCTTCAGGGCGGCATCAATTTCCGCAACATCGAGGGCGAGCCGGGGCTGAGTCAATTTGCGGTCGTGTCGTTGCCGATCGGCGGCGGCGCGCGCGTCGGCCCGGGTTTCCTGACGCTCCAGGTCGAGCCGACCATGGCGGCCTCGGGATCGATCAACAACAACGATCCGACTGTCTTCCGCCGCTTCGGCACCAACGCCATCCTCGGCCCGGGCGCGACCACGTCGTTCGGCTTCGACGGCTCGGCCGACGGTGTCGGGGTGAAGGTCGGTTATACGGTCGACAATCTCGCCGTCGAGATCGGTTCGACACCGCTGGGCTTCCTCGAGTCCAACGTCATCGGCCACGCCGTGTGGTCGATCCCGCTCGACACGCAGACCTCGATCAAACTGGCGGCGTTCCGCGATCCGGTGACCGACAGCCTCCTGTCCTATGCCGGTATCCGCGATCCGCTGTCCGGCCAGACCTGGGGCGGCGTGACGCGGACCGGCGGCCGCATGGATATCGGCTACGACAATGGGCGTACCGGCATCTACGGCGACATCACCGGCGCGTTCATCGACGGCACGCATGTTGAAAACAACTGGATGGTCGATGCTGGCGGCGGCGCCTACTGGCGGTTCTACCGCACCGAGCACGGCTCGCTGAAGATCGGCGTCAATCTCCAGGCGCAGGCGTATCAGCACAACGAGGACTTCTTCACGCTGGGCAATGGCGGCTATTTCAGTCCGCAAACCGCGGTCGAAGCCACGGTGCCGATCGAATGGTCGGGCCGCTGGGGCCGGCTCGCCTACAGCCTGGGCGGCCAGATCGGCGTGATGGAGTTCCACAACAGCTCGCAGCCGTACTTCCCGCTCGATGCCGGCTTGCAGGCCTTCGCCATCGGCAATGACGGCGGTCCGCCGGTGTTCCCGAGCCAGAGCGTCGTGACGGCGATCTACGGCATCACCGGAAAGGCCGAATACGAAGTGGCCCCGCTGCTGATCCTCGGCGCCAGCTTCGCCGCGGACAATTCCTACAACTTCAACGAACAGGTCCTCAGCGTTTACCTGAAGAAGAAGTTCAACCTGTACTGATCGCCGCGGTTCGGCGGCGAACGGCCCCGGGGGAGGGCCGCGCCGGACCGGAATGTGGATAAGGGAGCGTCGTTGAGATGGCACCGTTGGACGATCTGAGCGGCGAACGCGTACTCGCCGAGTTCGAGGCCATGATCCGTGGGACCGGCGGGCTCGATCCGGCAGGGATCGAGCGCGACGACACGCGCGGCCTGGTGCCGGAGCGGCGCGCGGTCAACTGGGTCAACGCCCTGGCGGCGCTCGCTCGCGAGATCGAGGAACGTCAAGGCGCACGCCGCGCGGAGGCATTGTTGCGCACGGTCGGGATGCGCATGAGCCGTGAATTGCTGACGCCGTTGCCGTCGGTGCGTGACGAGTTCGAGCCGGCCATCAACCGCGCTCTGTCGATCCTCGATTGGGGCTGGGTCGCCGTGCTCGATCGACAGGACACGATCGTGTTCGAGCACCGCACGCCGTGGCCGTTCGAAGATCGGCTCGATCAGCTTCCTTTCGTGCTCGAAGGCTTCTACGGCGACACGCTGCACCGCCTGGCCGGCAATGAAACGATGCAGGTGCGGCTCAGCGGCAAGCGCGGCGGCGCGCTGATGTTCAAGTGGATGCCGGCGGAAGCGGGCGAGCGCACGGCACAAAACGCGACGCCGAGCGTCATTGTTCCCGCCGCCGCGGCAACCGGGCAACGGACTGAATTCCGGTCCGAGCCCCATTTCGAGCCGGCGACGCCACGCGCGCCGGCGTCAACATCGTCGGTCGTCGATCCGCCGAGGACAGAACCGGACCTGTCCGACGACGAGATCGACCTTGCGTTCGAACTCGCCGAATCCGCTGCCGGCGAACCCGGTCGCGAGCGCGATCGCCGCCTGCCGCCATTGGCCGACCCGCCGCGCCGCCGCGCGCCCGACGAAACGCCGCGCGAACCGGTCACGCCGATCCGTGTCCGCGCCACCCCTGATCCGAAAGCGGGCGGCTCCAACCGCGCGCTGCTGGTGGCCGCGACGGTGTTCATCGTACTGTTCGGTCTCGGCGTCGTGAGCAGCGGCGATACCGTGGCGGCTGTCGCGCATCGTCTTGGCCGCCTCACGGCCTGGAACAAGGCCGCGCCATCGCCGCTATCGGATCTCGAAACGCGCGCCGTCGCGGGCGACGCCGATGCGCAGATCAGGCTCGGCCTGCAACTCGTCAACGCGGTCAAACCCGATTACACCGGCGCGGCGCACTGGTTCGAGGCGGCTGCCAAGACCGGCTCGCTCGAGGCGCAATTCGACCTCGGCGTCCTCACGGGGGAGGGGCTGGGCGTGAAGCGCGATCCGGTCGGAGCCGCGATCCTGTTCATGAATGCCGCCGCCGGCGGCTTCCCGGCGGCGGAATACCGGATCGGCCGCGCCTACCAGGGCGGAGTCGGCGTACCGCGGAGCACCAGTTTCGCGGCGATGTGGTACGAGCGCGCCGCACGCCACGGGGTAAGACAAGCACAGACCGCGCTTGCCGGTTTGTACGCCACGGGCGACGGCGTTCAGGTCGATCCGGTTCAGGCCTTTGCCTGGTATCGGCTGGCGGAAGAAGAGGGTGATCGCGACGCGACGGCGAAGCGGGTCGAACTCTATCGGCACATGTCGCTGTCGCAGCGTCAGGCGGCGATGAGCCAGGCGAAGCTGCTTATCGGTGATGTCGGCGGCTCCACTGCGTTGGCGCCGTCCTCCGCGCATCCGACGGTTGACCGCCTAATCGCCCGCGCCGACTAGTTCCTTTTCACGACCGATCGGGCGCGGTGCGGAGAGGCGCGACGTATCCGCCTGGCACCTGAAAGCCGAACTCAGGACGTCTCGCTCAAGGCCAGGCGCACCAGGAGGCCGAGTGCGGCCGAGTAGTAATCCTTGTCGTCCGCAAGCGCCGGTAACGCCGGAATTAGCGCGGCGCTGACGCGGAGATCGGGCTGCGTTGCATGGGTTTCGACCGCGGCCACGACGGCGCGCATGCCGGGCGGAATTTGATAGGCCGAAGCCGTCCCCGAAACGAGATTAACAGTCGCTGGTATCTTATTGTCTTTGCAGTTTTTCCAAAACAAAAGCAGCGATGCCAGATTGTCCGCCGATGCCTTCCCGTCCCACAAAAGGTAAAGCGGAATCCGCATGGCATCGAAGCCATAATTCGGTTTGTCCGCCAGCAACGCCAGATCGAGTCCGCCATTGCCGTTGGGTTTCACCACCATCCAGTCGGCGGGCAGCTTCATCGCGCCGAAACGCGCCGCGCTCACGAGATAGAGTCCGCTGCGCTCGAGTTCGTACCAGCGCAGGGACGGCACGATCTCGTTAAGCGACATGAAGGCGGGAAATATCCAGTAGGACAGGTTGATGGTGATGGCGCCATCATGCTCGAAGCCATTCAAGCCCGGCAGCAGCACCGCAAAGCCGCCGACGTCGCGCACCAGTTTGTCCAGCACGTCCTGCGCGATCGGTTTGGCCGCTGCGTCATAGGCGGGCGTTTGCCATTGGCGCGCGGCGCGATGCAGCGCCCAGGCCACGAGAATGTCGCCATCGGTGGCGTCGTTGCTGTCCGCGACGGCGCCGCCCGGGCCGCCAAGGGTCGGGGTCCAGTTCCAGGCGAGCAACGAATCCGTCGGCCGTTTCAGATTGGTTCGGGTCCAGTTCCAGACCTTGTCGAAGGTGGCGCGGTCGTTGGCGCCCAGCGCAAGCAGCATGGCGTAACCTTGCCCCTCGCTATGCGACAGCGCCGAGAAACTGTCGACCAGCTTGCCGTTCTCGCGAATGAAGCGGTCCTTGAAAATCGCCCAGTCCGAGGCTGCGATGGTGCCGGTGCGGCGCATCGGAATATTCGGTATTGCCTCGGCATGTACCGCCAGCGCCCCCGGTTGATTGGCTGCGCTTCCGGCGCTTGCGACCGTGGCGCCGGCGACAGTCAGGACGGCGGCGGCAAGCACCCGGGCCGCGGCGAAAATCGGGGAAAAAGTCATTCGATTAAGGTAAACGCCGTCGGTAAACAGATGAATAAAACGTGCGCCGGGGGGTCTCGACGCGTGACCGCGCCACTAAGATGTCGCATTATGCGTTGAAACGGCCCATCGAGAGTGCTCGCGAAAGGGGAGTCTTTGCTTAAATGCGCTGTATTTCGTTTCCGGTTTCAGCGCGCGCCCGTACCTGGCGCGGGCCGGTATCCGGCCTCGGTTGCGCTTTTCCGTCAAAGCAATTACCAATGATTTCCGACTTTTTCGAATCTCCCAATCCCGCGAGGAACACTGGATGTTGATCACGCCGGCCCATGCCCAATCCCTTTTTGGCGGCGGCGAAGGCGCTTCCAGCACGCTGGTGCAGATTGCTCCGCTGGCGCTGATTTTCGTCGTTTTCTATTTTTTCCTGATCCGCCCGCAACAGCAAAAAGCCAAGGAACAGAAGGCGATGCTGAATGCCATTCGCCGGGGCGACCGGATCGTTACCAGCGGCGGGTTGATCGGTACCGTTTCCAAGGCCGGCGACGATGAATTGCAAGTTGACGTCGCCGAGGGGGTGCGCGTTCGCGTGGTTCGCAGCATGGTCGCGAGTGTTCTGACCCGGGGCGAGCCCGCGAAGGCGAAAGAGGCTGACGACAAGGACGACGCCGCCGAAGCATCTGGCGACAAGCCCAAGCTCGGTAAACGCGGCTGATCGCGATCCATGCTCTATTTTTCGCGATGGCTGGTGGCGGTTATTGTCGCGGTGTGCGCGATCGGCGTGCTGCTGGCGCTGCCCAACGCGTTTCCCGAACGGACGCTGGCGGGCCTGCCGAATTGGCTGCCGCATAAGCAGCTCAATCTCGGACTCGATTTGCGCGGCGGCTCCTATCTTCTGCTTGAAGTCGATATGAGCGCGGTCGTGAAGGAGCGTCTGGAAAACGTCGTCGATTCCATGCGCGCCGAATTGCGCAAATCCCATATCGGCTACACCGGGCTCGAGGCGACCGCCACCGAAGTAAGATTCAACCTGTCCGATCCCAAGGCGGCCGAGCAGGTCAAGGAGATGGCGCGCAAAATCGATGCCGACATCGATACGAGCGTCAATGCCGAGGGCCGGGTTTCGATACAGTTCAATTCCGTCGCGCTCGAAACACGGCGCCGCTCGGCCGTGGAACAATCGATCGAGATTGTGCGTCGTCGCATCGACGAAAGCGGCACCAAGGAACCGACGATTCAGCGTGAAGGCCAGAACCGCATCCTGGTTCAGCTTCCCGGCGTCGGCAATCCCGAGCACATCAAGGAACTGCTGGGCCGCACCGCAAAAATGACGTTCCAGCTTGTCGACGAGAACGTCAATCCCGAGGAAGCGGCGCGCGGCCACGTTCCGCCCGGCGATATCGTCCTGCCGATGGAAGAAGATCGCGCTGCCGGCGGCAAGGGCGGACCTGCCGGAACCATCGTCGTCAAGCGCCGCATCATGGTTTCCGGCGATACGCTGACCGATGCGCAGCCATCCTTCCAGAACGGCAATGAGCCGGTTGTCAGTTTCAAATTCGACAGCACGGGCGCGCGCCGGTTCGGCGAAGCCACACGGGAGAATGTCGGCAAGCGCTTCGCCATCGTGCTCGACAATAAAGTGATCAGCGCGCCGGTGATCCGCGAGGCGATCCTCGGCGGACAGGGTGTCATTTCCGGCAGTTTCACCGTGCAATCGGCAAGCGATCTCGCGTTGCTGCTGCGCGCGGGCGCCTTGCCGGCGCCGCTGACCATTCTCGAACAGCGCACGGTCGGTCCCGATCTCGGCGCGGATTCGATCCGTGAAGGCACCACCGCCAGCGTCGTCGCCGTCGTGCTGGTCGTGGTCTTCATGTTCGTATTCTACGGGCTGTTCGGAATCTTCGCGAATATCGCGCTGTTCTTCAATTTGTGCCTGATGTTCGGGGCACTCAGCCTTCTCGATGCGACCCTGACCCTGCCGGGCATCGCCGGCATCGCGCTGACCCTGGGCATGGCGGTCGACGCCAACGTGCTGATCTATGAGCGCATCCGCGAGGAAGTCCGCGGCGGCCGTTCGCTGATCTCGTCGCTCCAGGCCGGGTTCGAGCGCGCCTTCGGCACCATTCTCGACAGCCACGTCACCACGCTGGTTGCCGGCGCGCTGATGTTCTTCCTCGGCTCGGGTCCGGTGAAGGGGTTCGCCGTGACCTTGAGCGTCGGCGTGCTCACCTCGCTGTTCTCGGCCATCCTGGTGACCCGGCTCCAGATTGTGACCTGGTTACGCCGAACGAAACCGAAAGAGATTCCGATTTGATGCGTCTCGCCGCCACAATACGCCGCCTTTGTCCGTTATTGCCGCAAATGTGGGAATTTAGGGATAACGAACGCCGCTCGCCCTGGCTCCCCCGTTTCGCCGGGAAGACGAAGGAATAACACGCCATGTTACGTCGCCCGCTCATCGTCATCCGCCACCTGCCCAACATCGATTTCATGCGCTGGCACAAGATCGGCTTCGCGTTGTCGGGGCTGATGACGGTCGCTTCTGTCGTGTTGTTCCTGGTGCAAGGGTTGAATTTCGGCATCGATTTTGCCGGCGGCACACTGATCGAGGCGCGCACCGTCAGCGGCCCCGCGGATCTTGCCATGATGCGGCCGAAACTTAACAGTCTCGGTCTCGGCGAAGTGACGTTGCAAAATTTCGGCTCGCCAAACGAAGTACTGATCCGTGTCCCCCGCCAACCCGGTAACGATCAGGCGCAGATGGCGGGGGTCGATAAAGTCAAGGCCGCGCTTGGAAA
>Ga0134125_10009456_pt1 | contig 10973 bp, 17 predicted proteins | sample KB31751_FD_96464 | JGI IMG/M metagenome (GOLD analysis project Ga0134125, IMG submission 96464) | Terrestrial soil microbial communities with excess Nitrogen fertilizer from Kellogg Biological Station, Michigan, USA - KB3-175-1 | ecosystem: Environmental > Terrestrial > Soil > Unclassified ...
CAATACCAGACCGCGGAAGACGCTTGGTTGGAAGACACCAGCCGAAGCCCTAAACCAGTACCTACAATTCGCCGGACAACCCAGTGTTGCGTCGACCGGTTGAATCCGCCCATTACACCAGCGAGCCGTTCCAACGGCTCCTGGCGGACCAGGGCCTTGCTTGTAGCATGAGTCGCTCCGGCAACTGCTGGGACAACGCCGCCATGGAAAGCTTCTTTTCCTCGCTGAAGACCGAGCGCACGGCGCGAACCACATACCGCACACGAGATCAGGCGAAAGCCGATGTGTTCGATTACATCGAGCGCTTTTACAATCCCCGGCGGCGGCACTCCACAGTAGGGTATCTCAGTCCAATGGAGTTCGAACGGCAGGCTCAATGAGCGTAGGTGGGTGTCAACCAAACCGGCAGCAGGCCAACGCGCACCTTAGGTCTTTCAGCTAGGCAATGAATGGTTTTCAGTGGTCGAAGATTTGGCTGTCAGAGAAACACCCAGAGGGATTGTTTGCTGTGCAGCGTTTCGAGGCCGATTCGAAATTCTTCCGGAGCTTTGTCATTGTGCTACCAGTACTGACTGTCAAGACCGAAGTTGGTTGTCCACAAAACACCGAAGTGAGATGTCCACTTTTCACCGATGAAATTGTCCACTCCGTCGGGTCAGCTCGGCGCATCGGGTGTCACCTCGAGCAGCTCGGAGGGTAACCGTTGACCGAAGAGCCCAGCTTTCTTCTTTTCCCGCAGTCGATAACTCTCGCCTTTGATGTTGAGTGTCGTTGCATGGTGCAGGAGCCGATCTAGGATCGCCGTGGCCAGGACCTGATCATTGAAGACCTCGCCCCAGTCCGCGAAGCGCTTGTTGCTGGTCACGATCAAACTCCCACGCTCATAGCGTCGGACAAGCAGTCGGAAGAACAGGCTGGCTTCCTCTCGCGAGAGTGGCAGATAGCCCAGTTCACCAAGGATCAGGAGGCGGGGCGCCGCCAGTTGCTGGAGCATCCGCTCCAGCCGGTTCTCTTACCGCGCCCGGATCAGCCGGCCCATGAGCGTCTCTAAGGTCAGAAACAGCACCGATGAACCCGCTTCGACAGCCTTGATTCCGAATGCGATCGCCAGATGCGTCTTGCCGACACCCGGCGGCCCGAGCAAGACCACATTCTCGGCACGGTCAACGAAGCTGAGTCCCGCCAGTTCCCGCACGACCTTGCGGTCGAGGGAGGGTTGACAGTCGAAGTCGAACTGCTCCAGCGTCTTCAGCCATGGGAACCGAGCCATTCGCAGCCGCATGTCGATGCCCCGCTGCTGCCGCCCGCGCCATTCCGCTTCGAGGGCCCGAGCCAGAAATCCTTGGTAATCCAGATCGCTTTTTGCGGCCTGCTCACAGACGCCGTCGAGCTGGGGGAGCAAGTGTTCCATCTTCAGCCGTTCGAGAAGGACGCTGAGTTCCATCATGACGCCACCTCCTCGTAGACGGCCAACGGCCGTTGCTCCACCGCCAGGGTCTGCGCCCACAACGCCGCATGATGCTCGGGGACAGTTACCCAGCCCGACACGCCCGGCATGACCCGATGACTCGCTACCCGCTGCTCACCGTCGTAGACGGTCAGGTCCCCATCCAGCGTTAGCCGGATCTGCACAGGCCGGCCCGCCACGTAAGTCGGCACGCTGTAGCGATGCCCTCGGACGTCGATGTATGCATCCCAACTGACCTGCCGCACCTCGCGATATGCGGTGTCATACCGCGTGGCCGGCAGCGACTGGAGTGTCGGTGCTTCGCGGGCAAAGCGCTCCGCGACAATCTCCTGGACCGTCCCCTGGCACCGCGGATCCGCCTCCTCTCGGAGCCACTGCTCGGCGAGCTGATTGAGAGGCGCCCAACTCTCGAAGGCGCGGTAGCGGACGAAGAAGTGGTGTTTGATGTAGCCGACCATCCGCTCATCCTTGCCCTTGGTCTGCGCCCGGGCGGGTCGGCAGGCGCGCGGCACAAACCCATAGTGACCGGCCAGATCCACAAATCGTGGATGGAACCGGGCGGGGCCGCCCCGAGGATGCGCCAGGACTGCCGCCTTTTGATTGTCCACCAGCACCTCGGCCGGCACGCCGCCAAACCATTCGAAGCTTCGGATGAGCCCCTCATAGGTGTGCTCGGCGTCCTCACGGTCCGTGCACCAGAAGTGGAACCGTCGTGAGAAGCCCAGTGTGTTGACGATAAAGTGGACGGTGGTCTCGGCCCCAGCAATCTGCGTACGGTGCTCGGCCCAATCGCTCTGCAGTTGCTGACCCGGAGCCGTTTCAAATCGCACCGTCGCCCGCTGGACGCGCAAGGCTCGCTTCGGCCGGATGTAGTCCCGCAGAATCGACAGCTGGCCCGTATATCCCTTGGCCTGCAGTTCTCGGAAGATCACGACCGCGTTCCAGACGTCCGCGGCTAACAGTCGATCGATGTCGGCTCGGTACGGATCCAATCGGCTACCTCGCCGACTCGGTCGCGGAGCCGGAGCCCCGCCCCGTGCCAATGCTCGGCGCACGGTCCGTGGGTGCACCCCTACCTGCTTGGCAATGTCACAGAGATAGAGCCCGCGTTGGGCTAACGTTTGAATCACCATGAAGTCCTCCTTTCGCAGCATCCGTCCCTCCTCCGTCGTGATGAGCGGTGAAGGGACATTGTGACTCGGTGTTCAGAGGACTTCTCACTTCGGTGATTTGAGGACTTATAGCATCGGCGCTGACACTGACAGGTATCTTTGCATGTCAAGGGCGGTATGAAGCAGCACTCGTCTGCTTTATCCTCATCGTGCCAGCTGTCTGGCGATATGTAGAGCAACGATTCAAAGCAACACAGCAGGCCTATTGGTTTATCCTCGCGCTTGAAAGCCTGAAACCATCTGCCGCTATAGCCTCTGCCTCAACCCCAGAAGGTAATGAGCCTACCCATGCGGGAGGAGTGGTGTATCGTACGAATGGCAAAACCGTCGAGTATCTGCTCATTGAGGCCAGTAAGGATCGAACGCAATGGGTACTGCCAAAAGGGCATATTGAGCCCGGAGAGGATCCTCCTGAGACGGCTGTCCGAGAAGTCAGGGAAGAGACCGGATACTGGGCTCGGGTCGTCCGATGGATTGACAATGTCCAATTTGGGAGTCATGACAACGCCTTAGTCACGCGATTTTACCTGATGGAATATGTGGCAGCCATGAAAACCAAGCTCGATAAAGTTACTATAACTGATGTCGAGGTGTGGCCACCGGAGAATCGACAACATATTTGGCTGACACTTGATAAAGCGAAAGCCAAAGCCGAGTTCGCTGAAACGAAGCAACTCCTCGATAAAGCTGAAGTTGCATTGAATCAGTTGAATCCAAAATAGGAAGTCAAGACTAAGGCACTAAAGCCCGACCTGTAGGCTACCGACCCGTTTGTTCCTTGCCGAAGCCGCCAATCACCAAGGAAGGACACGTATTTCATGATCAAAGAAACAAAAAATCAACTGAAGTCTGACCGAACACCAAAGAAATTCTCTCCTGCCATGGCTCGCAATGTAGTTTCTCAAGAAAGAGATACCTCCCTCGCAAATTCAGATTCCATATTGCCAATGCGCGAGGTGAAGATCTTGAAGCAGGTAGATGACGAAGTACGGACCGGCTACCAGCACGGCACAATGCATGAGTCCAGAGAACAGCAGGAAGTGGCGAAAGGTTTTAGACATATCGTTACGGAAAAAGACGAGAAAGCCCGTTGGATTGCTGTTCGGCTCATGCAGCGGCAGTAATTGACCCTTGCGATGCCTCTGAGTACGATACTTCCGTGGCTGAGGACCAACGGCTGACACCAACTGAGCTGGTTCCATATTCATGCCGGATATTCCTGGAATCTATCTCATCTTTGAGGTACCCCCCCTTGGAAGATCCGGCACAGTTTGCCGTGCAATGGTAACTTGTTTCAGGATGGCAATCTGGCCGGTAAGTTGAGGGAGAAAGGGACTCATGGGAGAGCGCGTTCGGATTACCGACTCTGAAAAGTTGAGCTTGCTGTACGAGCGATTTCGGGATGTCTGTCTGGTTGAAAAAGAAGTCTGGAAGGAAATCTTTATGCCCCGCGATATAGCGCAGGGGCCGATTCGTACCAATATCCAAGATCGGTATGAGGTTGAGATTGAGGATCCGGAGATTGAGGCTGCTCTTGATGCGAATATTGCGCTGGGGACGGCCGCCCTATGGGCGGCCGTCCAGGAATATCGTCAGCACATCTCATTTTACCGAAAAGTTTGAAGGCAGTATTGGAGCCTCCCTCAAGCCCAACCGAGTTCCACTAGACTGTCAGTCGCTGCAAGGACGCGATTCGCTCTTCCATCGGTGGATGCGTGGAAAATAGACGCATAAAACTCGAAGAATTACCTGAGATCTTCATTGTGGCAAGCGCATCCTGCGAGGAGTACTCGACCTGCGAACGGGTGACCCATCGATCGATCGATCGGAGCGCAGCGATCATGGAGTCCTTACCGTATACCCTGGCCGCAAACGCATCAGCTCCAAACTCCCGACGACGCGAAAACCAGTTGATGACGATGGCGGCTAATATACTGACGACGATCTGAATCACGAGCGACAAGCCGAACCCTAATGCGGCTTGGTCCCGTTCTGCGAAGAAACGCCGCACCCACATGGCGATGTAATACACGAAGGTATTCATCAGTCCTGCGAGAACGGTTGTGGCAAACATGTCGCCGTTATACACATGGCCCATTTCGTGAGCCAAAACCGCCTTGACCTCGTCTTCTTTCAGGTTCTGAAGCAATCCGGTGGAAACAGCCACCATGGAATTGTTCTTGCTCGGTCCTGTCGCGAATGCATTGGGATCGGGTGAGTCATAGACCCACACCTCAGGCATCGTGATATGCAAACGCTGAGCGATTTCCTGCACAGAGCCGTAAATAACCTGTTCAGCGTGTGAACGAGGTTGCGTAATCTGTTGGCAATCGAGCATGGCGCGTGCCATTTGTTTTGAGAATGCCAAGCTGATGAAGGCGCCACCAAACCCGAACATGGCAGCCCACACCAAGGTAGTAAGGTCGACCGATCCTCGAACATCGATCCCGAACATCGGAAGAATCACATTGATCACTATCGGCACAGTGATCGAAAGCGTCACCATAATCAGAATGTTGGCGACCAACAACAAACCTATACCCTTCATCCATTTCATCGATAATCCTCCTTAGAAGACAAGCACATCACTACTACTGGTAGTGAATAACTTGACTGCCCTGATTATACACAAACCGGCAGTTCAATACATGTCTATCAGTATACGATGTGTCCAGTGTACGAAGTGTCGAAGACAAATGATAAGGCCTCAACATGAGAAGTCAAGATGACGGAACTATCTGAAATTAGAGGTAAAGTTGACCGGTTCTTGATTTTCCTGTTAGAAGGATCACACGATGAAATTCATTACGGTATGCGTTCGTATGTGTTCGTATGGTGGGATTCTTCGTGGCGATAGATGCGTCGCTGGTGGAGACGGCCGATGTTCCTATATCGACTCCATCGCTTGCCGTCCTTATCTCGACTGAAGAGTTGAACGGCATTTTTGAAGTGACCTAATGGATTCCTCCAAGGCGACCATCTCCTCTAAACATGAGCTGCTCCGCGACCTGCTCAAGCAGGTCTCTCGTCTGTTTTACACGACATTAGTTGTCGTGCCGGCAAATGTTCGTGATCAAGTGAGCTTGGCCTATCTCTTTGCTAGGGCTGCCGATACGATTACCGATACGGAATTGATCGATCGACCGCGCCGACAGAGTTTTCTCAACCGCCTCAGAGAGCAATTTGTCGGTGATCAGATCGATTGGGCACAGATCCGTACTATCCAACAGGCCATGGGTCCGCTCCAACAAGATTCGGCTGAGCGAACCTTGCTCGAACGATTGGATGAGTGCTTCCGACTTTTTCTCACCTGTTCACCTGACGATCGATGTCGGATTCAACGGGTAGTGACGACCCTGACTCAAGGAATGGAAATGGACCTCACGGCGTTCGCTGGAGCCTCCGTGGCTGATCTCTCCGCCCTCAAGACGCTCGATGACTTAGATCGATACACGTATCATGTAGCCGGATGTGTCGGGGAGTTCTGGACCGATCTCATGTGTGCACATCGAAAGGCATTAGCAAACTGGAACCTTCAGCAGATGTCGGAAATAGGAGTCCGATTCGGCAAGGGGCTGCAATTGACGAATATCATCAAGGACATCGCCCATGACCTACAAAGGGGACGGTGCTACATTCCCGAAACAATGCTCACTGAGGCGGGGCTGAATCCGCAGGACCTCTTGGATCAGAACAATCTTCCTCGCTTCAGACCTGTGCTGAGAAAACTCATTCGCTTGGCAATCGAGCACCTTGATCAGGGTTGGCTCTACACGATGGCGATTCCGCGTTATGAAACTCGGTTACGGCTCGCTTGCATGTGGCCGATCCTGTCCGCCGGCGAATCGCTCAAGCTGGTCATGAATTCCCCTGATCTACTGAATCCTGCCGTAAGGGTCAAAATCCCGCGCAGCAGGGTCTATCAGATTATGTCCATGACGACTGGCACTGTCGCATGCGGATACGCTGGGACTGCTTATTGGGGACATTTGCGGAAACAGATCATATGATTATCAAGAGTGAAGTAACAATTGCCACCTTATGGTAATCCGCTGCCCCCCTTTTTCATGAGAAAGCTTGATGCATCTCAACTGCGCGCATGAACCGATCACAGCGTTCACCAGAAGTGCAGGATGCGCAGCACGAAAGTATCCGGCTACCCCGTTTTCTTTTGCGGTTCCAAAAGTTTATCGCCCTTTTTGAAGACGGCATAAATGGCTTGCGAGGGACAGGCATCCAAACAAAGCCGGCAGCTTTCCAGACAGCGCGATGGATCGAACTTGTAGGGAGGCGTTGAGAGCCAGGCACCGGTCGGGCAGATCGGGACACATAGAGCCTGATGCGTGCAGCGGTCGGCGTGGCGGACGAGATGATCTCGGGCAACCATCATGGGCTTGACTCCTTCAAAGAGACCTTGGGAGAAGATCTCAAACATGTTCTTATTCGGCAGACTGCTCACTTCCACTCCTTCACAAGTTGCTTGAGTCGGTCTTTGAGCTCAGGAATCTGTTCCAGATTGTTGTAAATCGCGCCTAGAATCTTTTCCAGTCGGGCGGTTCTTAACGCTTCCTTGTCCTTTTTGGATAATCGATCGTACTCGGCATACGCTGCTTGGTGTGCCGGTTCAAGCCGAGCGCGAGCATCGGCAAGGGCCTGTCCGAGTGCCCACGGTTCAGGTGAAAGCGCGGGAACTACGGCAAAGGTTGCATCGCTACAAACCATCACAGCGGCGCCGGGTTTACCGGTCAATGGAATCACGGCCTGGACCGTTTTGCCTTCGAACGATTTCCAGTCCAACAGGAGTCCGGGAAACTGTCGGGTGAAGGCCACCTTTTCCATATTGGCCTTCCATTTGTCTTCTGTCGGCATCGAATGATCCTAGGGAAATCCTACGGCTTCTTGATGGGATTCAGTCGTTCCGGCACCGGATGGGCGGGCATGAGCAATCGGGTGACGACCTCGCCCTTCAGAACATGCCGTTCCATGATCTCAGTGACGTCGGCTTCCGTACCAACCCAGTACCACACTCCCTCAGGATAGATCACAACGCTGGGACCCAGCTCGCAATGGTCCAAACAGCCGGCCTTATTGGCGCGAACAAGACCTTTGAGATTCAACCGCTTTGTTTCGTTCTTGAAATGCGCGTGGAGTTTTTCCGAGCCTAAGTTTGCACAACAGCCGCGCGGGTCGTCTTGGGGACGCTGGTTCGTGCAGACGAAGATGTGGCGTTGAAACGGTGGCATACAGTCGGGCGGCTATACCGGCATGGTGAGAGTATTGAGTCGTTCCATCAGTAACGTCACATCGTGGCCGCTTAAGAATGGTGATGGCTGTTGGGTTCCCCTCAAAATAGCCATGATTTCCTGTAACCGCAATGACGCGCGTCGGAACTCGTCGCCTTTCGAGAGTTCCGATCCATGCCTGACGCCTAGCTTGTCGAACTCGGCCCCGATATCACGAAAATCACGCTGTAGGTTCTTGTGCATCGAACAAAGGGTACAATACCATTTCGGGTTCTGATCCGATGATGGAGACAGACGATCGTAAGGGCGGCCGAAAAAATCTTTCCCCAGCGAAAACTTCATGAGCGGGCCGCCCTGGGTTCCGCAAGCCTGACATGATCCGCTCCAGGAGTCCATTCACATCTCCAGAAACGACATTGAAAGACTGTATCTTACAACAGGCCTTTACAGACTGTCCACGGGCAGCTGATGTGGCGGTCCAACCGATCACTCGGCGTATCGAGGTATAATAATGACAGTATTAGCATTCGTAGCCGGAAGGGGGAATCTTTATGGTGATCGGTGTCCCGAAGGAAATCAAAGACCATGAATATCGCGTCAGTCTCACGCCGGCGGGTGCAGCGACCCTCCGTCAGAACGGACATGAGGTTTGGCTCGAACCTTCGGCGGGGCTGGGTAGCGGATTTAGCGATGATGAGTATCGTAAGGCGGGAGTCTTGGTTGCCGATTCGAAGGACGAAGTATTCAGAGAAGCTGAGTTGATTCTGAAGGTTAAAGAACCGTTGCTTTCTGAATGTCATCTGTTTCGTCCGGGCCAAGTTTTGTTCACCTATTTGCATCTCGCCGCACTGGCGGATGTGACCAAGGCGCTCCTGAGTAGCAAGATCACCGCGATTGCGTATGAAACGACCGAATCGAAAGACGGCAGTCTTCCGATGCTCAAGCCGATGAGTGAAATCGCTGGGCGGATGTCGGTGCAGATCGGTGCGCAATATCTCGAAAAAATCCACGGAGGGCGGGGTGTTCTGTTGGGAGGGGTTCCGGGAGCGGAGCCCGGCAGAGTCGTCGTGCTAGGCGCCGGGATAGCAGGAAGCTCGGCGACTCGCATCGCGGTCGGTATGGGAGCCCAGGTTACTGTGATTAATTTGGATATTGAACGGCTGCGATATCTCGATGATCAGTACCAAGGTCGGATCGTCACACTGGCGGTGAGCCCTACTGCTATTGAGGAGGCTGTATGCTCGGCCGACCTTGTCATCGGCGCCGTGCTTGTCTCCGGTGCCAAGGCGCCCAAGCTGGTGTCGCGTTCGCTGGTCTCACGGATGAAGTCTGGATCGGTGATCGTAGATGTTTCTGTCGATCAGGGCGGTTGTGTTGAGACGACGAGACCGACGACTCACTCGGAGCCTGTTTATGTCATCGATGGAGTTGTGCACTATTGCGTGGCGAATATGCCTGGAATCGTCCCACGCACCTCCACCTATGCCCTCACCAATGCGACATTGCCATATCTGTTACAACTCGCCGATGATGGTGTAGATCGAGCGATCCGGTCCGATCCCGGACTGGCCAAAGGAATCAATCTCAAAAATGGGAAGGTTATCCACCGTGGTGTGGCGGAAGCTCATGGGTTGCCTTTTACCCCTATCTTGTAAGACAATCATGAGTCCGTTTTCTTTACTTGGTCTTGTCGGGGCGTAGCGCAGCCCGGTAGCGCACTGCGTTCGGGACGCAGGGGTCGGAGGTTCAAATCCTCTCGCCCCGACCAAACCAAGCTCGCTCATGCCGCGTGCTATTCATCGTTTTATCGTGACTGCCGCAAGCAGATACATCCCTCCAATTTTTCTTCTACGGCTTACTTGACCCTGAGCGTATCTTTCAGTTCATAAAACATCCGTCACGGGCACAGTTTGGCGCAGAATTGTAAAACACGTGACGCATCCGAAGAGGTGTGAGAATATCCGCTGAACAGACTCATAAGTGGCTGTTTACACTCAAAGATCTTGGTAAAACCCAGATGACTCAGTCGGTTGATGAATCGCCGGTTCGAGTGCGTATCCTCGTGGGTGGTCGTGTGCAAGGAGTAGGGTTTCGCGCGTTTGCGGCACGAACTGCCACACAGCTTGATCTGACAGGTGGTGTGCGCAATCTCGACGATGGACGGGTCGAGCTGGACGTGGAGGGGAAAAGAGAAGTGATCGAAACGCTTATACATAAATTGAAAACCGGTCCTCCTGCTGCCCGTGTCACAAAGATTGAAACGGAGTGGAGTGCCGCGACCAGGCAGTATTCGAACTTCAGCATTTGGTATTAGAAAACGAGGAATCATGAGTCGAGCGCATGACGAAGAATCCGAATTGAGCGAAGCTCGGAGGCAAACCATCGACGACATGGATGCCGCGGAACCTGCCAGCGCAACCGATCAGGGGGGAGAACGGGAAACCGGTCGATCGGAAGGTCTGGATACTCTGAAGAGTTACTTACGGGAGGTCCGCCGATCGACTCTGCTGACCTTCAAACAAGAACAGCAGCTCGGTAAGCGCGTCATGGCCGGCGATGAGCAAGCTCGGCAACAGATGATCGAGTCGAATCTAAGGCTTGTCATCAGCATCGGAAAACGGTACATGCACCGTGGGTTTCCGTTTTCCGACATCGTGGAAGAAGGCAATTTAGGTTTGATCAAAGCCGTTGAAAAATTCAATTACAAGCGTGGGTTCCGGTTCAGTACCTATGCGTCTTGGTGGATCCGGCAGTACATCGAGCGGGCGATCATTAATCAAGGCAAGCTGGTGCGTTTGCCGGTGCACGTGGTAGAGCGCCTCAATCGTTATCTGAATCGTGTCGAACAGTTGGTCCAGGAGCATGGTCGGGAGCCGAGAGCGTCGGAGGTGGCCGCCAAGATGAAAACATCGGAAGAGGAGGTATTAGACCTGAAGCAATTAGTGCGCACCACCTGTTCGCTCGATAGTCCGCTCAACGACCGCACTGATACCTTTTTACGCGATGTGATCGAAGATCCCGTCGGGCTCTCACCCGATGAGACCGCCGACGGTGTTCGGCGGAGGACGGAACTGATGGCTTGGGTGAAGG
>Ga0134125_10009457_pt1 | contig 10972 bp, 7 predicted proteins | sample KB31751_FD_96464 | JGI IMG/M metagenome (GOLD analysis project Ga0134125, IMG submission 96464) | Terrestrial soil microbial communities with excess Nitrogen fertilizer from Kellogg Biological Station, Michigan, USA - KB3-175-1 | ecosystem: Environmental > Terrestrial > Soil > Unclassified ...
CCTCGAGAAAACGGAGGCCCTCATTGCCCGGTTCGACCGCGGCGTCCATGACGGGCACGAGGCGCTCGCGTCAGCCAGCGATCGCGACCTCGACGTCCCGTGGTCGCTCATGCACGGGAACCGTGTGCTCTTCACGATGCCGCGGCGCATCGTCGTCCGGCAGCACCTCAACCACATCGTGCATCACCGCGGCCAGCTCACTGTGTACCTGCGGTTGAACGACGTTCCGCTGCCGGCCATATACGGACCGACCGCCGACGAGGGGTGGTGACCTACGTTAGGCTTGGGGCTCAGTGCGCGCCGGCCGCCGCGCCGCCGCCCTTCGGCTTGCGCAGCAGGATGATCGCAGGCGACGCGATGACGAAGGCCATCATGATCAGCATCCATGCATCGTTGTAGCTGAGCATCGAGGCCTGCCGCATCACCATCTGATCGATCGCGCCCATCGCCGCGTGAGCGGCCTGGAGCGGCGTGTAGCCGTGGGCGATGAATCCCGCGGTGAGCGCGTGCTGTCGCTCGACGAGCGCCGGATTGCCGGCGTAGATGTTCGACACCAGGTCCACGCGGTGGAGCTGCGTGTGCTTGTCGACATAGGTGCTGAGCGCAGCGATACCGAACGAGCCGCCGAGCTGCCGCGCCAGGTTGATGAGGCCCGATGCCTGTTGCGCGGTCTTCGGGTCGAGGCTGCCGTAGGCCGAGTTGTTGATCGGCGTGAACAGCAACCCGAGTCCGAATCCGCGGATGATGAGCGCGGCGCGCGCATCCGGCTCGCCGGCCGCCGTCGTCAGGTGGCCTAACTGCCACATCGCCACCAGGAAGACGCACACGCCGATGACGATCAGGATGCGGCCGTCGACGAGCGGCTTGGCGCCGTTCAACAGTCGTCCGCAGATCACGGCCGCCACCGCGGTCGCGATGCCGCCGGGCAGAAGCGCGAGTCCGGTTTCGGTGGGCGTGAAATTCAGAATCGTCTGCGTGAACAGCGGGAAGATGAACACACCGCCGTACAGTCCGAAGCCGAGCGCCAGGAAGAGGAAGATGGACGCACTGAGCTCACGATTCTTGAGAACGTGAAACTCGATCACCGGGGTCTTGTTCCGCTTCGACAACTCCCACCACAGCATCCCCGACAGCGCGACGGCCGCGACGATCGCCAACCGGATGATCAGCGGGTCCTGGAACCAGTCGTTGCGGCGTCCTTCCTCGAGCACGTACTGCAGCGTGCCGAGTCCCACGGTCAGCAGGCCGATGCCTAACCAGTCAATGTCTGCCTTGCGACGTGTCATCCATGGCGGGTCGTGCAGGAAGCCGGTGACCAGGAACGTCGACGCCGCGGCGATCGGAATGTTGATGAAGAAAATCCAGTTCCAGTTGTAGTTGTCGGTGATCCACCCGCCTAACGTAGGCCCGACGGTCGGCGCGACGATGATGCCGAGGATGAAGAGCGCCTGTACCATGCCCTGCTGTTCGCGCGGGAAAACCTGCCGCAGCGTCGCCTGCGCGGTGGACAACAGTGCCGCGCCGCCGGCGCCCTGCATGATGCGCCACAACACCAACTCGGTGAGACTGTGCGACGTACCGCACATGAACGACGCGAACGCGAAGATCGCGATCGATGCCGTGAGGTAGTTGCGCCGTCCGAATCGCGCCGTGAAGAACGCGGTCATCGGCAGCACGATGACGTTCGAGAGGATGTAGGAGGTCGCGACCCAGCCTATCTCGTCGAAGGTCGCGCCCAAGTTGCCCGCCATCTGCGGCAGCGCCACGTTGACGATCGTGGTGTCGAGCACCTCCATGATCGCCGCGGTGATCAGGCCTAACAGAATCAGCCAGCGGTGCCTGTTCAGCTCCGCATCGGCGGCGTCGTTGACTGCAAACGAGTCAGCCGGCGCGGCGGAGGCTCCCGATGTGCGTGATGATGCGGTCACAGCCCAGCTCGTCTCCCATTGCCAATGCCATACGCAGCCCGGTTCGCACGGCGCAACGATGGCGTCGTCCGAACCGGGGTCCGTAAAATGTAAACGGGGGAAGGCGGCGCGACGTGCCCGCGGGCACGCTACCCCAAGGCTACGGCGCGGGCTCCGAGAGCAGTTGGGCGACGACGCGATCCTGCTGCTCGTACGCGCCTTCGCCGAAATGGTGGTACCGGATCTTGCCGGTCTTGTCGATGAAGAATGCGGCCGGCCAGTACTGGTTCCGGAAGGCGTTCCAGATCGCGTAGTTGTTGTCCATCACTACCGGATACACCACGCCCAACCGCTTCACTTCGTCGCGTACGTTGGCCTCGTCGTATTCTGTCGGGAACTCGGGCGTGTGTACGCCCACCACCACCAGACCACGATCGCGATATTTCCGTTCGAGCGCTTCGATGTGCGGCAGCGCGTTGAGGCAGTTGTAACAGAGGAACGTCCAGAAGTCGACCATGACGACTTTGCCGCGCAGCGACTCGGGCGTGAGCGCGGTCGAGTTGATCCACGTACCGCCGCCGGCGAATCCGGGAAACGATCCTTCGACGTCGAGCGGCGGCAGTGGCGGCAGATCTGCCCGCTTCACAGGTGCTGCGACATCCGGCGTGCTCGCGCTGTCACCCGGATGGAGCAGCGCGACCAGATGCTGCTCGGCGGGCGCGGTGGCCATGCCGGCGCGCGCGAATACGGCCGCGTCGCGTCCCGACGCCAACAGCAATACGACCGCGAGCGTCGCTGCGCCTAACGCTCGGCGCGCCCACCGGTCCACGCCGGCGGCGCCGCGGAACCGCTCGAGCAGGCGCCCGCCGGCGGCGAGCACGATGGCCAGCGACGTGGCCGCGCCGGCCGCGAACGCGAGGTACAACGACGCGGAGCGCAGGCCCGCTCCGCCCGCGGCGGCCAGGGCAATCACGAGACCCAGGATCGGGCCGGCACACGGCGCCCACAACATCGCGATGGCGGCGCCGATCACCACGTTGCCCACTATTCCCCGTGCACCGCCCACGGCGCGGTCGAGCCGCGCGCCTAACCGAACCGGCAAGGCCGCCAGGAACGACGCGACACGCGGAAAGAGGAGGCTCGCACCCACGACGCCGAGCAGCATCAGCGCGACGAGGCGGCCGCCCTCGCTCGCCCGCACGAGCCATCCCGCGCCCAACGTTGTGGCCGATGCGACGACGGCAAACGTGATCGCCATCCCGGCCAGCATGGGGAGAATGTCGCGCGCGAGCGGTCGCCCGGTTCGCGCCATGACGAGCGGCACAACCGGCAGAATGCACGGGCTCGCGATGGTGAGCACACCACCGAGATACGCCAGCACGACGAGAGCGATCACGCGAACGCCTCCTGTCGGTCGTCCAGACGCTTCACTCCACCCGCAGGGCGATCGACGGCTGTAACGACGCCGCCCGCCGCGCCGGAATCCAGCTGGCCGCGATGGCCGTCACGACCAGCACCACGGCCGCCCCGCCTAACGCTAGCGGATCGGTGGGACTCACGCCGAACAACACCGAGCCGAGGACGCGCGTGAGCAGCGCCGCACCCCCGAGACCCACCACGATGCCGATCGCCGCGTCGACGAGCGCATGCCGCGCGATCATCCGCCGCACTTGCGCGGGCTGCGCGCCGAGCGCCATGCGAACGCCGATCTCGCGCGTGCGCAAACTCACCAGGTAGGCGATCACGCCATAGATGCCCACCGCCCCAATGCACATCGCGATGAGCGCGGCGATGCCGAGAATCGTGAGCGTGAACGTCGTCCGCGCCTCGGCGTGCGTGACGAGCGCGGTCATGGGCGTCACCGCGTAGATGGGCAGCGCCGGCGCGACGCCGCCGACGATGCGCCGAATGGGCGCGATCAATCCGGTTTCATCTCCCGACGCGCGCACCACGAACGCGACGTCGCGCGGCGCCCAGGCCTTGCCGGCGGCGTTGAGCGTCAAGAGCGGCATGTACACCGTTTCCGTCGGCGGCTGATCGAGTCCGGCGCCGCGCACGCTGCCCGCCACGCCCACGATGGTCGACCAGGGATCGGACACGGTCATGCGGATGCGTCGCCCAACAGGCGACACGCCCTTCCAGTATCGTTGGGCGAGCGCTTCGCTCACGATCACCTCGCGCGGGCGGTGCGCCGGATCCACCGACGGATCGATGCGATCGAACACGCGGCCCGCGACGAGCGGTATGCCCATCGCGCGGAAGTAGCCGGGCGTCACGAACGCCATCGAGTGGATGCCTGGAATCGTCCCCGGGCGCAGCGGATGATCTTCGACGAACACGGCGCTATCCTGCCGGCTCTCGTCCATCAGCGGCAGCTTGGTCACGACGCCGGCCGCGCGCACGCCGGGCAGCGCCGCGAGCGAATCCGACACCTGCGACACGAGGCGCGCGATGTCCGCCGCGGCCGGGTACCCGACGTTAGGCATCGCGACGCGGAACGCCAGCGCATGATCCGGCGTGAAACCGGGATCCACGGCGCGCAGCGCGGCGAAACTCCGTGCGAGCAGGCCGGCGCCCGCGAGGAGCATCAGCGCCAGCGCGACCTGTGCGATCACGAGGCCGCGCCGCGCACCCGAGCGCGCGCGGCCGCCGGTCGCGCCGGAGCTGGTCGCCCCGAGAATGGCCGACAACGACAGCGCACGCGCGCGCGCCACCGGCACGAGGCTCACGAGACACGCCGCCGCCGCGGCGGCGGCTACCGCCACGGCCACGACCAGCGCGTCCACGCGCACGTCACCTAACCGGGGAACGCTGCTGGCCGCACCCGCGGCGGCCAGCACGCGTACCGCGGCGAGTGCGCACGCGATGCCCAACGCGGCACCGGTCGCCGCGATGAGTCCCGCCTCGGAGAGAAACTCGGCCAGCACGCTCAGGCGGCCCGCGCCTAACGCCCGCCGCACCGCCAGCTCCCGCTGCCGGCCCTCGGCGCGCGCGAGAAACAAGTTGGCGACGTTCGCGCAGGCGATGGCCAGCAGCACCACGGCGGCGCCTAACACGACCCACAGGACGCGGCCGATGTCGCCCACCACCACGTCGCGCAACGGTCGGACCACAGCCTCCATGTGCGTCACCCGGACCGCGTCCACCGTGAGCCGGCCGGGATACACCACCGGCACCGTCGGCAGCAGCCGCTGCAGATCCGCCCGCGCCGCATCGCGTGTCACGCCGTCGCGCAGCCGCGCGATCCCGCGGAAATCGAACGCCGCCGATGCCGTGTGCGCAGGATCGATGACTAACGGGATCCAGAGCGCGGTGGCCGGTTCCGGGAAATGGAACGACGCCGGCATCACACCCACGATCGTGCGCCCCACACCGTCGACCATCATCTGCCGGCCGATCACCGACGGGTCACCGCCGAGCTTTCGCTTCCACAGCGATTCGCCGATGAGTACCACCGGCGCCGCGCCCGGCTGCACATCCGCGTCGCTCAACGCTCGACCCGAGCGCGGCCCGGTCTCGAGCACCCGAAACACGCCGGCCGTCATGAGCGCCGCCGGCACGCGCTCGGCGTCGCCGCTGCCGCCGGTTGCGGTCGATGGCAGCACGTTGGCCGAGGTCGCCTCGTAGGCGCCGACGTCCGTGAACACGCGATTGCCGCTTCGATAGACGAGATAGGTCGCGTCCGATTGGTCGACGTGCGCAATGCCGGCCACCGCAAGCGTGTGCGAGAGGTCGACCAACCGGTCCGCGTGCGCATACGGCAGCGGACGCAGCAACACACCGTTCACGACGGTGAACACGGCCGTCGTCCCGCCGATGCCGAGCATCAGCGTCAGCGTAGCCGAGAGCGTGAACCCGGGTGCGCGCACCAGGCGGCGCGCTGTCTGACGCAGTCGAACGAGTGAGCGCATCGATCGCGATCGCCGAAGAGGTCATGGACAAGCTACGATCCGGTCAGGGCGCGGGCATGTCAGATATGTCAGCATCACGCAAGTGATCCCTGACGAGACGGGGAACTGCACTTCACGCGCGTTCCCCAGCGCTAGTGCGTCCGGACTCTATTGACAGGCCGCGGACCGGGTAGGAGTATCCGGTCCGAATCGAGTGATCCGCCGGATCGCTCGATGGCTCGACCCGCGACTAGTCAGGCCAGGAGGAACCCGATGGCCCACGCGCAGCTCCCGGTTGTCGATCACCCACCCCAGCTCACCATGCGGCAGGACGCGTGGTGGGTGCAGCCGACGGTCGTGGCCATCGTGTTGGCGTCGTTCGTCGTGTACGCCACGTGGGCCGCATTTCAGAACGCCCACTACACGTTCGGCCCGTATCTCTCACCGTTCTTTTCGCCGGAGATCTTCGGCAGTTCGCCGCACGCGATCTTCGGCCCGAAGCCGGGCTGGTGGCCGGGTTGGCTTCCGTTCTCACCCGCACTCATTATTCTGCCCTTCCCCGGGCTGTTCCGCGTCACGTGCTACTACTATAGAGGGGCGTACTACAAGGCGATGTGGGCCGATCCGCCGTCGTGCACGGTGCGCGAGCCGCGACACGGCTACCTTGGAGAGCATTCGTTCCCACTCATCCTGCAGAACGTCCATCGCTACTTCCTCTACATCGCATTCATCTTCCTGGTCATCCTCGCGCACGACGCGTGGAACGCGCTCTGGTTCACGGATCCGGCCACGGGACAGACGCACTTCGGCATCGGCGTCGGGACGCTCGTCCTAACGCTGAACGTCGTACTGCTGACCTGCTACACGTTCGGCTGCCACTCGCTCCGACACATCGTGGGCGGATACCTCGACCGGCTCGCGAATCGCCCGGTGCGCCGCACGGCGTATGCGTGCGCGAGCTGCTTCAATCGCTGGCACATGCGGTGGGCGTGGTTCAGCCTGTTCGGCGTGGCGCTCACGGACCTCTACGTGCGCCTGTGCTCGATGGGCGTGCTGCACGACATCCGCCTCCTGTGATTCCCGTTAGGCACCCGACGCATGGCTGAGTACGAAACCGTCGCGCACGACGTGCTGGTGATCGGCGCCGGCGGCGCGGGCCTGCGCGCCGCCATCGCCGCCGTCGAGGGTCCGGGCCTAACGGTCGGCGTGGTCTGCAAATCGCTCCTCGGCAAGGCGCACACGGTGATGGCCGAGGGCGGCATCGCGGCCTCGCTCGGCAACGTGGACGACCGCGACAACTGGAAAGTGCACTTCAGCGACACCATGCGCGGCGGCCAGTACCTCAACAACTGGCGCATGGCCGAGCTCCACGCCAAGGAAGCGCCCGCGCGCGTGCGCGAGCTCGAGGCATGGGGAGCGCTGTTCGACCGGACGCCGGACGGCCGCATCCTCCAGCGCAACTTCGGCGGGCACAAGTATCCGCGCCTCGCGCACGTCGGCGATCGCACTGGACTCGAGATGATCCGCACGCTGCAGGACCACGCGATCCATCTGGGCATCGACGTGCACATGGAGTGCACGGTCCTAATGCTGCTCAAGGATGGTGACCGTGTGGCCGGCGCATTTGGTTACGATCGCGAGCGCGGGCGATTTCGGCTGTTCCGCGCGAAGGCTGTGGTGCTGGCGACGGGCGGCATCGGCCGCGCGTTTCGCATCACGAGCAACAGCTGGGAATACACGGGCGACGGGCAGTCGCTGGCCTACCACGCCGGCGCGGCGCTGCAGGACATGGAGTTCGTGCAGTTCCATCCCACGGGCATGGTGTGGCCGCCGAGCGTGCGCGGCATTCTCGTGACCGAAGGCGTGCGCGGTGAGGGCGGCGTGCTGCGCAACAGCGAGGGCCGCCGCTTCATGTTCGACGACGTTCCCGAGAACTATCGCTCGCAGACGGCCACCGACCCCGACGAAGGCTGGCGCTACACGCAGGGCGACAAATCCGCCAAGCGTCCGCCGGAGCTGCTCACGCGCGACCACGTGGCGCGCTGCATCGTGCGCGAAGTGCGCGAGGGCCGCGGCAGCCCGCACGGCGGGGTGTATCTCGACATCGCCTGGATCACGGAGCGCTTGCCTAACGCAGCCGACCACATCAAGAAAAAATTGCCGAGCATGTACCACCAGTTCAAGCAGCTGGCGGACATCGACATTACCAAGGAGGCGATGGAGGTCGGTCCGACGACGCACTACATGATGGGCGGCGTGCGCGTCGATGGCGACACGCAGATGTCCACCGTGCCGGGCTTGTTCGCCGCCGGCGAATGCGCGGCCGGCCTGCACGGCGCCAATCGGTTAGGCGGGAACTCGCTCTCCGACCTGCTGGTGTTCGGCAGGCGTGCCGGCGAGCACGCGGCCGCGTTCGCGCGCCAGCACGGCGCCGTGACCGTCGACGAGTCCGCGGTCGCCGGCGCGGCGCGCCGCGCGCTCGAGCCCTTCGACCGGAACAACGGCGAGGGCCCGTATCAGATCCAGCAGGCGCTTCAGATTACGATGCAGGACCTGGTGGGCATCGTCCGGCGCGACGATGACATGCGGCAAGCGTTAGGCAAGATCGACGCGCTCCGCGCGCGCGCCCAGCGCGTGAGCGTCGAGGGCAATCGCGAGTACAACCCAGGGTGGCACACCGCGCTCGATCTGGGCAACTTGCTCACGATCGCCGAAGCGATCACACGCTCGGCGCTCGAGCGGCGCGAAAGTCGCGGCGGACATTTCCGCGACGACTATCCGTCGAAGGACGCGAGCTACAGCACGTTCAACATCGTGATCCGGAAGGCGAAGGACGGCACCATGCAGTTGAGCCGCGAGCCCATCGCGCCGATGCCCGATGAGCTGCGCGCCGTGATCGCCGAGATGGGCTGATCGGGAGACCTCGAGTATGGCAACTACGACAGTCGAAAAGGAAAGCCCAGGCGCCGCGGCCGGATCCACACCTGGATCCGCGACGAGAACGGCCACGTTTCGCGTATGGCGCGGCGACGCGGCCGGCGGTGCGTTTCGCGACTATGTCACCGAGGTCACGCCGGGCATGGTGGTGCTGGACGCCATCCATCAGATACAGGCCGAGCAAGCGAACGATCTCGCCGTGCGGTGGAACTGTAAGGCGGGCAAATGTGGCTCGTGTTCCGCGGAGATCAACGGCAAGCCGCGCCTCATGTGCATGACTCGTCTCAGCGATCTGCGGCTCGACAAGCCGGTGACGGTCGAGCCCATGCACACGTTCCCGCGCGTCAAGGATCTGGTGACCGACGTCTCGTGGAATTTCCGCGTGAAGAAGCGCATTCAGCGCTTCACGCCGCGCCCTCCGGATGCGCCCGATGGCACATGGCGCATGCAGCAGAGCGACGTGGACCGCGTGCAGGAATTCCGGAAGTGCATCGAGTGCTTCCTCTGTCAGGACGTGTGCCACGTGCTGCGCGAGCACCAGAAGGAGGATGAGTTCATCGGCCCGCGGTTCCTGGTCTACGTTGCGGCGTTGGAGATGCACCCGCTCGATGTGGCTGACCGCGTGCCCGAGCTCAAGGAGGCACACGGCATTGGGTACTGCAACATCACGAAGTGTTGTACCAAGGTGTGTCCCGAGGGGATCACCATCACGGACAACGCGATCATCCCGCTCAAGGAGCGCGTGGTGGACGAGTTCTACGATCCGATCGGGAAGCTGGTGAAGATCTTTTCGCGGAAGCGCCGAAGTTAGGCGCGGGAGGTTTCCATGTATTCGCTCAAGCCGATTACCGCCGCCGGCATTGGCGCGGCGCTGCAGAAAGCCGAGCGCTACCGGCTGCTCAACGATTGGACCGCGGCCGACAGCATCTGTCAGGACGTGCTCGAGATCGACCCGGCCAACCAACAGGCGCTCACGACCTTGCTGCTCGCGATCACCGATGGCTTCGCCGACAACGCGGCGGAAGCGGTGGCGCGTGCGCGCGATGTGCTCCCGCGGCTCGATGACGAATACAAGCGGCACTACTACGCCGGCATCATCTGCGAGCGTCGCGCGACCGCGCTCCTGCGTCGCGGCGGACCGCGCGCGCACGAGGTGGCGGACGGATGGTTGCGCGAGGCGATGCCGCACTACGAGCGCGCGGAGCGCCTGCGCCCGGCGGGCAACGACGAAGCCATCCTCCGCTGGAACGCGTGTGCGCGCTTGCTCAATCGGAGCGAGCGTCTGCATCCGCGCGTGCACGAAGAATTCGAGCCGGCGCTCGAGTAGACTGCCGGCGGCCTAACGAAAGCCACATCGTTCCCACCTTCCAGGAGAAGTCCAATGCGTGGTTCGCTCGCTCTCGTCGCCGTCGCGGCGGTCGCCTTCGCCGCTGCGGCTGCCGCCCAGGACCCCGGCACATCGGTCAAACCGTTCGACGCGAAGCGTGGCGGCAGTCCGAACGTGCACATGTTGGCGCACATGGTCACGCACAAAGGCGCCTGGAAGTTGGCGGACGTCGAGATGGAGCAGGATCCAAACAGGCCGTTCGTGTACGCGTGCGGGTTCACGAACTTCGACGTCCAGATCTACGACGTGAAGGATCCATCGCACCCGAAGATGGTCTACTCGTGGACCATCGAGAATCCGGAGCTGCACCGCGGCATCGGCGCGATGGATGGCAAGTATTTCAAGATCGGAAATCGCTACTACTACGCGCAGTCGCTGCAGTTCATGCAGGGTACGCCGGACGCCGACCTGGGCGCGGTGATTTTCGACGTCACCGGTTTGCCCGACTCGTCGAAGGTGAAAGTCGTAGCCCGTATCCGGTACCCGAAGGCACCGGGCGGATTCCACAACACGTTCGCGTACAAACACTCCGATGGACGCGTGCTGTATTTCGCGACGGTCAACGAAGGGCACGCACTGATCTATGATCTCGACAAAGTCGTGAGCGGTGCCGACTCGAGCACGTGGCTCGTGGGAGAGGTGCCGAATCCGACGCCGTTCAAGGCCTTCGGCACGGCGAGCTACCACGATTTCTATGTGGGCTACGACGCGGCCACGCATCAGGACAAGTTCTACGGCGCCGGGTTAGGCGGCTATTCGGTGTGGGATGTCAGCAAGCCCGAGACCCCCAAGCAGCTGTTCACGATCACGGGACTCGGCCTCGATGTCGCGCACACGTTCACGCCATCGCC
>Ga0134125_10009459_pt1 | contig 10971 bp, 11 predicted proteins | sample KB31751_FD_96464 | JGI IMG/M metagenome (GOLD analysis project Ga0134125, IMG submission 96464) | Terrestrial soil microbial communities with excess Nitrogen fertilizer from Kellogg Biological Station, Michigan, USA - KB3-175-1 | ecosystem: Environmental > Terrestrial > Soil > Unclassified ...
AGGAGCACGCGCTGATCGCCGAGCTCGCGAGCGCCGATGTGCCGGCCGTTGCGCCGATGCGTCTCGGTGAGCGGACGCTGCATGCGTTCAAGGGCTTCCGCTTCGCGGTCTTCCCCCGCCATGGCGGGCGTGCGCCCGAGCTCGATCGCCGCGATACGCTGACGCAACTCGGCCGCTACATCGCGCGCCTCCATACGGTCGGCGCCGCGCGGCCGTTCGAGCATCGACCGACACTCGACGTCGAAAGCTTCGGCGACGAGTCGCGCACGTATCTGCTCGAACACGGCTTCCTGCCCGACGACCTCCGCGAGCCCTGGCTTCGCATCGTCGATCTCGCGCTCGACGCTGTCCGGCGTGCGTTCGCGCGCGTGCATTTCGACGCACTACGGCTCCATGGCGATTGCCATGGCGGCAACGTGCTGTGGACCGACGACGGTCCGCATTTCGTCGACTTCGACGATGCGCGGATGGGTCCGGCCCTGCAGGACCTCTGGATGCTGCTGTCGGGCGATCGTGCGGCGATGGAGAGCCAGCTCGTCGCACTGCTCGAAGGCTATGAATCGTTTCGCGACTTCGACCGCCGCGAGCTCGCGCTCGTCGAGCCGCTTCGTACGCTGCGCCTGCTCCACTACAGCGCGTGGATCGCGCGCCGCTGGGGCGATCCGGCCTTTCCCGCCGCATTCCCCTGGTTCGGCACGCAGCGCTACTGGCAGGATCGAATCCTCGAGTTGCGCGAGCAGGTCGGCCTGATGGACGAGCCGCCGCTGCGCGGGTAGGCTCGGCGTGCCGACCACTGTCGGACGCCGGCCGACGCCGTTTTCAGCCGGCGCGCGTTGCGCGCTGCGGACGGCGGCGACAAGAATCAAAAGTCACCACCGCCCCGACCAGGATGGGTCTCGAACTCTATCGGAAGAAGCGCAATTTCAAGACGACGCCCGAGCCGGCGGGCCGCGTGCGCCGCGCACTGTCTCATGAGCCGGTCTTCGTGATCCAGAAGCATGCGGCGAGTCATCTGCATTACGACTTCCGCCTCGAGCTCAACGGCGTCCTGTTGAGCTGGGCCGTGCCGAAGGGGCCGAGCCTCGATCCGCACGACAAGCGGCTTGCGATGCACGTCGAGGACCATCCGATCGAGTACGGCGGCTTCGAAGGCGTCATTCCGCCGAAACAATACGGCTCGGGCACCGTGATGCTGTGGGATCGCGGCACGTGGCAGCCGGTCGGCGACGCCGAGGCCTCGTATCGTCAGGGCAAGCTCAAGTTCGAGCTGCACGGCGAGAAGCTTCACGGCGGCTGGATGCTTGTCAAAAGCCACGGTGGCAAGTACGGCGGCGACAAGAGCTGGCTTTTGATCAAGGAGAACGACGCGTATGCGCGCTCGGGCGTCGACGCGCGGATCGTCGACACCGAGCCCGACAGCGTCGCATCGGGGCGCAGCCTCGACGCGATCGCCGCCGATCCCGATCGCGTCTGGCACTCGAACAAGTCGGTCGAGGAAAACGTCCGCAGCGGCGCGGTGCGGCGCGCCAAGCCGTCGCTTGCGCCGGGCAAGGTGAAAGGCGCGCGCAAGGCGTCGCTTCCCGAGACGATCGACGCCGAGCTGGCGACGCTCGTCGATCATCCGCCGTCCGGCGACGAGTGGCTGCACGAAATCAAGTTCGACGGCTACCGGATGCTGTCGCGCGTCGCGAAGGGCGAGTGCCGGATCGTCTCGCGCAACGGCAAGGACTGGACTGCCAGTTTTCCGACGATTGCCGATGCAGTGCGTCGCCTCCCGGTGACGAATGCATGGATCGACGGCGAGATCGTCGTCATGGACGGGAAGGGTCAGACGAGCTTTCAGGCGCTGCAGAACGTGCTCTCTGAAGGCGCATCGGCAAAGCTCGTCTATTGCGTGTTCGACCTGCCCTGGCTCAACGGCTACGACCTTCGCGATGCACCGCTGTCCGAACGCAAGGCATTGCTTGCGAAAGTCGTTGGCCAAGGTTCGCTGATCCGCTACAGCGATCACGTGCAGGGCAACGGTGACGCGTTCTTCGGCGAGGCGTGCAAGGTGGGCCTCGAAGGCATCGTGTCGAAGCGTGCCGATTCGCGTTATGTGGGCGCGCGCGGACGCGACTGGCAGAAGGTCAAATGCGGGATGCGCCAGGAGTTCGTCATCGGCGGCTACACGGATCCGCAAGGCGCGCGCACGGGCTTCGGCGCATTGCTGCTCGGCGTCTACGAAGGCTCCGATCTGCGTTACTGCGGCAAGGTAGGCACCGGCTTCAACGACGCGGCGCTCGCAACGCTGTCCGAGCGTCTCGCGAAGCTTGCGACCGATACGCCGCCGTTCGTCGATCCGCCTACCGGCGCCGAAGCGCGCCGCTCGCATTGGGTGAAGCCTGCGCTCGTCGGCGAAGTATCGTTCACCGAATGGACGCGCGACGGAACCCTGCGTCATCCATCGTTCGAAGGTCTGCGCCAAGACAAGCGCGCGCGCGACATCGTGCGTGAAAGGCCGGTCCATGAAGCCGAAGGTCACGAAGCCCAGGCGAAACCGGCGAAGAAACGCGCGCGCGCCGCGGCTCCCACGGCGCCTGCCACCCGTGCGCGCAAAACGGCGTCGCGCACGAGCAGGCAGACCGACGCGGCAAACGAAGTCGAGGGCGTCGCGATCAGCAACGGCACGAAGGTGCTGTATCCGGAAGCCGGCATCACCAAGATGGAGCTCGCGCGTTACTACGCCGCCATGGGCGACCTGCTCGTGCCGCAGCTTCGCGAGCGCCCGCTCACGCTCGTGCGCTGCCCGAACGGCTGGGACAAGCCGTGCTTCTATCAGAAGCACGCGAACGAAACGATATCGGAGCATATCGAGCGCATCGACATCCGCGACAGCGGCGGCGTCAAGCCGTACATGATCGCGAACAGCGTGAGCGCGATCGTCGCGCTCGCTCAGATGGGCGTGCTCGAGTTGCATCCGTGGGGATCGCGGGCGCCGAAGCTCGGCTATCCCGACCGCCTGATCTTCGACTTCGATCCCGACGAAGCGCTCGGCTACGACAGGCTCGTCGATGCGGTGACCGTGCTGCGCAAGCTGCTCGACGCGCTCGAGCTCGAGGCGTTCCTCAAGACGACCGGCGGCAAGGGTCTGCACGTCGTCATTCCGCTCGAGCCGACGCGCACCTGGGACGAGGCCAAGGAATTCTGCCGCGGCGTCGCCGAGATGCTCGTGCGGACCTTTCCCGACCGCTTCACGGCGAAGCTCACCAAGTCGCGCCGCAGCGGCCTGATCTTCATCGATTACCTGCGCAACGTCGAGGGCGCCACCGCGGTGGCCGCCTATTCCGTGCGCGCCAAAGCGAACGCGCCGGTCTCGATGCCGATCGACTGGTCGGAGCTCGAGCGCGACGACGTGCGCTTCGATCACTTCAACGTCCGCAACGTTCCGGCGCTCGCGAGCAAGCGCAAGCGCGATCCCTGGGCGCGGCTTGCACGCGTTCGGCAGACACTCACCGACGCGATGCTCGCGCAGGTGAACGCGACGAAAACGAGGAGATAGACATGGCGAGGGCAATCTGGAAAGGCACGATCAGCTTCGGGCTCGTCAACGTTCCGGTGGAACTGTTCCCCGCGTCGGAATCGCATTCGCTGTCGTTCTCGATGCTCGACAAGCGCGATTTTTCGCCCGTCGGCTACAAGCGCTACAACAAGACGACCGGCAAGGAAGTGCCGTGGAACGACATCGTCAAGGGCTACGAGTACGAGAAGGACCAGTACGTCGTGATGAGCGACGAGGATTTTCGGCGCGCGAACGTTCAACAGGCGAAATCGGTCGAGATCTCGACGTTCGTCGACGCCAAGAGCATTCCGCCGCAGTATTTCGAGACGCCGTATTACCTCGTGCCCGGCGAGCGCGCGCAGAAGGTCTATGCGCTGTTGCGCGAAACGATGCGCTCGACGAACAAGGTCGGCGTCGGCCAGGTCGTCATTCGCACAACGCATCACCTCGCTGCGGTGATGCCGGTCGGCGAGGCGCTGATGATGATCACGCTGCGTTACGCGAACGAGCTGCGCAAGGAGAAGGAATTCGACTTTCCCCCGATGTCGCTCAAGAGCACGGGCGTCACGCCGAAGGAGCTCGATCTCGCGCAGAAGCTGATCGCCGACATGTCGGGCGACTTCGATCCGGCCGAGTTCGAAGACACCTACAACGAGGATCTCCTGCAGCGCATCGAGGAGAAGGTGAAGCGCGGCGAAACGCACGTCCTTACCAAGCCCGAGGCCGAAGGTGCGGAGCCGCGCTCGGCGCAGGTGATCGACCTGATGGAGCTTCTCAAGCGCAGCATCGACAAGACCAGCCGCGGCACGCCACAACGTGCAGCGAAGCGGACCGCGGAGGCCGCCAACGGCGACGAAGAAGAAGCGCCCGTCGCGCGGGCCGCCACTCGTGCGCGCAAATCAACCACCGCGCACAAAGCCGCCGCCGAGAAGAAGCCTGCCGCGCGGCGCAAGCGCGCGTAATCCTGCAGCGGGCGCGTTGATGCCCGAGCAGAAATGGCCGCAGCTGCTGTGGGTGGTGCGGCACGGCCAGAGCGCAGGCAACGTCGCGCGCGAAGCCGCCGAAGCGGCGGCTCATCCTCTGATCGACATCGCGACGCGCGACATGGACACGCCGCTGTCGGGACTCGGTGAGCGACAATCGCGGGCACTCGGCCGCTGGTTCGGCGAGATGCCAGCCTCCTCGCAGCCGAACGTCGTGCTCTGCTCGCCGTACCTGCGCGCCGTGCAAACGTCGCGGATTCTCCTCGACGCGGCCGGCATCGACGTATCCGCGGTGACGATGCAGCGCGACGAGCGGCTGCGCGAAAAGGAATTCGGCGTGCTCGACCGGTTGACGAAGGTTGGCATTCGCCAGAAATATCCGGAGCTCTCGGAGCAGCGCGCGCACGTCGGCAAGTTCTATTTCCGGCCTCCGGGCGGCGAGAGCTGGTGCGACGTGCTGCTTCGGCTGCGCAGCGTGCTCGATACGCTGACTCGCGAGTATCGGCGGCAGCGCGTGTTGATCGTCGCGCATCAGGTGATCGTCAACTGCCTGCGCTACCTGTTCGAGCGCATGGACGAGCAGCAGATCATGGAGATCGACCGCGGGGCCGACGTGCCGAATTGCTCGGTCACGTCGTACGCGTTCGATCCGCACGCGGGCCGCGCCGGAAAGCTGTTGCCGCGGCTCGTCAATTTCGTCGCGCCACTCGAGGAAGCGGGCGCGCGCGTGACGACCGCGCCGGACGTGCCCGCCGCGCCGAAGTCCTGAGCGACTGTCGCGCGTTCCAGAGGTAGGACGAAGCCCGACAGCCAGGTGCGCGCAACGCCGATGGCTGCTCGCGCGAGCGTATGGGAAAGATCGTGTCGTCGATAGACTACGCACGATGCTTTCGTGGAGATGACGATGCGCCGCCTTCGCCTGCTGCTTGCCGCCCTCGCCCTGTGCTCGCTCGCCGTCGCGGCGCGCGCTTCGTCGGGTACCAATTTCAGCGACCAATGGTGGGACCCGACCGAATCGGGTTGGGGCGCATCGGTCCTGCAGCAAGCCGACATCCTGTTCATCGACCTGTTCGTCTACGGTTCCGACGGCCGGCCGACATGGTACACCGCGGCTGCGTATTACCAGCCGCAATCGGGCCGCCTGCTCTTTTCCGGCGACCTCAACGTGACGAGCGGGCCGTGGTTCGGCGCGTTCTTCGATCCGTCGGCCGTGTTCGTGCGCAAGGTCGGCACGCTGCAATTCGACGCGAGCAGCACCGACTTCGCGACGCTTACCTACAGCATCGATGGCGTCATCGTGACCAAATCGATCCAGCGGCAACTCTGGGCGTACGAGGACTTCACCGGCAGCTACTACGGCGGCCTCGTCTACGACAGGTCGCAGTGCGCGAACGCAAGCGACAACGGCCACATCGAGGAATTCGGCGCGTTCACGATCGATCATCCTGCCAACAACACGTTTACGCTGACGCTCACGTCGAATTTCGGAACGTGCACGGTCACCGGCAATTACAGTCAGCTCGGACACGTGGGCACGGTCGACGCGAACTACGCCTGCTCGTACGGCATCAACGGGACAATGACGCTCTACGAGCTCGAACGAACGTCACCCGGCATGACCGGCCGCTTCATCGGCCAGAACAACGACTGCCAGGTATCGGGCACGCTCGGCGGCGTGCAACGCTAGTGTCGGAACAGTCTTCCTCCTACACGACATTGAGGCGATCACCGCTTGGGGGCGGCCCTTGCCGGACGCGATGATGCGGTCAACAAGGAGGCCGCCGTGGACCGTGATCTCGGAACGATGCTCAGGGAAATCGCACGGGTAAGCGTCAATCAGCAACTGCGCCGCGAAGATGCGGCCAATCACGCCGAAGAAGCGGCAGCGACGCCGGCATCGGCGAAGACGACGTCGACCGGCGCCGTCTGGCGCCGCATCGCCGACCGCGCGAAGCTCGCCGCGTAGTAGACCCGCCGTATATCGGCGACGCGCGGATGTTCGCGCACCGCCCAGTGAAACGTCTTCAGTGTTCGGCGGTCGACGCTCGAGGAGCGTGCCGCAACCTTGGACTCGGCATAACCGATGGCGGTCTGCCCGTTCTACCGCCTCGACCGAACCGTCATCGAGCGTCGCAGGCAAAGTCGTAACGCGCAGGCGGCGCCGCCGCCGGTTGCGGCGCCTTGGTGCGCGCACCTCTATTCTCCGGTCAGCAAATTCGTGGCGACCCGCATTGTCGGCGGAGTCGACAAGCTCCGCTGCGCCGGCAACCTCGCGAAGTGCCAGGTCAGCCCGGCGTTGCGCCCCAAGATCTGATCCGCGACTGCGAGGCTAGGCGGCCGTCGGCGTGCCGTCGGGATCAAGGCCAGGCGGCGGCCAGGGGATGCGCACGTGGCATTTCGGACACTGCACGAACGGACCCCTGTCGTCGGTCCAGACGTTCGGCTCGCCGAAGTTGTGCAGGCCAAGCTTCTTCCGGATGACCGTCTTGCAATCCGCAGTCGGGCAAACCATGTCGGCATTCATCAGTTCGCGCTCGCGTTGTTGTTCCTTTCATCATCATGCAAAAACAACGCGTGGCGCGAAACGCTTGGCTTTCGGATTCGGCAGTCAGAATGCGCTTATCGTCTGATGACGACGCGCCGGTTCTTGGCGCGGCCCATCGAGTCGCCGTTGGACGCCGGGGGATCGTCCTTCCCGAAACGTCGAGGCCCCATCCACCGACATCGGCCATCCACGCGGGACGAGTGAACGCTGCGCCCGTTATTTGATCTGCGCGTGGGTCAACGCACGCGGGAAGCCGGCGACTGTCGCCCGTCTGCGCCGTCCTCCCCGGGGGTAGCAGGGCGTTCGGTTTCGTGGCCTAATCGCGCCACGTCGGCATGCCGCTTCAATACTGCCCGCCTTCGCAAGAGCCCGCTCACAGACGGTCGCATCGACTCATGCCTGACGAGCAAGGCTTCCGGCCGACCACGACAGTGCCCGCTGTCGTCATCGACTTGTTGCTCGTGGCGTTGCCGCCCGAGTTGAAGCGAATGGCGGCCCCGCTCGCCCGGCAGGTGCTTGCACGCCATAACGTTGCGCCGCACTCGGCAAAATGCTGGGGCGACGTCACTGACGCGGAAGCGAATGCAATCGCGCGCGAGTGCGGCCTTGTCGCGAAAGGCGTCATCGCCCAGGCGAGTGCGCGGGATCGTCGGCAGGGCGAAACGGCCGCGCACAAACGCGCGAAGCGAAGGGACTGAGGAGAGCGCTCAGCGCCGCTCGAACCCCGACACGCCGCCAAAGCCCGTCCAACACGTGACGGCGGCTGGATACGCCATTCCGGGATGCCACACGTCTCGCCACGACAGTGGGACAAACTCGTACAGATCGGCGGCGAATGCGTGCTTGATCGTCCTGACGTCGCCGAACCGATGTCGGATCTCCTGCCGGCATAGGCGGTCGCTGCGCCACACCCACCCACCGGCAAGCAGGACACCGATGGCGACAGCAACCTTCACGGCTCGTGCGGTTTCCATGGGGAACCATTGTGTCCCTACCGCGGAGCACCGAGTAACAGACGCCTCTCGGATCGACGGAACGTGAGCTGGAGTGTTGCTTTTTGGCCACCGGACGAGTGAATCCGCTTGGCAATGACACGCACCGGTCTCGATGCTTCCCTCTGTTCCTGCGCGCCCGCGCTGTTCTTCAGCCCTGGAGACCCGTGGCGTGCGAGTGAACGGGACTGGCGTCTCGCAGCGGCACGTCATCAAGGGAAGCGAGCTAGTTTGGCTTGCACGGAAAAGCGTTCGAAAGCGCTTTGAGAATGATCCAATCGCCGGATCTGTCGAGATCCTCGGGATGATCGCGTAGGTGCTGCTTGACGACCGCCACGATCTGGCCCAGCGGGACGTTCGGTGTGGCACAGAGCAACACACCGTTGTACGTATCCGTGACGCCCGCGATGTACCCGATCACGAAACCGGAACCGTACACTTCGCCGACTCCCTTGCTCTTCCCTCGTTCGGCCTTGGCCGCAACGCCCAGCAACTTCTGTAGCTTGTTGCCGTCAACGTATGTCGCATGTGCGGCGATTGGCATCAGGCATGCCGCCATACCGGCGCACAGTAACGTCAGTACTCGCATGGCGGCTCCTGTTTTGTTCGACGTACGATCGGCGCTCACACGCACTTTGACCGTTCACATGGCGGCAAGATCAGCGAATGGCCAGCATCCCCGTCGTTAGCCGACTGAGTTGCACACACCCAGAGCATCGTGGAGTCTTGTCAGTCGGTACGCACGCAAACTTCAGCGGTTACCGGATGCCGTTGCCCGCTTCGATGCCGCATCGTCCCGCTCATGAGACGTCGCTCCAGCGATAACCCGTGGCTCAGCTTATGGCTGAGCGGTGCAAACTCGATGTTGGGGGTCGCGCGAGCAGCGTGGCTGCGTGAAGCGCATCGGCAGAACGATGCGTTCATGCGAGCGACGCAACGGCGAGTCGCCGAGTTCTGGCTCGGCCGGCATGCGCCTCGATCGAAGAAGAGGCGCATCAAGTGAACGATCACGTAGCGTCGTGAACGTCGAACGTGAGTAAATGCCAGCCCCCGCGCTGCGCTGGTGCATTCATTTGAGCGATCCCATCACGGTCACCGTCAGCCATCGACTCGGGAAGGACGAGGCTATCCGCCGTCTCAAAGAAGGGTTTGCCCGCAACAAGGATCGGCTTGGGCCGCTCATGTCGGTCGAGCAGGAGACCTGGGAAGAAGACACGCTGCACTTTCGCATGCGCGCGCTTGGTCAGACTGCGCTCGGAACGATCCAGGTGCTGGAAGACGCGCTGCGCATCGACGTGTCGCTGCCTTGGCTTCTGGCGAAGGCAGCCAAACAGCTACTTCCATTGTTGCGGAAGGAAGCGACACTGATGCTGGAGAAGAAATAGGGCGCTTGCCGTCCATCAGGCGGCCATACCACGTGCTTATCCCATTGCTAGACTTCGCGCCGCAAAGCGGTTGCCTCGGGTCGCGCAGGAGAAGATTGTCGTGCGTATGCGGGTCGTCGCCGGTCATGTTCAGAGCGGTGTTCCTGGCGTTCGCCCTGCTGCCAATGCATTCGGTGGATGCGTCTGCGGCACCATGACTCACGCCCGTCTACGTCACGGTCGGCATCACCGATAGAGCAACTTCCGTCGTCAGCGGTGCGAGCACTTCCTACACCGTTGTCGTCACCAACAATGGACCGGCGAGCGTAAGCGGCATTTCGCTGGTCGACGCTGGCGGCCCGGGCCTCGCAAAGACCGCGGTAGTGCGCTCAACCGGTGGCCACCACTGGCGAAGGCAGTACGCGACACCAAGGCAACGCTCGTCGTAACGGGCCGCCGGCGCGACGAGACACGGCAATCACCAATCGAACCGACGAGCGAGGGCATCGAATGTCTCGACCCGCTCGAGGATTGGACCGAGGCCGACGTGCGCGCCTTCCTCGACTTCGAAGGTATCGAGCTACCGGCGACGTATCGCTATTTCAACTCGTCGCCCGACTGCATAAGGTGTACGGCCTTCCTGCAGCATGAAGGCGAGGGACGCATGCGCTACTTGCGCGAGCCTCATCCGAGAACTCACGCAATCGTCGTCGAACGTCTCGCGAAGATCCGTGCAGCGATCGACGACGAGCTGCGTGTGATGGAGGCGGCCAAGCACGCGTGAGCGCGCCCAGCGTCAATCGTTGCGCGGCCGATGCTGCGCCCCGTGCATACGCTGGCAGCTGGTGTCCGGTTCTGGAAGGTGTTTCTTACGGAAGGGGGCTCGTGACCCATTCCGCCTCCGCGCGGACGGTTGTAGTCACTGCTTTCTCAAATTCAGCACGATTGTCGAGCTTCTCTTTCTCCAATCTGAAGCGCACAGAGAGTCGATCGGATGGGGAACTAAAGGCATTACCCGATTCGTCTCGCCCGGTTTCGTCGAGCCTCTTCAACGACGCAACCAAGCCCGCGTCGCGCTTCCTCCAGAACCTGATCGGCTCCCGCCGCTGCACGTTGGCTCCGCTGCTTACTTTACTGTGCCCGGGTTATCCCACCGAAGTACCCGGTCCATTGGCAGTACTGATTCTGGCCCGACGCGCGCGCCGTGAAGCCACTGATGGTCGGCGTCATTTCGACAAGTGAAAAGGTGCCGATCGTCCCGTCGCTGCACGAATAAGAGCCCTGCGCTTGACCGAGCTTGCCGGTTTGCGCATAGGTGCCGTTGAAGGAACAGGAGCCAACCGAACTTGCGGCGCTCATGGAGATGCTTGCGCCGTTCTGATCCACCGTAAGGATGCCGGCAACTTCCTGCATGCCATTCAGGTACGCGGGGTTGCAACCCGTGAGCCGGATCGAGTAGCCGCCGGCATAGTTGCCGCTGTAGTTCTCCATCGTCCACGTCTGCCGCTGCAACGCCTTCGTCACCGGCACGCCGTCGACGGAATAT
>Ga0134125_10009460_pt1 | contig 10971 bp, 11 predicted proteins | sample KB31751_FD_96464 | JGI IMG/M metagenome (GOLD analysis project Ga0134125, IMG submission 96464) | Terrestrial soil microbial communities with excess Nitrogen fertilizer from Kellogg Biological Station, Michigan, USA - KB3-175-1 | ecosystem: Environmental > Terrestrial > Soil > Unclassified ...
CCACCACCGACGGGGTCGGCACCAAGCTGAGGATCGCCATCGAGACGGGGCTGGTCGACGGGATCGGCATCGACCTCGTCGCCATGTGCGTCAACGACCTCCTGGCGCAGGGCGCCGAGCCGCTGCTGTTCCTCGACTATTTCGCGACCGGCAAGCTCGACGTGGCTGCCGCCACGCGCGTGGTCGCCAGCATCGCCGACGGGTGCCGGCAGGCCGGCGCGGCGCTCGTCGGCGGCGAGACCGCCGAGATGCCGGGCATGTATTCGGGCGCCGACTTCGACCTTGCGGGCTTCTGCGTCGGCGCGGTCGATCGAGGCGGCGTGCTGCCGAAGCTGCAGGCGCAGCGCCGCGGCGATCTCTTGATCGGACTGGGTTCGTCGGGTCCGCACTCGAACGGCTATTCGCTGATCCGCCGCATCGTCGAGCTCTCCGGCCTCGCCTGGGATGCGCCCGCGCCGTTCGCGGATGGCCTGAGCCTAGCCGAAGCGCTGCTGGCGCCGACGCGCATCTACATCTCGAGCGTGCTGCCGCTCGCCAAGGCGGGCCTCGTCGCCGGCTGCGCCCACATCACCGGCGGCGGCCTGATCGAGAACCCGCCGCGGGCGATCGCCGCGGGGCTCGCCGCCAGGTTCGACTGGGACGCCTGGGCGCAGCCGCCGGTGTTCGCCTGGCTGGCCGAGACCGGCGGCGTCGATGAAGCCGAGATGCGGCGCACTTTCAACTGCGGGGTAGGCGTCGTGCTGATCGTCTCGCCGCGAAACGCCGAAGCCGCAATGGCGGCGCTTCTCGACGCCGGCGAGACCGCCTTCGTGTGCGGCGAGCTGACGCCGGCCTAATTGCCTCGACGTCGCCTGTGGCGCCCACGCCACGAGCGTCGGCAAGCCTGCGCCACGACGCACGGACCCGCGGACGGCGCCGCGGCCGCAATTTATTGAAGTCCGCATGAAACATTGCGATGGGATGGTCAGTTTCGGCTTACGCGGGTTGGCGAGGCGCTGATTCCCCATGTCAGTTGCGGATTTCGCCTCGATGAGGGCTCAGGCGAGCGGATGAGCCGCCCGCGCCCAGAACGCGACTCATCCGCTCCGGCGCGAGCTTCGTTTCCGGCCCCAGCCCCTTCGGTGCTGCGGGCGCCCCCGCACATCCTGATCGCCTGCATGCCCAAGTCGGGCTCGACGTTCCTCACCAACATCATCGCAGCGCTGCCGGGCTTCCGCCGGGCGGAACTGGTGCCGGACTTCGGCCATCGCGAGCAGGAGTTGGACGAGCCCTGCCTGCGCGGCGCCGACCGATTCGCCTACGTGGCCCAGAACCACGTGCGCAACAGCCAGTGGACGGCCGACATGTGTCGCCAGTACGGCCTGACCAAGGTGGTGCTGGTCCGCAGCCTGCTCGACGTGGTGGTGAGCATCAGGGATCATCTGCGCCGCGAGAGCGCGGTCTTCCCGATCTTCTTCGCCGAGGCGCACCACGCCGCCATGGACGACGCCAGGCTGGAAGAGATGATCGTCCGCCTCGCCCTGCCCTGGTACCTCAACTTCTACATGGGCTGGCGGCGCGCGCCGGACGCGCTGCTGGTCGAATACGAGGAATTGGCCGAGCGGCCCGCCGCCGTCGCCGCGCGGGTGCTGGCCTTCGCCGGCGTGCCGGCCTCCGAGGCCGACATCGAGCAGGCGGTGGCGGCGGCGAGCGGCAGCCACAGCCGACTGAACGTCGGGGTCAAGGGACGCGGGGCAAGGCTGCGGCCACGCACGCTGCATACGCTGCTCGAGCTGCTGGACTTCTATCCCGAGGCCGACGCCGACCCGTACATCCGCGCCGTCCGCTCGCAGGCGCAGGCGGCGCTGTGGGGCGGCACGCAGCCGCCGCCGATCCGGCCGGAGCCGCCGCTGCTGATGACGCGCCGCTTCGCCGGGCTGCGCCGCTGGTGGGCGCGCAACGGCAACCGGCTGGTCATCCGGGTCGCCGCGCCGCTCGTCCTGACCGGCGTCGCCGTCGCCTACTGGGCGTGGCCGACCGACCTGGTGCCCGACAGGGTCGCGTTCGGGCGCGCCGACGACGTCGCCTTCCTGATCGCGCTGTGCGTCGTGGCCGGACGGCTGACCGGCCACCGCTCGCACGCCGCCTTCCTGCAGCGGCGCATGGGCCGCTGAGCGCCGATCAAATGTGCAGCACGCGTCCGTAGGCGTCGAGCGAGGCCTCGTGCATGGCTTCGCTCATCGTCGGGTGCGGGAAGATGGTGGCGAAGAGGTCCTCCTCGGTCGCCTCCACGGTGATCGCCAGCGCGAAGCCCTGGATCATCTCGGTGACCTCGCCGCCGATCATGTGGGCGCCGACGAGGGCGCCGGTCGAAGCGTCGAACACTGTCTTGACGAATCCCTCGGTCTCGCCGGCGGCGATCGCCTTGCCGTTGGCGCGGAACGGGAAGCGGCCGACCTTCACTTCGCGCCCGGCCGCCCTGGCCTGCGCCTCGGTGAGACCTACCGAAGCGATCTGCGGCGTCGAGTAGGTGCAGCCGGGGACCGGGCTGCTGAGCTTCGGCGAGGCGAAGCCGGCGATCGCCTCGACGCAATGCACGCCTTCATGCATGGCCTTGTGCGCGAGCCACGGCGGTCCCGCGACGTCGCCGATCGCGTAGAGCCCCTTGACGTTGGTGGCGCCATGGCCGTCGACGACGACGTGGCCGCGGTCGAGCTTCAGCCCCAGCGCCTCCAGGCCCATGTCCTCGACGTTGGCGGCGATGCCGACCGCGACGATGGCCCGCTCCGCCTCCAGGCGCTCGGACTTGCCCTCCCCGGCCGCCAGCTCCAGCGCGACGCCCTTGCCTGTCTTCGCGAGCCGGGTGACGGCGGCGCCGACCCGGAAGGCGATCTTGCGCCGCTCGAACGCCTTCTGAGCCGCCGCCGAGATCTCCTCGTCCTCGACCGGCAGGATGCGCGGCAGCGCCTCGACGACGGTCACCTCCGCGCCCAGCGCGCGATAGAAGCTGGCGAACTCGATGCCGATCGCCCCGGACCCCACCACCAGCAGCGACTTCGGGCAGTCTTTCGGGACCATCGCCTCGCGGTAGGTCCAGACGCGGTCGCCGTCGGGGGCGAGGCCCACGTCCGGGAAGGTGCGCGCCCGTGCGCCGGTCGCCAGGATCACCGACCTCGCCGCCAGCTGACGGTCGTCGCCATCCTTCAGTTTCACGACCACCTTCGGCGCCGGATCGCCCTTCTCCAGCCGCGCGGTCCCTTCGAGCACGGCGATCTTGTGCTTGCGCATCAGGAAGGCGACGCCGCTGGAGAGCTGCTTGGCCACCGCCCGCGAGCGCGCGATCACCCTGCCGAAGTCGTACGAACGGCCCTCCGCCGAAAGGCCATAGGCGTCGAGATGGCCCAGCGTGTCGTAGATCTCGCCGCTCTTCAGCAGCGCCTTGGTCGGGATGCAGCCCCAGTTCAGGCAGATGCCGCCGAGGTTCTCGCGCTCGACGATGGCGGTGGCGAGCCCCAGCTGGCTGGCGCGGATCGCCGCGACATAGCCGCCGGGCCCGGCGCCGATCACCACCACATCGAACGCATCGGCCATCAGAGCACCTGTTCGATCGCGGCCGAAAGCTGTTCGGGCTTGTCCACCGGCGCGAAGCGGCGGACGGGTTCGCCTTTGCGATCAACGAGAAATTTCGTGAAGTTCCACTTGATCGCCTCGCTGCCGAGCAGCCCTTTCCTGGCGTGCTTTAGGTAGGCGTAGAGCGGATGCGCGCCGGGGCCGTTCACCTCGATCTTGGCCATCATCGGGAAGCTCACGTCGTAGGTGAGCGAGCAAAAGTTGGCGATCTCGTCCGCACTCCCGGGCTCCTGCGCGCCGAACTGGTTGCATGGGAAGCCGATCACGGAGAATCCCCGTTCCTTGTACGTACGATGCAGCCGGTCCAGCCCCGCGTACTGCGGGGTGAACCCGCACTTGCTGGCCGTATTGACGATCAGCAGCGCCTGGCCGCGCCAGTCGGCGAGGCTGGCCGGCCGGCCGTCGAGCGTGCGGGCCTCGAAGTCGTAGACGGTCATCAGCCGGTCGCCTTTGCGGGCCTGTAGGTGAGGCTGAGCAGCGTGCCCTGCTTTTGCGGCTTCGCCAGGACGATCAGAGTCTTCTGGCCGGTGGGATCGGCGAAGCTCGTCTGCAGCTGGCCGCCGGCGGCGTTGGCCGGCGTATTCACCCGCTTCTCGACGAGCCCGTCGGCCGCCGCCTGGGCGCGGTAGAAGGCCATCACCGCCTGCGGCGAGTCGGTCGTGGTCTCCATCTCCGACGTCATCGGGCCCAGGCTCATGGTCGCGGTGGGCTGCGCGCCCGGATAGAGCTTCACGTAGCTGGGCAGGTCCTTCGGCGGGTTCTTGTCCATCCGGATGCAGCCGCCGACCAGCAAGACGACCGCCAACGCGGCGAACCATTTCGTTGTCACGTCCAGCCTCCGTTCTGTGGCCTGGGCGGCCTAGACGATCATCGTGATCGGGTCCTCGACGAGGGCCTTGAAGGCGGCCAGCCAGCGCGCCCCGATGGCCCCGTCGACCACGCGATGGTCGCACGTCAGCGTGACGCTCATCACCGTGGCGACGGCGAGCTGATCGCCGCGCACCACCGGCCGCTTTTCGCCGACGCCCACCGACAGGATCGCGCCCTGCGGCTCGTTGATGATCGAGGCGAAGCTCTTGATCCCGAACATGCCGAGGTTGGAGATCGAGAAGGTGCCGCCCTGGAACTCTTCCGGCTTCAACTTACGCGTGCGCGCCCGCTCGGCGAGGTCCTTCATCTCGCGGGCGATCTCGGCCAGGCCCTTGCTCTCGGCGGCGCGGACGATGGGCGTGATGAGGCCGCCCTCGATCGCCACGGCGACGGCGATGTCGGCGTGGTGGTGGCGGGCGATGCCCTCGGGCGTGTAGCTGGCGTTGGCGTCGGGCTGGCGCTTCAGGGCGATCGCCGCGGCCTTGATCAGCATGTCGTTGACGCTGACCTTGACGCCCTCCTTCTCCAGCAAGCCGTTGACCTTGGCGCGTGCGGCCAGCAGCGCGTCAAGCTCGATGTCGATGGTCAGCGGGAAGTGCGGGACGTCGCGGAACGAGTCGGTCATCCGCCGCGCGATCGTCTTCTTCATGCCGTCGAGCGGCGCGAGATCGTAGGAGCCGGCTGGGATGCCCTGCTGCTCGAGCGACTGCACGCGGCGTGGCTCGGCGGCCGGCGCCGACGTGGCCGGCCTTACGGCGGCGGGCGCCTGTGCCGGGGCGGCCTTCGCGGCGGGCGCGCCCTTCAGCCCTTCGAGGTCGCGCCGGATGATGCGCCCGTGCGGGCCCGAGCCCTTCACCTGCGCGAGGTCGATGCCGGCCTGCTGCGCCATCCGCCGGGCCAGCGGCGAGGCGAGCACGCGGTCCTCGCCGTCATGCTGGGACGGCGTCTTCGCTTCGACCGTTTGCGCCGCCTTCGCGCCCGCGCCGTCCGCATCTTGACTGCGGCCGACGGCGGCAGGGGCAACGCTCTTCGCCTCCGGCTTGGCGGCAGCCGGCGGCGGCTGGGCGGGCGGGGGCGTCGGCGATGGGCTCTCCCCCTCGCCCTTCAGCCGCGCGATCGGCGTGTTGACCTTCACCTCCTCGGCGCCCTCCGGCACCAGCAGCGCCTCGACCACGCCTTCGTCGACGGCTTCGACTTCCATCGTCGCCTTGTCGGTCTCGATCTCGGCGATGACGTCGCCGGAATGCACCGCGTCGCCGACCTTCACGTGCCACTTGGCGAGCGTGCCTTCCTCCATGGTCGGCGACAGGGCCGGCATCAGCACATCCGTCACGCGGCGATCTCCAGCGTCAGCGGCGTCCAGCGCTCGCGGCGGCGCGCGAGGCGCGCGGCGGCGGTCTCGTCCTCGTAGCTGACCGGCCGCGCGGCCCTTTCCGCGAACGCGCGGATGTCGGCGCCCACCACGTTCAGCACGCCGAACCCGTCGATCATCGCCGCCATGTAGGCGCCGCAGCCGCGGCAGACGATGAAATCGCTCGAGCAGGTGGCGAACCTGTAGCGCTGCACGGCCGCCTCGCGGAACGCCAGCGCGAGCCGGCCGGCCGGATCGCTGACCGTCTTCGCGCCATGCCGGCGGCAGAAGCCGCACTGGTCGGCGCGCACGTCCATCTCGGCAGGCGCGATCGCCGTCTCGAAGCGGGCGCTGACCGCGCCGCAGTGGCAGGCGCCCGCATGGACCCTCGCGGCGCGGCTCATGGCGCCTCCTCGGAGAGGTGGGCAAGCTCGCCGGCGTGCGCCTCCCAGTTGCGGCCATCGAACTCGGTGAGCCGCAGCGCCGGACGCGTCGCCGCGTCGAGGCAGCGCGCGTTCACCGACCAGCCGTCGGGATTTGAGCGCGGGCGGTAGAAGCTCTTCACGCCGCAGACGCGGCAGAACAGGTGCTGGGCGACGCCGGTGTTGAACGTGTAGGCGGTCAGCGCATCGGCGCCCCGGGTCAGTTCGAAGCGGCTGGCGGGCGTGATGACGTGGACGAAGCCGGTCATGGAGCAGATCGAACAGGTGCAGGTCTGCGCCTCCACCTCGTCGGCCAGCGCCACGCGGAAGCGCACCGCGCCGCAATGGCAGCCGCCGTCGCGCCAGCTGAGCGGCGCCGCCGTCACTGCGGGGTTCTCCCGGTGGACCCGAGGTCGGTCGGCTTGGCGGTCTCGGCGTCCCACATGAAGCGGATCTTGGCGATCGCCTGCTCGAACGTGCAGGCGCCCTGGTCGGCGTACATCCGCGCCGCATGGCGGGCGATGTCGACCAGCAGGATGCCCCAGACCGACGGGTCCTCGAACGCCGGCTGCATCGAGACCTGCAGGCCCTCGCCGACGATCCAGGCGCGCAGCACCTCGTGCGCGCGGCTGGGATCGATGCGGGCGCCGGGCGGCGGCTCGAGCGCGTTGGTCGGCTCGGCGTTCATCGGTAGCAGACCTGCTTGGCCGCCTTCACGATCCGCTCGACCGAGGGCAGCGAGAGCGCCTCGAGGTTGGCGGCATAGGGCAGCGGCACGTCCTCCTGATGGACACGGGCGGGCGGCGCGTCGAGCCAGTCGAAAGCCTCTTCGACCACGCGCGCGGCGACCTCGGCGCCGACGCCCATCGGGCCCCACCCCTCCTCGACCGTGACGAGGCGGTTGGTCTTCTTCACGCTCTCGACGACCGTCGCGTGGTCGAGCGGGCGCAGGGTGCGCAGGTCGATCACCTCGGCCTCGATCCCCTCCTTGGCGAGCGCCTCGGCCGCCTGCAGCACGAACCCGACCATCCGCGAGTGGGCGCAGATGCTGACGTCGCCGCCCTCGCGCCGGACCTTGGCCTTGCCGATCGGCACGACCCAGTCGTCGACCTCCGGCACGTCGAACTCCTGGCCGTAGAGCATTTCGTGCTCGAGGAAGATCACCGGATTGGGGTCGCGGATCGCCGCCTTCAGGAGGCCCTTGGCGTCGGCGGCGTCGTACGGGGCGATCACCTTCAGGCCGGGCACGTGGGCGTACCAGCTCGAATAATCCTGGCTGTGCTGGGCCGCGACGCGCGCCGCCGCGCCGTTCGGGCCGCGAAACACCACCGGGCAATGCACCTGGCCGCCGGACATGTAGAGCGTCTTGGCAGCCGAGTTGATGATCTGGTCGATCGCCTGCATGGCGAAGTTGAAGGTCATGAACTCGACGATCGGCTTCAGCCCCGCCATCGCGGCGCCGACGCCGAGGCCGGTGAAGCCGTGCTCGGTGATCGGGGTGTCGATCACCCGCCTGTCGCCGAACTCCTGCACGAGGTCGCGGCTCACCTTGTAGGCGCCCTGGTACTGGGCGACCTCCTCGCCCATCAGGAAGACGTCGGGATCGCGCCGCATCTCCTCGGCCATGGCGTCGCGCAGCGCATCGCGCACGGTGACCCGCACCAGCTTCGCGCCCCGCGGGATCTCAGGATCGGGCTGCGGCGGCTCAGGCGTGACGGCGGCGGCCGCTTCGCCTTCCGGCTTCGGCTTGGCGGTCTCCGGCGGCTGCTTCTCGGGATCGCCGGCCGAGGCCTCGCCCTCGCCCTTGCCGCCGCCGGCCGCTTCGGCGCGAGCCGGCGCCGGCTCGGTCGGCGCAGGCGATGGCGCGGCCACGCCGTTGCCGCCCTTCAGCCGGGCGATCGGCGTGTTGACCTTCACCTCCTCGGCGCCTTCGGGGACCAGCAGCTCTTCGACCACGCCCTCGTCGACCGCCTCGACCTCCATGGTCGCCTTGTCGGTCTCGATCTCGGCGATCACGTCGCCGGAGCGCACCTCGTCGCCGACCTTTACGTGCCACTTGGCGAGCGTGCCCTCCTCCATCGTTGGCGAGAGCGCGGGCATCAGCACGTCGGTCACGCGGCCGACTCCGCGTAGACGTCGCTGAAGAGCTCGGACGGGTCGGGCTCGGGCGCGGTGCGGGCGAACTCGGCGGCGTCGGCGATGATGCGGCGCACCTCGGCGTCGACCGCCTTCAGCGCGGCGTCGTCGGCCATCTTCTTGGAGCGCAGCAGCTCTTCCACGTGATCGATCGGGTCGCGCTGCTTGCGCACCGCGTCGATCTCCTCGCGGGTGCGGTACTTGCCGGGATCGCTCATCGAGTGGCCGCGATAGCGGTAGGTCTTCATCTCCAGGATGAACGGACCCTTGCCCGAGCGCGCGTGCTCGGCGGCCTCGGCCGCGGCCTCGCGCACCGCCAGCACGTCCATCCCGTCGACCTCCTTGCCCGGAATGTTGAAGCTGGCGCCGCGCCGATAGAGATGGGTCTCCGACGAGGCGCGCTCGATCGAGGTGCCCATGGCGTACTGGTTGTTCTCGATGATGTAGACCGCCGGCAGCCGCCAGAGCTCGGCCATGTTGAAGCTCTCGTAGACCTGGCCCTGGTTGGCCGCGCCGTCGCCGAAGTAGACGAACGCGACCGTCTTGTCGTCGCGATAGCGGTTGGCCATGGCGAGGCCGGTGCCGAGGCTGACCCAGGCGCCGACGATGCCGTGACCGCCGTAGAAGTGGTTCTCCAGCGAGAACATGTGCATCGAGCCGCCCTTGCCCTTCGATGCGCCGGCGGCGCGGCCGGTGAGCTCCGCCATCACCGCCTTCGGGTCGACCCCCGCCGCCAGCATGTGGCCGTGGTCGCGATAGCCGGTGATCACTTGGTCGTTCGGCTGCTTGATCGACTGCACGCCGACCGCGACGGCTTCCTGGCCGATGTAGAGGTGGCAGAAGCCGCCGATCAGCCCCATGCCGTAGAGCTGGCCGGCGCGCTCCTCGAAACGACGGATCAGCAGCATCTGGCGGTGGAGGCCGGTGAGCGTCTCCTTGTCGATGGCGGAGGCCCTGGCCGCGGACTGGGTGGCCCCGGCGTCCGCCGCCTTGCGCCTGGCGCTCCGGGCGGTTGCGGGCGGCCGGTCGGCGCCGGCGGGCTTCGTTGTGGGCTTGGCCGCCCTCGCCATGGCGCACTCCGTCGAACCCAGGACCGAACGCGCCGGCCCATGCATCGTTTCAGCGTGCGGGCTCGGGCGTGCGGATCACATAGTCCTTAGGATCGGCGAAGCCTAGAACGACGTGGGCCCTTTCCTCCAGCAGGTCGCGCGAAAGGTGCGCGTCCGACAACAGGAAAGCGCGCTGCGCGAGCTCGGCGTGCTCAGCCTTCAGCGTCGCGAGCTGCGCCTCGTCCTCGGCCAGCGTCGCCTCGCGCTGGTGCGTGGTCAGGATGCCGCGATCGCCGGTCAGCGCGTTGAAGCCGAAGTAGAAGATCAGCGCCGCCAGGATCAGCGTCGGCACGAAGGTGGTCAGGCGGGCGAGCACCCTCCGATTCTCGGAGATTCGTGCTTAATGAAGGGCTTACGCCGCTCCGTTAGCGCCGCTTCAGGGCCGCCGCGCCGGCGTAGAGCGCCTGGTCGTCCAGCTCCTCCTCGATGCGCAGCAGCCGGTTCCATTTGGCGAGCCGGTCGGACCTGGAAAGCGAGCCGGCCTTCAGCTGGCCGCAGCCGGTGGCGACCGCCAGGTCGGCGATCGTGGTGTCCTCGGTCTCGCCCGAGCGGTGGCTCATCACCGCGGTGTAGGCGGCCTTGTGAGCCATCTCGACGGCGTCCAGCGTCTCGGAAAGCGTGCCGATCTGGTTGACCTTGATCAGGATCGAGTTGGCGAAGCCCTCCTCGATGCCGATCTTCAGCCGCTCCGGATTGGTGACGAAGACATCGTCGCCAACCAGTTGCACCCGGCTGCCCAGCCGCCGCGTCAGCAGCTTCCAGCCTTCGAAATCGTCCTCGGCGCAGCCGTCCTCGATCGTGACGATCGGATAGCGCGCCACCAGCCCCTCGAGGAAATCGACCATGCCGGCGGCGTCGAGCGTTTTGCCCTCGCCGGTCATCACGTACTTGCCGTCCTTGAAGAACTCGCTGGCGGCCGCGTCGCAGCCGAGCTGGAAGTCCTCGCCGCCGCGATAGCCCGCCCGCTCGCCGGCCTTCATGATGAAGGCGAGCGCCTCGGCGGCGTTGGCGAAGTTGGGGGCGAAGCCGCCCTCGTCGCCGACGTTGGTCGGCTGGCCGGCGTCGCTGAGCGCTTTCTTCAGCGCATGGAAGATCTCCGCACCCATCCTCAGCGCCTCGGCGAAGGTCGGCGCGCCGGTCGGCAGGACCATGAACTCCTGGAAGTCGAGCCGATTGTCGGCGTGGGCGCCGCCGTTGATGATGTTCATCTGCGGGACCGGCAGGATGCGCGCCGAGACGCCGCCGACGTACTTGTAGAGCGGCAGCTCGCGGGTCTTGGCGGCCGCCTTCGCCGCGGCCAGCGAGACGCCGAGGATGGCGTTGGCGCCCAGCCGGCTCTTGTTCGGCGTGCCGTCGAGCTCGATCATGATGCGGTCGAGCCGGCGCTGGTCCTCGGCGTCGGCGCCGGATAGCGCGTCGAAGATCTCGCCCATCACCGAATCGACCGCGCCGCGCACGCCCTTGCCGCCGTAGC
>Ga0134125_10009464_pt1 | contig 10969 bp, 13 predicted proteins | sample KB31751_FD_96464 | JGI IMG/M metagenome (GOLD analysis project Ga0134125, IMG submission 96464) | Terrestrial soil microbial communities with excess Nitrogen fertilizer from Kellogg Biological Station, Michigan, USA - KB3-175-1 | ecosystem: Environmental > Terrestrial > Soil > Unclassified ...
ACCGCTTCGTTAGTTGTGGGTTGATCCTTCGCTGCGGCGAGCGGGCTCACGGCTGCCAAGACTAAGATTGAAGCAAAAAGCGCAAGTATTTTTTTCATGTGAAGTAATCCTTTTACGTCAGTTACGTGACTAAGGTGGGACAACTTCAGATGGGCTGACTTAGTTCAGAGGACCTGAAAGAGTGGCAGGAAGTATTCGCTCACTAACAACCATAGGCCCCTCAGTCGGGATTGTCAATGAGCGCCTTGGATGCTGCCGGTTGGAGCCTAGGTTGAGACTTCGATGTCCAATGTGGGGCTGCATCGCGAATTTGCTATTCAGATCCTGCCGCTTGGGAGCAAGGGGTAGTCCGGTGCCCAACTATTTTAGAGTGCAGGCCACACTCACTTCCGAATAATTGGTGAGTGCTGCGCTAGAATGTCCAGCCGTGAAAAAGAAACCGCCACAGCGTGAAAGCATTGGCGAGGCGTTCCGCCGTTTACGCGAACAATTTGGACTGACGCTCGAAGAAGTTGCTGAACGACTGGCTGAGTCGGTGCCGGACATGTGGCGCCTGGCGAAAGCTCTCGGTGCGGTGATTCGAGACGACCGCAACAGACGAGGAATGACAATTGAGCGGTTCAGCGAAGCAATTGGCGTGGATGTGAAGATGCTTCAGGTCGTTGAAGCCGGTCACACGATCGATTTCGACGCTCGCGTGTTCTGCCGTATCGCAGCGGCCCTCCGTCGTACGCCGGACGAACTCGTGACAATGACGCACATTCGCGAGAAGCGGATGACCGTGCAATAGTTCCCTGTCAAAGTGTCCGACAACTTCGCTCGGTTGTTGGAGGGCTGTTTGATTTGACCACGGAATGGATAAGAGAAGGGGACGGAAAGCCACGTCCGAGGAGGACGGTGCTTGTTCGCCTGAGGACGGGCGAGGTCCTCAAGGGAGCGTGGCGCCCGAAGCATGGCCGGTGGTGGTTCGAAGATCAGTACGGGTTTCGCCTCGATCGTTTCAATCGCATCTCGGAATGGCAACCCAAGTCCACGCGGTCGCGAGTTCGCAGCATCATCCTGATATTAGCCTTAGCGGCGGTCATCGCATTTCTCGTGTATGGGGGCGGTCGCGGCAGAGTGGCGGAGCCGGTGCCGTGTCCAGATGCTGATGGGTGCTGAAATTCTCACGAAGCACCTGGACCGGCTCCACATCGATCACTGATTTTGATAAAAGTTGGAAAGCGCCCTATTTGACGGCTGCGGTTCGATTCACATCGCTTTGTGGGGCGATCATCTGCATCGAGGTCACTGAGTACTCGCGCTCTTTGTTGTCCAACTCCGGTATCGAGAGCAGCAGCTTATCTTTCTTGATACGAAACTCAGCTCGTTCTCCTACCGGCAACAGCACAGGGTGCTTTTCGTCACGAGGTCGAATGCGATACATGATGCGATCTGTCTTTAGCACATACTCCTGACAAAGCAGTTCGCGGGTTTTCTTGTGTCCACTGTCGGTGCCCAGAACTTCTCCTGCGAAGCTTTTCCCGCTGTTTTCATCGACTCCGCATTCCACTGCGTCCATATTCGTGATGGTGCCTTGCTGGTGAAATACCGGCTCTTTTGCAAAAGCTGTCAAAGCGGCCAGCACTAAAATGGCGATCGTGAACGTCCTGTTCATAAGGCGTCTCCTCACGCGTTCCCACGACAGTCAAAATGAGAGTAGCAGCGTCTGAATCAGGATCGAAGTAACCGAAGTAATTCCACTAACGACAGCCCCCAAAAGCGGCGACCCGCCATCGCATAGCCTCGATATAATGGGCAGCAACTTCCGATGTTCCCCGACAATTTACGGACCATGCCGCTGGTGCGGCGCCCGCAACCGTTCTCCCAATTACGACTGGATTTTCGAAATTAAGTGGGACGGTTTTCGCTGTCTGGCGCTGATCGAACACGGTCGCTGCCGGCTAATTTCGCGCAACGGTAATCAGTTCTCGTCGTTCAAGGTGCTTTGCGAGGCACTCCCGAAAGAGCTGAATGCAGATAATGCCGTGCTCGACGGCGAACTCGTCGTAATCGATGACAGTGGACGTTCGGTGTTCAACGATCTGCTCTTTCGGCGCGGTGAGCCGAGGTTCTACGCGTTCGATGTGCTGTACTGCGACGGGAAAGATTTGCGGCTGGATGGTCTGCTCGATCGCAAGAGAAAGCTGAAGTCACTTATCGACAAGCGGGATCGCCTGCTATTCTGCGATCACATCGAAGAACGTGGCGAGGATCTGTTCCGGCACGTTTGCAGGCTAGATCTGGAAGGAGTAGTGGCCAAGCACAGAAACAGCCCTTACCTTCCAGACGATCCAGAATGCCAGTGGGTGAAAGTGAAAAACCCGGAGTATTCGCAGCTTGCCGGCCGAGACGATCTGTTCACGCCCGGCGAGAAGAAGCGGTCGCAGCCGGATTGGGCGGGATGTGTGGTTGCGTGTGCGGAAGCCGAGCTTTGAGTTGCAGCTCGAGGTATACGAAGGTCAATGCACAACGTTGCGAAGGACTGCTACCTATGTGGAAAGCCAGCGGACACTACTGACCATATCCCGCCACGCGGACTCTTTTCGGTAGTTCCACAAAATATCTTCACCGTCCCAGCCTGCCGAAAATGCAACGCGGATGCCTCTAAAGATGAAGAGTACATGCGGACGACGCTTGCTGCTTTTGGCTACTGGACCTGCGCCGAAGCAAGGCAAGTGTGGGACGGAGCAGTCCGACGATCTTTCGCACGGCGCCAGGCGTTACGGGTCCAATTGTCTCGCGGTGTGCGGACCGTGGAAGTGCGCACCCCACAAGGACAGCTCCTCGGAAAACTCCCTGGCCTTGAAGTGGACGGCACGCGAGCTCTCCGTGTCATGCGGAAGATTGTTCGGGGTATCTACTACCACGAACAAGGACAACGCATTGCCGATGAATCAGGAGTTGGTTTTGTTTCGCATGGCCGAAGTTCCGCCGGGAACTGTCGGAACTGCAGGCTGGCGAGAACATGACATGGGGCCAGTATTTCGATATCGCTCCACTTATGAAGCTTGCGGGAGCGGTATTTGGTTCGAGTTCTATAGATGCGAGGCGTGGTTAGCTCTCACTGGCGAACTTGCGAGAAACTATCCGCGAAGCTAGTCAGGGTACTTGAGGCAAACACCGAGCGACTTCTCTGCAAATTCCCAGTATTTGAGGAGCTCTTGGTGATTCAAGCAGATGGCAAAGCAAAATCGAGTTCCACGGCCAAAAGCAGAACTGAAGCGCGAATTAATTGAGCAGCTTGATCTTCTCAGACACGCTTGTGAGCAATACGACAACGGGATGGAGGCGATGGCGAAGTACATCGCCCTGAACATTCGGGTTCTGGTGCATGCCCACGGTCAGTCACGCGCATTGCTGGATTTGCTCGGAATCAGGCCAGCTCGTTTTTTGGATTCAGCAGGGCCAATTAATGAGCGCAATGTTATAGCTGAGCACAAGCTGATTGCGATTCGATTTGAGGGAGGAAAACCTGCTCGATACGTACCTAAGATCCGCGCCGTAGACGATGCTTCTTCGCCCATGCTAAGCATCCGGTTTCAGGATTGGTGGAATAATCCTGTCATTAGAGACGCTGACCGCCGGATATTCCGCCGTCGCGATCTTGTGCTAAACGTCGCCGACACAGATGGCGGAGCCCACGTCGATCCCGAATTGGAGCAGGAATATATGGCCCTATCCCGCAGGAACTCATTAGGCTGGGAGGTTCCCGTGGAGGTGCTTCGATTAACGTGTTTCGGCCAGCGGTACCACTCGTAGGGGGAACTCCCTTGGATGGCCGCCCTGAGTTGGCGTGCATTCGCCAGATTGCGCATGAGCTTCTCTGCACAATACAGCGATATGTTCCAGAGTTTGCGGCTCACTCGCAACCGGTTATACTGGCCCAATGATCAACACGGGCGCGCCAACAATACTGGAGCTCAACGCCGCTTAAGTCCTTCCCACCCCCCAAAACCCGCGATCCGTCGCCAAACTCCGCCGGAATCACAATGAACGTACCCACAGCCCCGCGGCTAATTCAACGACACGACTCGAGATACCTGCAAATGCACGATCGAAATGATCCAGCGCTACGTCTCGAAGATCTCGGGTCCCCTCATGGACCGAATCGACATCCACATCGACGTGCCCGCCGCGAACTATAAGGAACTGCGGAGCAATTCGGCTCCCGAAGATTCCGCCACGATTCGAGAGCGTGTCTTGCGCGCACGTGAAGTGCAACTCAACCGCTTTGCTGCGGCAGGCGAACGCATCTTCTGCAATGCCCAAATGGGCCCCCGCCAGATTCGCACGTATTGCGAACTCTCCAGCGACTGCGAGCGCCTGCTTGAACGAGCGATGCAACAGCAGGGTCTGAGTGCTCGCGCACACGACCGCATTCTTAAAGTCGCGCGCACCATTGCCGATCTCGATGGAGCGCCTGAAATTCAGTCCAAGCACATCGCTGAAGCAATCCAATACAGAACGCTCGACCGGAGCTACTGGGCTTAGTTCAAGAAAGATCGGAAAGTAAAGAAGGCGGCACTTGGCCGCCTTCTTGTTTTATGCCTGCAACTGCTCAGTGTCCGTCGAGGCAACCCCGCTGGCCTGAGCTGTTCGGATACCCTGTCCCGCTGTTGTACGCATTGTTCGACCACTCGCCCTGAACCTTCCACACTGAGCCATTGGTGAACGTGACGTATGGAACGTTGAATGTCCATGCGCATTTGTCGCCATTCTCGTTGCCTGATGAGTCATACCATCCGCCGCTACGAGGATCGGTGCGCGCTTCCGAGAGTTCGTGTGCGCTGACGTTGGCCAATGCCGCCAGGCCCTGCGAATGTCCGGTTTGCGTGTCCTGCGGATCGCAACCGGGATCGCCATCGAGGTTGAAGAAGAAGGCTATCTGAACCGGCGTGCCACCGCAGCTTCCGTAGCTATGCCAGGCACAGTATCCGGCGCTACCGCGCTTAATGTCGGTATAGACCGGGTAATAGCCATTCGATACCGGGCTCGGAATTACTTTGCAGACTTCCGCCAGGATTGGCGAAACCTGATTTCCGCCTGTAGCTGGGGTGGTGTCGATGAAATAGCCGCCGTAAGAGTTCGAAGATCCGACTTGTCCGTTGGTGCCGGTGTATTCGTCGGAGGTCTTGGCGTAATTAGAATTGCTGAAGCCCTGATAAAAGGACTGCAATCCAGCGACTTTCGGATTAGACGACGTCCAACTCGTGCCCCAGTAGATGGCCGTCACAGCAGACGAATTCATGATCGAGCCGTTATGCCAGATCATGTCAGGACTGCGCCGAGTTCGTGCCGCATGCGCAAACTCTCGAGCCCAGTGAACCCGCATGAGGGGTGGCTCGTGCGTGGAGCGCGCGTCCATTTCGTTGGAAGTTGACCGATCCTGCGCCGCAAGGTTGCCAGTGCTCAGCAACGCAAGTCCGGAAAGACCAGCAATAGCGACAATTCGTGCCACAACGGAACCAAACTTCATGAAGGGAACCTCCGAAGGAACAGCAAAAGGATTTGCCTCTTACCGACAGCAGACCAGCCCGTGAGAAGAAGCCGCATAAATAAATTGAGGAAGAAGCACTTAAAGCCCCGGTCGGACTGGGGAGGCTGCCTAAGTGACAGGACGGCCAAATTGCGGGACAGAGTAGCTGAATTTCAGAATGGAATTCAAGAAAAACCGAGGGACAAGGTGGCCGCTTTGGTTCCCTCAGGTCAGGACCAAAAGCATGCAATTTTCGAGTTTCTAATGTGGCGAGGGCAGGTGCAAGCAAGCAATTTGGGAGTGGCTTGGCCGAAACTCGAGACGTCTCTTCGAGCCGCCTTGATCTAGTCCATTTTGAGAGCTTGGCGACGTTACCGCCACGCACCGCCAAGAAGTACCGGCGTAACGTTGTCGTTCGCCACAGCACTGCTATGCTCCACATTGGAATGCGTGTCTTGGGCGGCAAGTCGTTGAAAGTTCTGGCGTGCTTCCTATTCGTGTGTTCGGTGTGCGCCGCGCAGGACCGTTCGCTGGCCGCGGCTTGCCCTTTACGACCGACGGTCGCGGGAACCAACGTGCCGTTCCGGAGCGGGGAGCACATCGTTGTCTGGTTCGAAAATCGCGGCAGTAAGAATGTTTCCCGCACCCAGCTTCAGCTCACCATGATTGATGCGTTCGGACAGCGCCATCCAGCAGCAAAAGCCTACATGGTCGATTCCCAAGTGAAACCGAACGAAGCCGGGATGATGATGGAATCTTCTATCTCTGAGGCCCAGCACATGGGTGCTCGATGGAGATCGGTGCGCGGCCTAGAAGTTCAAGTGACGGACATCACATTCGCCGATGGCACTCAGTGGCATTCAGGCAGCTCTCTGCCCTGCGGCGCCACCTTCTATAACTCCGCCTACGAACATGACATGCGCGCCTGGAACGCCGCCTTGAGAACGGATTGGAACCGTCGCCATCCCGAGGATCCAATGCCAGAGCCTGCACTAGCGGCCTGGCTGCTTCCGCGTAGCGAGGGCTGGTAATGAAGCACAGCCGTCTCATCTTCCGCAGAGTCGTTCGGTTGATGACTGTCTATGTTCGCTGGCAGCCAGCGAGCAGCTGCCGGGGAAGCAAGGCGTTCTGAGCTTCCGTGGAGCCGGGCGCCCTCGCCCGGGTTTTGGGTGGCCATCGAAGAATCCATTTTCAAAGCTTCGCAATTGCTAAATCGCGCCAATCGCGGAATTACGCAATCACAAAAGTAAAAGAAACCCCCGGCGAGGGCGCCCGGCTCCACGCTACTGCGTCTTCACTCCCGCTTTCCGAATATAGATATTGCCGTTGAAGTTCCTGAACTGAATCTCCTGGCCACCGCCATTGATTGTTCCACGCACGGTCTTATCAATCTTCACGTGGTACCGGCCATCCTGGCTACGGCTGTCTTCCGCTACTTGCTGCGGAGCGCGCGCTGCCATGGCTACATCGAAGTCGCTAAAGACGTCGCCACGGTCGGAACTGATCACAAGGTTCGCTTTCAGATCAGCCGGAAAGGTCACGTCGATATCGCCATTTAGGGAACTGAATGCCATTGGCTTGCTGGGATTCACGCGATTGAACGTCACTAGCACTTTCCCGTTCAGCGCGTGTGCGACTACAGTGCCGGAGACTCCAGTCAGTGTCACAGAGCCGTTCACGTCGTTCACATCGAGCTCACCATCGACATTGGAGACAGAGATGTCTCCGTCATTCACCGTATGCAGACTCAGCGATGTGTGAACCGGAACGGTGATGGCGAGATCGATTGTGCGCTGCGTGGAAGCGGCGCCGACGTCGACCCGATTGCTCTCTTCTTCAACTTCGAGTCCGGTGCTGTTGATCGGGATCCGATGCATGCCAGCCGCGCCGCCCTCCCGCTCGCGATCCTCGTCGCCCGATCGAGCTTTAGCTTCTACGATGACCTCTTTGCCTTCGTAGCTCTTAACGGCGATGCTGCCGTTCAATAGGTGCGCTTTGACGAATGCCGGACGCGCCGGATCACTCAAAGGCACGGCTACTCGGTCGCCGCTGCCGACTGCCGCCGCCTGGGCGAGCGGAACTGAAAATACCGCAATGGTTGCGAATGAAAGGATGGATGTAAGTTTCTTAATCATGACGCTCACGAATATGAATATCTCCGTTCAAGGTTTCGACTTTGATTTCCGGTCCGCCAGCGGCAACGCGTCCGCCGGTGTACCGGTCTGCGTGGAAGACAAACTTTGCGCCCTGCCGCTCTTCTACAGGCTGGCGCGGCGGCAACGATGACATCTGAAAGTCGGTGAACACGTCACCGTTGAAGGTCTTGAACCTCAGGTCAGCCGAGAGTTTGGGCAGGAAGTAGAGGTTCACGTCGCCATTCAAAGTTGCGAACGAGGAATCAGTCCGGGGATTGTCCCGAAATAGAACTTTCAGTTCGCCGTTCACCGTCTTTGCGGTGCCGGAACCAGCGACGTTGGTCATCTCAATCGAGCCATTTACGTTGTGGACTGAGTATTGGCCGCTCACGTCGCTCACAGTTACATCGCCGTCGTTAACTGTGCGAACGGTAAGATCCACGTCACGCGGCACTTTTACATCGAAGTCGTACACGACGACATAACCCTGGTGCTCGCGGTTATTCGTGCAGCTTCCGCAGTCGCAGTTGCAATTGCAGCGGAATGGGCCGTTCACGTACAGGCTCACGCCATTCGTAGGCTGCGTGATGTCGAGAGTTACATCTTTCTTTGCCTGCGCGACTTTGTCCTGCGATTCGGCGTGAATGGTTTTCTTCGCCACAAACTCGACTTGGTTCGCATCGGTGCCCACGACGTGAATCGCTCCCCAGACGTTATCGATGATTACGCTGCGTCGACCTGCAGCCGCGGGCAGTGGGATCGTCTTGTTGATCGTCTCCTGCTCCGTGACGGTCATGCCCGACTCTTCGAAGTCGTGGACATGAACGTGGGGATGCGGGTGAGGATGAGCCGAAGCCAGTACCCGCGGAAGCGGCATTGGTGATTGCGCTACCGCCGCCTTATCCAACGCCACCGCAAGCAACAGGCTGATGAAAATTAGCGACGCATTGCGAACTGTCTTATTCTCGCATTTAGAACTCATATGATTCCTATAATGGAACATAGATCGAACCTCTCCGAGCCTGTCATCCTGAGGCCCTCTGTTGGCCGAAGGATCTCCCGCAATGTTTCCACCTAAAATTGCGCTTAAAAGGATCCTCGGCCAGGTTCTTGGTAGAAGAGCTAGGAGAGCGCGCAGCAAACCTAAAGCTCCCCGGGAGATCCTTCGCGCAACAGAAACGCTTCAGGACGACAGTGTTAAAAAACCGATTTTTTGCTAGTCCCGTCATTCGATCACCTTCACACCGCTAAGCCCGGCCGTCTTCTCCTCAGCTCAACTGCTGAATGCCCCACTGCGCTCGCTGGCGCACAGCAGGATTCACCTTCGAATCCTGCTCGATGCGGCGCAGATGGTCTTTGGCATCGCTATCCCGCATATCGACGAAAAGATCAATGAGCGCGATCTGCACGAGCGGCGACTGCTGGTCCTGCAATGCGTTCAGCAAACCTGTACGCACCTGCGGATCCTCTTTGTATCGGCGCAGGGCGTCGAGAGCGGCGAGGCGCACGTCCACGCTGCTGTCGAAGCGCAGAGCGTGCAGCAAGGCGCCGGAGATCTCCGGATCGGGACCCTCAACCTGCGTGCTGTAGTTCACGCCCTGCAGACGCTGGCTGGCCGATTGTTGCTCGAGCATCGAGAGCGCAACAAGCTGACGCAGGTTCGTCAGCTCGGTTTGCATGGCAGCCATCTGCGGATTCTCCACCGGATGCGAAGACGTGTAGTGTTCTCCGCCAATGAACCCGACCAGCAACAAGCACGCGGCCAACGCGCTTGCCAGTGGAGGTGCAAATGCACTGCGCATCCAGGCTGCAAACCAGCTTCCGCGCTCGCGATTTAGACCCTGTTTCTCCCAGCGTCCTTCCTGATACGCGTTGAGCATATGTTCGAAGCGAGCGCGCGATGCGGGGCTCGGCTCTTCTTGCGGCAAAGCCGCGAGCTTCTGCCACATCTCGACATCGGCACGGCACTGCGCGCAGAGCTCCGTATGCTCACGAGCGAATGCCATGTCTGTTGCTGATAAGCGACGCTCGCAATAGTCGGAGAGAATTTGCGCAAATCGATCGCAGGTCATTGCAGAATTCCTTTCTCGCCTCCAGCAGGCGGGATCGCCTTTGCACCGGAGAGCTTTTCGAAGACTGTGCGCAGTTCGCGCAGGGCGCGATGGATGCGCACTTTCACGGTCCCAACTTCGCAGTCGAGCATGCGCGCGATCTCTTCGTACTTGAGTTCCTGAAAGCGGCTGAGGACGAGTACTTCCCGCTTTTCGTCCGGCAACATGAGCAGTGCTTTGTGTAGCAACGCCGTCTGTTGCTCGCTCTCGGCCGGATCGTTCGGAACCACTGCGGGCGACATCTGCGCATCGAATTCGAGCGCTTCAGGATGTTTGCGAACGTGGTCGAGTCGCGCGTTGCGGGCGATCTGATACATCCACGCGCGGAACGGAGTACCCGGCCGATAGCTCTGGCGGTATTTGAGGATGCGAAAAAAGACGTCCTGCACCAGGTCTTCGCTCACGGCGCGGTCGCCGGTGAGTCGGCGGTAGAAGTTGAACAACGGGCTTTGATAGCGGTCGAACAGCACCGCCAGCATTTCTCCTACGCCCTCTCGCACCTGCAACATAAGTTCTTCGTCTGGAAGCGTGTTGGTCATTGCGCGATGCGCGTCGGCCCCGGCCTTCACCGACGTGATGCCCGACTGGCCGGGAATTCCGATATGCGCTGTGGCCATGGCTTGCTCTTCAGCTCGCCGGCTGATCTTCCGCCCCTTTCGAAGATGAAAACTGAGCATGGTGGGAAAGGTTACAGGGAGGCGCAGATTTGGGACAAAAGTTTAAGAGGAGAGCGGGCTGGCCTGAATGGACAAAGTAGACTTAGTGGACTTTGGTAGACGAAGTGAATTAACTACACGTAAAGCCTGCCAACGAGCCGGTCCACTGAGTCCACAAAGTCCACTTCGTCCACTCTGCAGCTGCGCCTGTAACTGCATCATCAACAATTATTTACATGCCTGCCTGATTTTTTGCTTGACCCTCCCCAAATGACCGTATACCCTACCGCTTCTGCATGACGCTAAGCGGTTTTTCGGCTTGGCTTTGTAGATTCGAGCAACTCGGCGAGCTGGTTTGGCATCTCCTATCGCGCTGCCAGAGTTCTCCCCGGAATAAAATTCCGCCGCAAGTAGTCAGGAATGAAGATCCTGTGACTTTTTAGGCTCCTGCGCCGTCTAATAGTAAGCAACTGCTTACCTGGGCCCCCAAGAAGATTCCGAGAAGGCTGTTAGCTCTATCTCCAAGATTCTAAAGAGAAAGGAAAATTA
>Ga0134125_10009465_pt1 | contig 10969 bp, 9 predicted proteins | sample KB31751_FD_96464 | JGI IMG/M metagenome (GOLD analysis project Ga0134125, IMG submission 96464) | Terrestrial soil microbial communities with excess Nitrogen fertilizer from Kellogg Biological Station, Michigan, USA - KB3-175-1 | ecosystem: Environmental > Terrestrial > Soil > Unclassified ...
GACCGCGAGATTCTCGCCAATGCGATCCTTGTTGCGCGGGATGATGGCCGTGTGGCGCGCGATGAACGGAACGGGAATGCGCCGGAACAGCGCCACCACCGCGAACCAGTCGGCCATCGCGCCAACCATCGCCGCCTCGGCCATGGCCTTGAGGATGTCGACGCCCAAGCTGGGCGGCAGCCAGCTGGTAACCACGAACACGGCCGTGACGAGCAGCAGCAGGCCCAGCGCCTGGCGCTTGGAGCGTGCCAACTCAAAGTGCTTGTCCATCCGAAACAATCCCTTGCGGATCAAGGGCACGACCGACTGGCCGCCGCGGGCGGTCCCGCGCCTGACGCCAGACCTAACGCGGTGCCATCCGGTCCAGCGCCGCGGCCAGTTGCGCCACGGTGCGATCAATGTTGTGCCACTTCTCCAGGCCGAAGAGCCCGATGCGGAAGGTGCTGAAATCGGGCCCTTCGTCGCACTGCAGCGGCACGCCGGCAGCGGTCTGCAGGCCGGCGTCGATGAACTTCTTGCCGCTTCGGATGCCGGGGTCGGTCGTGTAGCTCACCACGACACCGGGCGCCTTGTAGCCATTTGCCGCGACACTGGCAAAGCCGCGCGATTCGAGCAGCGCGCGCACCCTGGCGCCGAGTTCGACCTGCTCGGCCCGGACCTTGTCGAAACCGTAATCGCGCGTCTCGCGCATGACCTCCCCCAGATTGACCAAGGCGTCGGTCGGCATCGTGGTGTGGTAGCCGTGTTCGCCCTTTTCGTAGCCTTCGGCGATCTGCAGCCACTTCTTGAGGTCGCACGAGAAGCTGGAGCTGCTGGTGCCCTCGATCGCCTCGCGAGCGCGCACGCCCAGCATGACCATGGCGCAGCAGGGCGAGCTGCTCCAGCCCTTTTGCGGCGCGGAAATCAGCACGTCCACGCCGGTGGCCTCCATATTCACCCACATCGCGCCCGAGGCCACGCAATCGAGCACGAACAGCGCGCCCGCGGCATGCGCGGCCTCGGCCACGGTACGCAGGTAATCATCGGGCAGGATGATGCCGCTGGCCGTCTCCACATGCGGCGCGAACACCACGGCGGGCTTTTCCCGGTGAATCGCGGCGGCCACTTCCGCGGCCGGTGCCGGCTGCCATGGCGCCTGCGCGCCTTCGCCCACGCGGCGCGCCTTGCACACCACGGCGCTGGCCCCCATGCGGCCGGCGTCGAAAATCTGGCTCCAGCGGTAGCTGAAGTAGCCGTTGCGCACGATCAGCACCTTCTTGTCATTGGCGAACTGGCGCGCCACCGCCTCCATGCCGAAGGTGCCGCTGCCGGGAAGCAGCACGGCGCTGCGCGCGTGATACACGTCTTTCAGGGTGGCGACGATGCCGCGCATGACGCCCGCGAAGCGTTTGGACATGTGATTCAGCGAGCGGTCCGTGTAGACCACGGAAAATTCGAGCAGGCCGTCGGGGTCGACATGGGGCAGCAGGCCGGGCATGGGGGTCTCCTTTGTCAGTGAGATGGGTGCTGGCAGGACGCCTCGCCATCGGGCGTTCCAGCTTAGCACGCTCCTCGCCAGGCCCCTCACCCGCTTCTGGTACAGCACCGCGCCCTCCGGCCCCATGGCGTCGAACTCGCGGCTCGGCCAGGACACGGTGAACACCGGCGCGTCGCAGCCGCCGGCCGTCATGGCCTGTGTACCCAGTTCATAGCCCTTGCAGCACCACGGCAAGAACGGCACTTTGAGGTGCGCAGCCACCACGAACATGCGGCAGACATGGCGCACCTGCGCCTCGATGTCGGGTTCCACCAAAAGGCCCGTCGTGCCGGTCAGCGACACCATCGGCAGGCCGTACGCGCTGCACTGTTGCATGGAGTGCGCGACGTTGCCGACGGCGTCCACGTCGATCGCGCCGCCCAGATGCTGCGGGTTGCGGCCAGAACTCCCACGAGGCGGCCTTCGATGCGCGCCAGCGAGGTGAGGATGCTGGCATCAAAGTCCGCGCGCACCGACGCTGCCTAATTCTTCACCAGAACGTCGAACACGCCGTGGCCAAACTACACGCTGCTCGGGTCGATCTGCTCGGGCTTGAAGTTGCCAGGCCCGCCGCCACTCTCGGCAAACAGCACCACCGACAGCCGACGCAACGCGTAACAGAAACCGGTGAACCATTTTTGCCATTGGCTGTGTGCTCTGCTGGTGCAGAACCGGCGCAACAGCGTATTTGACGTTGCCGGAACCCGCATCGACGAGCTGGCGGCCGGCATGGCCGTCAGAGTTCGTGTCGGCCCAAGAGCGCCTCCCTAAGTCGCTTGTATTTGTCAACAAACCGAAAGAGCCGGAGCGTGGGCTTACGTTCGATAACGAACAGACTTGCCCGAGAAAATCTCCAATGATTCGTATGCCCGCGCTGAAGCATTGCATCGCCCTGCCATCATCGTCGCGATGTTCGGGCAGGTCTTAGAAGAGGTATAGCCACGAACCGGACACGGAACCATTTGGCCAACAACACTCTCCATCATGGCAAATTTTGCGGCAGCCAAGGCGGATCAAGTTTAGTGCCGTGTTTTGTGACTTATTGCACGGTATGTCGTTTGAGGCCTTTCGTGTTTTGGCGTAGGATGAAGCATCGGTTGCGTTTTGACACGCCCATTACATATTTATCGATGTGACAGTGGAAAGTTACAAATTCACAAGAATGAATACAAGGGAAATGGTGCGAAAACATGGGGCCTTACAGTTCGCCTGCGGATGATGAATCCGCCAATTTTCTGGACTTGATCAGCCAGAGTGTGTCGATCCGGCGTCACATCGACCTGTTGCGCTGGCTGCAAAGCGACGTGCAGCAATTTCTGCCGCACGACATACTTCTGACCGGCTGGGGCGACTTCGAGCAGGGCTCTCTGCAACACGATATTCTGTCCGAACTGCCCGGCGTACGCTCATACGCCATTGGCTCCGACAGCCTGCCTTTTCTGCTGGGCAAGTTTCACGATTGCTGGACTGCCGCATCGCGAAATCCGTGCATTGTGAGTTTCCGGGATTTCGAGTATCTGCTGGGCAGCAGCAGCCTCGCTGGCTCGCTTGGCAGCGCCTTGCGGACGATGCGCTCGGTGCTGATTCATGGGATCCGGGACGAAAGAAGCTCCCATGATTGTCTCTATATCTTTTTGAGCGAAGACGAAATTCCCCATGCCGCTGCAGGAACTTCCCTCAACGTCCTGCTGCCGTACATCGACACCGCGTTGCGCCAAGTGAAGCATCTGCCTCAACAGGGAAGGCACTCGTCCGCGCCGCCCCAGAACACGCACGAAGATGTGTTCGGCTTGAGCGAGCGCGAAAGCGAAATCATGGCGTGGGTCGCCATGGGAAAAACCAATTCCGAGATCGGCACCATTCTCAACATCAGTGGATTCACCGTCAAGAATCACATGCAGCGTATTTTCAAGAAGCTGAATGTGTACAGCCGCGCGCAGGCCGTCTCGAAAGTCATCAATGTGAACCTCGATGGCTGAGGTCAACCGCATCAACTCCGCGGCTGCCTGGAACGAGCACCGCGAGCCCCGGTCCATGGGGCTGGGAGGGAGTCAGCTCCTCAACACTCTCGAAACCGCGTTGGGGCCCCTTGTCCTGGTGTTTTCTCTGTGGGCGCTGGCGTTTCACTTCGAAAACTCGGTGCCGCCGGCGTACCTGATTCTCTCCCTGATTGTGTTCTCCCTGGTGTTTCCGGGTACTTCGCAACTGCACCTTCCGATCGGCCGGGTGTTGTTCAACATTGCATTTCAGTGGCTGTGGCTTGCAGGAATTCTGCTTCTGACCGGCTATGCAACGCACTATCTTCTGGATTTTTCAAGGGCTGTCATCCTTCATTGGCTGTGGGTTGCGCCCACCGCCCAGGTTGGCGCCCATCTCACCCTTCGAGTCGCGGCACCCTATCTGTTGAAACTGCAAGGCCCCCCGCGCGGCGCCGTCATTGTCGGAATGAACGACCAGGGTGCCGCACTGGCCAGGCACATCGTTGAATCGACCTACTCGGGCATCGAGTTGCTGGGGTTTTTCGATGACCGCAGCGAAGAGCGCAGGGGCATGAAGGACGAATACAAGCTCGCGGGAAAGATCGACGAGCTGCCGGCGTATGTCAAGAAACACCGCGTCCGGTTCATCTACCTGTCCTTGCCCATGACGGCACGGCCACGCATTTTGCAGGTTCTTGACGGGTTGAAAGACACCACGGCGTCGATCTATTTCGTTCCCGACATGTTCATCACGGACCTGATTCAAGGTCGAACAGATTCTGTTTGCGGCACGACGGTCATCTCCGTTTGCGACACCCCGTTCCGAGGCTTGAATGGCTTTCTGAAGCGGGCCAGCGACATTGTTTTATCCATCCTCATTCTGCTTCTGGTGTCGCCCATCATGCTGCTGATCATGCTGGCGGTGCGGCTGGGGTCACCGGGCCCCGCGATTTTCAAACAGCGGCGCTACGGCCTGGATGGCGAGCAGATCGTGGTGTACAAATTTCGCTCCATGGCTGTCACGGAAGATGGCAACACGATTCAGCAAGCCCGCAAGGACGACGTCCGGGTGACTCGCCTGGGCAGCTTCCTGCGCAAGACATCGCTGGACGAACTGCCCCAGTTCATCAACGTGCTGCAGGGAAGAATGAGCATCGTGGGGCCCCGGCCGCATGCAGTGGCTCACAATGAGCTGTACCGCAAGCTGATCAAGGGCTACATGGTCCGCCACAAAGTCAGGCCCGGCATCACGGGCTGGGCGCAGGTCAATGGCCAGCGCGGCGAGACCGATACGCTGGAGAAAATGCAATCGCGCATCGACTACGATATAGACTACTTGCGCAACTGGTCACTGAAACTTGATTTGATCGTCATCCTGAAGACCGTTCGACTGGTCTTCAAGGACGGCTCCGCGTATTGATAAAAAACAACGGTTCAGATCATTAGTGCGAAAGAGCCATTGCAGCGATCCTCTGTGGACTTCTAAGATAGCAAGTCCTCCTTCCATCCTGCTGGGCGACTGGGAGTGGTGGAGCCCCTTGTTTTTTGCTTCGCCGAGCCGGCGGTAAGGTGTTTCCTTGAACTCTTCTCGCAATTCCATCCTGCTGCCGCTCGCACTGCTGGCGGTAAGCTGCCTGACCGCACACGCCGATGAGCTCGACACACTGCAGTTCAGCGCGCAAGAGAATCTCCTGTACGACAGCAACGTGTTTCGGCTTTCCGACACGGTCAATCCGCAGACCACTCTCGGGACATCTAGCACGTCGGACATGGTTGCGACAACGACATTGGGTCTGAAGCTGGACAAACATTACGGCTTGCAGCGTTTTGTATTGGATGTCAACGCAGCAAACTACCACTACGACCGCTTCTCTTTTCTGAATTTCACCGCGTACAACTACGCCGCCGCATGGCATTGGAGCTTCACGCCGGCGCTGCATGGCATCTTGTCCACCGACCGGCGTGAATATATCGACTACTCTGCCGATGTGCAAAGCGCTGCACTGATCAATCATCGAACCGATCGCTCTACCATCCTCGATGCGGAGTACGACCTAGGCGGCGCATGGCACCTTGTTGGCGGTGCCTACAATCGAACCAGCACCAGTAGCGTGGAGACTGTTTACGAGGGCGATTACAAACTGACCGGCGGTGATGTTGGATTACGTTACGTGTTTCCATCCGGAACGTCAATGACATATCGCGTGAAGTCTGATAGAGGTGAGTACACCGGTTTGCCATCAGCAACGTTGTTTGCCACCAACTTTTCCGATAAAGAGAACGAATTCACCGTCAACTGGGCGCCCACTGCCAAAACCACAGTGCAAGGTCGTCTGTCCTATATCGAGCGTTCGAACGCCGACCTTGCTGTGCGCGACTATGCCGGCATAGTAGGTAACCTCAATGTCAATTGGGCGGCAACCGCAAAAGCCAGCATCATGGCCGGCCTGACACGTAATCTGTACAGTTACCAAACCAATACAGATAGTTATCTCGCTCAGTACGGCGCATTTATTGCTCCAACTTGGAAGGTAACCGAGAACACCGCCGTCAAACTGCGCTTTGAACATGATCTCCTGGAATTCTTCGGGCCGTTGCCCGGATTTGCTCCGGATAGTCGCCAAGATCGAGTCGATCAGGCTTCCTTGTCGTTCGAATGGCAGCCTTTGCGCTCCGTCAAATTGATTGCAGCCCTGCTGCGAGACGTGCGCAGTTCCAATGTATTTGGATTCGACTACAACAGCAAGGGGGCCAGCATTACGGCCGCAGTGAACTTTTGAGAAATCCACGTCCGTTCAAAGCCTGTTCCGATTCCAAAAGTACCAAGATGAAGCTGATGTTCCGCCACTTCGCCGTAGCACTAATTTTCCCTCTCTCGCTGGCGGCAGCCGCACAGACAGACTTGTCACCCCAGCCCCTGATTACGCCCCAAAGCTCGGCATCAACAGCTCCTGCGCGCGCAGAGTCCGGAAATCGTGACTACCGACTCAGTCCGGGCGACACCATCGGTGTGCAGGTGTACCAAAACCCGGACCTTTCGGTCGATGCCCGTGTTTCAGACAGTGGAGTGATCAGCTATCCCTTGCTCGGCAGCGTGCAGGTTGGTGGCTTGACAGTGGCCGAGGCCGAGAAAAAAATTGCGAACGCGTTGGTGGCCGGCAAGTTTGTGAATGCGCCGCAAGTGACCATCGTGTTGCGGCAGATTCGCGGGAACCAGGTATCGGTGCTGGGCGAGGTGAGCCGGCCCGGCCGATTTCCATTGGAGACCGATACCACTCGTGTCACGGACGTCCTGGCGGCAGCGGGCGGCATAGCGGCGGCAGGCGGAGACACGCTGGTCGTGACGGGGCAGCATGACGGCAAGCCGTTTCGCAAGGTGATCAATATTCCAGCGCTCTTTGCGGGCAGCGACTCAAACGACAACATCGTGCTTGTCGGCGGTGACACCCTGTACGTCAGCAAAGCTCCCGTGTTCTACATCTATGGTGAGGCGCAGCGCCCGGGTCAGTACCGCATGGAGCGCGACATGACGGTCATGCAGGCGTTGGCGCAAGGCGGCGGGCCGACTGCGCGAGGCAGCCAGAACCGCCTGCGCCTGGAACGCCGGGACGCAGACGGCAAGACAGTTGCAATCAATCCAAAGCTTACTGATCTGATTCAGCCGGGAGATGTTCTGTACGTCGGCGAAAGTTTGTTCTGATCTGCCATGACTTTGCTTCAATTTCTGTTGATCCTGCGCGCGCGCTATCGAGTCATCGCTGTGATCATTTTCGGTACGTTGGTGGTGGCTCTGGTCGCCAGCTTCTTGTTGCCAAAAAAATACTCCGCGCAGACGGACCTGCTTGTGAACGCCGGTTCCACTCCGGGCCCGGTCGGTGGGCCGGCACAACCGGGGCCGATTCCTCCGGGCTACATCGCGACACAAGTTGACATCATTAGCGGTGACCGCGTCGCCAAGCGCGTGGTCAAGATGCTGAGCCTTGACCAAGACCCCGCCAACAAAGCGGCTTGGCTTAAGGCATCAAAAGGACACGGCGACTTCGAGACGTGGCTTGCTTCGTCGCTCCTGAAAGGCCTGGAAGTGCGTCCCGCCAGAGAAAGCAATGTCATCGATATTACTTATATTGGCCGCGACCGGAATGGCGCGGCTGACATTGCGAACGCCTTTGCGCAGGCCTATCTGGATGTCAGCCTGGCTCTGGCAACCGAACCAGCGCGTCAGAACTCGGATTGGTTCAATGAGCAGACCAAAACCGCACGCAGCGCGCTGGAGCTTGCGCAGGCGCGGCTGTCGGCTGAACAGAAAAAGTATGGCATCGTCTCAAGTGATGATCGCGTCGACTACGAGAATGCGAAGTTGGCACAAATTTCAACCCAGCTCACAGCCGTACAGGCGGAAACCATAGACAGCCAAAGTAAGCGCAACGTGCATGGCAGCTCCATGGAAGTCATGCAGAGCCCGCTGATCAACAGCCTGAAAGGTGATGTCGCACGCATGCAGGCGCGGGTCCAGGAACTCAGCGTGAATCTGGGACCCAACAACCCCCAACTGCAACAGGCGCAATCTCAACTGGCAACGCTCAAGGCGCAGTTGGCCGATGAAACCGGTCGTATCTACGCTTCAATAAATACGACCTACCGGGTGAATCAAGGTCGCGAAAGAGATCTGCAAGCTGCCTTGGCAGCCCAAAAAGCCAAAGTACTGAAGTTGAATGCCGAACGCGACGATCTCAATATCTATCGACGCGACGTCGATGCGGCCCAGCGCGCGTACGACGCAGTCACGCAGAGTGCGTCGCAGACACGCTTGCAGAGCTTGACCACGCAAACCAATGTGGTACGCCTCAACACCGCTACGGCGCCCCTTTATCCATCAAGCCCGAAAATTCGGCTGAACATGTTGATCGCCGCCATCGCAGGGACGATATTGGGAGTGGCTTTCGCGGTGTTATTGGAACTGTTGAACCGGCGTGTACGTTCCGCCGAAGACCTGGTGCAAATGCTGGACTTGCCTGTGCTGGGGACTGTCGGTTCGAACAATCTGCCGCGCATACCACCCGGGACTCGCACTCTGATGCTGGGAAGCGGGAAGCCCGCATGACCACGAACAACTCACCTGCGGTCAGGCCGGCTTCGCTCCCGATTCCGAGCCATTCAAAGACAAGTGCTGGCCTTCTGATGGGCGTCATCCTGGTCGACGCGGGGCGATTGGCGGAGCCCGAGGTTGAGCAAATTCTGTCGTTCCAACGTGAACGAGGGGGACGTTTTGGTGAGGTCGGACAAGCGCTTGGACTCCTAACTGAGGAGGATGTTCGATTTGCCCTCTCCGTGCAGTTTGACTACCCCTACCTGGCGCCGGAAAGCAAGTTGAGTCACGACCTCGTCGCAGCTTATCACCCCAACAGTAACCGAGTGGAAGAATTGCGCGCCTTGCGCAGTCAGTTGATGCTGCGCTGGTTCAGCATAGGCACAGGCCGGAACGGATTGGCCATTGTCAGCGCGGGGCGAAAAGACGGGCGAAGCTATCTCGCGGCCAATCTGGCAATCGTGTTTTCCCAGCTTGGCGAGCGCACGCTTTTGATTGATGCCGACATGCGTCGCCCACGCCAACACGAGCTCTTTAATCTGGGTGAGCGTATTGGGCTGTCTGATGTCATTGTGGGTCGGGCCGGGCTAGAGGCGATCGCGGCGATCCCGGGACTGAGCAGCCTGTCCGTTCTGCCCGCTGGCACCATTCCCCCGAATCCGCAAGAGCTACTCGGGCGGTCCGAGTTTTCGAGTTTGCTCGCAACTTTGGGTGAAGACTTCGGTGTCATGATCATTGACACACCCGCCGCCAGTGACTGCGCGGACGCGCAAACCGTGGCAGCGCGCGCAGGCGCGGCGCTGATGGTTGCGCGACAAAATGCGAGCTCCATGCCACAAATAGCGCGGTTCTCCCGTAGCCTTCGCGAGTTTGGCGTGACATTGGTGGGATCAGTACTCAATGATGCCTAGCTCGCACATGCATCGGGCACGTCGTTACGGTAAGTTCGTGATTCAATAACCCGCACTGGTATTCGCCGACGTACGCGCGCCAAACTCGCCGGTCACGGCGACGTCGTCAGGATCTGAGCGCAGCGGCTCGCCGGCGGTACCAAAATACCGTTGATGGATGCATGCGACGCTTCGGAAAAACCGTGTCAATGAAAATTTTTCGTCGTAAAGTGCTCGACCATTCTTTTCGAGCGATTCCATCAAGGCAGGTTGCTCCAGCAACCGTTGCAGGCATGCAGCAATACCTCTCACATCTCCCGGCCGAACAAAGCATGCGTTTACACCATCTGTGAGAACCGATGGAATCTCGCCAACGGGACTGCACACCACTGCCACTCCGTTCGCCAAAGCCTCCAGAATGACTAGAGGCAACCCCTCAACGTAGGAAGGCAACACCAGTACATCGGCACAAGCCATGAGTTGCGCCGCCTCATGCTGATCAACCCAACCCTGAAATCGCACCACATCGTCAACATGTAGATCTTTGGCCTGCGCGCGATACGCAGGTATGTCGCCGCCCCCGGCAAAGATCACCTCGAGTCGGGAAGTGTCAAGCTCGGGCATCGCCAATGCCTCCAAAATATCGGACACGCCCTTGAGCTTCGACAAGTTCCCCAGGAAGAGCACTCGCTGAGCAGAGCCCGTCCTCCGCGCTCGGCGGACCTCGACAGGCTCCGGAACGCCGTTCAAGACAATGTCAACGCGGTCTGGCGGCACCCGCAATTCGTCGATGACGAAATGTCGTGCGTTGGCTCCCAAAACGACACAACCAGAAGCAAGAGAAAATACCCAGCGCACCACAGCTTGCACGGGCCACCACAATCGACGGTAGGAATGATGTAGCTGCGCGTGCAGATGCAGCACAACTGGCATGCCCAGAGCACGGCTCAAGATTATGACGGCACTTTTGCGAAACAGGCTTAGCCTTTCAGCAACATTGACATGCACACCACAGAGCCGCCCGCTGATGCGCCCACGCACCAACTTGATCAACGCCGTTGCAAGCACCAATAAGGAGAACGTCGCGCTGCCTCCTCCCCGTGTGTCGAGATGGCGTAACTCGGCTGCTCCAACCGATCTGCATGGACTTTGCCCTTGAATGAGGTAATCCACCACCTTGAACATACCCCCGCCTTTGGGCCCCCAAGGACATGCCATGTAGATGTAGCGATCATCGTGGCGGCGAAACGCTGTGCATGGCACTGATTCGCCCGAGATTTTTTTCAAGCGGAGCCGCCCATTGACTTGAATCTTCATTCACCCTCTTTGCCCGTCACCACGAGATCCCCCCAACTCCTTTCGGTATTCGTTGAAGATGAAAAGGCGGCAATATCTTGAAGGATATTGCTCGAAATCACCTCTCGCACCGGAAATTGCGCGTGGAGCAGCCCACGCACCAAGCCCGCGGCATTAAAGCACCAAGACACAATCGAATAAA
>Ga0134125_10009466_pt1 | contig 10968 bp, 7 predicted proteins | sample KB31751_FD_96464 | JGI IMG/M metagenome (GOLD analysis project Ga0134125, IMG submission 96464) | Terrestrial soil microbial communities with excess Nitrogen fertilizer from Kellogg Biological Station, Michigan, USA - KB3-175-1 | ecosystem: Environmental > Terrestrial > Soil > Unclassified ...
CGCAACGTCTGCTCGTCCTCCATGTCCGAGTCGTTGGTCGACCGGTGGTCCTCGATGTCGTAGCCCATGTAGTGCTTGGCGTTGGCAGCGACGTGCTGCTGCACGCCGACCACCAGCGCGGAGGCGAGACGGCCGATCTGATAGGGATCCTCTCCGTAGGTCTCCTGTGCGCGTCCCCACAGCGGGTGGCGCAGGAGGTTCATGCAGGGGGCGAGTAGCAGCGTCTGCCCCGTAGCCTGCATCTCGTCCCCTATCGCCTCGCCGATGGCGTACTCCAGATCGAGGTCGAACGCCGCGCCGCGCGCCATGCTGACCGGGAAGGACGTCGAGTACCCGACGTGCTGCCCGTTCACGAAGTCGGCGGTGGGAAACACGCCGTCGAGATCCTCGCCCAGGTTGACGCCGCGTGAGGCGTCACGGTAGCGAAAGCCGCGGCCGCCGCCCGACGTGTCCTGGCTGCGCTGGATGTCGTTGAACTGAACGCCGCCGTTGATGAGGTACGGCATCCCGTACATCTGCGCGGCCTCGTCGTTGATGTTGATGTTCGACATCGTCTGGGCGACTTTTCCGAGGATGGTCGGATCGTTGTACGCGTAGCCCTGCGAGTACTTGTCGATGGCGTTTGGATTCGGGCTGGCGTTGGCGCCCGCGTCCGCGCCGCCGCAGGCGACCGGCGTGACCACGTTCTCGGCATCCCCGGTGGCCTCCACGGTGCTCACGATGGTGGCGCCGGCGTCCGGAGAGAGCGAACAGGTTGTCGGCAGAAAGTTGCCGCCGTCCCCGGAGAGACCCTTGGGCGTCGGCAACGTACACGCCCCCGCGCACAAACATCCCAGGAACGGCACGAGGAACGCCCAAACCAACCCTTTGCCCAATCTCACGTTCTCTTGCATGGAAGCTCCTAACGAACTCTTTCTAGGAATTGCGAACGCGCGCCCAAGACATTTCTAAACGGCGTTGTTTTTTTCGACGAATCGCGAGGCCACCGCGCCTCGAACGATGCGGGTCGTACCGTATCACGGCGCACCCGCCTGACAACGACCGATCGACGTGCGAAACGCGCGACAGCGCCGCCGGTCGCCGCCCCGAACCCGAGCCGCGGCCCAATACCGGAAATCGGGATTCGTGGGCCCCGCCGCGGCGGCGCCGCGACGAGGTCCACCTTGGGGCTCACCGGCGCGCCTAGGCGCCCGCGGGCATCATGATGGTCGCCCACCCCGACGCCGGCATGGCGAACTGCACCAGCTTGCCGGCGATGGAGACCGTGTAGGTCGTCGCGCCGCCGGAGTTATACATGGTCACCACGGTGCTTCCGTCGGGGTTCTTCCAGGCGATCGCGTCGCCGCCCGTCGTGCCCAAGACCTGGGCGCCGACCTGGACGTACTGGGCGCAGTGGCGGAAGACGTAGTAGGCCGGCGTTAGGGTCAGGACCTTGGTCGACGTGTTCACCACCAGGAGCGCGTCCTGCGACCACTGCCGGGTGGTGTCGTTCCCCTTCCCGACCGTGTCGAGCACCATGTTCCAGGCGTTGTAGGAGGTGACGCCCGCCTTGTTGATGGCATTGCGGATGTAGCACCAGCTCTCGAAGCCGTAGGCCTGGTCGTTCGGCGCCGGCTCCACGTACTTCGGGAAGGCCACGCCGGTCGCCGGGTTGTTTCCGCCCGGGTTCCACGGGTAGTTGCCGCACTTGTGCTCGGTCGCCCAGACCTGCAGGCTGCCGGTGTTGAAGTTCGAGGGACCGATGCCGCTGCTCAGCCCCTCGTAGAGGTCCAGCATGCCCCACTGCAGCCCCATGACCACGGGGAGCGTCTTCGCCGTTCCGTCCGCCTCCACGCCCTGGACCACCTTGAGATCGAAGCTGCTCGTGCCGTTGTCGCCGTTCGACATCGTGCCGAGCATGATCTTCGTGCTCCCGGAGCTGGGGAACGCCTGCGCCAGGGGACCTTTGAGGAAGCTGACGTAGTCCGCGGTGTTCCACAGGCACGACGGGTAGCCCTGCGCGTAGTTCGGCTCGTTCTGCGGCGCCAGCGTGGTGATGGGGATTCCCTGCTGCGAGTAGGCCGCCACCCACTTCACGAAGTACTGGGCGAGGGTCGACAGGTTCGCGCTCGTCGCGTTCATGCAACCGCCGTCGTAGTTCGTGCTCCCCACCTTGGCGCACGAGGTCCCGTTGGAGTTGCTGCCGGTGAACGTCTTCATCCAGGTCGGCGGCGTCCAGGGGCTGGCCCAGAACTTGAGGTCCGGGTTCACCTGCTTGGCCGCGTTGACGTACGGGATGAGGTACTTCATGTCCTCGGTGATCGAGAAGCTCGCGAGGTTCGCGTCGGTGCCGCTCGAGACCTCGTCGTCGGTGTAGCGCTGGAGCGCGTAGTCGCTGGCGCCGATCGGGATGCGCCCGTTGCTGAAGTGGGCGGCGTCGGACCCGAACAGCAGGTCGATCACCTTGGCCTGGTCGCTGGCGCTCAGCATCTGAATGTAGTTCCAGCCCATCTCGTTGAACGCGCCCCCGAAGCCCTCCCAGTTCTGCTTGGCGTTGCTGGTGACGGTCACGGTGGGGGTCGGGTTGCCGCTGGCGAGGGACAGCGTCCCGGTCGTTTTCCAGAAAGCGTTGGCCGCCGAAGTGACGAGGACCGGCTGATTCGACTGGCTGCCGCCCGTCCCCGTGCTCCCCCCGGTGCCGCTGCCCGAGCCGCCGCCGCCCGTGGCGCCGCCCGTCCCCGATCCACTACCGCCCGACCCCGTCGTCCCGCCAGTGCTGGAGGAGCCGCCGCCGCCGCTGGTCCCACCCGTGCTCGCGCCCACGCAGGCGCCGTTCGTGCACGAGTCTCCGAACGGACAGGCGTTGCCGCAGCTGCCGCAGTTGCCGGTGCTGGACGAGGTGTCGACGCAGGTGCCGTTGCAGTTCTGCTGGTTGGCCACCGTGCAGCCGCAGGTCCCGTTCGTGCAGCTGGCACCGGCCGGGCAGACCGTGCAGCTCGTGCCGCAGTGACCCGTGTCGTTGTTCGCGCTGCAGGCGCCGTCGGAGCACATCGTGCTCCCCGACCCGCACCCGGCGGACGAGCACGCGCCGCCGCTGCAGACTTGGCCGCTCGAGCAAGCCACGCAGGTCGACCCGCAGTGATCGGTGTTGGAGGGGACGCACATCCCGCTGCAGGAGACGAACCCCGTCGCGCAGACACAGACCCCCCGCTGGCACGCCTGCCCCTGGTCGCAGGTCAAGTCGCAGGTGCCGCAGTTCTGGCTGTCGCTCGAAACGTCGATGCAGACGCCTTTGCACTGCGCTTGACTGGCCGTGCCGCAGGGCCCGGCGTTACCGCCCGTGCCGCCGCCCCCCGCGCCGCCCTTGGCGCAGCCGGCGACGATCACGGCGAAGCTCAACCCGATAAGGGACAACCAAGCGTTCTTCATGACCATCATCATTCCCGTCCGGCCGAAAACTGATCTCGCGTTTCCGGGCCTGTTTTCGTGTCGATTCACGTCACGGTGGGGCGCAAGGAGGTGCCACATACGGTGAAAGTGCACCAATGTGGGTGCACGTGTCTTCGCAAATCCTCGCCAGGATTCTCATATCTGGCGCGATCCGGCGCCACGATTCCGTCGTTCCGGCGTCTGTCTATGGACCGATGAGGTCGCAGGCGCCGCCGCTGTCCACGCCGGTCTCGTCGTAGTCCATCCGGCCGTCGGCGCAGTAGTTGCCGTTGAAGGGCTGGCCGCGCTTCCAGTGGGTCGCGAGGACGTGAGAGAGGAACGCGTCGGTGTCCGGGCAGGTGGGCGCGCCGCAGGTGGTCGCGTCCGGATCGGTGGTGCAGTCGTCGACGAACGGGAACCAGCGGGTCGGCTCCGGCCCCCCCTGCCCGCACGCGGCGCGCGTGCCGATCGCGACGCCGTCGGGCCGGCTCACGTCGCGCAGACCGAAGTAGAGCTGCGCCAGCCAACCATACATGAACATGGCCGAGCGCGCGCACGCTTCGTTGACCGCGACCCAGGTGAAGGTGCTCCCCCCGAAAGCCCCCTGCTGGATCCAGTTGGTGCCCGCGCACGGGCCGAGCTGGGGGGCGAGCCCGCGCGCCGGATCGCGGTAGCCGGTGATGGCGAAAACGAAGTCGGTGTCGCGGTCGACGTCGGCCAGGCCCGCCGCCTCCAGCGCGGGCGGTTCGAGGAACAGGCCCGCCGAGAAGCTGGTGAACGACGCCGCGAGGGGGGCGAGATCGTGCGTGTGGACGTCCAGGTTGAGGTCGCCATTCGTGAGCTGGAAGACGCGCGTGCGCAGCCCGGAGATGAGATCGTTGGCCGTCGCGACGTCCGAATCCGCGAGCGTCAGGTCGAAACATTGCGCCTGCGCGGCGGTCCCCACCCGGGGGTCGCTGGGTGAGAGCAGCTCGACCGTGGCCGGATCGAACGCCAGGCCCCCGCCGCTGGCGTCGGTGACCGTGTAGCACTGGCTGGTGTCGGCCAGCGCGCAGGGGTCGCCGACCGCGCAGGTCGAGAGCGAGCGCACCAGGAGCACGTCCAGGCGCAGGTTCGATCCCGGCGGCGAGGACGGATCGATGCGCTCGAGCACCTTGGCCGACGTCCCACCGCAACCCGCGCCGGCCGCGCCCAGCAGAACGGCGACGGTCGCGACGGCCGTGCCGAGCCGCGCCGTCACTCGCCCCACCCGGCCGCGACCGTGGCGCAGGCCCAGTTGCCGTCGATCGAGAGCGGCGGACCCTCGTCGACGGTCCCCGAAACGGGCCGCAGCGCGCGGCCGCCCTCGACGCCCAGCTCGACCACCACGTGCCGCAGGCGCGCGCCGAGGCCGACGTAGGCCACGGGTCCGGCCCAGGTCCCGACGACCCCTTCGCCGCGCGCCATCGTCGCGTCGCTCGGCTCGCCCCGCAGTTGAGCGAGCCCGAAGCGACCGCCGCCGCCGGCGTCCAGCCAGACGCGCCCGCCGCCGAAGCGCAGCAGCGCGCGCAGCGTGGCGCTCCAGAGCGAGACCTGGACGGTGCCGAGCGTCCGGTCGACGCTGGTCTCGGCCGCCGCGACCTCGACGTCGATCACCGGCCGGATGGAGGGCCGCTCGAGCCAGCGCCGCCCGAACGCCCACCCGACGCGCAGGCCGCCCCCCCACCCGAGTCCCACACCCGAGAACGGGCCCAGCGCTTGACCGAAGGCCAGCACGTAGGCGCGCCCCGGCGGTCGCGCACCTTCCGGCGGCTGCGGGGGACCGGGCGCGAGGGCCTCCACCTGCGCCTCGGGCGGCCTCCCGACCGACAGCGCGCCCCGGCTGGTGAGCACCAGCTCGGCGATCGCCAGCGCGACCAGGCGAACGGTGACGTCTTCGTGGAGGCCCGCGCGCGCGGGCGCGAACGCCGTGACCCGCCGGAGCGCGGTCCCCTCGGCCGGGTCGTCGACGGCGAGGCGAACGGTCGTCCCCGCGCACGCGACCTGCACGTGCACCGCAGGCGCGCTCCCCTGTCCGGTCGCCAGCACGGGCGTCTCAAGCTCCAGGGCCAGCAAGCGCGCCAGCTCCTCGCGCGGAACGTCCGGACAGCTGTCGATGATCAGGATGATCGGCGCGGGGCCGAGAGCGTGGTTGGCGGAGGCGGGCTCGACGGGACCTCCCAGCAGCAAGGCCCCCAGAGCGACCGCTTGAATCATGGATCCGCCTTGAGCCCCCCGTACCTCTCGACGATCTGCAGGCGCAGCCCCCGCGGAAACAGCGAGCGGTAAAGCTCGGCGCGCGCCCGGGCGCCGGCGGCGTCGCCTGCCGCGTGCAGCGCTTCCACCTCGCGGGCCAGGGCGTCCTCGGCCAGTGTGCTGTCGCCGCGCGCCAGCGCGCGCGCCTCGGCGAACGCCGCGGCCGCCTCGCGCGGCCGGCGCAGCGACTCGAGGAGCAGCCGGCCCGTGGTGAACGCGGCGGCGCCCGCGTGCGGATCGCGCGGGAAGCGCTCGCCGAGCTCGCGCAGCGTGGCCACGGCCAGCTCCGGCTTGCCCTCGACCCGGGCCCGGTCGGCGCGCGCGAACAGCGCCTGCGGCCCCGGGGCGGCGACGACCGGCGCCGCGCGCCTGACGAGGCGGCCGGACGCGGCGGCGGCGGCGGAAGACGTTGGCGCGGCGGAGGCAGAGGCTGGCTCCGCCGCCGCGGGCGTGGCGCCGGCCGGCGCCTCGGGCGGGAACGTCCCCTGTTCGCCGGCGCCGAGCTCCCGCGATCCCCCCCACCACGACACCAGCACGCGGCCATGCTCGACCGCCACCTGGCAGCGCTTCCCCGCGCGCCGCAGGCGAAAGCCGGTGCCGATCACCTGCACGGTGACCTCCCCCGCATGAACGCGGAACACCCGTGAAGGTCGCCGCGCGACCTCGAACCGCGCGCCACCCGCGTCGAGCTCGAACAGAACGTCGTCGGCGGCCTCGACCGTCTCGCGCAGCACGGTGGTCGGGTCGTCCCTCACGATGCGCGTGCCGTCGGCGAGGCTGGAGGCGAGCTGCCAGCCCGGCGCCGCCAGCGCGGCGGTCGTCGCCGCGGAGGGCCCCGGGTTCCGCCGCTGCCAGACGAACGCGCCGGCCGCGGCGGCCAGGGCGCCCGCGCACGCGAGCGCGATCAGCGGGCGGCGGCGGCGCACCTTCTCGAGGCGGGACATCACCGCCCAGCTCACCCGCTGCTGGCGCGCGGCGCTCCACGGCAAGCCCGCCCGCCGCGCGGAGACCACCACCTTGTCGAGCTCGGGGTCGGTCATCGGTCCAGCGCCTTCTTGATCTTCCGCTGCGCTTCCGCGATCCGCCGCTTGGCGGTCGCCTTGGAGCAGTCGAGCGAGTTGGCCACCTCCTCGATCCCCTCCTGCTCGAGGTGATGCAGGACCCAGGCGAGGCGCGCGTCCACGCCCACCTTTTCTAATGTCCGATGGACCGTCCACAGCGCCAGGCGATCGTCGGCCGATGAGCCATGTCCCTCGAGGCTCATCGGGTCGACGCGCTGGCCGCGTCCGAGCAGGAAGCCGATCCGCCGCAGGCGCAGCCGCCGGCGCGCCATGCGGACGGTGGTGGTCGCCAGCCAGCCGCGCAGGGCTTCCGGCCGGCGGATGTTCTTGAGGTTGCCGAACAGGCTGACGAACACGTCTTGGACGACGTCGTCGACTTCGTCCTCGCGCCCGAGGAGGCGAAACACCAGGCGCGCCACGAAGGCGGAGTGCTGCTTGAACAGCTCGTCGAGCTGGCGCCGGGCGTCCCACCCGCGCGCGCCCACCTCCCCGGCCGGGACCGGCAGCAAGTCTTCTCGCGCGCCCGCCATCCGCGGATCAGAGCAAACCTGGGCTTTCGCCGCAATCATTCTCGGACCTCCACGCGTCTCGAGCGCGGGCCATCCCAGATCATGCGGGTCGCGACCCGGCCGCGGCGCCGCAGCGCGGCCAACCCTGGCGCCGCCATCAGCCCGCCGAGGGCGAGCGCGCCCGCCCTCGTCGCGTTGGAGGCCATGCCCTCCAAGAGACCGGCAGGGCCGTCCCGGGCTCACACAATCGTCAGACGCCGATGCGCGCGATGGGGCGGATCTGCGCCTCGGGCGCCAGCTCCTGAAACGAGAGCACCGGCAGGTTCGGGTGCTCGGTCTCGATCAGCCGACGCACGAAGCGGCGGATCTCGGCGCCGGTGAGCAGCACGGCGCCCGCCCCGGCGGCGGGGCCCACGGCGCGACCGACGGCGGCGACGATGTCGTTCGAAAGCTGCGGCTCGAGCGCCAGGTAGCTCCCCGTCGCCGTCTTCTGGACGGCGTCGCGAATGGCGTCCTCGATCATCGGATCGAGCAGATAGGCCGCCAGCGTGCCGCCGTCACCGGTGTAGCGGTGCGTGATCACGCGGCGAAGCGCCGCCCGCACGTGTTCGGTCAGCGCCACCGGGTCCCGCTCGTGCGGCGCCCATTCGGCCAGGGCCCCCAGGATGTCGCGCAGGTTGCGCAGCGAGATCCCCTCTTCGACCAGCCGCCGGGCGATGTCCGTGAACAGCACCAGCGGAACCAGCTTGGGGACGACCTCGCGCACCAGGGCCGGGTGCGTCCGCTCGAGCGCGTCGAGCAGCGCCTGCGCCTCCTCGAGGCTGAAGAGCTCGTGGCCGTAACGGCGCAAAAGCGCGAGCACGGCGTCGCCCAGCTTCGGACCGGCCGCCTCCCAGTCGGCCGGCGCGATCTCGCCGCGCGCCAGCGGGACCTCGTTGAGGCGAATCACGAACCTGCCGCCCTCGAGGCCGGGCGTGGCGGGGCGCAGGCGCACCGCCGGCAGCGGGAGCCCCAGCTCGGCGAACAACCGCTCGCGCAGGCGAGGGACGATCTCGCCGGCGAACCGGCCCAGGCGCTGCCCCAGCTCGGCCGAGACCTCGACGGCCACCGGCGTCAGGAGCGGGGAGAGCGTGGCGTCGTCCGCGCCCGCCCGCGGCGCTCCGGTGACGACGGCCGCCCCGCGAACTTCGGGCGCGGCCGCGGCGCCGGCTGGACGGACCGCCTGCGTCCCGAGCAGCTTCCAGGCCACCGCGCCCAGGATCGCCGCCAGGAGGAGGAACGGGATGGTCGGCAGCCCCGGCACCACGGCCAGCAGCGCCAGCAGCCCCGCCGTGATCCCGATGGCTTTCGGCTGCGCCATGATCTGCAGCCCGATGTCGCGCCCGAGGTGGCCCCCCTCCTCCTCCGACGCCACGCGGGTGACGATGATGCCCGCCGCGGTGGAGATCACCAGCGCCGGGATCTGCGCCACCAGCCCCTCGCCGATGGTCAGCACGGTGTAAGTGCGCGCCGCCGCCCCGACGTCGAGCCCGCGCTGGACGATGCCGATCACCAGGCCGCCCACGATGTTCACCGCCAGCACCACGATCCCCGCGATGGCGTCTCCTTTGACGAACTTCATCGCGCCGTCCATCGACCCGAACAGCTGCGACTCGCGCGCCAGCGCCGCGCGCCGCCGCCGCGCTTCGTTGTGATCGATGTGGCCGGCGCGCAGCTCGGCGTCGATCGACATCTGCTTGCCCGGCATGGCGTCGAGCGTGAAGCGCGCCGCCACCTCGGCCACCCGCTCCGACCCCTTGGAGATGACGATGAACTGGATCATCGTCAGGATGAGGAAGATGACGGCGCCCACCACCAGGTTGCCGGCCACCACGAAGTTGCCGAAGGCGCGGATCACCTCGCCGGCGTCGGCGCGCAGCAGGATGAGGCGCGTGGCCGACACCTCCAGCGCCAGCCGAAACAGCGTGGTCAAGAGCAGCAGCGTCGGGAAGGTGGCGATCTTCAGCGCGTCGGTGACGTAGATGGCGACCAGCAACAACGTCACCGCCGCCGCGATGTTGACCGAGATGAGGAGATCGAGCAGCGGCGTCGGCAGCGGGACGATCATCATCCCGACGATCGAGACCACCAGCCCCGCCAGCGCCAGGTCGGCGTAGCGCGAGAGGAGCCCCCGCACGTCGCCTGCCCGCAGCAAGCTCACCGCCTCGGACGTCCGCTTCGCCGCCACGAAAAGAGGAGATAGACCGCCGAGCGGATCCGGTCAAGCCGTCCGGCGGAGCTCCCGGCCTCGCCGCCCTTCTTCCCCTGTCAGTCTGCTTTGAGCGGCCGACGCCCGCGTGCGTGAGGATCGGCAAAGATCATCGCGGCGATGCGGAAGTCCCAAGGTGGCGTTGGGTGAGCCTTGATCCAACCCCCGATCATGGAGCTGTGTGTATGGTTCAACGATCCGTTGGGTCTGAGAATCCTGGAGCTGGAAACCAAGACGGAGCAGCTCTACCAGGACGAGGGGCGGTCGGTGCTGCGGGGCCGGATGCAGGAAGACATCCGCGCGGCCCTCCGCGAGAAAAAGGCCGGCGCCTAGTCTTAGAATCCTGTCCGGTTCGCCGCTGACGTTGGCCGGCCGCGGCCATTACCTTGACGGCATGGACGAGGTTCCCCCCACGGCCTCCAGGACGGCGAGCCGCGCCATCTGGGTGCAATTCGGCGTCGCGACCCTGCTGATTGCCTTGGTCATTTGGCCGCTCTGGCGGTCGCTGGTGGTGGCCGCCGTCCTGGTCGCGGTCCTCCAGCCCCTGTACGAGCGGCTGACGACGGCGTGGGGCGGGCGACGGACGCTCACCGCGGCGCTGTTCACGCTGGGGATGGTGCTGCTGATCTTGCTGCCGCTGGCGGGGTTGCTGACCGTCGCGGTCCGGGAGGCGATCGGCGCGGCAGGTGTCGTCAGCGACACGATCTCTTCGCGCGGCGTCGCTGGCCTGGTCGAGAAGCTGCCGGCCCCGTTGTCCGGCTGGATCCACGACCTGCAGAGGCTGCTCCCCGGGCAGATTCACAAGCTGCAGGCGGAGATCGGCGCCGGGGGGCGGTGGGCGCTGGCCACCGTGTCGGGGACGCTGAGCGCGCTCGGGCACTTCGCTTTCCAGCTCATCATGATGCTCATCGCGTTCTTCTTCTTGCTGCGCGACGGACGTCGGCTGGTCGCCTGGCTGCTCCGCACGTTGCCTTTGCCCGCCGATCGCCTGCGCGCCGTGCTGGACCAACTCCAGGAGGTGGCCCGCTCGGTCCTGGGCGCGAACTTCATCACCAGCGCAGCGCAGGCGGTGGTGGCGACGATTGGCTTCTTCATCGCGCGTGCCCCGAGCCCGATCTTCTTCGGGTTGGCCACGCTCATCACCAGCATGATCCCGTCGGTCGGGTCGGCGCTCGTCACGCTGCCTGTCGCGGGGTTGCTGCTGCTCACGGGGCATGGATGGGCGGCGCTGTTCCTGGCTGCCTGGGCGGTGCTGGTGGTCGGGCTGATCGATAACTTTCTTCGCCCGGTGCTCATCAAGGGGGGCGCGGCCAACCTTCATGGCGCGCTCGTCTTCTTTTCGCTGCTCGGGGCCATCGCTGCCTTCGGGGCCGTCGGGCTCTTCCTGGGGCCGCTGGTGTTGACCTTCTTCCTGGCAGCGGCCCGCCAGATCGCGCCCGCGGCGACACCGGCGCGCGCGCCGGCCCCG
>Ga0134125_10009467_pt1 | contig 10966 bp, 8 predicted proteins | sample KB31751_FD_96464 | JGI IMG/M metagenome (GOLD analysis project Ga0134125, IMG submission 96464) | Terrestrial soil microbial communities with excess Nitrogen fertilizer from Kellogg Biological Station, Michigan, USA - KB3-175-1 | ecosystem: Environmental > Terrestrial > Soil > Unclassified ...
CCTTTATCGGTGAAGAGCCCCGTCGTGAAGTCGAGCGCCTCGTAGATGATGGTGTTGTAGGCCGTCCGCATCAGATTGGTCTTCATCTCTTCCGTCACGGCGATAACGCCGTTGCGGATGATTTCGGTGACGACCGGATCGGCCTTGCGAGCGGTAGCGGTGGTCTTGGTATCGGCCATGATTACTTTCTCCCCGCCACGGCAATTTCAAGGTGGCCGTAGGCGTTGACGGTAAGCTGGTCGCCGGGCGCCAGCACGGTGGTCGAGGCATGCTCTTCGATCAGCGCCGGGCCGGCGATCTTGTTGCCGGCGACAAGCACGTCGCGCTTATAGGTCGGCGTGTCGACGAAGCCCGTGCCTTCGTAATAGACCGGGCGCTTGCCGGTGAAAGCCTCTTTAACAGGCTCCGGCCCGCCCGCCTTGATCTTCTCCTGCGGCGGCTTGCGCATCACGCCCGTCACCGCTGTGCGCAGCGAGACGATCTCCGCCCGCTCCGCGGGCGCGTTGGTGCCGTAGCGCTGCTCATGCTGCGCATCGAAATGATCCTTGATCGCCTTGCGGTCGCGCTTCTCGAACACTTCCATCGGCAGATCGACGGTGACGGCGTGCTCTTGACCGACATAGCGCATATCGACCGCGCGCTTGATCGCGATCTGGTCTGGCTTCACCGAGGTCTGGGCGATATTCGCGCGGCCCTCATCCTCGAGCTCCTTATAGACCGCTTCGATTTCATCGAAGGACGCGTCGTCGAGCCGCGTGAACCAGGTGCGCACGAAATCGTAGCGCAGATCGGAGAACAACATGCCATACGCGGAGAACACGCCTGGCGCCTGGGGCACGATGACGCGGCGCATGCCGAGCTCGCGCGCAACTTCGACCGCATGCAGCGGCCCGGCACCGCCGTAAGCGACGAGCACGTAATCGCCGACATCGAGGCCGCGCTCGGTGGTGACGCCCTTGACCGCGTAGGACATCGCCGTGGCCGCGATGCGCAGGATGCCGTCTGCGGCTTGCGTCGCATCCATGCCGAGCGGCTCGCCGACATGGGAGGTCAGCGCCTTCTTCGCCGCTGCGGTATCGAGCTTCATCTCACCGCCGAGGAAGCGATCGGCGCCGAGACGACCGAGCGCAAGATTGGCGTCCGTCACCGTCGGCTCTGTGCCGCCGAGGCCGTAACAGGCCGGACCGGGCGCAGCGCCGGCGCTTTGCGGGCCGACGCGCAGCATGCCGTCCTCGACCTTGGCGATCGAACCGCCGCCGGTGCCGACTTCGAAAATATCCATCATCGCGATTTGTACCGGCAGCGCTTTCTCATAGCCGCCGAGCAGCGCCGAACCGGTGGTCAGCGGCTCGCCGTCATGAATGACGCCGGCCTTCGCCGTGGTGCCGCCCATGTCGAAGGCGATCGCGTTCTTGAGGCCGAGGGTTTGGCACAGCATGCGCGTGCCGATAACGCCTGCCGCCGGGCCGGATTCGAGCATGCGGATGCAATATTGCCGCGCCTGAGACGAGTCATAGAGACCGCCCGTCGATTGCACGATCAGGAACGAGCCTTTGAAGCCTTCCTTGCGAATGTGATTGTCGATGCCGCCGACATAGCGATCGACGATCGGGCCGATATACGCGTTTGCAACGACGGTCGAGCAGCGCTCGAATTCGCGATATTCCTGGCTCAGCTCGTGGCTCGCCGAGACGAAGATGTTCGGGTGGCGCTTTTGCAGGATCGCCTTAGCGCGCTGTTCGTGATCGGGCTTGCGATAGCAATGCAGGAAGAGGATCGCGATCGCTTCCATGCCGAGGCTGGCGAGATGATCGCCGAGCGCCTCGATCTCCTTGTCGTCGAGCGGCTTCTCGACCTCGCCATCGGCGAGGATGCGCTCATTCACCTCGAAGCGCAGCGCGCGCTCGACCAGCGGCTCATGCTTCTGGAAGAAGAGGTTGTAGGAATCCGGCCGGTTGATGCGGCCGATCTCGTAAATGTCGCGGAAGCCCTTGGTGATGATGAGCGCGGTCTTGGCACCGCGCCGCTCGAGGATCGTGTTGATGCCGACTGTCGAGCCATGCAGGAAGAGCCCGACGCTCTTGTAATCGGCGCCGGCCTTCGCGACGCCGTTATTGATGCCTTCGACGAGATGCTTCGGCGTCGACAGCGCCTTGCCGAAGCTCAGCTTGCCGCTGGTCTCGTCGAACACCGCCGTATCGGTGAAGGTGCCGCCGATATCAGCAGCCAATCGCAATTGCTCGCTCATGAAGGGTCCCTAGTTTGGAAAATCCGGAATTGGCGTGATGGCTGTCGTCATGCGGTCGCGCTCCGCAGCTTGACGATCTGGCCGGCCGCCTCGCGCGGCGCGGTGCGACGCTGCGGTGTCGGCAGCGTCACCTGATGCGCGAGATCGACCGAGAAATGCGCAACGACCAAGGCGCGCACATGTTCATTGAGCTCTCGCGCGATCTGCTCGGCCTCCTGCGCCGCACCGCGCGCGATCGCCTCGACCAGGCGGCGCGAGATGCGCGCCGTACCGGTGAAGCGCTCGACCAGCGCCGCCGCACGGCTGCGCGAGGTGTTCGGCAGACCATGCTGCGCGATGCGCAACTTGTCGGCCAGCATCTGGCGATAGCCCCGCGCGATGCAGCCATTGTGGCTCGCGCTCGCGATCGAGGAATGGAGATCGTAATTGAAGCGGATGATGCCTTCATAATCCGCTCGCTCGACCGCCTGGCAGAATTTCGCAAGCTGCGCCTTGATCGCCTTGATATCGGCCGGTGTCGAGCGCACCGCCGCGAAATGGCAGGTGATCGGCTGGAAAATCTCCATCGCCTCGTAATGATCGACGACGTCGATGAATTGCAAGGTCGCGACGCGCGCGCCGCGATTGGGTTCGAGCTCGACCAGCCCTTCGGAGGAGAGCCGGATCAGCGCCTCGCGCACCGGCGTGCGCGACACTTTGTATTGCTTGCAGAGCGCGGTCTCTTCGAGCACCGAGCCCGGCTCGATCGCCAGCGCGATGATCGCGTAGCGCAACGCGTCGTAGACGAGTTGGCTGCCGGTCCTTTTTGAGCGCAAGGGGCGCTTCGCAGCGCGCGGCTTCGCTTTCGTCGATTGAGCGGCGATTTTGGGCATGCCCAGTACGCGGTTGTCTCCCCACCTGTATTTTTAAAATATACAGGACGCGGACGCAACCGGGGGGTCTGAAACCAGCTAAATGCTTGAGCTAAAGCCTATTCCACCGCGTAGGTCGCGAAGCGCGCCGGCATGGATTCGCCCCACTGGGCGAAGGTGCCTTTGCCGGCCTCGGCGAGGCCGGGCGGCGTCGCGGCGTTGAGCACATCGCTATCGGTCCAGTGCTCATGCACGCGTCCCCAGGGATCGCACCAGTAATCATAGACCTGCGCCCCGAGCCGGTGCCGGCCAATGCCCCACATATGCTGGTACTTGTTCTGCTTCACGAGATACTCGTGACCCATCATCACATCGTCGAAATCGCGCACCTCGTAGGAGAAGTGGTTGAGGCCGGCTTTGGCGCCGCGCATCGTGAAGAAGACATGGTGATCGACATAGACGTCGCCGGCATCGATGCGATTGAAGGACGAGACGACATTGCTCGGATCGCCCGACCACACATCGTCGGAGCAAAGGAAGCCCAGGATCTCGCGATACCAGCCGAGCGTCTTTTTGAGATCGGTCGTCGCGATGACACCATGCCCCATGCGCTTCACCTGCGCCGGACCGGCGGGCAGCCGCGTCAGTTCGCCGGCGCGGCGGTATTTCTCGCTGCCAAAATTGACGACGTTGCGGCGGATCGGGAGTGGTTCCGCATCGGCGATGCCATGCACCACCTCGATCGTGAAGCCGTGCGGATCGCGCAGCCGCACGCGCTTGCCGCCGCCTGGCCCGTCGAGCGCTTCGATCTTCGAGGCGCCTTCGACCTTGGTCAGGCGGTCGAGGTCATCCTCACTCTTCGCATAAAACGCCATGCCGAGGAATTTCGGCTCGCCGAGCTGCGTGACGTGCAGATAGGCGGCCGGATCGGTGCCACGCATATAGAGCCGATCCTTGGTCCGCGCCGCGCGTACCATGCCGAAATCCAAAAGGAACTGCTCGGCCTGATCGAGATCGGGCGATTGCAGCCGCCCAAAAGCGATATCACGGACTTTGATGACGGGCATCTGCCGCCTCCGTTATCTATTTTTCGTCATTGCCGGGCTTGTCCCGGCAATCCATGGACCCGCGGAACAAGTCCGCGGGTGACGATGAAAACTTTTCTAATTGGGTACTGCGGATCATCGTCAGATCACCCCCGGATACGACCCGCCATCGAGCTGCAGGTTTTGACCGGAGACGAATCCCGCCTGTGCGCTGCAGAGATAGGCGCAGGCGTCGCCGAACTCCTCAGGCGTGCCCATGCGCTTGGCGGCGAGCGTCGCGGCGATGCGCTTATAGGCTTCGTCCATGGTGATGCCGTCGGCCTTCACCATACGATTGGCCATGAACTCCTGGCGGCCGGTCTTGATGCGCTCGGGCAGCAGATTGTTGATGGTGACGTTGTCGGCCATCACCTCGAAGCTCTGTGATTTCGAGAACGCCGTCAGCGCGGCGCGCGCCGCGGTCGAGAGCCCCATATGCGGCCGCGGCGATTTCACCATCGCCGAGGTGATGTTGATGATACGGCCGAATTTGCGCGCCTGCATGCCGGGCAGAACGGCGCGGATCAGCAGCACCGCCGGCAGCATGTTGGCGCCGAGCGCGGCGAGCCATTGCTTCTCATCCCAATCGGCGATCTTGCCCGGCGGCGGCCCCTCATTGTTGTTGATCAGCATGTCGGGCTCGGGGCACCCGGCGAGCAGCGCCTGGCGGCCCGCATCGGTATTGATATCGGCCTTCACCGTATGGACGGTGCCGCCGGTCTTGGCGCGGATTTCCGCTGCCGCCTCGTCGAGCGGGCCCTGATTGCGGCCGTTGATCCACACCGTCACGCCCTCGCGCGACAGCGCCAGCGCGCAGGCCTTGCCCAGCCCTTTCGATGATGCGCAGAGCAGCGCCTTGCGGCCTTTGATTCCCAGATCCATAGCTCATTTCCTCGCCTAAAACTGGGCGCATCGTAGCCAGTCCCCTTCTTCCCTGCAAAAAGGGCGGCTTTCGTCGAGCCGGCAGAGCGGGTAAGACTCCCGGCGCTAAAACGGGAGGAAGAAAATGCAGCGCTTTGCCTATATCGGCACCGGCTGGTGGGGGATGGAGCTCGCGAAGAATTCGCTGCCGCTCAAAGACATCATCCAGATCGCGGGCTGCTGCACGCTCGTCGATAAGGAAGCCGCCGCCTTCCAGGCGCAATTCGGCGGCAAGCGCTTCCCACGCTATGAGGACGCACTCGCCGATCCCGAGGTGGATGCGGTCCTGCTGGCGACGCCGCATTCGCTGCATTGGACGCAGATCATCGACGCCGCCAAGGCGAAGAAGAATGTCTTCGTCGAGAAGCCGCTCGCCCTCACCTTCGAGACCGGCCAGAAAGCCGTCAAAGCCATCGAGGACGCGCATCTGACCTTGGGCATCGGCCATAATCGCCGCTATTCCCAGGTCGCACGCAAGATGAAGGAGATGGTCGAGAGCGGCGCTGTCGGCAAAGTGCTTCATGTCGAAGCCAACTACTCGAGCGCCGGCGGCATGCATTATCAGCCCGGCATGTGGCGCGGCAAGCGCGAGGAATGCCCCGGCGGCGGCCTCGCCCCGATGTCGCTGCATGTGATCGACACGCTGACCTGGATCCTGGGCGGGATCACGCGGCTTTCGGGCATCGCCAAGCGCCAGGCGATCACCAAGGTCGAGCTCGACGACACGGCGGCGGCGCTGTTCGAGCTCGAGAGCGGCGCGACCGGCTCGCTCGGCTGCGTCTTCGCTTCGGCGATGAATGCGACGCTGAAACTCTACGGCACCAAGGCGAATATCGAGGCGCGCGACAATTTCAAAGAACTGATCGTCACGCCGGTCTCGCCGCAGGAACCGATCACGCGCACGCGCTTCGAGATCGACGACACCGTCCAGCAGGAGCTCAAGGCCTTCGCCGAGGCCTGCGCCAACCACACGAAGTTCCCGGTGCGTCCGAACGAAGCCCTGCACAACGTCGCCGTGATGCAGGCGATCATGGAATCATCCGACAAAGGCAGTGCCTGGGTGAACTTGCCCCCGCGGGGCTAGAAGAAAGAAACCGCCAAGGTGCGAAGACGCCAAGATTAAACACGGAGGCACGGAGAAGAGGGAGAAGGCTTTAAGCGCGCTTTCGCGCGAAATTCGTATTCTCCGTGCCCTCTGTGTCTCCGTGGTGAAACTTCTTCTTGGCGTCTTTGCGCCTTGGCGGTTCAATTTTGTTCGTCATTGCGAGAAGCGAAGCGACGAAGCAATCCAATCTGCAGCCTGAGACTGGATTGCTTCGCCCTCATCCCGAGCTTGTCGAGGGACGCTCGCAATGACGTAGCTTAAGAAGCTTTATCGCCCGCGCCCGAACTCGTCGCATCCGTTTCTGGATAGTCATACGCCGCCGAGGATTGGATTCCCGAAAACGTGTATCCGAGATGCCGCTCGATCGGCAGGTCGATCCAGGGCGTGTTCTTGGCTGCGTCGCGCACCACGCCGAGCGGGTCCTCGCCTTCCGCCACGCGCTCCATCTGCTGCAGCAGGGTTTCGCGATAGAGAACCACACCGCGATCGCTGCGCCCGAGATGCTCGAGCGAATGATCGGTGACGTCGCCTTGCGTGATCATCACCATCATGTCTTGCGCATTGAGCTGCTCGGGGATGAACTCGCCGTTCGGCGTCGACCAGGGATTCTCCCACATCGACGCTTCCGCCTGCGGCGGCTTGCCGGCTTCGCGGCGGCGGCTGTTGTACCAATAGAGAAGCGTGTTGGTGTCATCGACCGGGATGCGCAGCTGATATTGCACCCAATCGGTTCCGCCATAGGCAACCATCGCATGGCCCGGGAAGATCTGCGGATGGCCGATGGTCCATTCCTGCGAATCCGGGCTGTCGCCTTCCCAGAGCCGGCGCTTGTTGATGCCGTATTCGAAAATGTCGAAGGCGATCTCTTTATGGGTGCGGATCTGCACCGGCGGCAGGCCTTTGCGCTTGTTCACATAATTCGTGTAGCGCATGTGCAGATATTCGATATGCAACGGGTCCATCGTGTTTTCCGCGATCTGGAGCCAGTTGCACGGCATGCGGCTGATGCCGATGTCCTTGTCGTAATCGTCGCGCACCATGAACTCGAAGCGCGGCAGCAGCGGCGCCGGGGCCGGACCGAGATAGGTCCAGAGCATCCCGCCCATCTCTTGCACCGGATACGCATCGATGCGGATCTCATTCTTCATCGTGCTGGCGTGATGCTCGGTCGGCTGATCGAGGCAGCGGCCGTCAACTGAGAATTTCCAGCCATGATAGGCGCAGCGTATGCCGCCCGCTTCGGCCATGCCGCAAGCGAGCGACGTGCCCCGATGCGGACAACGCTGCGCCACCAGCCCGTAGGCGCCTTCCTCGGTCTGGAAGAGCGCGAGCTTCTCGCCGAGCAGCGTCACCGCTTTCACCGGCTCGCGTTTCAGCTCAGCGACCAATGCGACCGGATACCAGAAGCAGCGGAGATAGCGCCCCATCGGCGTGTCGCGTCCGACGCGGGTGAGCTGCCGATAGAGCTCATGCCGTGGCTGCGCTTTGCTTGGCGTCGAGTCCATGGGTCGCCACCCTTTCTTTCTGAGCGCGTTTAGCCGGCGCGCGGCTTCGGCCGAACCGGCGTCAGGAAGCGCAGGGTCGAGAACGGGTTTGGCATCTCGCCGACCGGACATTCGATCAACGCCGGCGCATTCGAGGCAATCGCGCGACGAAGCGCGAGGCGCAGCGCCTCGGGGCTCGTCGCCCGCTCATGGGCGATGCCGAATGAATCGGCGAGCTTCATGAAATCGGGGTTGGCCAGATCGCTGGCGATGACGCGGTTGCCGTAATCCTCTTTTTGGCTGCGCTGCACATTGCCGAAGGCGTTGTCGTTGAAGACGACGAACGTCACGCCGAGCTTGTGACGCACGGCCGAAGCGAGTTCCTGTACCTGGAACATGAAGCCGCCATCGCCGGCGATGCAGACGACCGGCCGGTCGGGGCACGCCGCCTTGGCGCCGAGCGCCGTGCCGAGGCCCCAACCGAGCGTCCCCTGATAGGCCATCGTCAGGAAGGTGCGCGGCGCATAGGCCTCCCAGAAGAGGCGGATGACATGCCCGATCTGCGTCACCTCATCGACGAAGATGCCGTTTTCGGGCAGCTCCGCGCGCAGCGCGGCGATATAGGCCGCCTGCGGCGCAAAACGCCGCTCGCAATCGGCACGGAATTCGGCCTTCAGCCCCGCGATCTCGTCGCGGCGCGAGGCACGCTTTTTGTTGTGCTTGGGCAACGCATCGATCAGCGCGCGCAGCGCCGGCGCCGCATCGGCGACGATGCCGACCGCCGGCCGGCGGATGCGATCGATCTCTTCCGGATCGGCATCGATGCGCACGATCTTCAAGCCGGCATCGACACCGAAATTCATCTGCTGCAATTGCAGCCGCGTGCCGACCGCGAGCACCACATCGCAATCGGCCCACAGTTTCTGCTGCGGCAGGACCGAGACGCTCCACGGGTTGCGGCCGTCGACGACACCGATGCCCGAGCGGTGGTAGCCGATCGGCGCTTGCAGCATCTCGGCGACTTCGAGCAGCTCGGCGCCGGCCTCCATCGCACCGCCGCCGACCACGATCAGCGGCTTCTCGGCCGCGCCCAATAATTTCGCCGCCGCTTCGATCGCATCGGGATCGATCGAGCCATGCTCGGCTTTCGCCGCCGGCGGGAAATCCATCGCCGCGCGTTTCGGCCAGACATCGGGCGGAACTTCCAGCGCCACGGGACGCGGCCGGCCCGAGCGGAGCTGGCGGAAGGCCTCGTTCATGATATGCGGCGCGTCATGCGGCGCCCGGATGCGCGCCGCATATTTCGCCAGCCGCTCCATCACGCCGAGCTGATCGGGCAATTCATGCAGCAGGCCGAGACCGCGGCCGATCGCGGCTTGCGGAATCTGCCCGGTCAGCGCGAGCACCGGCGCGTTACAGGCATAAGCCGTGCACAGCGCGCCGGTCGAATTGAGGAAACCGGGGCCGGGTACGACGATATAAGGATATGGCTTGCCGGTCGCCATCGCCGCGCCGAGCGCCATATAGGCCGCGCCTTGCTCATGCCGCGTATGGATGACGCGGATCTTGTCCTGCGCGTCGTGCAGCGCGGCGAAGAACACATCGTTCTGCACGCCGGGCAGTCCGAAAATCGTATCGACGCCGTTGATCGTCAGCGAACGGATGACGGCTTCGGCGGCGTTGAGCCTCTCGCTCATCTTGTACCCCTTAATACCTGCCGCTTAGCGATCGAGCTCCCAATAGGCCCAGCCGGGATGCTTTTCCCAAACCCGCGGCTGCCAATTGTCATCCATCAGATCCATATCGGCGAAATATTCGGTGTTGCCGCCGCTGGGATTGTCGAAATACCAGAAGATGTTGGAGCCAAGGATATGGCGACCGAGCTTGGTCGCGGGCTTCCAGCCCTTCTCTTTCATGAAGTTACCGCCTTGCAGCACTTCATCGAAGCCGTTGACCTCGAAGGCGACGTGATTGAAGCCGCCCTTCGGGCGCGCCGCCAGGAGGAATAGATTGTGATGATCCTGCGCACCGGCACAGCGCATGAAATCGCCGAGGCCGCCGGAACGGTCGCTCAAGCGGAATTGCAGCCGGTCGGTATAGAAATCGGAGATCTCGCGCGCGCGATCCTTCGGCACGAAGAACACGACATGGCCCATGCGCGTCGGCGTCACATGCTCGGCCGGCATGAAGGGCTTGTTCATGCGATCGGCCGCCGGCACGGCCTTCACCTTCTCGACCTGGAAGGCGATCGGCATGCCCCAAGGATCCTGCGCATGCAGCGTGCCATCGGCATCGCGCTTCACTTTCTGATCCTTGCCGAGTTCGGCGCCCAGCTCATCGAGCGAGCCGGCGTTGTCGACGCCCCAGATGCATTCGCGCAGGGTCGAGCCGGCCTCGACCGGCGCCGGCAGCGATGAATCGCCTGCCTGGCGCAGCTTCAGGCTCTGGCCCGAGGGCAGCTCATAATCGACACCGGTGGCACCGTGATCGACACGCTTCAGGCCCCAATCGTCGTAATAGCGCGCACTGGTCGCGACGTCCTCGACCCCGAACACCAGCGATTCGATGCGTGTGATCTTCATGCCGTCCCTCCGCGAAAAGCGTTTCGGTGACATTACTTGTCCAATCTGCGCGGGGCAAATCGATGCCTCTCTCATCGGTTTACCCGGCCACGCCTCAGCGGAAATAGGGGCCCGAACTACACATTCGACCTGATTCAGATCGCACGGCAGGTGTTCAACATCTCTTAGCGCGGAGAGTCGTTGCGCTGCGATCCTGAAAGGCGCCGAGAGATGGATGCGAAGCTGGTACGGCCGATAAGCTGCGCGACGACGTTGATCTTTTTCCTGACCCAGGCGGCTTATCCGCAAACCCCGGCCCCGCCGCCCCCGGCATCACAGTCCGCGGCCGCGCCATCCGCAGCCCCGCCGCCGCCAACCGGCGCTGCCGCCGGCCAGCAGGAGACGCCGGTCTTCAAGAAGGAGCAGATCGACCAGCTCCTCGCGCCGATCGCACTGTATCCCGACGATCTCATCGCGATGGTCCTGATGGCGTCCACCTATCCGACGGAAATCGTCATGGCGGACCGATGGGTACGCCAGCCGGACAATGCCAAGCTCAAGGGCGACCAATTATCGGCCGCGCTCGATAAGCAGACCTGGGACCCGTCGGTCAAATCGCTGGTACCGTTCCCGCAGGTGCTGCAGATGATGAGCGAGCAGCTCGATTGGACGCAGAAGCTCGGCGACGCGATGCTGGCGCAACAGCAAGAC
>Ga0134125_10009469_pt1 | contig 10965 bp, 6 predicted proteins | sample KB31751_FD_96464 | JGI IMG/M metagenome (GOLD analysis project Ga0134125, IMG submission 96464) | Terrestrial soil microbial communities with excess Nitrogen fertilizer from Kellogg Biological Station, Michigan, USA - KB3-175-1 | ecosystem: Environmental > Terrestrial > Soil > Unclassified ...
CATCGCCGACTCGTCGAAGCTGGACAATCTGAACTGCCTGGTCGTCGATAATCCGCTGCACGAAGTCCTGACCTTGAACCCAGAGCCCGAGCCGGGCCTGGTCTCGCCCAAGCACCTGCCGAAGTGGGCTCGGACGTGGAAAGCCGAGGTCACCCCCGAACTGACGCCGGTCAGCTTCGTCCTGCTGGGCAAGAGGGCGAGCTTCGACCTCGTCGTCCTCGTCGGGACCGACGGCGTGCGCGGCGTTTTCAGGTACGCGGCCGGCGACCGGCTTTGACCGTCAGGACTGTGGCGCGCCGGAAACCGCGCTTGTTCTTCCCCTACCCCGCGGCGCACACTGGGGTTCCAGTCCGGATGGGGTCACAAAAGCAGGAGCGGGCGGTTGTCCCGGCGATGGGGCTGGGCCGGCTGGCGAGCGGGTGGGTGCTGGGCGCGATTCTCGCCGCGGGCTGCGGTGGCGGAGGTGCAGGCGGTGCTGGCGGTGGCGCTGTTGCCGGAACGGGAGGCGCCGCCGGGATCGGCGGAGGCAGCGCGGGTGGAGGTTCGGGCGGCTTGGCGGGACGAGGTGGAGCGATGGCCGTCGGTGGAATCGCCGGCGGCGGCGCGTCGGGCAGCGGCGGGGGTGCGAGCGGCGGTCAAAGCGGGAGCGCTGCTGGCGGGTCAGCAGTCGCCGGGACGTTCGGCAACGCCGGCGCCGGAGGTGCGAGCGCGGCCGGCGGTGCTGGTCCGGGCGGAACCGCTGGCGGTCCTGGTCCGGGCGGCGCGAGTGGGAGCGGCGGCGTTCTGGGCGATCCGTGCATGCCCGCGGACGGATCCTCGATCAAGGCCATCAGCGCCGGCGCCTCGCACACGTGCGTGCTCACGAACGCCGGCTCGGTTCGGTGCTGGGGTGACAACGGTTTCGGCGAGCTGGGCGACGGGACGACCGTGTTGCGCTCGACGTTTGCAACCCCCGACGTGCTCGCGGACGTCCAGCAGATCGCCCTGGGCGGCCCCGTGTCCTGCGCGCTGACGACGGCGGGTGACGTGCGCTGCTGGGGCTCCAACAGCTACGCCGCGCTCGGCGATGGATCGAAGATGAACCGGCTCGTTCCGACGGCGCCCGTGCTCTCCGGCGTCAAGGCCATCGCCACCGGCGGCGCTCACACGTGCGCGCTGATGTTGAGCGGCGGCGTGCGCTGCTGGGGCTCCAACACCTCCGGGCAGCTGGGCGACGGCACGACGACGGATCGCGCCACGCCACCGACGGTCGACGTTGCGACGAACATGAAGGCGATCGCCGTTGGCGCCGACTTCACGTGCGGGCTGACCCAGGAAGGCGGCGTCCGGTGTTGGGGACGCAACTACTACGGCCAGCTGGGTACGTATGAAACGACTGACCTCAAGGCGCCGCCCACCAAGGATGTGCTGACGAACATCCAGGCCATCGTGGCCGGCAGCTCGCACGTGTGCGCTCTGACGACAGCGGGTGGCGTTGATTGCTGGGGAAACAACGACAGCGGCCAGCTCGGTGCCGGGTTCGTCAAGGTCCCGCAAACGACCGGCATCGTGCTCAGCGGCGTGCAGGCCATCACCGCGGGAGCGCAACACACTTGCGCGTTGATGACGAGCGGCGGCGTGCGGTGCTGGGGCAACAACTCCTCCGGCCAGCTGGGCGACGGCACGCTGACCCCGCAAGGCCTGGCACCGGCGACCGACGTGCTGACCGGCGTCCGCGCGATCGCGGCCGGGCCGGGTGGCTTCCACACCTGTGCGTGGCTCACGTCCGGTGAGATCCGCTGCTGGGGCGGCGACAGCGCCGGCCAGATCGGCGACGGCACAGCGGATGCGCGGCGCGACGTCATCTTCGGGATCAAGGCCGTCGATGCGGCCAACGGCAACACCTGCGCCATCACGCAAGCAGGGGGGCTCCGGTGCTGGGCCCTCCGGACCGAACCGCCCACCACCGATTTGATGTCCGGGGTGGAACAGGTGAGCGTGGGACACGGGGCTTTCACGTGCGTGGTCACGACCACGGGCGGCGTCCGGTGCTGGGGCAGCAACTCCTACGGCCAGCTCGGTGACGGGACGACGACCGACAGCAGCGGGCCTCCGGCGATCGACGTGCTCACGGGCGTCCAGGCGGTCGCGGCGGGAACGAAGCACGCCTGCGCGCTGACCACGGCGGGCGGCGTGCGCTGCTGGGGCGCCAACGATGGGGGGCAGCTGGGCGATGGCACGAAGGTCAATCGCCCGAGCCCGCCGAGCGCGGACGTGCTCACGGGCGTCCAGGCGATCGCCGCCGGCGGATCAGACACGTGCGTGCTGATGAACACGGGCGGCGTGCGCTGCTGGGGCTTCGGCCTGGACGGGACGGCGAGCGTGGTCACGACCCCGCCCACGGTCGACGCGATCCAGGGTGTCCGTTCCATCACGGTCGGCTCAGACTTCCGGTGCGCGCTGATGAACACGGGCGGCGTGCGCTGCTGGGGGTCCGACGTTTACGGCGAGCTCGGCGACGGGGGCACCATGCCGCTGCCCTCACCGCCCGCGACCGATATTCTCACCAACGTGGCTCAGATCGCAGCCGGCTATCAGCACGCCTGCGCCGTCACCCAGACGGGCGGCATCCGCTGCTGGGGCCTGAACCAGTACGGGCAGGTCGATCGCACCACCACGGCCTGGCTCCGATCCCCGCCGTCTACGGACCTGTTCACGGGGATGAAGGCCGTCACAGCTGCCAGCACTCATTCTTGCGCGCTGTCGAATCTGGGCGGCGTCCGTTGTTGGGGCACCGCGACCGGGGTGGGTTATCGACGCTCGCCGACGACGGTGGTCGTGTGTCCTTGATGAGCCGCGGGGTGCACTGGGGGATTCTGGGGGCGTTTCTGGCGTCCGTTGCCTGCTCGGGGGGAGGCGGGAGTCACACGGGGACCGGCGGAGCGGCGGGGACCAAGACGGGCGGAATGAGCGGCGGAATGGCCGGCGGAATGGCGGGGGGCACCGCCGCCGTCGGCGGCGCGAACAGCGGCGGAGCGAGCGGAGGGGGCGCCAGCGGAAGCGGCGCTGCCATCGGGGGGGGCGGCGTCGGCGGAAGCGGCGCCACCTCTTGCCAGCCTGGGATCGGGAACGCGGGTACCCCCGACGCAGGTGCGGTGGACGGCGGCGACCCGTTCGTTCTCGACCGGAATCAGTGTGCGCGTAACTGGCAGGTGGCGTTCCCCGCGCCGGCGTCGGGACTGAGCGCGCCGACGCGCGACTTCCTGCGTGTCGGTGGTGGCCGGATCTTCTTGGGCAACTACGTTTCGAACGGGAAACCGGCCATCGCGTCTCTCACTCCCGGGGGGAGCCCGACCGTGGTTCATGACGGCTCCGCAACCGGGATCTGGCTCGACGGCGACAAGCTCGTCTACTCGGAGGGCGCGGCGCTGTTCACCATTCCTCAAACCGGCGGCCCGCCCGATCCCGGCGTGGTTTACGCCACCAACACCTACAGCCCCAGCGTCTTCAACCGAGCGCTCGACGCCCGCTTCGTCTACTGGCTGCAGTACAACCAGACCAGCCCGCCCTACCAGCTCTGGAGACTCGCCCGCAACGGTGGCGTCGAGGAGCTGCTCTCCTCCTTCACGTCGGACGAGATGCGCCAGAAGTCGATCAGCGACACGCGGGTGCTGGGCGATTACGTGCTCGTCTCGGGAGCGGACACGAGCCTCGGCTCCCCCTTCGCTTGGTCCGTCTCGACGACCACGAACCAGCGCATCAGTCTGCCCGTCCTGGCGCCGAGCCCGGGCGATGCCAGCACCACGTCGGGGTCGACGACCTTGCTCGGCACGTCGGACGACGGCGCGCTTTTCTGGACCCGCTCCTCTCAGACGTTCACGCCGACGGGCGGGCTTTCCCGCTCGTTCACCTACGCGCTCGGGACCGTGTCCGGTGGCGCGCTCGTGCCGTTCGACGTCAGGCTCCCGCCGGGGGTCCTGCCCGCGGCCGCGTGGTCGGCGGGGTCCGGGGCCTGGTACCTGGCGGCGACCGAAGAGCCCCAGACGGATCACGTGCTGGCGTCGGTGTGGTGGGTGGACGCAACGGGCCGCGCATCACGCATCGGATGCGACCCGGTCGATTGGTCCGACGCGGCCGGCGCGGGCAGCCAGGACCGCCGGCGCGACAATCCCATTTCGGCGGCCGCCGTCACTCCGGCGGGGATCACGTTCGCGATCATGTACCCGGCGCGTCCCTGGACGGTCGTGAGCGTCGTGAACCCGAACCTTCCGTCCGTTCCCGCCGGCTGCCCGGGTCCTGACGCGTCGCCGTCCGACGCCTCGGACGGCGGGGTCCAGCCGCCACCGTCGATGTGCGCCTCCGACCCGAACAGCGAATGCCAACCGGGAACGACGCAGACGCAGCCGTGCGGCTCGACCGTGGGCGCTTGCAAGGCCGGGACACAGTCGCGCACCTGCACCCAGGGCTGCCTCTGGCCCGCGTGGTCCAGCTGCGGCGGCACCGGCTACGTCGCTCCCAGCGCCGAGGTTTGCGGTGACGGCGTCGATAACGACTGCAACGGCGCCACGGACGAGGGGTGCGCCTGCAAGCCCGTCACGCCCGGGGCGCCGCGCTCGTTCCCCGTGTCGGGCACGATCGTCAAGCTGGTCTCCCACCCGTCCGCGTGCCTCATGTTCGGTCTGAACGCGGCGACGTCCTCGGAGGTGGTCGTGTTCGACACGGCCATGAAGAAGGAAGTGACGCGGGTCCCGCTGGGAGGCACGGCGGTCGACATGGACCTGTCGCCGAACGGACGGCACCTGGTGGTCGGATTCAGCGGGGCCAAGCAGGTCTCGGTCGTCGACACCACCACGTTTGCGCCGACCAGCGTTGGGACTTCCGCCGGGGTCTGGTCCGTCGCGGTCGACGACGCCGGCAACATCTACTACTGGGATCACCAGGCCGATCTCCTCCACCGGATGGACCTGGCCGCCGGGTCATCCAGCGACGTCAAGCTGGTGACGCCGGACAGCTATCAGCCGCCGGCGCTCCAGCTTTCCGCCGACGGGGGGCTGCTCTACGTCGGCGGGCAGGGAACGACCGCGAGCGACATCTACAGCTTGAACGTCTCGGGCGCGGGGGCGCTGCAGGTAGGCGCCGGCAACTGGCAGGGCGTTGGTTCTGGGTTCTCGCTGCCGCCCCGTTACCTGTATCTCGGGCCGAGCGGCAAGAACGTCTACTACGACGGCTACCAGCTCGACGCGGCCCAGCTCACATTCGTGCGGGGGCCGAGCGGAATCGTCCTGGCCGAGGACGCCGCCGGCAGCGTGGCCGCGTCGACCACCGGCGTGCTCGATGCCCGGCTGCTCACGCGCCTCTCGACGTTCCCGGCGCCGGTCGCGGCGGGCGCACTGACGGCTGCCGACCACGAGCTTTGGACGTTCGACAAGAATGCAGGCGTGATGACCTGCGCGAACCTGACGGACCTCGTCGGGGGTAAGACGCTCGGCGTGCGCGAGTCGGCGCCGGGGCTCCTGTCGAACCACGGCTTCGCCAAGCTCATCGCCGATCCGAAGCGACCGCGCCTCTACGGCCTGGACACGCTCAAGCAGGTCGTCGTCGAGATCGATCCCGCCACCGGCACCGCCTTGCGCCAGGTGCTCGTCGGGTCGGGACCGACCGACCTGGAGATCGACCCCACGGGGACGTTTCTCTACGTGGGTCACACCGGCACGCAAGGGCTCGCGCAGCTCGACGCCGAGAGCCTCACGTTCAAGCGGTTCATGACCACGCGCTACGTCGACTTCGACGTCGCGCCCGTCGGTGCCGACCGCATCGCCGTCATGGATGCCTGGGAATGGACGACGCCGAGCCTGATCGACGTCGCGACCGGGACGGTGCTCGACAGCAAATACGGGGGCCGCTTCGAAGGCCAGCTGGCGGCGACCTCCGACGGAAAGGCGCTGTTCGTCGCCGACAACCCCGGCATCACGTCGCCGGTCATCGTCCGTTACGACGTCTCCGCGGGCACGCTCCGGCAGGTGAGCATCAGCAACTCAACCCTCCACACTGGCGCGAGCGTGCGCACGCTGCTCGCCACGCCCGACGGCACCAGCGTCTTCTACGCGGGCCAGTGCCTCAACGGCACCGACCTGACCCAGATTCGATATCCGCAGCCGGACCGCATCCTCTCGGTCGCGCCCAACAGTCTCCTCGCCGCGTCGTCCTCGCGCGTTTATCGCGTCTCCGACGGGACGCCGCTGGCCACGGTTCCTGGTCCCTGCCCGGTCCAGGCATTTTCGCGCGACAGCGGCACGCTCTACTGCACGGACGCCGGGATCCTCACGGGCCTCGACGTCCGCGCGCTGAGGTAGGCGAGGCATCCACAGTCGGGCCGACTTCCGTCGGGCCGTTGACCCGGGTGGTGTTCGTTGCCATCAACGACGCCATGACCCAGGCATCGTCCTCCACCTCGACCCTCGGAGATCTCCGATGTCTGCTTCCGGACCTGGAGAAGCTGTATCGGGACGTGCACGCGCACCCGGAGCTCTCGATGCAAGAGACCCGGACCGCCGGCCTGGCGGCAGGGCACTTGCGCCGAGCTGGCTATGACGTCACGACGGAGGTTGGAAAGACCGGCGTGGTGGGTCTGCTGCGGAACGGCGACGGGCCCACGGTGATGTTGCGCGCCGACATGGATGCGCTGCCGGTCGCGGAAGCCACCGGCGTGCCGTACGCGAGCCGCGCGACGGGCGTCGACGCCGACGGGAAGACGGTCCCGATCATGCACGCCTGTGGTCATGACATGCACGTCACCTGGCTGGTGGGGGCGACGACGTTGCTGGCCCAGACCCGCGCGAGCTGGAAGGGGACGGTGATGGCCGTGTTTCAGCCCGCCGAAGAGACCGGCACGGGCGCGCAGGCGATGATCGACGACGGGCTGTTCCGGCGCTTTCCCAAGCCCGACGTCGTGCTCGGGCAGCACGTGATGGTCGGGCCGGCGGGTGTCGTCGCCGGCCGCACCGGCGTCATCACCTCTGCGGCAGACAGCCTTCAGATCCGGCTGTTCGGGCGCGGCGCGCACGGGTCGATGCCTCAGGCCGCGATCGATCCCGTGGTCATGGCGGCAGCCACGGTGATGCGCCTGCAGGGCATCGTCGCCCGCGAGCTGGCGCCGACCGAGGCGGCCGTGGTGACGATCGGCTCGCTGCAGGCGGGAACCAAGGAGAACGTGATTCCCGACGAAGCCGTCATCAAACTCAACATCCGCACGTTCGACGAGGGCGTGCGCCAGCGCGTGCTCGCTGCCGTCACGCGGATCGTCAATGCGGAGGCGGCCGCGTCCGGCGCACCCAGGCCACCCGAGATCACGCCGCTCGACCGCTATCGCCTGGTCGCGAATGACGCCGAGGCGACCGGACGGGTGCTCGAGGCATTTCAGCGTCACTTCTCGGCGGACCGCATTCGAAACACCGGACCGACGTCGGCCAGCGAGGACTTCGGCACCTTCGGCGTCGAGTGGCAGGTGCCCTCGGTCTTCTGGTTCGTGGGCGGCACCGACCCGGACGCCTACGCGAAAGCCAAGGCCGAGAATCGCCTCTCGGAGCTGCCCACGAACCATAACCCTCACTTTCTGCCCGTCCTCCACCCGACCCTCGAGGCGGGCGTGGAAGCCATGATGATCGGGGCGCGGGCCTGGCTGTCGCGGTAAAGTGCTTCACCGGCGGACACGCCGCCGACGATGCTGCACATCCTGCTGAGCGGTCTGGACCTGGGCGGCACCTTCGTGTTCGCCATCAGCGGCGCCCTGCTGGCGGTCAGGCACCGGCTGGATGTCTTCGGGGTGATCGTCTTGTCGTTCGCCGCCGGCAACGCCGGCGGGATCACGCGCGATCTCCTGATCGGGTCCATTCCGCCCGCGGCTGTCGCGGATTGGCGGTACGTCGCGGTCTCGGCGGTGGCGGGACTGATGACGTTTCTCTGGCACCCGGCCGCGAATCGATTTCGCAACGACGTTCTCTGGTGCGACGCGGTGGGATTGGCCTTTTTCGCGGTGGCCGGTACGCAGAAGGCTCTGCTCCATGCCGTCCACCCCGCCATGGCGGCGCTGCTCGGAATGTTGACCGGGATCGGCGGCGGCATGGCGCGCGACGTGCTCGTCAGAAGGATTCCGACCGTGCTCCGCGCCGACGTGTATGCGCTGGCCGCGCTGGCGGGAGCGGCGGTCGTCTCCGTGGCCCACGTGCTCGACCTCTCCGCCTTTGCCGCCACGCTTGTCGGCGGCGCGCTGTGCTTCGCGCTGCGGTTCGGGGCGATTCATTACGGGTGGCGCCTCCCGGCGGCCCGGCCGTCGGAACCGCCGCCCGCTTCAGACCGATGACGCGACCGTCAGCGTTTCGGCGGGCGGCGCGGGTGGATCGTCTCGCCCTTCGCGCACATGGTGACGAATTTCGCGAGGCGTTCGGCGCGCGTGCGGTCGGTCTTCGCCGTCTGCAGGCGGTAGAGGATCGCGTAGCGATTGGCGCTGTCGAGCGACTCGAAGAAGGTGCGGGCTTTCGGAGCACGGGCCAGTGCCGCCTGCAGATCCTCGGGCACGACGGCTGAGCGCGCGCCGTCGTAGGCGCGTTCCCAGCGTCCGTCCTTCCGCGCGCGCTCGATCTCGGCCAGGCCAGGGGGCTGCATTTTGCCGGCCGCGAGGAGCGCCTCGGCCTTGCCGCGATTGATCTTGGACCAGGGGCTCTTGGCCGTCCGAGGCGTGAATCGCTGCAGCCAGGCCGACGCGTCGAGCGCGCGCTTCTGGCCGTCGATCCACCCCCACGTCAAAGCGACCTCGACCGCTTCGGCGTAGGTGAGCGCCCCGGCCGCGCGGCCTTTGGGGATCCGCAAGAGCACGCCGCGCGACTGCGCGTGATGCGCCGACAACCAGGCGTGCCAGCCGGCGGCGTTCTCGACCTCGACCACCGGGTCGTCTTCCTTGGGGGTCATCAATCTCTCTTTCTGACTCTCTTGCTGAATCTTCGATCGTCCGTTCGAACATCATGGCTCCCGGTAACCGTGGGTTGCGCCGGCACCGGCTATTTCTGACTCAGTTGCGACCCGCATGACGATAACTCGACTGTTCGCGCTCTAAGCAGGTTACCCATGCGCACGAACGGACGATCGCTGGCGTTGGTTGCGATGCTCTTCCTCGGCGCGTGCCAGGGCGCGAACGACGAGCCGGCGCCCGGCGACGCAGACCCCGGCACCACGAATGGCCCGGCGGCGATCTGGGGCAGGCGGACCGGCGGGAGCTCCGGCAACCGTGGCGGGACCGGCGGGGGCGGGCGATCCGGTTCGGGCGGCGCGGCGGGCGGCGCGGCCGTCTGGCGCCCCACGCCGGGGATGAGCTGGCAATGGCAGCTCGAAGGCACGATCGATCAGAGCGTCAACGCCCAGGTGTTCGACGTCGACCTGTTCGACACGCCCGCCGCGACGGTGGCGTCGCTGCACGCCGCCGGCCACCGGGTCGTCTGCTACTTCAGCGCCGGGACCTTCGAGAACTGGCGTCCCGACGCCTCTCAGTTTCCCGCTTCGGTGAAAGGGAACGCGGTCGCCGGTTGGCAGGGCGAACGCTGGCTGGACATCCGGCAGTGGAGCGTGCTGCAGCCCATCTTGGAGGCGCGGATGGACCTTTGCAGGAGCAAGGGTTTCGACGGCATCGAACCCGACAACGTCGACGGCTACGAAAACCGGCCCGGCTTTCCGCTGACCGCCGCGGACCAACTGGCGTTCAATCGCGCCCTGGCGGCCTCGGCGCACGCCCGGAACCTGTCGGTCGCGCTCAAGAACGACATCGACCAGGTGCGGGACCTGGTCGGACAGTTCGACTGGACGATCAACGAGCAGTGCTTCGAGTTCAGCGAATGCAATGCCCTGCGCCCGTTTCTGGACGCCGGCAAGGCGGTGTTCAATGTCGAGTACAACCTGCCGCTGTCATCGTTCTGTCCCCAGGCCGACGCCATGGGCTTCAGCTCGATGCTGAAGCACGAATCTCTGGATGCCTATCGGGTCCCCTGCCCCTGAGTGAGACATCGCGATCCGCCGTCGAGCGGATTCGCGGGCGGAACAATCCGGGCGGCTGTTCGTTTAGCAGAGAGCCATGGCTCTCAAGTATCCTCCGTTCGCGGCCTCCGCGCGCCTGGAAGCGGCCGCCAAGAACAGTCCAGCGCTTGGACTGAACGCGCGGGGCTCCGCGGTGGCTCTGCTGCAAGCCGGGCTGATCCAGCGGAAGATTCCGCTTCCGCGGTCGATGCTGAAAGGGGTGCCGGACGGCATCTACGGTCCGGAGACCTTCGAGGCCGTCAAGAAGTTCCAGCGCGACAACAAGATCTCGCCCGCCGACGGCGTGGCAGGTCGGGCCACGATCACCTTGCTGGACTCGCTGTTGGCCAGCGCGGCCGCTCCCGCGCCGCCGGTTCCCCCGGGGCCGCCCCCCTCCCCCGTCGACCGGAACTACGAGATCGGGACGCGGGACCCGCCGACGGGACACGATCCGGGCGCGGGCGTCTGGAGCTCGAAGCCCACCGAGGTGGCCTACCTGGCGCTCAAGGCCGGGATCATCGAGGTGCTTCCGCAAGCCACCGTCCTCATCGGCCCGGACGCAGCCGTGCACATGAGCAACTACCTCGCCAACACAGGCAGGACGCTGACCATCCGGCTGGAGAACATGGTCAAGGACGTCCCGTCGGCGAGGAGGCGGTACGAGCGCGAGGTGTCGCAGATGCAGCGCTTCGTCGAGACCTTGCCGGCCGGCACGAATCCGATCACCTCGAAGAGCGTCGAAAACGGCTACAACACGCAGGCGGAGAGCCGGAACTGGTTCTTCGCGATCGGTGGCTACTCGACCTGGGGCAAGGGCGTGGCCACTGTGGTGAAGGGGACGTCCGGCTTCGTCTACGACGTCGACTTCGAGTACAAGTTCTACGATCGCTACAATTGGGACGCGGGAAAATCGGTTACCTTCGCGGG
>Ga0134125_10009470_pt1 | contig 10965 bp, 11 predicted proteins | sample KB31751_FD_96464 | JGI IMG/M metagenome (GOLD analysis project Ga0134125, IMG submission 96464) | Terrestrial soil microbial communities with excess Nitrogen fertilizer from Kellogg Biological Station, Michigan, USA - KB3-175-1 | ecosystem: Environmental > Terrestrial > Soil > Unclassified ...
CTCCTGCCCGTCGGCCGAATAGAGCCGCTCGAGCGCCCGCAGCACCGTCAGATCCTTCGCATCTTCGGACGAGAGCGCCTCGTAGCGCGCGATCGCCTCTTTGCGATCGTCGAGCCGATCGGCAAACAGCGCCGCCGCCTCGGCCTTGAGCGCACGTGCCTCTTCGCCCGTTGCATAGCCCACGCGCTCGTCGAGCACCGCGGCCAGCGCGCGCCACTCGCTCGTCTTGCGCAGCAGGTTCTCCAGCGCCGCGCGTGCTTCGTGCGCCGTCGGCTCCTTGTCGAGCGCCGCGCGATAGGCCGCGGCCGCGCCGGCGCTGTCGCCGATGCGCGCCTCCAGCACCTCGGCCTGCTCGACGAAGCGTCCGCTGTCGCCGTACGCCTGCTGAAGCTCGCTCCAGCGCTCGAGCCGCTTGTAGAGCCCGATGCGCAGCTCGCCCGCCTCGGCAAGCCCGGGGTCGAGCTTGAGCGCCTCCTCGAGCGCGGTGAGCGCGTACTCGGCCGAGCCGAGCTTGTCGGCGTAGAGCTTCGACAGCCGCAGCCACGCCTGGGCGCGCTCGCCGTCGGGCAAGGTCGGCATCACTTCCGCCAGCTCCGAGAGCAGCTCGCTCCACGTGCCTGTCGCCTGCGCCAGCCGCTCCAGCTCCGCCCACGCCTCCGGCCGCGGATGCTCCTTATAAGCGGCGACGAGCGCGGTGAACGCCTTCGACAGATCGCCCACCTCGTGCTCGAAGATCTTGGCGACCTCGAGCAGCATCTCGGCGCGCCGCTCTACCGTCGGCTCGACGCCCACGCGCCCGAGCAAGAGGTCGACCAGCTTCTCCCAGTCGCTCGCCTCGCGCAGCTTCTTCGACAGCGTGTCGAGCTTGTCATCGATCGCTGGGCGGCTCGGCGCATCGGCGCGCGCCGGCTCTTCGGCGAGCAGGACGAGCCAGCCCTCGAAGTCGTCGTCGTCGGGCAGCGCGGGCGCGACCTCGTCACCGACCGCTTCCTTGAGCTGCCGCGCCAGCTCGGCCACGTTCTCGGCCGACAAGACGCGGATGCGATAGGCCGCGTAGAGCTCTTCCTTCTCGACGGGACCGAGCCCCGCGATGACCGCGAAGTGCTCGACCTCGCCCGCGCGCGCTCCGGCGAGCACGCGCTCGAGCAGGATCGCCAGATCGGGATCGCGCCCGTCGAAGCCGACGAACAGAAAGCTGCGCGAGCGATAGAGATCGTGCGCCACCGTGCGGTAGCCGCCGTCGGCGAGCGCCGAGTTGAGGTCCTCCGCCGACCACACGATCGAATCGGCGCGCGACGGATCGCCGAGCGCCTTGAAGACGAAGCGCAGCTTGCCGTCGTTCTTGAGCGCCTCGTGATCGCGCGGCGTGTAGATGCGCGGCGCCACGCCATCCTTCGTGAACGCGCGCTCGAAGGCGTCGTCGTAGGCGGTGGTCACGATGGCGCGGAACGGCAATTCCCCGAGCAGGCGCACCGTCTCGGACAGCTCGGCGAACGGCGCCGCCGCCTTCTTCAGCTCCTCGGCGAAGCGATCGCCGAGCCGGCGGCGCACGAAGCCGGCGGCCGCGAGCGGGCGCGTGTCGAGAACCTGGCGCGCGCCGTCCGCGTCACTCTCGGGCAGCTCGGCGAGCAGCTTGCCGACGAGCGCGCGAAAAGTGCGCTCGCCGTCGGCCGCGCTCAGACGTGAGCCCGCGCACAAGACGCAACGCCCCGTGCGCAACCGTTCGACGAGATCCGTGATCTCCGTCGACGACGAAGGCATCGTTGCCAGATCTATTGGCATCTCCGCCTCCTTCGGCTGATCGGTCGCGCCCCCATCCACGAAACCGCCGTTCGCCATGTGCACACTCCCGTCCGCAGGACGAGAATGCGCGTATCACACATGTAACCCGGGTTTCAATTGTTACGAACCGCTACTCGACGATTTTTCAGTCGGTTTCCCCCATATCCGTGGGGAGACCGCCGCCGCGGACGGCCACATTGCCGACGGTGCAGCTGTTGTCGAGGTGGATGGCGGCCGAGTTTGCCCCCAGCAGGGTCACGCCGCCGAGGGCACGCACGATCAAATGCACGAGGGTGTCCTTCGGATAGCCGTTCGGGAAGGTGACCTCCACCGAGACGTGCTCGACGCCGGGCGCCATCGGATTGGGCACGTGCGGAAACTTCTGGTCGAGCGGGATCATCGGGTCGGTGCTGACGACCTCGATCGTATCGGCGAGCGGCGACGTGTCGAGGAGGCCGACCTGGAGCAGCAGCGTGCCCGGCTTGCAGGACGCGGAGTCGGAGCAGGCGACGAAGGCGGTGGCGATGATCGACAGCGCGAGCACGCCGATGGCGATGAGGAGGTTCCAGCGCATGCGCATTGCTATAGCACGTTGACCGCTTTGCACGCGGCGGCTAAAACCGGTGCGTGCTCGCAGCGGTGCGCGACATCTACCGGCAGTCGAAGAAGAAGCGCGACAACTTCTGGACGGAGTGGATCTCGCGTCCGCCGGCCGCGCTGTTGGTGTGGATGCTCAAGGAAACGAGCGTCACGCCGAACCAGGTTTCGTTCCTCGCCATCGGCGTGGCGGCGGGCGGCTGCGCGACGCTGATCTTCTGGCGCACGTGGCTCGGCCTCGTCGTCGCGGGCCTGCTCTTGCAGCTGGCGTACGTGATCGATTGCGTCGACGGGCAGCTGGCGCGGCTGAAGTCGCTGGCGTCGCCGGTGGGCGCGCTGCTCGACTTCATGCTCGACGAGGTCAAGGCGTTCATGGTGATCGCGTCGGCGGCGGCGCGGCTCTACCTGCAGACGCCCAGTGCCACCGACGGCGCGCGCTGGCTTCTCATCGGGCTCGGCGGGCTGTTCGCGGCGGCCGTCGGCATCACGCTGACGACGTTCATGCGGCGGCCGGAGTATCTCGACGCGATCGGCGCGCCACCGCTGCCGCCGGCGACGGAGCGTGGCGGACACTTTGATAAGTTGGCGCCGAAGTCGCTGTCGCCGGTGGCGCTGGTCGAGGCGCTCGGGCGCTACGTGCTGCACTATCCGAGCTGGTTCCTCTTCGTGTGCGCGTTCAATCGGCTCGACATCTTCTTGTACGCGTATCTCGGCGCGCACGTGCTGTACCTGGGGCGCGCGAGCCTGACGATCCTCTTGAAGCTGGGGCGTGGCCGATGAAGACGATCATCGTCGCGGCGGGCATGGGGCGGCGGCTGTCGCCGTACACGGACGACCGGCCGAAGACGCTGGTCGAGGTCAACGGACGCTCGATCCTGCAGCGGCAGGTCGACGCCTACCGCGCGGCCGGCGTCGACGAGATCAACATCGTGCGCGGCTACATGAAGGAGAAGATCGTCGTCGAGGGCGCGCGGACGTTCGACAACGACGAGTTCCGCACGAACAACATCCTGACGTCGCTGTTCTACGCCGAGCCGGCGATGGCGGGCGGCTTTCTCTTCTCGTACTCGGACATCGTGTTTCGGCCCGAGGTGGTGCGCACGGTGATCGAGACCGAGGGCGACTATGCGCTCGTGATCGATCGGCGCTGGCACGAGGCGTACGTCGGGCGCATGAACCATCCGGTCGAAGAGGGCGAGGTGGCGCGCGTCGAGGCGGGGCGGGTCACGCTCGTCGGCAAGAAGACGATGCCGCCCGAGGAGGCGACCGGCGAGTTCATCGGGCTGGCGCGGTTTTCGGCGCGCGCGGCGGAGCAGATGCGCGAGCGGTTTCACGCGCGCAAGGCGACCTGCGCGGGCAAGCCCTATGGGCGCGCGCCGACGTTCGAGGTGGCGTATCTGACCGATCTGCTCAACGACTTGATCGGCAGCGGCGAGGTGATGCGGCCGGCGTTCATCGACGGCGGCTGGCGCGAGATCGACACCGTCGAGGACCTGGAGCGCGCCAAAGGTGTGGTGAGCTGGTGAAGGTGCTGATCATCGATGCGTTCTCCGAGGCGCACCTCGAGGCGCTGCGCGCGCTCGGGCTCACCGTCGAGTACAAGCCGACGCTGACGGCGGACGAGCTGCCCGCGGCGATCGAGGACGCGAGCATCGTGATCGCGCGCAGCAAGGAAGTGAAGGCGGCGGCGATCGCGCGCGCCAAGGCGCTGGCGTTGATCGTGCGCGCCGGCGCGGGCGTGAACACGATCGACGTGAAGGCGGCGTCGCAGAACGGCATCTACGTCGCCAATTGCCCCGGCAAGAACGCGATCGCGGTGGCCGAGCTGACCATGGCGCTGTTGCTCGCGCTCGATCGGCGGATTCCCGACCAGGTGCGCGATCTGCGCGCCGGGGCGTGGAACAAGAAGGAGTACGGCAAGGCCGACGGCCTCTACGGGCGCACGCTCGGGGTCGTCGGCACCGGATCGATCGGGCAGGAGGTGATCCGGCGGGCGCGCGCGTTCGGCATGCACGTGGTGGCGTGGTCGCGCTCGCTCGACGATGCGCGCGCGGCCGAGCTCGGCGTCGAGCGCATGCGCACGGTGCCCGAGCTCTGCGGGCGCGCCGACGCGGTGACGCTGCACGTGGCGCTGGCGCCGGAGACGCGCGGGCTCATCGGCGATGCGGCGCTCGGGCGCATGCGGCCGCGCACGATGCTGGTGAACGCGGCGCGCGCCGAGATCGTCGACTCCCGGGCGCTCGAGCGCGCGGTCACGGAGAAGCAGCTGCGCTTCGCCTCCGACGTGTTCGACGACGAGCCCAAGAGCGCGACCGGCACGTTCGCCGATGCGCTCGGGCAGAACGCGGCGGTGTACGGAACGCATCACGTGGGCGCGTCGACGAATCAGGCGCAGAGCGCGATCGCCGACGAGACGGTGCGCATCGTGCGCTCGTTCGTGGAGCGCGGCGAGGTGCCGAACTGCGTGAACCTGGCGACGCGCTCGCCGGCGGCGTTCCAGCTGTTGGTGCGGCATCTGGACAAGGTGGGCGTGCTCGCCGAGGTGCTCGGCGCGATCCGGCGGCATGACATCAACGTCGAGGAGATGGAGAACACCATCTTCGAGGGGGCGCAGGCGGCGAGCGCGAAGATCCGGCTCGGGTCGCGGCCGCCGGCGGAGCTGCTCGACGAGCTGCGCGGGACGGCGGCGATCCTGCACGTCGACGTGGTGGAGCTGGCGTGAGGGTTGCGCCGTCGTCGCAGTCGTGGGTGCGCGCGGCGTGCGCGGACCTCGGCACGCTGCTCGTCGACCACGCGCACTGCGAGAAGCGCGCGGCGTCGACGGCGGTGCGCTACCTGTTCAAGTATCCCGACTGGCCGGCGCTGGTGGGGGCGATGTCGCGGCTGGCGCGCGAGGAGCTGGTGCACTTCGAGCGCGTGCTCAAGGAGCTGGAGGCGCGCGGCGTGCCGTTTCGTGGGCTGCCGTCGGCGAATTACGCGGCGGCGCTGTTCGAGCTGGTGCGATCCGAGGACGCGCGCGCGCGTAAGGTCGACGAGCTGCTGTGCTGTGCGCTGATCGAGGCGCGCAGCCACGAGCGGTTCGTGCGGCTGGCGGCGGCGGTGGAGGATGCGCGGCTGGCGAGGTTCTACGGCGAGCTGGCGGAGGCGGAGGCGCGGCACGGCGAGATCTACGTCGAGCTCGCGGAAGAAGCGGCGGGCGGCGGCGTGCGGGCGCGGTTGGAGGAGCTGACGGCGGCGGAGGCGGAGATCGTGGCGCGGCCCGGGCAGGCGACGCGCATGCACGCCGGCGGGTAGGGGGCCGCGGGGGCGGCGGGGCCGTGGTGCGGTGGGTTGACCGCCGGCGCTCTCCCAGATTTGCGCAACGCTTGTGCCGTGCAGCGGGGCGTAGCGTGAGGGAGCGCCACCCGTGCCAGGCCACCGCTCTCCGAGAACGGCGTGGGGAACTTACTCGACTCGGACGGTCGCTGGCCACGCCCACCCATCCGTCGTCCGCGCTGCAGCGCGGCCGAGGGGGCCCGGGTCTTCGGTGATGCCAACGTCGGCGGCGACGCGGGCGTTGACGCCCTCACTGGATGGCGACACCGCTGCGTGCTTTGGCGCGGCGGCCAGGTTCCCCGCCGACGACTCATCCGCCGCTCCCACCACCGCGCGAGTGAGGACAAAAGTCCTCGTTTCGGGAATGTAAAAAGTGGGGACGGTTGACCTCGGACCGTCGAGAAATGCCACACCCGTCGGGCCGAGCCCTCGGCACGCGCGCTGCAAATGCGGCCGGCATGAGCACCTTCACGATTCGCCGCTTCCTCCTCGTGGCCTCGATGCTGTTCTGCCAGGTCGCGCTCGCCGACGAGCAGTCGAAAGAGCCGGCGAAGGAGGCGGCGACGACGGCGAAGGAGCCGACGTCGTCGCCGTCGTCGACGTCGGTGCTGGCCGATCCGGTGCAGCCGGAGGAGCCGTTCAAGCTGCTCGCCGCGCTGAAGCCGGTGTCGATGCAGGAGGTCGATCGCGTCATCGAGGCGAGCGATCGCGCCGTGCAGAGCTGCAACCGCAACCCGCGCCGGCCCGATACGCTGGCGGTGCTGATGACCATCACCATCGACGGCGACGGCAAGGTCACCGACGTGCAGGTGGCGCCCGAGAGCGAGGACAAGGGCAAGGCGCCGCCGGAGGCGTCGTGCCTGGCGAAGGTGGCCAAGAAGCTCAAGTTCTCCGCGACGGGAACCGTCACGCACGTGAGCTACCCGTTCATGATCGTCTCGCGGGTCAAGCCGACCGCCGCGTACTGATCGGCTCGTCGCGCGGCGGCGTGCGATAGGGGCCGAGGTCGAGCGGCGCGCGCGCGGGCCGCGGCCGGGGCGCGGCGAGCCGAACCACGAGGCTCGCGAGCAGCAGAAACGCGGCCATCACGAACCAGAAGAACGCGACGACGAAGCCCACCGAGCCGCACGGCCCGGGCGGATCCGCGGCCACGAAGATCGTGCCGATGCCGGCGAAGAGCGGCGCCGCGAGCGCGAGGACGACCGCTGCCTGACGCACGAACGTAGGACGCGCGCCGGAGCGCGGACCTTCCCTACGCCGGCGCGGGGCCGTGGGTGATGGCGGTGTGGACGTAGCTCGCGCGCAGCCCGGGCGCCAGCAGCGACGGGGTCAGCTCCGACGACGAGAAGTGCTGGCGCCAGCCGCTGCCGTCGGGCGCTTCGTCGGCGAGGGTCTTTTCCAGCACCATCGACGTGTACTGCTCGAGCGACTCCTCGCGCGTGTTGCTGTTGAGGATGACCTCGGCGCCGGTCGCCGCCGCCGTCTTGTGCAGCCCGGCGATGGTGCTGCGCTCGGGCGCCCAATTGTCGACGGCGACGCCGTTCTCGCTCACGGTCCACAGCCCACGATCGGTGTGCAAGACGATCGAATGGTTGCCGAGCGTGTGCCCCGGCGTGCGCACCAGCGCCACGCCGTCGCCGACGAGCGTGTCGCTGTCGAGCGGCACCAGGCGCCCCGCGGGCACGCCGGCGAGCGCGTCGGCGATGTACCAATCGCGCTGCAGCGGATGGAGCCGCTCGAAGATGGCGAGCTCCGCCTCCATCGCCAGCAGCTTGGCGCGCGGGCACCACTCGCCGAGCACGCGGCGCAGGTCCTGCGTGTGCAGGTGATCGTAGGTCACGTAGTCGATGGCGTCGCCGCGCAGCCCGGCCTCGGCGAGCACGCTCGGCACCGTCGCGTGGCGGCGCGCGATCACGCGGTTCAAGAACGACGGCGCGCTCGCCGCCAGCCGCGCGAAGAACGGCGTGGCCTCGTTGCGCTCGTGATCGGACGGATTGACCAGCATGCGTCGCGTCGCGCCGTCCTCGACGAAGGTCACGATCTGCATGCGGTTGGTCATCATGAGGTACGGCGCGGCCACGCGCGCGGCGCCGCCGAAGCCGTACTTGACGGGATAGGGCAGCGTCACGAGATCCGCGGTGCGCACGCTCGTCGCCGTCGGGCCCGACTTCAGGCGCGCGCGCAGCCGCAGGCCCGAGTTGCGCACCGCCTCGAGCCGCGCGCCGGCGGGGCCGACCTTCCACGCCTCGTCGAGCTCGTGGAGCGGCGTCACGTGCGCGCCGCCGGACGGAACACCGTCTTCATCGCCTTCGACTTGCCGCGATCGATGTTGGCCACGATCGCCTCCTGATATTTTTCGAGCGGGAAGTGGTGCGTGACGAGCGCGTCGACCGCGCGCGCGCCGTCGCCGGTCATCATCTCGAGCGCGAGATCGATGGTGTGCCGCCCGCTCGCCTCGGGGCCGTAGAAGTAGGTGCCCTGGATGGTCAGCTCCTTGGCCCAGATGTTCGTCAGGTCCGGTCTGGGCACGATGCCGCACGCGCCGACCATCACGATCGTGCCTTGGCTGCGCGTGTAGGCCAGCGCGTCGCGCAGGCTGTCGGGCGTGCCCACGCAGTCGAAGCTGACGGCGAAGCCGCCGGTGAGCACCTCGCGGCCGATGATCGGCTTGTGGCGCCGCGCGCCGGTGAGCTGAACGACGCGCGCGAGCACGTCCTCCTGCGTGGCGACGATGGCGTCGTCGGCGCCGAGCGCGCGCGCGAGCTCGGCCTGGAAGGGCACGAGCACGAGCTGCGTGACGCGGCACTTGTGCCCGGCGAGGCGCAGCGCCGCGAGCACCGAGTAGGCGATCATGCCGCCGCCGACGATGAGGACCTGTTCGTCGTCGCGCGGCGCGCGGTGCAGGACCGCGTGCAGGCCGATCGACAGCGGCTCGGTCAAGACCGCGCGCACGTCGGGCACGCCGTCGGGCACGCGGTGGAGCTGCGTCGCGTGCGCGAGCACGACGTCGGAGAAGCCGCCGGGCAGGTCGCGGTGGTAGCCGATGCTGAAGCCGGGCGCGAGGCCGCCGTCGCTCTCGCCGGCGCGGTGGCAGGTGGCGGGATGGCCGGTCGCGCACGACGGGCAGGGTGGATCGATCCCGCGCACGCGGCAGCCGAACGCGGGGTTCACGGCGACGCGATCGCCCTCGCGAAAGCCGGCGGCGCGCGCCTCGGCGCCGACCTCGGTGAGCCGGCCGAAGATCTCGTGGCCGAGCACCGCGGGGAACGAGCTGAAGGGCGTGAGCGCGGGCGACATCTTGAGCAGCACCGTCGCCAGATCGCTCCCGCAGAAGCCGGCGGCGTCGACGGCGACCTTGGCCCACGCCGGGCCGCGCAGCATCGGCTCGGCCACCTCGCGCAGCGACAAGCACGAGAGCGCGCCGTAGTACAAGGACGGCACCTTTTTGCCGAGCGCCTTGGCGAGGGCGTAGCGGGCCAGCGACACGTCGAAGACGACGCCGCGCATCAGTGGCAGAGATCGGTCTGCGACGGCGCGCAGTCGCCCGCGTTGGTGACGACGTTGTGGTTCGCGCAGCACTCGTAGTTGGAGCGGCAGCCGCGTGCCATGGTCGCGTCGCAATGGGGCAGGCAGAGCGCGATGCCCTCGACGGTGACGCAGTCGGCGACGCCGACGCCGTAGTCGATGCACGCCGCCGCGCCGGGCGTGCAGGTGCGCGTGCACATGCCGCCGGGCACGCTGCGCGAGCCGAACATGTGGAAGCAGGTGAGCGCGCGGCCGGCGACCGCGCCGGGGCCCGGGTCGCAGGCGTCGACGCAGGCCTGGCCGAAGGCGGGCAGCAGGCCGCCCATGTCGGTGTTCACGCCGCCGCCGTCGGAGAACGTGAACTTGTTGAAGTCGTCGATGGCGCTGCACGCGCCTGCCGCGGCGGCGATGAAGACGAGCGAGGCGAACGCAAGGCTACGCATCCGTTCCTCCTAATGCGCCGGCGCCGGTTTGTGGCGCGCTTCGACGATGAACAAGATGACGCCGGTGACCAGGCCGGCGCCGCCCACGGCGAGCAGCACGTCGGTCGAGATGGTGAGCGCGCGGCCGAAGCTGACCTCGTTGCGCAGCGACTGATCGCTGCCGTTACAGACGGTGCCGCCGCACTTCATGATGAGGTCATTGTAGGCGAGGTGCGCGGTGACGCCGGTGCCGAGCCCGGCGACGAGCAGCCCGGCGCCGATGCCGCCGACGATCCAGCTGGCCACGTGGCGGCGCGGCTGCGTCGGCGTCACCACCGGCGCCGGCGCCGTCACCGGCGGCGGGAGCTGCGTCAGCTTGAGCCGCTGCTCCTGGTCGCGCCGCTCGGCGTAGTTGGCGATGCGCGACTCGATCACCTGCCGATCGGGTGCGCCGGGCCGCTCGCTCAGATACTGCTGCAGCGCCGCGATGGCGTCGTCCCAGCGGCCGAGGCGCTCGTAGCAGACGCTGATGTTGTAGAGGAGGTCGGGGCGCTTCGAGAGGCGGTGCGCCTCGATGAACTCGCGAACCGCGTCGCTGTAGTTGGCCTGCTCGTAGTAGGCGGAGCCGGAGAGAAAGTGGGCCTTGGCCGCGTCCTCGTCCGCTTGCGGTACCTGCGCGCCCGCGGGCGCCGAGTAAGCCAGGATGGCGGCTGAGAGGACCGCCACGAGAAGGCGCATAGTGTCCTGACTATATCACGCCGATCAGCCCCAACCGAGGCGCTTCGACAGGATCTCCTTCATGATCTCGGAGGTGCCGCCGCCGATGGTGATGAGGCGCGCGTCGCGCCACTGCCGCGAGATGGGGAACTCGTCGGAGTAGCCGAAGCCGCCGTGCGCTTGCAGGCAGCGGTCGACGGTCTTGTTGAGCAGCTCGCCGGCGAACAGCTTGGCCATGGTGATCTCTTTGACGGCGTCCTCTTTGCGGTTGAACAGATCGACCGCGCGGTAGGTGAGCCAGCGCGCCGCTTCGATCTCGGTGGCGAGCTCGGCGAACTGGTGGCGCCAGACCTGGAACTTCAAGATCGGCCGGCCGAACGCGGTGCGCTCGGTGCAATAGCGGATGGTGTTGTCGAGCGCCCACTGCGAGCCGGCGACGGCCTTGACCGCCGCGATGAGCCGCTCGCCCTGGAAGTTGGTCATGATGTAGTAGAAGCCCGCGTTCTCCTCGCCGAGGAGATTGCGCGCGGGGATGCGGCAGTCTTCGAACGACAGCTCGGCGGTGTCGGAGGCGTGGTTGCCCGCCTTGTGGATCTTGCGCGCGACC
>Ga0134125_10009471_pt1 | contig 10965 bp, 7 predicted proteins | sample KB31751_FD_96464 | JGI IMG/M metagenome (GOLD analysis project Ga0134125, IMG submission 96464) | Terrestrial soil microbial communities with excess Nitrogen fertilizer from Kellogg Biological Station, Michigan, USA - KB3-175-1 | ecosystem: Environmental > Terrestrial > Soil > Unclassified ...
ATGCACGTTCACTGTTATGCTTAAGCAGCCGGACCCACCAATTCCCCCTCGTTCTTTGGATTCGACGGAAAGCAGGTGCTATGCCCCTGAAAGTTCAGCGTGGGGCCTTGCCCCTCCTGTGGTTCGGCAAACGCGAAAAGATCACGGAGAAATTTCATCGACCGTACGCTGCTTTGTTGGGTACTACCCTGGCGCTGCAATTACTGTCACTTTCGCTTTTTTCGGTTGCAATGGATGTGGAGCGTTTAATATGACCGTCTGGGTAAAGTTCGAACGAAATAAGATGAGCCGCGGTTACACACTTCTTTGGAGCGACGATCTCTTCCAATCCAGGAATTCATCCGAACGGAACGGAATTGTGGGCGAGACACGCGAGAGTCTCACTTGAGCACAAGATTTCTTGCAGTGTTGGTCCAAGAAGAAGACTCGCTTGAACGCCGCATTATTAGACGAGAATCCCGGTATCCGGGGGCCCGTGGAGTCGCTTTTTGATTGCGTCCGTGCGCAAGTGACATGCTACTTTCCTGTGCGCGGGTCGTCATGTTGCTTTCTATGCGCGCAAGCCCAGTAGCATCGAACCGCTTAACCGAAACTTGTTGCAGCTTTCTCCAGGGAGAAGAACAATGAGCAAAATGCCACGTCACGTAGTCACATTTGTCCTTGCCGGAGGCAGGGGAAACCGTCTGTTTCCGCTGACACAAGACCGCGCCAAGCCAGCCGTCCCCTTCGGCGGAAAATATCGAATCATTGATTTCGTTCTAAGCAATCTCATCAATTCAAGTATTTATTCCATCTATGTGCTGGTCCAGTTTAAGAGCCAGTCGCTGCTACGGCATCTCCGTGACGGCTGGCAATTCGGTGGTTTACTGAAAGATCAATTCATCATCCCGGTGCCAGCCCAGATGCGTTCAGCTGACGAGACATGGTATACAGGCACGGCTGACGCAATATTCCAAAATCTAAACCTCATTGAAGATCTCGACGAGCATTTGATAGGGATCTTTGGCGCTGACCATATCTATCGCATGAACGTGCGTGACATGGTTGACTTTCACGAGCGAATGCATGCAGATGTAAGCGTCGCAGCCATCCCTGTTTCAGCCCATCTTGCAGCGGAATTTGGAGTCCTTGAGGCTGCGGCGGATGGTGCCATTCTCGGCTTTCATGAGAAAACGGCACAAGCGCCCACTATTCCTGGTGAACCACACAGCGTGTACGCCTCAATGGGCAATTATATTTTCTCAGCTCGCACGTTGCTGCGGGAGTTGGAGGCTGACGCTCTGCGATCGGATAGCAGGCACGATTTTGGGCGCGACATTCTACCTTCTTTGCTCGGACGAGCTGCTATGTACGCCTACGATTATCAGGCGAATGCTATTCCCGGAGAGGCGGCGGATGTCCCTGCTTATTGGAGAGACGTGGGAACTCTTGAAGCGTACTACGAGGCGCACATGGATCTCTGTGGGCTTGTACCTTCCCTGAATCTTTATAACCGGCGCTGGCCCATACGAACGGCCAGCTATCCTGACCCGAGCGCGAAATTCAGCTTCGATGAGGAGGGTTGTCCAGCTCAAGCAATAGGTTCGATCATTTCGGGTGGATGTGTTCTCTCGGGAGGCATAGTTCGTGGCTCAGTACTCGGGCGAGGTGTCCAGGTCCGCAGCGGGGCGGTTGTCGAAAACTCTATCATTCTCGACAATTGCATCATCGGGCCGCAATGCAAGATTCGCCGGGCGATTCTCGATGAGAACGTCACATTGAGGGGCGACGTGAATATTGGCTACGACCTCGAACAGGACCGCGCCCTTCACTACGTAACGGAAACTGGCATCGTTGTGGTTACCAGCGGTACCGAAACCAGCGGCATGCATGGTGCTTCCGCCGCTTCAGCAGGAAGTGATCGATAGTCAACGCTAGACCCGGCCGAATGTCCATCAGAGAAGTCTGCGTGTATGTGTTCGTTCCCTCGTACACGATCAGGTTACCCTCCGAGCCCAAAAACTTTTGGCGCATTGATCTTCGGCTACTACAAAGGAAACAAGCTATTCTTATGTTGCGAGAACGCGCAAAGCTTTACTTCGCAATTACGGGACCAATCGTTCAAGCGTTTTCGCGGGTTGCAAATTCCCGAGTGCCCATTTTCGAATTTATCCGAGACCGGCCTAGGACGGTGGGGGCCGGGTTGACAGCCGCGAAGATGAAAGAATGCCACGGGTTGCTATGCCGCATCAGATTTTGCCAGTGTTGGCATAGCATTACCGCAAGTGTTCATTTTGTTCGGCATAATCAGACTAAGTATGCGTCAGCGGAATTGTGCCCCGTTTGCTTACGTCAGTAAACGGTGGGCGACTTATGCGGACTAATGCTGCGCTTTGAGCTGTCGGCTAAACGCCCCAGAGTGCGGCGGCGGCGCAAACTGTTGGAATGGCCAAGGACAAACGTAAACGCAATCCGAAAACTGTCTTGAAGCTGCAGGGTCTCGAACAGCCGAAATCCGCACTCCTGAAGTTTGACCTCTCGGAGTTCGCTAAGAACCGATTACCTTCGCGATTGCACGAAGCTTTCGCATCCGTCGAGAACAGTGCTATTGTCGTCTGAACTCTTATCCGGCTGGCGGATGCAATAGCGATCCAAGTCAGCGGGAGCAAACACCGGACCAGAGAAATGTTGTTTCACCTTGGCGACGTAAGCTGCCGTATTGAGCGGACTGTAATGATAGAGCACCACTGATTTGACCTGCGCCTTAGTGGCCATATTTCCGACTTCTGCTTCGTCAATATGCTCCCTGCGCATGTGCGCCATCATTGCGGCCGCGCGTTCGGGCGGCCAACGATTTTTCTCCGCGAACCCATTCACGAAGTTGTTGATTTCGTCGAGATCCTGGACCTCGGTAACCAGCACGTCAGCCCCCTTCGACAGTTGAGCTACCAGATCGCTTGGGCCGGTATCTCCGGTAAAGACAATGACACCATGTGGTGTTTCGATCCGGTATGAATACGACCTTATCTGCCGGCGCGATTGCGTGGGCATCAGCGCGTAATGGGTATTCTCGGCGGCTGTGACTTGAATGATTTCGTCCTTATAGACGAGGCCGTCGCGTTGAATTTCATGCGCCACGAACGGATTTCTGAGTTGGCCATCCCTAAGGCCTGCCCTTATAGCGCCCGGCTCTGCCGCGAATGCAGTGAACCCAAACGTAATGTAGCGGAAGCCGGCGTCCACCAAGTCTTTGGTTTGCGGCGGTCCGTAAACGTCGATTGTTTGCGCGGAGCCGGCGGTATTCAACCTGAAGAAATCATTGCCCATTACATCAGCGAGGCCGAGATCGTGGTCCGCGTGAAGATGGGTAAGGAAAATTGTCCTGACATCTTCGGACGCGATGTGGGCTTCGAGCATGCGGCGCATCGTTCCGATGCCGCAGTCAATTAGATATGGACGGCCGTCCACGATCAGCAGAGTGGAGGGCTCGGAGCGGTCGACACGCAAAGGCGGTCCGCCAGCGGTGCCGAGGAAGAGAATTTCGGTACGACGGGGCACGCCGGCAGAGGAGCCAGTCTGACTTGTCGCTGATCCGCTTATCACGGCGGCCAAGATGATTGCAGCAAGACCCCGAGCTACGTTCGCGAGCGGAAGTGACCGTTTGAACCGAAGATGAACCATCTGTGCCGGGCCTCCCTAGCCGTCACGCAGCTTCATCACAAGACACACACCTGTGAAACAGCAGCTCACAGTGTACTACTTCGATGCGATCGGATGCTGCGATGTGTTTACCTTCGAGCGACCCCGAACAATCGGGCGTAGCACCTGTCGTGGTGCTCACTGTTCTCTTAATGCGTCCAACCTTGAACTGATATAACCTTTAGATCGACAAGCAACATTCACATGACGACAGTTTTCAGTTCAATGTCAGGAAAGGACTGCTGTGCCCGGCCGGTGTCCACATCTCGATAGCATTCTTGGCGTCACGGAATCCATCACTCGGCGCGATTTCCTCGATGGCGTTTTGCTCGCTTCGGGAGTGGCCCTAACAGCTTCCGCTGTATCGCCCCTGGCGGCTGCGCAAGAATCGCAAACGCCTGTCCCGGGGTGGAACGGCTACGCTGGCGAAGGGGATTACGGTAGTTCGGCCGGTAACACGGAAGAAGTTATTGCAAATGCCCACGCCGTTCGCGATGGCATCTATAACGCGCTCCCGTCGAACATCATTGAAATCAACGAAGTCTACGATTGTGTGGTAGTGGGCGGCGGCCTTTCCGGTTTGTCCGCCGGTTTCTTTTTCCATCAAAGAGCAAGCGCCAATCGCAATTGCCTCATCCTCGATAACGCCCGTATCTTTGGCGGAGTCGCCAAGCGTAACGAATTCTTAGTCGATGGCCATCGCCTCTACGCGCCGCAGGCTTCCGTTCATTTCCAACCGCCTTATCCCAACAGCTTTCTCGAAACCGTGTACGACGGCATGGGCCTCGAGTGGAGTCAGTTTCGGTCCTACCAGGATTGGGATGAACCTAAGCCCGAAATTCAGCTCCCACGCAGTCCCTACGGCCAAGGCAGCATCCATGACAAGCCCGCACTCGGGTTCTACTTCGGCGCCAAGTACGGAAAAACGCCCGGCATCTGGGTTGTCGACCCCTGGGACAAGAATCTCGAAGGCACTCCCTTTTCGGAGCGGACCCGCCGGGACCTGCTCGCGCTGCATCACGATAAGCCCGTCGAGCGTCCGCTCGTCTACGATTATCCCGGAGATCCCATCTCGCGCGAACTCGACTCGATGACGTACGAGGATTACTTGGTCCGCACCTATGGTGTCACCCGCGACAGCGCCCGCCTCTTCGCTACCAATGAAACCGGCGGCGGATTCGGTATGGGGCCAGATGTTCTCTCGGCGTTCCTGTATTACGAATGGTCGAAAACTATTCCTACCGTCGATGACAGCATGAAGTCTGGAATCCAGATGTTTCCCGGCGGCAACTCAGGTATGACTCGCCTGCTGGTGAAGACCATGATCCCAAACGCCATCGAGGGTCCGAAAACAATGGAAGCGGTCTGGAAAAATCCGGTGAACTTCGGAGCACTCGATGCCGCCAGCCAGCGCGTCCGTCTGCGCGTGAACTCGACCGCCGTTCGCGTCGAGCACATCGGCGAGCCAAACAAGTCGGAGCTGGTTTCCATCACTTACATTCGAGATGGCCGCCTCTACGGTGTCAAAGCCAAAACAGTTGTGATGGCCGGTGGTGGATGGGTCACGAAACACGTGGTCCGCGATCTCGATGAGAATCGCCGCTCTGCTTACAATCAGTTCTATTACGCGCCTTACATGACCGCCAACGTGGCTGTCCGCAATTGGCGTTTTCTTTACAACATGGGCCTTTCGAGCGCACAATGGTTCGATGGTTTTGCTCGTTATGTGAATATCCGCAAGTGCGCCAAGTTTGGCGTCGATTCACCCGTTGCCGGCCCGGACCACCCAACCGTTCTCACCTTCTTTATCGATTTCGCAAAACCCGGTCTTCCCATATTTGAGCAGGAGCACCGTGGCCGCATGGAACTTCTCAACACTCCATTCGTCGAATACGAGCGGCAGATTCGCGAGCAGCTCTCCGAAATGTTTCAGGCTTCAGGCTTCGAAGCGAAGCGAGACATCGCGGGGATCGTACTGAACCGCTTCGGCCACGCTTTCATCAATCCGCAGCCCGGGTTCTTTTTCGGTTTGAATGGCAAGCCTGCGCCTCGGGAGGCATTGCGCAACGGCCCGTTTGGCCGAATCGCCTTCTCGCACTGCGATCTCGCCGGTGCCATGGACCATCGAAACGCATTTATCGAGAGCAATCGAGCTGTTGGACAGTTACTCGACCGTGTTCTCGTATAGGAAAGTAAGTGGACTTTCGCAACACGGATCGTGTGTCTCTCATATTTGTAAACACATCCGGACCAGGCGGGTTTTGACGATCGTGGCCGATCATCCTCGAAGTGATCCGAAGAGAATGCGGCTGCGCCATTCAATTTGCGACAGTGCGACTTCACAAGAATTGAGCAGACCGTCGTAGAGTAGATATGGCTGTCAGCTCTTGACAGCCATAATGAGAGATTGTTTATACTGTGATTGCTTCGATGAACAGCACGAATACGGACGTAATTCAGGGAACACTGGATATGTTGATCCTGAAGACACTGAGCCTGGAACCTATGCACGGGTTCGGCATTGCCCGACGGATCGAGCAAATCACGCAAAACGTTTTCAAGGTGAACGCTGGCTCCCTATTGACCGCGCTGCAGCGGCTGGAGCGAAACGGCTGGCTGGATGCGGAGTGGCAGGTCACAGAGAACTCGCGGCGGGCAAAGGTTTACCGGCTGACGCAGGCGGGCAGAAAGCGACTGCAAGCGGACACGGCCGACTGGCAGCGCCGGTCGACGGCCATTGCGCGATTGCTGAAAGCGCAGGCTTAACGGTATGCCGATCGGGCGGCAACTGGTGCGCGGTTTTCGGAATCTGGTCCGGCGGAAACGCGCCGATGGGGAGATTGCGGACGAGGTCGACAGCTTTATCGCGGAGACGAAAGCCGACTTTGAGGCGCGCGGATTCACGGCGCAGGAGGCTGACCGGGAGGCGCGAATGGCGCTCGGAAGCAGTACGGCGCTGCGTGAAGAGGTCCGGGAATATGGGTGGGAAAACATGATCGACGGCATAGTTCAGGACCTGAGATACACACTGCGGCGCTTGCGCGCTACGCCGGGATTCACGCTCGTAAGCATCGGAACTCTCGCGCTAGGGCTGGGAGCGACCAGCGCCATTTTCAGCGTGATCAACGGCGTGTTACTGAAGCCGTTGCCCTACCCTCATCCCGAGCAGCTAGTGGCGGTGTGGATGACAGCACCCGGAGTGAAGATTGCAGATCTGAATATGGCGCCATCGGTCTATTTCACGATGTGCGATGAAGAGCGCGCCTTCCAGGCCGTCAGCATCTTCGCATCCGGCCGCACCACGGTGACCGGCAAAAATCACCCTGAAGAGGTGCAAGCCGTGTTTGCTTCGCGCGAGTTGCTCCCAATTCTTGGAGTGAAGCCTCAGGTCGGCCGGCCCTTTGGCGCGGCGGACGATAATCCGAACGGTGTACGCACGGTGATGCTCTCCGACGGTTATTGGCGATCGCACTTCGGCGGCGATCGTTCGGTGCTCGGGCGTCAGATTTCGATTGAGGGTAATCGGGTTTCGATCATTGGCGTCCTGCCGCCTTCGTTTGAGTTTATGGATCGACAGGCCGACCTGCTGATTCCGATGCGTTTCGACCGCGCCAAAACGAATCTGGGGGTGTTCTCTTACCGAGGCGTCGCAAGGCTCAAGCCCGGCGTAACGTTAAAGCAAGCGGATGCGGATCTCGCCCGGATGCTGCCTCTGTTAATGCAGCGGTTTCCTCCACCTGCGGGTTACACCGTCAAAATGTTTGAAGATGCACGTATCGCGCCGAATTTGAGGCTGCTGAAAGACGACCTCGTGGGCGATATCGGGAACATGCTGTGGGTAGTGATGGCGACGGTCGGGATCGTGTTGCTGATCGCGTGCGCGAACGTGGCGAATCTTCTGCTGGTTCGAACGGAATCACGACAGCAGGAACTTGCCGTTCGAGCGGCGCTTGGTGCGGGCGCAACACGCATTGCAAGGGAACTTCTGTTTGAGAGCATCACTCTGGGGGTAATTGGCGGGGCGGCGGGACTGGGTTTGTGCCAGGCCGCCCTGAAAATGCTCGCAGCATCGGATCTGGTGCACTTGCCGCGCTCGGGCAACATCAGAATTGACGTTTGGGTGCTGCTGTTTACGTTTGTCGTGTCGATCGGCTTCAGCGCACTGTTCGGCTTGATTCCTGTCTTGCGGTACGTGCGGCCACGGTTGGCGAGTTCCCTTCGCAACGGAGGCCGATCCGTGAGCCACGGCAGGGATCGTCAGCAGACACGAAGCTTTCTTGTGGTTGCTCAGGTGGCGCTCGCACTCGTACTACTGGTTACTTCCGGGCTCATGATCCGAACGTTTCGCAATCTGCATCATGTCGATCCCGGCTTCAGAAATGCCAACCAAATTCAGATCGTCAAGATCGGAATCCCGGATGAAGACGTAAAGCAACCTGAGCGCGTGACCCGGATGCAAGAGGCGATGATCGAAAGGGTGGAGGCCGTCAATGGCGTGATCTCAGCGTCGATCATTTCGTCTGTTCCCATGGACGGCGGGGAATCCAACGATCCCGTAATCGCGGCGGACAAGACTTACGGCGAAGGAACGCTCGCTCCGCTGCGCCGCTACAAGTCAATTGCGCCGGGGTATTTCAGAACCATAGGACAGCGGATGCTTGTGGGCCGTGACCTCACCTGGGCTGACATTTATAACGGCGGCGAGGTTGCGATCGTTTCGGAGAATACGGCACGCGACATTTGGGGAGGCCCGGAGGCGGCGCTCGGCAAACACATCCGTCCAAACAAGAAAGACGACTGGCGCGAGGTGATCGGCGTGGTTGCCGATGAGCATGCAGATGGCGTTGACAAGCCTGCGCCCACGGTCGTCTATTGGCCGCTGTTTACGAAGAACTTTGAAGGCGCTCCGGTGTTGGCCCAGCGCTACGTTTCGTTAGTGATTCGCACGCCGCGTGCCGGTTCCGTATCAGGAGGGGACGAGATTCGGAAGGCGCTTTGGAGCGTCTACTCGAACGTGCCGCTAACCAAGACGGATACGCTCGAAACGTTGTATAACCGGTCGCTTGCGCGTACATCCTTCACGTTGCTGCTGCTGGCGATTGCCGGGGGAATGGCTCTGCTGTTGGGAATCGTTGGTATCTACGGAGTTATTTCGTACTCGGTTTCGCAGCGCACACGGGAAATCGGGATCCGGCTGGCGCTCGGAGCACCCATTGCGCAGGTTACGAGTGCTTTCGTCCGCAGTGGATTGATTCTGTCCGCCATTGGGTGCGGTTGTGGGCTTGTTGGGGCCCTTATCTTAGCTCCGCTGATGAAGTCGCTGCTGTTTTCGGTTAGCCCTTCCGATCCGCTTACATGCGCTCTAAGTTCCGGAACTTTAATCCTCGCGGCGGCACTTGCCAGTTACCTTCCGGCAAGAAGGGCGACTAAGATCGATCCGGTCAAAGCTTTGCGGGCGGAGTAAACGGGACCGTGGTCCCAAACGCGGCAATGAAACCGGAAGAGTATGCTTCTCGTTTACCTCAGGGACTAACATCGCTCCTAACGGCCTACTGGCGATCTGCAAATCAAGTCGCAGCCAAGCGGGATGATGCGACCCTTTTAGACAAAGCACGACGTAGGTGCGCACTCGTCATATCGCGCTTGAAACGCGAAACGATTGATAGGATTGGCAAAGTCGAGGAATCCCTTCGTGCAACTTGCGCGGCTACCATTTCGGTCTACGGTCAGCGCTTATCACAGCCAGGCCGATCAACTCTTTCACGCCTGGAAAGCAGGCGATGCTGACGCGATTGAATTCCTTCGCACTCAGCACCCGCAATTCCGTCACGACCAGATTCACTGGCTAGCAAGGCAAGTTCCCATTGACGAGCTACGCAGCGCGGGATTCGACAATACCGATGCGCAGCTAGCGATAGCCCGCTGGTACGACTTTCGCGATTGGCCTGCACTCGGTGAGTGGGTCGACGCCGTCGCAAACGAGGGCTCGCCGGTAGAAGAGTTCGAATCCGCGGTTGAAGCTGTCATTCATGGCGACACTGCCGTGCTGAAACGCCTGCTCCGAGATCACCCCGAGGTCGTCTACTCGCGCTCGACACGGATAGCACCTTTCGACCCGCCCGTACATCGCGCCGCCTTGCTGCACTACATTGGCGCGAACGGTGTCGAGGGCTATCGTCAAATGACGCCGTCCAACGCAGTCGAGGTCGCAAAGATGCTGCTTGATGCCGGCTCCGATCCGAACGCGCTCGCGGATATGTATGGCGGCCAGCATGCCACGCTTCCCCTGCTCGTTTCGAGTAGCCATCCCGCCCAGGCCGGCTTGCAAGTTCCCCTCATAGATACTCTCGTCGACTATGGCGCTTCTGTCGCACCCATCGGAGCGGGCCTTTGGGCCTCGCCGTTGCTGACCGCCCTTGCATTCGGCTATCGCGATGCGGCGGAAGCGCTGGTACGTCGCGGCGCCCCAATCCAAACACTGTCAGCGGCGGCTGGCCTCGGCCGCTTTGAGGAGGCAAGCCAACTGCTCAGGGAAGCTGAGCCTGAGGATCGTCATCGCGCACTGGCGCTCGCCGTACAGAATGGTTCTATCGAAGTCGTACGTTTGCTTCTCGACGCAGGGGAAGACCCGAACCGCTACAACCCGAGCCAGAATCATTCCCATTCGACACCACTGCACCAGGCAGTGTGGAGCGGTCACATGGAGATCGTTTGCCTGCTCGTGGCGCGCGGAGCGCGCCTTGACATCATAGACACGCTCTGGCACGGAACCCCGCTCGATTGGGCTGAGTATGGCGGACGCAGGGAGATAGCCGAGTTCCTGCGATCACATCAAACCACATAATGAACCGTACGAAAGCACGTCGTTTTCGGCCCACGCGAGTATCGTCAGCTCCTCAGTACCTTACTGAACGGATTGATCGATTCCGGCTTGCGCTCTTGCATATGGAGATGTGAAAGACGTTGGATAAACACGAGCAAACAAGCTGGTGCCTGGAGAGTGGGATCATTTCACCGCGGTCCTACCGCCCTGGTTGAGCTTTCTAGCCTGGAGAGGTCGAAAGAGTAGAGGAGTTTGCATCCCAGGCATTTCGGGAGGATACTCCGGATTTCGTTCCGGATAGATCGTGTGTAACGGCCTACCGTTTACTTTGCGCAGCTCACTCGCGGAAAAGTCGGTTACCGGAAACTAAGCGGCTGAAATAGGCAACGCCGGGGATAGCTTCGCGTTCGTTGCAGCCAACCCGAAAGGCGCGATCGCAAACGCTGGCTAATCGTCACCCAACA
>Ga0134125_10009472_pt1 | contig 10964 bp, 10 predicted proteins | sample KB31751_FD_96464 | JGI IMG/M metagenome (GOLD analysis project Ga0134125, IMG submission 96464) | Terrestrial soil microbial communities with excess Nitrogen fertilizer from Kellogg Biological Station, Michigan, USA - KB3-175-1 | ecosystem: Environmental > Terrestrial > Soil > Unclassified ...
CCGCCGCCATCGCAATCGGCGGCGCGGACGAAGCGTTGTGCGCATCGTTGTGGGACGCGATCGACGGCACCAGCTGGGTCGTCCCGCAGCTCGTCGCCGCGGCCCTGCTCGCCGATCCGTCGTTCGAGCCGCGCGCCGCCGATCGCCTCGGCTCGCCGATGCGCCGCCCGCCGAAGACGATCGGCGCGCTCGTCCGCGCCTACAACCGCTGCCCCGCGCGCCGCATGCCGGTCATCGCGCAGCTCGGCGTGCACGACCGCACGATGGCGACCGAAGAGGCACGCATCGGCATACGCGGCGTCGACGCCTGGCTCGACTATTTCTCCGGCAGCTCGCGCGCCAGCTGATCGAGGAACGCCCGCATGAAGGTCACGCGCTCGGCCGCGATCGCGCGCGCCGTCGCGGTGTGCAGCCCATCACCGATGCGCAACAGCTTGCGATAGAAGTGATCGATGCCCCACTGCTTGTCGTCGGGCGCGCGCGAGCGGCAGAACGGATCTTCGGGCGCATAGAACGGCCGCTTCATGTCGGCCGAGGTCGCGAAGCAGCGCGCGATCCCGATGGCGCCGATGGCGTCGAGCCGATCGGCGTCCTGCAGCACCTTGCCCTCGAGCGTCTCGGGCACGATCCCGCGCGAGAACGAGTGCACGCGAATGCAGTAGGCCACGCGCTCGATGAACGGCGCGTCGTACCCGTGCTCGCGCAGCATCGCGATCGCGTGCTCGGCGCAGACGTCGCCCGAGCGCGCCGAGTCGGGATGATTCTTCGGATGATTGAACAGCTCGTGCAACAGCGCCGCGGTCTCGCAGACCGCCACGTCCGCGCCTTCGGCCGCCGCGATCCGCCGCGCGCTGGCCATCACGCGCTCGACGTGCAGCGCATCGTGTGCCGGCTCGACGCCGTCGAGCCGCGCCAGCGCCGCCGCGCGCAACCGCTCGAACCGACCGTCCCGCTCGAACCGACCGTCCGCCTCGATCCGCTCGTCACGCATCGCGCGCGAGCGTCGGCGATCACACCGTCAGCGTCAAGCCTTCGCGCGCCGCCACGAGCTCGATCTTGTTGCCGCCGAGCTCGTCGAGCAGCCGCCGCGTCCGTTCGCCGAGCGCGTCGACGACGTCGTCCGAGTAGTCCTGGTCGTAGTGGAACATGACCAGCTTCTTCACCTCGGCTTCGACCGCCGCCTGCGCCGCGTCCGCGATCGACGAGAACCCGCGCGCCATCCGCAGCGCGCGATCTTCAGGCGAGTACGTGCAGTCGTGAATGAGCACGTCGGCGCCGTGATAGAGCGCACGCACGTCCGCGCTCGGTCCGCCCGCCGGATAGCCCGCGTCGCTCGCATACACGAGCGAGCGCCCGTCTTCCTCGAAGCGATAGGCCAGCGCCTGCGTCGCCCCGTGCGGATTGAGCCGCGCCGCCACGCGCACGCCGGCGCACTCGAAGCTCGGGTCCTTCGCCGCGCCGTCGACCGCGACGACCTCGATGATCGCGCCGAGGTTGCGCATCGTGTACAGCGGCGAAAAATGCGGGTTCATCTGGCCTTCGAGGATCCCCTCGAGCATCGACGACGAACGCCCCGGCCCGTGCACGGTGAACTTGTTGCCGGGCACGAACACCGGCGCGAAGAACGGGAAGCCTTGGATGTGATCCCAGTGCGCGTGCGACAGGAAGATGAGCGCATCCCCGGCGCCCTTGCCGAACGAGTCGGCCATGAGCTTGCGCCCGAGCGGGATCGCGCCGGTGCCGACATCGATCATTAATAGAGTGCCGGTGCGCGTGCGCAGCTCGACGCAGGAGGTGTTGCCACCGTAGCGGTTCATCTCGGGCCCCGGCGCGGGCACCGAGCCGCGCACGCCCCAGAAGGTGGCCTGCATCACTTCGCTCCGTTGCCGACCGCGAGCTCCATGCCCTCGGCCGCGGCGACGAGGTCGAGGTCAGGAGTCTGCTTGCGGTGATAGGCAAGCAGCTCGTCGATCTGATCGTCCGTGCGCTCGGGCGCGTGATGAAAGAGCACGACCGACTTCGCGCCGGCGGCGCGCGAAATCTCGATCGCGTCCTCCGGACACGAATGTCCCCAGTGCGGCTTGGCCGCGTACTCGTCGGGCGTGAACTGCGTGTCGTAAATGACGAGGTCTGCGCCCTCGCACAGCCGCACCACGCCGTCACGCATCGCGCGAAGCTTGGCCGCGTCTTCGGGCTTCATCGGATCGCCCGGCTTCGGCGGCTGGCGGATGTACTCCTGCTCGATGAGGATGTCGCGGAACGGCGCCGTGTCGGTCACGTAGCAGACCGAGCCGCCGTCGCAGTCGAGCCGGTACGCCATCGCGATCCACGGATGATTGAGCCGCGTGCACGACACCTTGACCGGCCCGATCTCGAAGCGCGCGCCTTCGACGAGCTCACGGAAGGCGACGTCCGCCTGCACGTTGTCGAACGGCACCGGGAAGTACGGCGAGTCGGTCTGCGATGCGAACACGGCGCGCAGGTGCGTGTCGTCGCGTTGGCGCGCGTACACGAAGAACTTGTTCCCGCGCGTGTACATCGGCGCGAAGAACGGCAGGCCCTGGATGTGATCCCAGTGCGTGTGGCTGACGAGCAGGTGCGACGTGCCGGCGCCTTCGCCGAACGTCCCCTGCATCATGTCCTTGCCGAGCTTTCTGAGGCCGGTGCCGGCGTCGATGATGATGTGCGTGCCCGCTTCGGTGCGAACTTCGACGCACGACGTGTTGCCGCCATAACGGTTCGTATCCGGACCGGGCACCGGATAGGAGCCGCGCACCCCCCAAAAGCGGACCTTCACTGGTCGACGATAACACGCCGCAACGTCAAGGTCTACGGGCTGCGCGCCGCTGCGACGGCGTCGCGCGCGCCCGAGCGCGCGATGTACAAGAGCAGCGCGCCGTCGCGGTACGGCGTTTCGGCCGGTGCGTGCGTCGCGTTCTTGAGCGGTAGGATCGGCGCGGCCGCGATCTCGAAGCGATCACCAGAGTAGGAGCTCGCGAAGCCGCACGTGCTGATCGACTCCTGCGCCGGCGTCGGCGCCGTGACGGCGGTGAAGTACAGATCGTGACGCACGCGCCCCGCCGGCGTCTTGTCGGCGCGCGCCGTGAAGCGGCCGATCGACAGCGCCCACGGCGGCGTCTTCAACATCGGATCGCGCTCGGGTGTGCCGGGATCGCCGTCGAGCCGCGTCCACGTCGTCGCGCGTCCGGCGACCACGTCGTCCCACGGCGCCTCGGCCGCCCAGACCGCGCCTTGCGCGAGATAATAGACGCGCACGCGATCGTCGAGCCGCACCACCGCCGGCGAGGCGAGCTCGGTCCCCTCCTCGGCATCGTTGGCGATGAGCGCCGGACCCGGCGCCTTGGTCCAGTTGTGACCGAGTGTGATCGCCGCCGCCGTGGCCCAGCCGATGGCGCCGCCGCCCGAGTAGAAGATCACCCAGATGCCGTTCGGCACGACCGGATCGCCGGCGATGAGCGACGCGCCCGAAACCGCGCCCGCCTCCCACGACTGATCGGGCAGGATCGCCTGCACCAGCGGCAAGAAGCCCTGCTCGAGCGCGAACGAATCGGCGTGCTCGATGTCGGTGACGTTGCTGCGACGTGCGGTCACCCACATCGCCATCTGCTCGCCCCAGTCGACCACCCACGGATCGTCGAGATCGGCGGTGTTGTCGGAGAGCACGAACGGCGGGTTGATCATGTCGAGCGACGGATCGGGCTCGAGCGGCGTGAACGGCCCCGCGCCCGACACCGGCAGATGCGACGCGCCGCCACCCGAGTCGCCGGTGGCGCCGCAGCCCGCCGCGGCCGCGATCATCAACAGCGCGATCGCAAAGGATGGGCGCCGCATCAGAACCGCGTCCGCAGCATGATCCCGATCTGCACGATCACCCCGTCGGCTACGAAGTCCCCGACTGGATCGAGCGGATCGATCTTGTGGTTGAAGCGCGGCGGCAGATAGGTCGCCGCGAAGTGCGCGTCGATCGCCAGCGGCCGCGGCAAGATCGACGTCACATTGGTGAGCTCGAGCCCGGCGCCGACGGCGAACGTGTGCTTGTCGGAATCGGCGAAGCTCGACTCGCCGACCTGCTCCGGCACCGGCGTCGGCTCGTACGAATAGCCGCCGCGCAGATCGATCGCCATCTTCGGCCACTGCCACGCGCGCCACTCGATCCCCGCGCGCGGGATCACGATGTCGTGAAATCCGGAAGACGGATACGAGCGCGGCGGCGGCAAGTTCACCTTGTCGTTGTACACGCCGATGTCGAGCCCCAGCGTCAGGTTCGCCGCCGGCACCGGAAATTCGCTCCAGCGCGCGAACGTCACATCGAAGGTGACCAGGATGGTGCGCTTCAGCCGCAGCGCCGCTCCACCGGTGAGCTGCCACGGCTGAAACAGATCCATCGACACCGAGTGCACCGCGAGATAACCGTTCTCGACGACCGGCGGCAGCCCGGGATTGCCGATGTTGCCGTCGATGCGGAACTGCTGATCGAGCTTGAGCACGAACGAGTGGCGATAGCTGGCGCCGATGCTGAGCCACGGCGTCGGCTCCCACAGGATGCCCGCCTGCGGATAGCGCACGGCCTGCAGATCCACGTCGATCTTGCTGACGAGCGAGCTCGCATCGGGATCGCTGACGGCGACCGAGCCCTTCAGGAACAGCTGCCCGGCGGTGCGCGACATGAACGTCAAACCGCCGCCGATGTAGAGACCGGGGATGATCTGGATCGCCAGGTTCGCCGCGAGATACAGCCGCTGCGGCCGATTGTCGAACATCACGAAGCGCGGCTGATCGAACGGCAGCGAGCGCACGCGCGTCAGCCGCTGATCGGGCAGCCACAAGCTGGCGCCGAAGGCGAAGCGGAACGGCCCGATGTGACCGGGCGCCACCAGCCCGATGAGAAACCCGCGCGAGGCGTCGACGCCGATGTCGCGGCCGTTCATCCGCAAGATCGGCTCCGCGTAGCGATAGCCGATGTCGATGCGCAGGTCATGGCCGTGCACCAGACCCGCCGGGTTGTAGTAGTTCGCCGACGAATCCTCGCTCGCCGCCGTGGCCGCGCCGCCCATCGCCGCCGCGCGCGAGCCGTAGCCGAACGCATCGATCGGGTTGGCGCGCGCGTTCGCCGCGCCGAGCGCGATCGCAATCACCATCGCCGCGCAAAGCCGCGCGCGGCTCACAGATCGACTCCGATGCTGAAGCCGAGCGACGCGAAGTCGCCGCTCACGTGCTCGTTGGCCTGTGCGTGGTGCCACTGCACGAACGCGTCGACCTGCAGCGTCGTGTAGCGGCTCGTCCAGGTCAGCCCGGCGCCGAACGTGAGCACGTGCCGATTGGCGTCGAGCAGCACCGGCCCGCGCGCGCCGGTCGGCTCGTAGTAGTAGCCGGCCCGTCCCGACAACGCGAGGTGCAACCAGCGCCGCGTCGCCTCGGCCGCGATGCGCGGCACCGCCGTGTCGACGAAGCCGGGCGCCGGCTGCGGCGGTGTGCCGAGCGTGGCGTTCTCGGTCGGCAGCCCGAACGCCGACCAATGCTTCCACGTCACGCCGGCATCGATCGTCAGCCAGCGCAGCGGCCGAAACGCGCCCTCGACCGCCGCCTGCATCGGATCGAATTGCGCCACGCCCGCGATGCGCAACGTCGGAATCGTGAGCGGCAAGTACGAGCCGAGGCTGTTGGTGATCTCGATGTCGTAGGTCGACTTCGACTCGCCGCGGAACACCGCGCCGAGCGTCAGCCAGCGGAATGTGCGCACCCGCGCGCCGATGATCGGCGCCAAGCTCGTCGTCAGCTGCTCCTCGGCAACCGTCGTGATGCGCCCGCCCACCGGCGCGATCTGGATGTTGCCAACCAACGCCGCCAGCGCCAGCACGCCCACGCCGACGTCGACGCGCTCGTGCACGCGCACGCCGGCCGCCACGAGCACCGAAACGACCTGCGTGCGGTTGTCGAGCAGCGCCAGCCGCGGCTCGTCGGGAAACGGCGAACGTGCGCGGTTGATCACGCCGAACGGAAAGTAGAACCCGAGCCCGAGCGCGATGCGATCGCGCAAGATGCCGCCGAATGGGATCGGAATGTCCGCGCCGAGAACGAGCCCGTCGGTCTTGTCGACCGGCCGGTGCATTCCGTCCATGTCGAGCGCGTAGCCGGCGTGTACGTAGCCGAGCGTCAATCGCCGGTTGGTCGGCCCCACGAGCCCTGCCGGATTCGTGTAGGTCGCGTCGTATCCCTCGGCGTCGGCCACGCCGGTGCCGGCCATGGCCGGGCTGCGCGCGCCCATGCCGAACATCTCCGGCTCGGAGGCGCGCGTCGCCGGCGCCGCCGCCAGCACGCACGCGATCGCGGCCGCGAAAATGACGCGCGTCAAAACAGCCGCTTCGAGTCGAGCAGCAACGTCACCGGTCCATCGTTGACGAGCTCGACGTGCATCATCGCGCGAAAGCGCCCGGTCGCGACGGGCACGCCGGTCGCGCGCGCCGCCGCGACGAAGCGCTCGTACATCTGCTCGGCCGGCCCCGGCGCCATCGCCTTGACGAACGACGGCCGCCGCCCCTTGCGTGCGTCGCCGTACAGCGTGAACTGGCTCACGACGAGCAGCGAGCCGCCGACGTCGACGACCGAGCGGTTCATGTTGCCCTCGTCGTCGGCGAAAATGCGCAGGCCGACGACCTTGTCGACGAGGTAGCGCAGATCGTCATCGGTGTCTTCATCACCGGCGCCGAGCAGCACGCACAGGCCGTGACCGATGCGGCCCGTGACCTCGTCACCCACGCGCACCTCGGCGCGGCTCACCCTCTGGACCACCGCACGCACCGCCGTCTGATAACATCCCGTGCCGGGTCGCCTCAAGATGCGCCGTTCGCTCCCCCTCATTATTAATGTCGCCCTCGCCGCCGCGATCGCGCCAAACACCTTCGCGGCGCCGACGATCGTCGGCCGCGTGGGCCTCGTGGCCGCGGGCAGCCTCGCCGCCGATGCGCTCGGCACCGGCGCCCCCGGCAGCCGCGCCCGCGACGGCCGCGCGCTCGTGACCGTCCGCATCCCCGGCGGCGCCGCGCGCCTGCGCCAGGCCGGCTTCGACGCACGACCGCTCGCCGGCGACATCGCCGATCTGCGCGCCACGCCTGCCGATCTGCGCCGCCTGGTCGCGCTCCCCGGCGTCGTCGCCGTCGAAGAGCGCCGCATCCTGCGTCCACTGCTCGACGCCTCGGGCCCCGCCATCAACGCCCCCGCCGCGCGCGCTGCCACCGGCCTCGACGGCACCGGGGCGCTCGTCGCCGTCATCGATACCGGCGTCGACTTCCGCCACGCCGATCTGCGCCGCGCCGACGGCACCACGCGAATCGTCTCGATCCTCGACTACATGCACAACCGCGGCGCCCTGCACCCCGAGCTGCCCGACTACGACGGCGGCGCCATCTGGCTCCAGCCCGACATCGACGCCACCCTCGCCGCCGACGCCGGCGGCCCGACGCCCACCGCGCCGGTCGCCGAGGTCGACCTCAACGGGCACGGCACCCACGTCGCGGGCATCGCCGCCTCCAACGGCCTCGCCACCGGCAACGGCCTGCCCGCCGGCCGCTATGTCGGCGTCGCGCCCGGCGCCGGCCTCGTCGTCGTGCAAGGAACCCACGGCGACGCCACCTTCACCGACTCCGACGTGATCGCCGGCTGCCGCTTCGCCGTCGACGAAGGCGCGCGCCTCGGCATGCCTGTCGTCGCCAACCTGAGCCTCGGCAGCAACAGCGGCCCGCACGACGGCACCAGTGATCTCGAGGTCGCCCTCGACGCGCTCTTCCCCGCCGACCAACCGGGTCGCGCCCTCGTCGTCGCCGCCGGCAACGAAGGCGGCCGGGACCAGCACGCCGGCGCCTGGGCGCTCGACGGCCGTGTCACCATCGACGTCCAGAACCCCAGCAGCAGCCTGCCCGACGCGCAGCTCGCCTTCGAGATCTGGCGCACCGGCTCGTTCTCGATCACGGTCGTCTCGCCGGCCGGCCACCGCTACGGCCCGGTCAAGTCCGGCACCTCCTTCAACGGACCGTCGAGCCGCGAAGGGCAGGTGCTCGTCGACAACGGCGCCTCGAGCGCCCCACGCGCCGACGGACGCCAGCCGGCGAGCGTCACCATCGCCGGCCCGGCCGGCGGCGCACCGGCCGGCGGCCACTGGCAGCTCATCTTCGACGGCCAGGCCCACCGCTGGGACATCTGGATCAGCAACGATCCCGGTGGCGCCACGCCCGCGCACTTCATCGACCGCGTGGCCGAAGACGATCGCCTCGACATGCCGGCCACCGCGCACAACGCCATCACCGTCGGCTCCTTCATCACGCGCAACAGCTGGACCACCAAAGACGGCGACCCGATCATGCGCAGCGGTGTCATCGGCGCGCCTTCCAGCTTCTCGTCCAACGGACCGACCGCCGACGACCGCTTCGCGCCCGACGTGATCGCGCCCGGCGAATACATCGTTTCGGCGCTCTCGGCCGATGCCAGCCCCGACAATCCCAACTCCGCCTTTTTCGTCTCGCCCGGCAACCACCTCGCCTGGGCCGACGACGGCGTCCACGGCGTCCTGCGCGGCACATCGCAGGCGGTGCCGCACGCGGCCGGCGCCATTGCGCTCCTGTTCCAGGCCGATCCCACGCTCACGTCGAGCGCGGTGCGCGAGATCCTCCGCGTCAGCGCGCACGACGGCGGCGCCGGCTACACGCCCAAGCTCGGCTTCGGCAAGCTCGACGTGCTCGCCGCCACACAGTTCGCGCTCGGCGCCCGCGGCGCCGCGGTCAGCGCCACCGCCTCGTCGGTCGGCGTCAGCCGAGACGTCGTCCCGCCCGGCGACGAGACAACCGTGGTCACCGTCACGCCGCGAGCCGACGACGGCACTCCGCTCGGACCCGGCCGGGCGGTCATCATCAGCGCCAGCGCCGGCGAGCCGACCGGCGACGTGGTCGACGTCGGCAGCGGCCGCTACGAGCGCACGTTCGCCGCCCACGCACCTCGCGGCACCACCGCCGTGGTCACCGTCACGGTCGACGGGGTCGCGCTCGCCGCACACCCCGCCATCTACATCGTCAACGCCCGCTCCGAGATCGGCTCCCCCTTCGCCGCCGGCGGCGGCTGCGCCACGGCCGGAGACGCCCGCCACCCGGCAGCGGCGCTCGTCCTCATCCTGGCCGTCACCGCCGCCCTCGTCGCCGGGCGCAGAAAGTCGCGCCGACGCCCTGCCGGCCGTACGCTCGATGCGTGATGCAGGCAACCCCGCAGCCCCGCCCCGCGCCCAATCGGCGGAGTCGCCTTGCACCCCCTACGCCCCACGACTATAGTCCGCCCCCTCATGTGGCGCGCTCCGCTGGTCGCCCTCCTTCTCGTCGCCGGTTGCGGCGCGAAGATCGGTGACTCGTGCAAGACCAACATCGACTGCAGCCCGCTCGGCGATCGCTTCTGCGATCTCGCCTCGCCCAACGGCTATTGCACGCAGGAAGACTGCACGTTCAAAGACAACAACAACTCGACGTGCCCGTCGGAAGCCACCTGCATCCGCTTCTTCACGCCCATCGACGGCGAGGTCTGCCACACCGACTTGGCAACCGAGCCGGTTCCGTTCTCCAGGGCCGACTGTCCCGACGTCGACGACCGCTGCGTCTGCGACGTCACCAACGACGACGGCAGCTGCCAGGGCAACCTCGGCCACTGCGCACCGAGCGCCACCGAGCGCCACTGGTGCATGCTGAGCTGCGAGCACGACAGCGACTGCCGCGACGGCTACCAGTGCCGTCACACCGGCACCTTCGGCGCCGAGCCGCTGCCCACGTTCGCGAACCCCGTCGGCAGGCCCGCGAAGTTCTGCGCCCCGAAGCCCACCCCGTTCTGATCCGGGCGGATGCGCGCTAGCTTCCTGCGCCGCCGCCTCTTGTCGAGCCTCAGCGCCGTGCTCGGCGTCTCGGTGCTCGTGTTCCTGCTCGTGCACCTCATCCCCGGCGACCCGATCGACAACCTCCTCGGCGAGCGCGCCGACCCGATCGACAAGATCGAGATGCGAAAGTGCATGGACCTCGATCAGACGCTGGTCGTGCAGTTCGGCCGCTTCCTCAAGAACGTCGCCGACGGCTCGCTCGGCCATACCTGCCCCGATCAGCGCCGCACGGTCGCCTCGCTCATCGCCGAGACACTGCCGCACACCATCGCGCTCGCCACCGCCGCGATGGTCGTCGCGCTCGTGCTCGCGCTGCCACTCGGCATCCTCGCCGCCTTACGACCACGCAGCGCGCTCGACGCCACCGCCACCGTGATCTCGCTGGCCGGCATCTCCATGCCCGCGATGTGGCTCGGCCCGTTGCTGCTCGCCATCTTCTACGTCGACTTGCAGTGGCTGCCCGGCCCGGCCGACGATCGCGCCGGCCTCGCCGGCCTGGTGTTGCCCGCGATCATGCTCGGCACGCACCTCATGGCCATGCTCGCGCGCATGACCCGCTCGTCTCTGCTCGAGGTGCTCGGCGAAGACTACGTACGCACCGCGCGCGCCAAGGGCCTGTCGTCGACCGTCGTCGTGTTGCGTCACGGCCTGCGCAACGCGCTCGTGCCCGTGATCACGGTGGCTGGCATCCAGTTCGGCTCGCTCCTCGCCGGCGCCGTCGTGACCGAGAAGGTGTTCGCGCGTCCTGGCATCGGCACGCTGCTGCTCGAGGCGATCTCGCAGCGCGACTATCGCGTCGTGCAGGGCTGCACGCTCGTCATCGCCGTCAGCTACGTCACGGTGAACCTGCTCGTCGATCTCGCCTACGGCCTGGCCGACCCGAGGATCCGCGTCCAATGATCCGCGCGCTTCAGCGGCTCGGCATCGGCCCCGCGGTCGGCCTCCTCCTGCTCGCGATCTTCTTCGTGTGCGCGATCGTCGGCCCGTACGTGGCGCCGTACGGCCCCGAAACGCAGAACCTCAGCCACCTCCTCGAGAAGCC
>Ga0134125_10009473_pt1 | contig 10963 bp, 8 predicted proteins | sample KB31751_FD_96464 | JGI IMG/M metagenome (GOLD analysis project Ga0134125, IMG submission 96464) | Terrestrial soil microbial communities with excess Nitrogen fertilizer from Kellogg Biological Station, Michigan, USA - KB3-175-1 | ecosystem: Environmental > Terrestrial > Soil > Unclassified ...
CAAACTACGCTCAGTGGTGGCGCTTACATCGTCGATGGCCGTGGAATTTGTAAAACCCGTTCCGTTGGGCAAGACCCTCATCGTCGAAGGCAAGGAGCAGGACGTTCAGGGACGCCGCCACTTCAACACCGCCGAAATTCGCGATGAGCAAGGGATGGTTCTGGCGCGCAGCCAGGGCGTCTTCATCGCCGTCGACCCGGAGCACATGAAAGCTAAGTTCGCCAAACAACCTCGCCGCAACCGATAGTCAACTACGACCTCAGTCACCTGCTAAAAACGCCACTGGCAATTCGGCAGAGTCCTATTTGGCAGCTCGATCGCGATAATGGTTGAGCTAGCCTTTTTTTTTGCATACATTCCAAAGTACGTTGACCACGGTCAGTTCCGACCCGACGAGTTTGCTGAGAATCCATTCGAGCGACATCCTGACCTCGGTCATTGATGACAACGATTACACTGGAGTGCCGCTGTTCGCGCCAGTAAGGCGCACACTGTACTCCCTATCTGATGATCACTGACTGCCACGTTCACATCCAGCCTGTCGAGATGTTCAAGCCCGAAGCTCTGGCCGCAATGAAGAAAAAGCGGCCGAATTTCGATGAGGTGATCGAGTTCTGTCGCTCCCCTCAAAAGTTCCTTCTCTATTTGGACCGCATTGGCGTCGATCGTGCCGCATTGATCAACTATGTCGCTCCGGAGGTGATCGGCTTCACTCCCGAAGTGAACGAGTTCATTGCCCGCTACGTCAAAGAAAATCCCAAACGCCTGATTCCGTGCGGCAGTGTTCATCCGCGGCACAGCTCTGATGTTCAACGCGATATGGAGCACATCGTCCGCCTTGGGATTCGCATGATCAAGGTGCATCCGCCGCATCAGCTGCTCTATCCGAACGACTACCTGAATGGAGTCAAGGAATTGGAGATCATCTACCGGATCGCCGAACAGAACGGCATTCCTGTGATGGTGCACACCGGCACTTCGATTTTCCCTGGAGCCAGGAACAAGTTCGGCGATCCCATTTACGTGGATGATGTTGCCGTCGATTTTCCCAAATTGAAAATCCTGCTGGCACATGGTGGGCGGCCATTGTGGATGGATACCGCATTCTTCCTGGTGCGGCGCCATCCAAATGTGTTCCTCGACATCAGCGGCATACCTCCGAAAGCACTGCTGAAGTACTTTCCGCGTATCGAGGAGATCGCCAATAAAACGCTTTTCGGGACCGATTGGCCCGGCCCTGGTGTACCGGAGATCGAGCACAATCTGGAAGACTTTCGATCGCTTCCAATCAGCGAACCAGCAAAACAGCAGATTCTAAGCAAAACCGCATTGTCGATCTGGCCTGCCTGAGAAAAGATTGAACACGGAGGCCACGGAGGTCACGCAGGGTTAGAAAACAAAATGCGGAGGGCTACGAAAGTCGTCTTACTTTATGCACCTAGTTAGGGTTGAGTAGCTTTGAAGCGGCGATGCCCCACTTGCATCGAGCGACTCGCGCCCCGGCCGAGTTGGTCTCGGTGCATAAATCCTTTTTCCGTTACCTCCGTGCCCTCCGTGTTCAATCCCTGGTTTGCCCGTGCCTATAAACTTCGTTTATAAAAGAAGGTTGCTCTCTGCACGATGCGGCTCACTGAGACAGTGGCTTGCGTTCTGCTCGGGTGGAGAGCCTCTTCGAGGTTTCCATGTCCACCACGCCAGCAACAAAAGGTCTAGAGGGAGTCGTAGCTGCGAATTCAAGCATTTGTTTCATCGATGGCGATGAGGGCATTCTGGCCTATCGCGGCATCGACATTCACGACCTCGCCGATAACTCCACGTTCGAAGAAGTTTGCTACCTGCTGTGGTTTGGTCAGCTCCCGAAGCGGGAAGAGCTGGAGCACCTGAAGCATCGCCTCGCCGAATCGCGAGTGCTGGACCCCAAAATCATCGACATGATGCGGAACTTCCCCAAGTCGGCGACGCCGATGGAAGTGCTTCGCACCACGGTTTCTGCCCTGTCGTTTTATGATCCCGATGAAAAGGCTGTCGATCACGATTCGAATATTCGCAAATCCTACGCACTCACGGCGCAGATCGCGATGATCGTTGCGATCTATGATCGCATTCGCAAAGGTAAGAAGATCGTTGCGCCTGACCCAAAGCTCTCTCATGCGGCCAATTTGCTGCTGCTGCTCACGGGCGAAAAGCCTTCCCCCACCGCCGAAAAAGCTCTCGACATCGCTCTCATTCTTCACGCCGACCACGAACTAAACGCTTCTACCTTCGCTGCCCGCGTCACCGCGGCCACTCTCTCTGACATGCATTCGGCGATTACCAGCGCGATCGGAGCTCTCAAAGGTCCGCTTCACGGCGGAGCCAACGAGCAGGTCATGCGCGTGCTGTTCAATCTGGACAAAGCGGGCAAAGATCCGGTCGATCATGTGAAGAGCATGCTTGCGGATCGGAAGAAGATTCCCGGCTTCGGTCACCGTGTGTACACGACCGAAGATCCTCGTGCTACCCATTTGCGCAAAATGTCCGAAGATTTGGGCCGATCGAGCGGCAATCCAAAGTGGTTTGATATGTCGCGGAAGATCGAGAAGTTCATCAACGCAGAAAAGAAGCTCAACGCCAACGTTGATTTCTATTCGGCATCTACCTACACGGCGTTAGGCCTCGACATCGATTTATTCACGCCGATCTTCGCCACATCACGCATTGCGGGCTGGACAGCCCACGTCATCGAGCAGCTCGACGATAATCGCCTGATTCGCCCGCGCGCCGAGTACGTCGGACCGCAGTACCCGAATCGCTACGTGCCGATCGATCAGCGGTAAACGTCATCAACCACCGAGGACACTGAGGAGCACAGAGGAATCGGAAGGTCTTTATCGATTTTTCCTGCGTGTCCTCTGTGCCCTCTGCGGTTAAGCTCCTCGTCCTTTTGCCGAAATGCTGGGCGATCGCGCAGATTCCTCTGCTATCATGCGCTTCTTATGGCCGAGTCTGCGATCAAGCAAAGCCCACCGAAAATATCTTTCCGAGTTCGCGACTACATGACCAGCACGGTCACGAGCCTCACTGTAGATGCTCGTCTGCTCGATGCGGCACTGCTGATTCGCCGCACGGGAAAGCGGCACGTGCCGGTGGTCTCGGCGGAAGGAAAAGTGCTTGGGATTATCAGCGATCGGGATGTATCGCGATTGGCGCCCTCGGTTCTATCGCCGCTCAGCTCCGAGGAGTACAACCGCATTTTTGAGGGGACGTCGGTGACATTGGCCATGACCAAAGATCCAGTCACAATTCATCCCGACGCCCCGGTACAGCAGGCGGTTCAGATCATGACCAGCAGGAAATTCTCTTCTGTGCTCGTCACGGAAAGTGATGGAAAGCTGGTGGGCATTATCACCGTCACCGATCTGCTGACCTTGCTGGGAGAACTCCTCAGCTCAACGGCAGCGTGAGAGCTCCGTTATGTCCATGATGGAACAATTTCACGGCTACCATAATCCCCGGGGAAGTTAAGTTCGCGAAAGGTCAGTACCGTCCGCGGTAGCGGATGGGTACTCTGCTTCGAGATCAGATGAACCCATTCGCTACCGCGAACGGTACTGACCTCTCTTCGTGCAATTGAGCCGGTTCTCTCCCTGCTTACGCCAAGAGCACGCGTTACTCGCACGAACAGAAGCAGGCTGAGCCGAGCCCCGGATCGGCTCAGCCTGTATGGCAAACCGGATTAGGCAGTCTTCGCCAAAACCCGTGCGGGCTCAGCAATCGACCTGACCTTTGATTCATGCTTGCGCTCCGCGACAAGCTTCATCTGTTTCCAGTCGTATGGAAATTCCTTGCCGCAGTCCAGGCACACTACGTACGTGCCCGTTACCTGCGCCGCCGGAGAACGACGAGAACTCCGAGTCGTGAATGGGAAGCTATAGTTTCTGTGCCAGCAACCGAAGAGCATATTGACCAGACTCATCGAACACCCCTTGGGTAACCACTTGAAAAGAAGCGTTTGCTGAAAATCTTTTACAATCCAGCTTCTCTCCTCAACAGCATTAGATTCAGGAGAGCTGGATTTGGTTCCTTCGCATTCAGCATCTTTCTTTTACCAGCAAATTGTTTCAGTCAATTGAACCCAGAGTAGCTGGAGAAGATGCTGTGGAAGCTCTAAGTCATTGAATTCCAATAGGTTGGCGGAGGCAGATGAGTGAACGCTCTTCTCCCGAGGGCCGAAATGGAATTGAATTTCTAATTCTTCAGGCTGCGAGCCGCTCAGAAAGAAATGCCATGGCCTCGCGCATGGTCTGTTCGGCGTCGAGTCCGATAGGAAAAATTGGATCCTGCATGCGCTTCCAAACACCGTCCTGCTGAACGTATACGTAGACGTAAAAAGGAATGTCGGGATTCGAGTATGAGTGCCAGAGTTCGAGGCGGTACATTTGCTCGCGAATGACGACGACGCCGGTTTTAATCAACTCCCACGCCTCGGTGATGCCGGGAAAATTGCGGAAGTCTTTCAGCGAATTGCAGTCCTCTGCCATCTCGAACCTCGTCTTCCCATTATGCCCTAGCGATTGCTGATCTGGAGGTCAAGCCTGCGGGCGATGACGTCGCATTGCTTCCGCCACAGCCCGCTTTCTGTAGGTCCACACCCCTGCAACACTGTCATCCCTCGGACCGCCGCTGGAAATCGTGCTTCTTGCAGATTGTGGGTTGCGCTCCGGGGGATCTGCTTTCTGACGCGTTCGAAAAAAAGCAGGTCCCCCGCGCCGCAACCAAAGAACCGAGATCAGATCGTTATCGCGACGGCGCGAGGAATGACAGTGTCAAACAATATTGCGTCTCTGCTTGCTATTTTGAGAGCATCCGGGGCATCGCGTTCTCGTATCTTCAGCGCAGGGTAGATTTGGAAACAGGTTTTTGTTTCGACCTCGTGGCGGCGGAGGTTTGTGAGTTCTCGTGATCACTGCTCTTGAACTGCGTCCAACGCCCGGCTTTCATGTCGTGAAGAAATGGAGCCATCCACGCGTACTCAGGATGCTGTCCAAGAAACTCCTTGGCGTGAAAATCTTCGCCGCATGGATGCCCTGCACGAGCAATGAGTTCCATTCGCCCCGCCATGTCGCTGTCCGTAGCCTTGCCTTGGACCGCTCCGCCGGGAAAGTACGGTGCCCAATCCCAAACCTTAATCCCACGAGCACTCACGTCGGTGTGTCCGCAGAGAGTGCGCTCGTCGGGTTGCTCTTTCTTGTCGTAGGCGTCGTAATGATCGGAGAGGAACTGCTGCGCCATGGAGACGTCGATCCTGCCTTTGTTCTGCTTCATCACCTCTTCCCAGCGCGTGTGGCGGGCATTGGGAGAAGTCGCAGCATTGTTCGGATCGAAGTCGGTTTCTTCTTTGATCAGCTTGGGATCTCGGGGAAAGTTCGAGCTGACGAAGTATCCATCTTTTGACCGCCATAGCGGCGTGTTCTTTAATCCCAACTCGAGATACGCGATCTCATTGGTCTTGCGATCGCCGATGAGCCAATCGTTCGCGTAGCCGCCGTTGTTGCCTTCCTTGATGATGCGCACGTAATCGTCGATGGAGTTGGCGTACTGCAGAGCTTTGCGCGAGCGTACAAATTCGGGAATACCGTTGGGATCGAATCCCGCGAATTGGGTGATGGTAGTTTCAGTGATCATGATTCCCGCAGAATTAACTCCGAAATCATCGTCGGAGGTGATCACGCCGGGAAAGCCGTCCATCAGGATCTTGTTTCCTTTTTCGGGAGCGATGTCGAACATGATCACCCAGCGTTCGCCATTCATGTAGTTCGTCCAATTATTGTGGGCGATTACGATCTTGCCGTCTTTCGTATAGCTGCCGGTGGCGATGAACGCGCTGCAGTTACCCGGCGCAACCAGCTTGGGAGCATTCAACCGAGCTTGCTTTTTGTTGAGCCAGGGCACGTAGTAATCGGGTACTTCTTCAAACGCATTCAGTGCAATGACATCGTAGACATCGAGCTTGCTGCCATGAGCTTTCAATCCATCGGCGATTCCCTGCAATTCCTGACGGTATTCGGCTTCGATATGTGGCCACAGCACTTCGCGCGCAGTCTTGCGAAAGAACTCCCAATCGCGCTCGCTAGTGTGAGTGTCGAACAGCTTCACTGCATTGAGCGCGTCTTCTATTTCAGGGGCAAGCAGATAGCCGTGCTGATAGCCGACATTTCTGGGAGAGCCTTCGAGATGAACGTAGATCCAGCCTCCGCGTTCAAAGCGGTAGGCTTTGCCCATGCGGGGATCTTTGGTGGAGGACTTCGCAAAAACAGAGACAGACAAACTAGCTACAGCCAGACACAAAACAACAAAGAAAGAACGACGCACGAGATCTCCTGAGCGCAGGAATAATCAGAATGCGCCAATCTTATGGGCGCGAGCAGTCACGGTCAAGGTACGACGGTGCCGAGTGACGACGACCTGCGTTACCCAGGCTTCGCGCTCTAAGCAGCGCGGCGATGCTGCCGAGTGGAAGCTGCTTTCTTTGCCGCGGCGCTGCGCGACGATCGGCTCCGTCGTGCCGCGGCGCTCCGCGCCTGGCTCGATAACGCACTGTGAGAAGCCGCTGAATGCGGCTCGCGTTTGAGTGCACCCTCGCGAGCGACGGAACGCTTGTGCGACGTCTTCACCTGGCCATGCGCGGCTTTTGCCAAATCGCGCTTCGCTTGCTTTCGCGTGCGCGACGACGTAGTTCCCGCTTTGGGAGCAGCGAGTTTTACTCCCGCTCGCCGGGCCTTCGACAATCCAATCGCGATTGCCTGCTTCGTATTGCGTGCGCCGTGCTTGCCGCGGCGAATGTGTTCCATTTCTTCATGGACGAATTCGCCAGCCTGCGTACTCGGGGCTTTTCCTTCTTCTTTATCTTTCTTCGCGCGCTTCAGCGTGGTCTTCCAGGGCATTGCTCCACCTCTACACAGGAACGATGCGGGTGAGGAGATTCCCGATGTCTCTGGAAAAGAAGAAGGCCCAGCAAGTGCCGGGCCTTGGGCGCATCGAAGGACGGATTATGCCAATGCGGCGTCCGATTTCGCGCCGTAGGCTTGGTACCACGGAGTCGCGGCTTTCAAGCGCTCGTTGACATTCTGGATATTCTTCACGCCTTCGGCATTCATCCAGTCCACAAAAGCCTTTTCTCCTTGCTTAGCGAAGACCGGCACGCCATCTGCCCAAGTCGCTCGTCCGCAGAGGACACCGTTGAACTTCACGCCGGACTCAGCGGCGAGTTCCAGCGTCTCGGAGAACTCGCTGTTGCTCACGCCGGCAGAAAGATAGATGAAGGGTTTCTTAGAAACCGCTGCTGATTTGCGAAACAGCTCGATAGCTTCCTTCCGCGTGTAAGCCGAGCCTTTCCCTGAGTTGCTCTTCACGCCTTCGACAAACTTCATGTTGATGGGAACTTCGGCTTTCATTACATCGACGCCGTACTGTTCCTTGGTGAACTCTTCCATGCTGCGAATTACGCTCTCCGGCTTGCGCTTTGCATACTCGAGTCCTTTTTCGTCACCGCCTTTTGGCTCGTAACCGACGAACTCCAGGAAGAATGGAATATCTTCGCCGCGGCACTCGTCGCCGATGCGCTCGACGAACGCGTGCTTTTCTTCGTTGACCTCTCTGGAGTCGAAGGGTGAGTAGTAAATCAGGACCTTAATGCAATCGGCGCCGGCAGCTTTCAATCGGCGCACGGACCAGAAGTTAAGAAGATCGGGAATGCGACCGGGACGAATGTTGTCATATCCGGTTTGCTCGTAGGCAAGCAGCAGGCCGGCTTTCTTATTGCGCTTCTTGGCTGCCGGCAGTCCAAATTCGGGATCAAGCAGGATGGCGCTCGCGTGCTTGGTGAGAACTTCGGTGACGATGGTCTTGAAATCCTCGAGCATTTTGTCCGGCACATCAGGCACTCCTTTTTCTTTGGCGAGTGATTTCTTCAGCGACCCGCGCTGATCCATGGCGGCAGCCGCGATTACGCCGCGAGCGTCGGAGACCGCTTTCATTCCGGCGAGTTTTCCGGGAGTTAACTTCACAGGGGGAATCCTCCTTGGGATTTTTGAGATTTTGTCGAGACCGCTTTTTTGCAGGCTCAGTCCAGGCCGAAGGCGTCGGCTGCTGGGATAAAAGATGATGGCAATTCGATTGTAGCTGAGCCTCAATCTTGCTGCTACTGCGCGTGCTCCAGCGCAGCCTTCTGCAGTGCGAGAAGATCGGTAATTCCCTGCTTCGCGACGCGAATCAACTCTGCGAGCTGGGAGTCAGCGAACGCAACTTGCTCGGCTGTCGCTTGGACTTCGACGAAGCGTCCCGATCCGGTCATGACCAGATTCATGTCCACCTCGGCGCGCGAGTCTTCTTCATATGCGAGATCGAGCAGAATCGTGCCATCCACGATTCCTATACTCGTAGCGGCAACGCTGTCGCGTAGCGGAGATTTCTTCAGCGTGCCCGCCGCAACCAGCCGGCGAACCGCCAATGCTAACGCAACATATGCTCCAGTGATCGATGCTGTTCGCGTGCCCCCATCGGCTTGAATCACATCGCAGTCGATAAAGATCGTCCGCTCGCCTAATTGCGACAAGTCACAGATGGTCCGCAGCGATCTACCAATAAGCCGCTGAATCTCATGTGTACGTCCACCGATCCGCCCCTTGCTCGATTCGCGCGGCGTGCGGGTGAGTGTAGAGCGCGGAAGCATGCCGTATTCGCCGGTGATCCAACCCTTTCCCGAATTGCGAAGGAATCCAGGGACAGTTTCCTCGATAGAAGCGGTGCAAATAACGCGCGTGTGTCCAACTTCGATCAGTGCAGAACCTTCAGCCATGCCAATGTAGTCAGGTGTGATGCGCACCGGACGCATCTGCTCAGCCGTGCGATTGTCGCTGCGAAAAGCCATGGTTGGGATTCTATTTCAGGATGAGTGCATCGAGAATCGGGTCATCGGGTGATCGGGTGAAGTGAGAAGAAGCAGGAGACAGGAGACAGTAGACAGTAGGCGACAAGCTCTCAGCGAGGAGTTTTTAGTTCATCTTTAACCTATTGCCTATTGCTGATTTGTCGTTGCGAACATCCACTTCGCCCGATGACCCGATCACCCGATGGCCCGATTCCCTGGCCCGTTTCGGTAATCATTGACCTCGCTCGTCATCCATCCTACGATTGCCAACACACCCTCTCTGATGTCAGCCCCCACCCGCAATACCGGAGGAATGCTCGGGCGTTACCGTCTGCTGGAACAGATCGGCGCAGGGGGAATGGGCGTCGTCTATCGCGCGCACGACGAGCGCCTGGGACGCGACGTCGCCATCAAGCTGCTTGCTCCAGGAAGCATTCGCAGCGTAGTGGCTCGCCACCGTGTGCGAAATGAGGCGACGGCGCTCTCGCGGCTCAGCCATCCCAATATCGAGACCATCTTCGAGTTTGACACTGAGGATGATTGCGATTTTCTCGTAGTCGAGCTCATCGAAGGCGTTTCACTCGACGAGCTACTAACGCGCGGACCTCTGCCGCAAACTCTCGCTGTTTCCCTCACCATGCAGCTTCTGCGAGGACTCGCAGCGGCGCATGAGAAAGGCATCATCCATCGCGACTTGAAACCTTCGAACCTGCGCCTGACCCGCGAGAGCTTCCTGAAGATTCTCGATTTCGGCATTGCCGATCTAGGAGACGAACCGCCCAAATCACACGAACTCACGACGGAAACGCACAGCACTATCCTGACGGGCACACTTGCATACATGTCGCCCGAGCAGCTTCGCGGCGCCCAGCCGGATGCTCGCAGTGATATCTACGGCGCTGGATTGGTGCTGTATCAGATGTGCGTCGGTCGTGCACCGTACAGCGAAACCGGCGCGCTGCTGATCGATGCAATTCTCAACCGTCCAGTTCCTCCACCGATCAAGTTTAACGCTGAGATCTCGCAACCGCTTCAAGAGATTATTCTCAAGGCTCTTCAGAAAGACCCGAAGCAGCGCTACCAGTCTGCGCGGGAGATGCTGCGCGACCTCGAAGTGCTCGATGCTGCGGTTGCGCACAGATCTCACCACCGTTCCCTGCAGTTCGCGCAGTTCGCTTCTGTGATTCTTCTGATCTTGATTCTTGGTCTGATCGTCGGACTTGAACACCGCAGAATCACGGGATGGGTGGAGAGCCGACTACATCCAGTTCCGGCGAACAAGTACGTTGCCGTAATGCCGTTTCGCAGCGTCATCGACGATGACACAGCCTTCGATGAAGGTCTTACCGAGGCGGTCGCAGCGCGATTAATGGAGATCACGGCAGCTCAGCAGGTGCAAATCGTTTCCCCACGTGAGCTTCAGGCCGAGCACGTCATCGACATTGACGATGCCCGAAAAAAGCTAGGCGTGAACCTCGGACTCGAAGGAACACTCATGCGAGCGTCCAGCACGGTTCGCGTCACGCAGGAGCTGGTCGATGCAACTACGCGGCGTATGCTTCGTGCAGCAAACTTCCAGGCCGGCGGAAACGACGTGTTCGCCCTGCAGGATCAGCTCGTCGAGAAAGCCGTGCAGATGCTCGAGATCGAAATCCACCAGAACTTGAGCGAAAAAGGTCACGGCACTACCAATCCCGAAGCTTTCACCGACTACGTGCGAGGACGAGGCTTCCTGCAGCGGCAAGGCGGAAGCGACGATATTGAAAGCGCGATCTCACAATTCCAGCACGCGATCGGAATTGATCCTGGATACGCTGCAGCGCACGCGTCGCTAGGACTGGCATATCTGCAGAAGTACAGCAATTCGAAAGATCAATCGCTGATCGCAAGTACTGCCGATCAGTGTGAACAGGCGGTGGCTCTTAGCTCACAACTTGCGCTCGCCGACGTATGCCTGGGAAGTCTGCATTTGACCACGGGTGAATATGAAAAAGCAGTTTCGGATTTGCAGCAAGCCATAGAAAAGGATGCCACCGACGACGAAGCTTACGGGCA
>Ga0134125_10009474_pt1 | contig 10963 bp, 7 predicted proteins | sample KB31751_FD_96464 | JGI IMG/M metagenome (GOLD analysis project Ga0134125, IMG submission 96464) | Terrestrial soil microbial communities with excess Nitrogen fertilizer from Kellogg Biological Station, Michigan, USA - KB3-175-1 | ecosystem: Environmental > Terrestrial > Soil > Unclassified ...
CAGTCCGGGATCCCGACCCCGGGCTTCTCCGCCGCCCTGGCCTACTACGACGGTCTGCGGTCCGAACGGCTGCCCGCGGCCCTGATCCAGGGTCAGCGCGACTACTTCGGCGCCCACACCTACCGCCGCGTCGACCGTGACGGTGTCTTCCACACCCTCTGGTCCGGCGACCGCTCCGAAGTCGAATCCTGACCCTGCGAGGATCAACTGGCGCGACGCGGCTGAACTCGGCGTCACGCGTCACTCCAGTCCCAAAAGTGCGGATTTGATCCTCGCAGCACCCGGGAGTTGACGACGAAAACGCCGGCCGACCCTCGTGGGTCGGCCGGCGTATCCACATCGCCAAGGGACGGAACGGCCTCAGCCGACCAACTCGACCTCGCCGGCCGCCGGCCGGTCGGGGACGTTCGACGCTGCGGGCTTGCGGGGCCCGCGAACCAGCACGGCCACCAGCAGCACCGTCACCGCGAGGAACCCGGCGGCCACCTCGAAGGCGGTGTCCGCACCGTGGACGAAGGCCTGCTGGGCCCGCTCCGCGACCGTGCCGGACACGCTGGCCGCACCGGAGGCGTGGCCGAACACCGAGACCATGATCGCCAGTCCCAGCGTGCCGCCGACCTGCTGCATCACGTTGACCAGCCCGGAGCCGGCGCCGGCGTCCTCCGGACGCACACCGGTCAGCGACAACGCAGTCAGCGGCACGAATGCGGTGCCGTTGCCCAGCCCGAACAGCATCAGGGGGAGGAGCAGATGCAGATAGCCGCTGCTCGCCGACAGCCCGGACAGCAGGAGCAGCGCCGCGGTCGACAGCAGCAGGCCTCCGACGATCAGGTACTGCGGCTGGAACCGCGGTGTCAGCACCCGCGCGGAGAACTGCGAGGAGGCGAACACCATCACGGTCAGCGGGAGGAAGGCCAGGCCACTGGCCAGCGGTGAGTAGCCGAGGATGTCCTGCAGGAACTGGGTCAGGAAGAAGAACATCCCCATCATTCCGGCGACCAGCAGCAGCCGGGCGACATAGCTCACGCTCCGGTTGCGGTCGGCGAACAACCGCAGCGGGGTGATCGGCTCCTCGGCGCGCCGCTCGACCAGCACGAAGGCCGCCAACAGCAGACCGCCGACGATGAATCCGGCGACGGTGATGGGGTCGCCCCACCCTTCACTTGCCGCCCGGACCAGGGAGTAGACCAGCGCGGTCATGCCCAGGGTGGACGTGAGTGCACCGGGCAGGTCGAACGGCTTGTGTACCCGCGGGGTCTCCGGCAGGGCCCGGATCGCCACCGCGATCAGCGCGACGCCGATCGGCACGTTGATGAACAGCGTCCACCGCCAGGACACGAACTGGGTCAGCAGGCCGCCGGCGATGAGCCCCACGGCGACGCCGCCGATCGACACCGCGGTGAACCAGCCGAGCGCACGAGTGCGTTCTTTCGGGCCGGTGAACATGATCATCAGCAGCGCGAGCGCGGACGGCGCGGCCAGCGCGCCGCCGACGCCCTGGGCAGCACGGGCGATCAGCAGCATGGTCGAGGATCCGGCCAGTCCCCCGACCAGCGAAGCGACGCTGAACAGGGCGATCCCGGCCACGAACACCCGTCGCCGGCCGAGCACATCACCGGCGCGGGCGCCGAGCAGCAGCAGGCCACCGAACGCCAGCGTGTAGGCGTTGACCACCCAGGACAGGTTGGTCGGGGAGAACCCGAGACCGCTGGCGATGTCGGGCAGTGCGATGTTCACGATGCTCGCGTCGAGCGTCACCATCAGCTGGCTGATCAGCACGATGCCGAGTGCGAACCCCGGCCGGGTGACGGCCGGAGACGCGATGTGTGGAGAGGTCACTCCAGAGCTCCTCAGGAGTAGTATCGATTAAACGGACGGGCCCTCCGGTAACTATACGGAGGCTCCCTCCGGTTTGTCGACAGGGTTTGCGTGAGTTACGCCATCCGCGAAAACGCGGGGCAGGGAAAGGGGAGGTCGGCGGTGTCAACGAAGACGGCGCCCGTCCAGCCGGCATCGAACGGCGCGGCGGCCCATCCGGACGTCCCGGAACTCCAGGCGGCCGACCAGTCTCCCGAGCGCGGCGACGCCAAGCCCATGCGCGCGGACGCACGCCGGAATCGGGATGCCATCCTCACGGCGGCCACCGACATCTTCTCCGAGCACGGGGCGAACGCGCCGCTCGAGGACGTGGCCCGGCAGGCGGGCGTCGGCATCGGCACGCTGTACCGGCACTTCCCGACCCGCGAGGACCTCGTTTTCGCCGTCTACAAGCGCGAGGTGGACCGGCTCTGCTCCGCCGTCCCCGAGCTGTTGGCCGAGCACGACGCCGCCACCGCGACCCGGGAATGGATGATCCGTTTCGTCGACTACGCGGCGACAAAGCGCGGATTGGTGAGTCTGCTGCGCTCGATGATGGGGGCGGACAAGAACCTGTTGGCCGAGGCGAAGGGCAACCTGCACGACGCCGCAGGGGAGTTGCTCACCGCTGCCGCGGCCGCCGGAGTGATCAGGGCCGACGCCGACCCCGACGACCTGACCCGCGCGCTCGGTGGTATCTGCATGACGGGCGAGGGCCCGGACTGGAAGGACAAGGCCGTCCGGCTGGTCGATCTGGTCTACGACGGGCTGCGCTTCGGAGCGCCCAACTCCTGAGCCGGCAGCGTTCCGGTCCGACCATCTTGTGCCCGGACTGTCGACTGAGCGCCTGCATCCCTGCGGCTGCTCCTGCCGCCGTTCGGGCCTCGTATGACCACCATCCATCACGCTGAGTGGTGGAATGATTGCTCCCCGTTGCGGCCGCGCGCCTGCACTTGTACGTTCCACACACGGATTTCAACCGAGGTCGCGTCATCCACCCAACGCCGTGGAGGAACCACATGTGTGAGGGCTGCCAGATCAAACCCACCGAGCAACAGGCTTCGTCGCTGTCCCGACGTCGGATGCTCGGCGTCACGGCCGCGGGTGTGGCCGGGGCGGCGGCTCTCACCGCGTTCGGCGCCGGAACGGCGGCCGCCGGCGCGGCCCCGGCGACCCCGGCCGGTCACCACGGCGGCGGCGGTAGCGGTGCCCGACGCATTCCCGTCGACCAGATCAGCATCCAGCTGTACACGCTGCGCGATCTCATGGCCGCCGACCTCGAAGGCACGTTGGCCAAGCTCGCGCGGATCGGGTTCAAGAAGGTCGAGCACGCGGGCGTGCCGGCCGGGCTGACGGCGAAGCAGTTCCGCAAGCTTCTGGACCGGCTCGGTCTGCGGTCCACCTCCGGACACAACGACATCGCCCCGATCGCCGCGCCGTTCGACAGCGCGCGCCGCGCGGCGTGGCAGGCCGTCCTGGACACCGCGAACACGCTCGGTCAGAAGTCGGTCAACCTCTCGGTGGTCGGAGCCTCGTTCACCGGTGGGCTGTCGTTCTTCGACACCGCCGAGCAGTGGAAGGCGCTGTGCGACGTTCTCAACCAGGCCGGCCGGATGGCGCGCGCGTCCGGCTTGAGTCTCGGCCTGCACAACCATTTCTGGGAGTTCCTGCCGCTGCTGGACTCGCATCTGGTCGGGTCCGACTTCCTGATCTCGGAGACCGATCCGCGGTATGTGCACTTCGAGATCGACCTCTACTGGGCGCACTACGCGCACCACGACCCGGTGCAGATCATCAGCTACATCCAGGATCGGGTAACCCAGTTCCACGTCAAGGACATGAAGGTCACGCCGGGAGCGCCGGGCGACACCGGCCCGGCGATGACGTTCACCGACCCTGGCGCCGGGGTGATCGACTTCCGGAGGATCTTCGCTTCGAAGACCGCCAGCCCGCGGAACACCGAGTACATCATCGAGCGCGACGACGCCGGCCAGGGCGCCCTCACCACGGCCCAGGTCGGCTTCGACTTCCTCAAGAACATCCGCTTCTGAGGGTGTGGATCCGGCCGGCTTCGGTCGGTCCAGGCCAGCCCTTCACGGTGTTGATCATGGGCTACCGGTACGCGATTCCTCGGCGTGTCGCGCGACACACCGAGTTCGGGCGTACGGGATTCCCATGATCAACTTCGGAGGAGGGGGAGACTGCGGGCGATGCCTCGGATGAGCAGCAGCGGCCTGGGCAGGTCGGGTGGCGGAAACCGGCGCGCCCGGCGCCACTAACCTGACGGTATGGGTTCACCTGTCCTGACCGCGGTCGCCTGGCCCTACGCCAACGGCCCGCGGCACATCGGCCATGTCTCCGGCTTCGGCGTACCCGCCGACGTGTTCGCCCGCTACCAGCGGATGGCCGGCGCCGATGTGCTGATGGTCTCGGGCACCGACGAGCACGGCACGCCGATCCTGGTCCAGGCGGACGCCGAGGGCATCCCGGCCCGGGAACTCGCGGACCGGTACAACCGGGTGATCGTCGAGGACCTGGCCGCCCTCGGGCTGTCCTACGACCTGTTCACCCGCACCACCACCCGCAACCACTACGCCGTGGTGCAGGAGATGTTCCGGACCGTCTACCGCAACGGCTATTTCGTTCCGCAGACGACCATGTCGGCGATCTCGCCGTCGACCGGTCGCACATTGCCCGACCGGTACATCGAGGGCACCTGCCCGATCTGCGGGTACGACGGCGCCCGCGGCGACCAGTGCGACAACTGCGGCAACCAGCTGGACCCGATCGACCTGATCCACCCGCGCTCGCGGATCAACGGCGAGACGCCGAAATTCGTCGAGACCGAGCACTTCTTCCTCGACCTGCCCGCCCTGGCCGGCGCACTGGGTGACTGGTTGCGCACCCGTGACGACTGGCGTCCCAACGTCCTGAAGTTCTCTCTGAACCTGCTGGACGACCTGCGCCCGCGGGCGATGACGCGCGACATCGACTGGGGTATCCCGGTTCCGCTGGACGGCTGGCGCGACCGGCCGGACAAGAAGCTCTACGTCTGGTTCGACGCGGTTATCGGCTATCTGTCCGCCTCGATCGAGTGGTCCCGCCGCTACGGCAAGAACCCGGAAGAGTGGCAGCGCTGGTGGACCGCCGGAGCTGACACTGCGTCGCCGCGTCAGTTCTATTTCATGGGCAAGGACAACATCACCTTCCACAGCCAGATCTGGCCGGCCGAGCTGTTGGGTTACGACGGAGAGGGTGACAAGGGCGGCGCACCAGGGCAGTTCGGACGGCTCAACCTGCCGACCGAGGTGGTGTCCAGTGAGTTCCTGAAGATGAGCGGCTCGAAGTTCTCCACCTCGCGGGGCACGGTGATCTACGTCCGGGACTTCCTGGACGCGTTCGGCCCGGACGCCCTGCGTTACTTCATCGCGGTGGCCGGCCCGGAGACCCAGGATGTCGACTTCACCTGGGACGAATTCGTCCGCCGCACCAACTTCGAACTGGCCAACGAGTGGGGCAATCTGGTCAACCGCTCGGTCTCCATGGCGCACAAGAACTTCGGCGCGATCCCACGGCCGGGCTCGTTGACCGACACCGACGCCGAACTGCTGACCACCTCCCGGGCGGCGTTCGCCACCGTCGGAGAACTGCTGGGCCGCAGCCGGTTCCGCGCAGCGGTGACCGAGTCCATGCGGGTCGTCTCGGCGGCCAACAAGTACATCTCGGAGACCGCGCCGTGGAAACTGGGTGACGACCCCGACCGTCAGGCGACGGTGCTGCACACCGCGTTGCAGGTGGTCGACGACGCCAAGACCCTGCTCACTCCGTTCCTGCCGCACTCCAGCCAGCAGGTCTTCGAGGCCCTCGGCAACACCGGGGTGTGGGCCGCGCAGCCGGAGATCCGCGAAGTCACCGACCTGCCCGACGACGTGGAGGGCGTGGGCGTTCCCGAGCCGCGCGAGTACCCGGTGCTCTCCGGTGACTACCCGGCCCAGCAGGCCAGCTGGCGACGGATCGACATCGAACCCGGCCGGCCCCTGCGCAAGCCCAGCCCGCTGTTCACCAAGCTCGACCCCAAGCTCGGTGACACCGGCCCGGACTGGGCACCGATCAACGCCGACGGCTGATCTCCGGCCATGCCGCTGCACGAATCCCTGGCCGATCGCAAGGTCGTCCCGCTGCCGGATCCGCTGCCGGCCCCGGTCGCCGATGCGCACACCCACCTCGATGCCTGCGGATTCGACAGCTCCGACCTGGTGCGCGGGGCCATGGCGCGCGCGGCCGCCGTCGGCGTCACGAAGGTGGTGACGGTCGGCGACGATCTCGCCTCGGCCCAATGGGCCGCGCGCGCCGCCACCTGGCACCCGGACCTGTACGCCGCTGTCGCCCTGCACCCCACCCGCGCCGACACCCTGGACGACGACACCAGGACGGAGCTGGCGGAACTGGCCCGGCAACCCGAGGTGGTCGCCGTGGGGGAGACCGGACTGGACCACTACTGGGAGGCCGCCCCGCACGATGCCCAGGTCGAGGCCTTCGCCTGGCACATCGACCTGGCCAAACGGGTGGGCAAGCCGCTGATGATCCACGACCGCGACGCGCACCGGGCGGTGTTCGACGTGCTGGCGGCCGAGGGCGCGCCGGACACCGTCATCTTCCACTGCTTCTCCGGGGACGCAGCCATGGCCAGGACGTGTGCCGACGCCGGCTACTACCTGTCCTTCGCCGGTCCGGTGAGCTTTCGCAACGCCAGGGACCTCGCGAAAGCGGCGGTCATCACCCCGGCGGAGCTGATCATGGTGGAGACCGACGCCCCGTTCCTCAGCCCACATCCGCACCGGGGCGCCCGCAATGAACCGGCCGCGCTGCCCTACACCGTCCGGGCCCTGGCGGCGCTGCGTGGGGACGACCTGACGGAACTCTGCACCAGGGTGAGCCTCACCACAGCCGCTGTGTACGGCTGGGGTGCGACTTCGTCGAGTTGAGCAGGGCCGCAACGATGCTCGGAGCCCGGTCCGGTACCGGTTCCGACGAGGTGACGGCGGCGGGTTGCCCGTCCGTACCCATACCGTTACTGTCCCGTGATATCAGCCGGGATGGGGAAGTCCTGGGTGTGTCGGGGGCAGGTCGCCGGGTCCCGCTGCCATGGGACCGCACGACCTGCCCTTTGCATGCGCTGTCGACACGCCACAGAGCTCCTGCCCGGACCCTGCAACGCTCGGACAGGTCTTGGCTTCCACTGACGACTTCACGCCCTCGGGCGAGAGCCACCAGCACGACGACGTCACCGGCGCTCCGGTGCCCTCGTGGGCGCCCACCGGCGCCGCGGCCCCCGAGGCCGCGCCAGCGAGCGCGGTCGATGCCGACTATGAGATCGTCGGGCTCACCGGCGCCGAACCCGCTGAGCCCGCGGACGTCCAGGACGACCTGACCGACGATCTCCAGAACGACGACGACCTGCTGACGCTGTCGGAGGCGCCGCCGGCCAAGCGCCGCAACTACCGCAAGCCCCTGCTCATCGGCGTCGCCGCTGCGGTCGCGCTGATCACCGCCGGAGCCGGGACGGTCGCGGCACTGACCAAGTCCGTCACCATCACGGTCGACGGGCAGCAGCGGCAGATCACCACGTTGGCCGGAACCGTGGATGGCGCCCTGAGCGCCGCCGGCATCAGCGTCGCCGACCACGACACGCTGGCCCCCTCGAAGGGCGCGGATATTGCCGACGGGTCGAAGATCTCCCTCGAACGCGGCCGGCTGCTCACCCTGACCATCGATGGTCAGCAGCGTGAGGTCTGGACGACCGCCACCACCGTTGACGAGGCGCTGGCCGAACTCGGCCGGGACCCGGCCGACTTCCAGCTCTCCGCCGACCGCAGCCGGCCCATCCCGCTCACCGGTCTGGCCGTGAACGCCGAGACCCTGCACACGGTGACGGTCGCCGACCGCGCCGCGAAGAAGGCCAAGGTCACCACCGCTGCCGAGACCGTGGGCGACCTGCTGAGCCAGCAGGGCATCACGGTCGGCAAGTACGACCGGGTTTCCCCCGCCCTGGACACCGCGGTCGCCGACGGCACCACCGTGACCGTGCGAACCCTGCCCAAGGTCCAGGTGGTGGTGGCCAAGAACAAGCCCAAGAGCAGCTACACCGACGTCAAGACGGTCGCTGACCTGCTCAAGGCCAACAAGGTCTCGCTCGGCAAGCTGGACAAGGTCAGCCCGGCACTGAACACCAAGGTCACCAACGGGATGAAGATCACCGTCACCCGGATTTCGAAGGCGAGCCGGTCCAAGGTGGTCCCGCTGGACCAGCCCGCGGACCAGACCGTCGAGGACGACACCATGCTGGTCGGGACCAGCACCGTGGTCAACGAGGGCCGGGCCGGATCCCAGCGGGTCGACTACCAGGTCACCGTCACCAACGGGGTCGAGGGCAAGCCTCGCGAGGTCGGTCGCACCACCATCACCGAGCCGCAGGCCAAGGTCATCCACGTCGGCATTGCCGAGCCGGCGCCGGCGCCCGAGCCCGATCCGACCACCAGCGCGGCCGCCCCGAGCACCGAAGCAGCGGCGCCGCCGCCGGCCGATACGACCAGCGCGGCCGCGACCACCGCGGCGGCCCCGGCGCCGAGTGGCGGCTGGAGCGTGAACTGGGACGCGATCGCGACGTGTGAGTCTGGCCAGAACTGGAGCATCAACACCGGCAACGGCTATTACGGCGGGCTGCAGTTCGACATCGGGACCTGGCTGAGCAACGGCGGCGGCGAGTACGCCGAGCGTGCCGACCTGGCCTCCAAGGATCAGCAGATCGCCATCGCCGAGCGGGTGTACGCCTCTCGCGGCCTGTCGCCGTGGGCCTGCGGATACGCGGCCGGCTGATTCGTGAGTCGACGAGACGAGTCGGGCGAGGACGCCCTGGAGTGGACGCTGCCTGACATCAACGCGCTCAAACCGCCGGACGACCCGGAGGCCAGGGCCAGGTTGCGGGCAGACATGCAGTCGAGCTGGACCGGGGAGATCCCGGTGCTGCGGGACCTGGCCGGAGCTCCCGCCGACACCGGGGCTGCGCCGAAGCGAAGGGGCCGGCACGCGTCGGCCGACGACGAGCATCCCGCTCCCGAGGGCACCGAAACCGGGCGGACCTGGCTACTGGTGCCGCGGCCGGAGGGGCGCCGGGGACGGCACGCCGTTCTCGACGTCGATCAGACCGTCGAGATCGAGAACCTGCCGGCCGCGGTCGAGCAGCATGCGGCCGCGGTCGAACAGGCCGGGCCGGCGTCGGCGGAACCGCCCGATCAGGACTCCTCGGAACAGCCCGCCGAGTCGGCGGAACAGTCCGAAGCGACCGAGTCGACCTCCGACGGCGAGCCGACCGATTCCTCGTCCGGCACGGGCCACACGCATGACCCGGGCGACAACCGACCCGATGACGGTCCGGAACCACCCGCGACCTCCGCAGACGCCGACCAGAACGCTGACGAAGCCGCCGACGACGATGCGGGCAGTGACCCCGACGGCGAGGGCAACCCCGGGCCGGGCGGGCGGACCCGCGGATCCGGCGGTTTCGGCGTGCGCGCACCGGCTCTGGTGCTGGGTGTGGTCGCCGCTTGCCTGCTCACCGGCGGGGCCGGAACCGTTGCTGCCATGGACAAGTCGGTGACGATCACGGTGGACGGCCAGCCCCGAGAGGTGTCCACGCTGTCCGGCGATGTGGCCGGCGCACTGAGTGCGGCCGGGCTGACCGTCGGTGAGCACGACGCGCTGGCCCCGACCTCGGGCACCGCGATCCGGGACGGTTCGCAGATCCGACTGGATCGCGGCCGGCTGCTGACCGTCGTCCTCGACGGACAACAGCGCCAGGTGTGGACGACTGCGCGCACGGTCGACGCGGCGTTGGCCGAGTTGGGCGCGGACGATTCGCGACTGGAACTGTCCGCCAACCGCAGCCGGTCGATCCCGCTGCAGGGGCTGTCCGTCACCGGAACGACCGAACACACCGTCCGGCTGACTGTGGCCGGTAAGGCCAAGGCGGACACCACCACCGCGCCCACGGTCGCGGAGCTGTTGCGGGAGAACAAGATCGTTCTCGGCGCGGAGGACGGGGTCGCGCCGGCCGCGACGACCGTGCTGAGCGATGGACTGACCGTGACGGTCACCCGGCGCACCCTGGTCCGGACCACCCAGCGCCGAGCGCTGCCGCAGCCGGCGGACCGCACGATCAAGGACGCCACCGTCCGCCGGCACGTCACGACACGCACCCAGGGACACCCGGGCGTGGAGGAACTGCAGTACCTGGCGGTGACAACCAACGGCCGCCGAGGTTCCCGAGAGTTGGTCAACACCAAGATGATTCGGCCGGCCGTGGCCACCACCACGCACGTCGGCACGAAGATCGTCGAGGAACGGGACGCCTGGAACGTGCCCTGGGACAAGATGGCCATGTGTGAGTCGTCCGGGAAGTGGGACATCAACACGGGCAACGGCACCTACGGTGGGTTGCAGTTCGAGACCGCGACGTGGTTGTCCATGGGCGGCGGTGACTTCGCTCCGCGGGCCGACCTGGCGACCAAGGCGGAGCAGATCGAGGTGGCCGAGAGGCTCTATGCCCAGCAGGGTCTCGCGCCCTGGCACTGTGCTCGGCTGCAGGGCTGGGGATTCGGGAAGTACACCGGCGGCTGGTGACCCTGTCCGGCCGCCGGCCAGGGTGGGCCCAGTGGGCTGCCGGCCGTGTCAGGATGGTTCGGTGACCAGTCCGAACCGTCTGCTGGGCGCGGCGGAGATCCGCCGGCTCGCGGCCGAGCTGGATCTGCGGCCGACCAAGTCGCTGGGGCAGAACTTCGTTCACGACGCGAACTCCGTCCGGCGCATCGTCGCCGCCGCCGACCTGCAACCGGACGACCACGTGCTCGAGGTGGGACCAGGGCTGGGCTCGTTGACCCTGGCCCTGCTGGAGACGGTGGCCACGGTCACCGCCATCGAGATCGACCCACGACTGGCCGACCTGCTGCCGACCACCGCCGCCGCCCACCTGCCGGACCGCGCGGACCGGCTCACCGTGCTGACCGCCGATGCCCTCACCGTCACCGCCGCCGACCTGGGCGACGCCGAC
>Ga0134125_10009475_pt1 | contig 10963 bp, 8 predicted proteins | sample KB31751_FD_96464 | JGI IMG/M metagenome (GOLD analysis project Ga0134125, IMG submission 96464) | Terrestrial soil microbial communities with excess Nitrogen fertilizer from Kellogg Biological Station, Michigan, USA - KB3-175-1 | ecosystem: Environmental > Terrestrial > Soil > Unclassified ...
CGCGGCCGAGGTGATGGTGATGCCGCGTTCCTGTTCCTGCTCCATGAAGTCCATGGTGGCGGCGCCGTCATGGACTTCGCCGATCTTATGGCTCTTGCCGGTGTAATAGAGGATGCGCTCGGTCGTGGTGGTCTTGCCGGCGTCGATATGCGCGGCAATGCCGATGTTGCGATAACGGTCGAGCGGAGTGGTACGAGGCATGGTTAAATCCGTTACCAGCGATAGTGCGAGAAGGCGCGATTGGCGTCGGCCATCTTGTGGGTGTCTTCACGTTTCTTGACGGCGGAACCGCGATTGTTGGCGGCGTCCATCAATTCGCCCGAAAGCCGGCCCTCCATGGTGGGCTCGTTGCGGCCGCGCGCGGCAGTGATCAGCCAGCGGATGGCCAGCGCCCGGGCGCGGTCGGTACGCACTTCGACCGGCACCTGATAGGTGGCGCCGCCGACGCGGCGGGACTTCACTTCGATGGCGGGCGAGACATTGCGCAGCGCCTCGTGAAACACCACCAGCGGATCCTGGCGGGTCTTGGCGGCGATGGTGTCGAACGCGCCATAAATGATGCCTTCGGCGGCGGACTTCTTGCCGTCATACATCAGGCTGTTCATGAACTTGGCCAGGACCTGGTCGCCGAATTTGGCGTCCGGGATGACTTCGCGGCGTTCGGCGCGGTGGCGGCGGGACATCTCTATCTTCCTCGATTATTTGGGACGCTTGGCGCCGTAGAGCGAACGGCGCTGTTTGCGGTCCTTGACGCCCTGGGTGTCGAGCACGCCGCGGATGATGTGGTAGCGCACGCCGGGAAGGTCCTTGACGCGGCCGCCGCGGATCAGGACCACGCTGTGCTCCTGAAGATTGTGGCCCTCGCCCGGAATATAAGTGAGCGCTTCATAGCCGTTCGTGAGCCGGACCTTGGCCACCTTGCGCAGCGCCGAATTCGGCTTCTTGGGCGTGGTGGTATAGACGCGGGTGCAGACGGCGCGCTTCTGGGGGCAACCCTGGAGCGCCGGCACCTTGTTGCGCTTGGGCTTCTCGCCCCGCGGCTTGCGAATCAGCTGATTGATCGTCGGCATTCCATTCCTCTTTTCATTCCCCCGGGGCGTGCCCCAAAAGATGAGCGAAAACAAAAACCGGACGCGGAGATCGTTTCCCCGGTCCGAACTTGCGGAGGACTGAGAAGCTTTTGCTTCCGAGTCGCGCGTGCCTAAAGCTCTTTAAACTGGCTTCCCAACAGCGTTTTTGCGGGTTTCCCGCAGACAGCCTGCCCTGGAAGGTGGCGCTATATATCCACCGTACCCTTGGGGGTCAAGCGAGCCGTTTGGTGCGCCCATCTCCCCGCCGGCGGCTTCGCCGGCCGTACTGTTCGGTCACAACTCCCCCGCCCGCAGCCCCTCTGTACCGTACTGTCCGGTCAGAATTTCTGCGACAATATTGCGAGTAAGTCTTATTAAAAGAAACAGGTGGGTGGCCAAGGCATAATTGAGAATGATTATTAATAGTAGGATTCATGCCGCGCCTCAAACGCGTCCTGGCGACGGCGCCCGCGCCCACGCGCGGCGTCATGCGCAAATCGCTGGCGTCCCGGCTTGATCCCGCCTTTTCGGGCATTGGCGTGCGAAACTCAAACCTGCAACCGGTCGTCGGGGCGCGCCACCAGCGCATAAAGCACCGGCATCAGGAAAATGCTGAGCAGGAGCCGGGTGATCAATCCTGCCACGATCACCAGGGCAAAAGGCTTCTGGGTGTCGGTCCCCACGCCGGTGGCGAGCGCTGCGGGCAAAAGCCCGAACGATGCCACCAGAGCGGTCATCATGATGGGGCGAAGGCGCAGGATCGCGCCTTCGCGAATGGCATCCGCCGTCGCCATCCCGCCCCGGCGCAATTCATTGACGCAGGAGATATAGACGACGCCGGTCAGCACCGAGACGCCGAACAGGGCCAGGAAACCGATTCCCGACGACACCGAGAAGGGCGTTCCGGTAAGCCGGAGCGCCAGAAGACCGCCCACCGGCGCCGTCAGCACCACGCCCAAGACGGTGATGAAGGGGAATTTGAAATTGCCGTAAAGCAGAAACAGCAGCAGGAAAATCAGGAACAGGGTAAGCGGCAGGATCACATAGAGCTGCGCGCGGGACGCGGTGTATTCGCTGTATTCCCCGCCCCAGTCCAGACGATAGCCGGGAGGCAGGCTGACCTGTCTCCCCACCTGGGCGATAGCGTCCTTCACTGCGCTGGCAAGATCGCGGCCCTCGACCGAAAACTGGACGCCGATATAACGGGAATTGGCCTCGCGATAGATGAAGGAGGCGCCGTTGGTGATGGAAATGTCCGCCAACTCCTTCAACGGAATTTGCTGGCCGCCCGGCGTCGCCATCGGGATGTTGCCGATCTCCTCCGGATTGTCGCGATATTGCCGGTCGAGCCGCACCACCAGGTCGAATTCCTTTTCTCCCTGCACCACCTCAGTGGCGGTGGCACCGCCGACCGCGGTCTCGTTCAAATTGTTGACGTCATCGACATTGACGCCATAGCGCGCGATCTTGGCCCGGTCGATCTTGATCGAAAGGCTGGGCTGACCCAGCTCCCGCACCAGGGTCACGTCGGTGATGCCCGCTACCCGCCCCAGGATGCGTTTGATCTCAAGGCCCTTCTGCTCCAGCGTGGTGAGATCGGAGCCGAACACTTTGACCGCCAGCGCGCTCTTGAGACCGGTTTCCGCCTCGTCCACCGCGTCCTCGGCGGGTTGGGTGTAGTTGAAGATGATGCCGGGAAAATCCTGGAGCTTCTTGTCAATCGCCGCGGTAAGCGCGGCCTTGGTGTGATAGGACCCGCGCCAATTGGAATAAGGCTTCAGCCCCACATAGAATTCCGCATTGAAGAAGCCGGTGGAATCGGTGCCGTCGTCGGGACGGCCCAGCTCCGAGGCGACCGTGGTGACTTCGGGAAACGAACTCAAGATGCTGCGGATCTGGGGTGTGATCCTGGCCGCCTCGTCGAAGGAAATGGTGTAGGGCATGGTGGCGCGCACCCACAGCGCGCCCTCGTCCAGATGCGGCATGAATTCGGCGCCGATCCCCGGAACGAGCAGCAGCGAAAGTGCAAAAACGATCGCCGAGCCGATGCCGGTGGCCCAAGGGCGGCCCAGGCAATAGTCCAGACCGCGCGTGTAGCGCTCGCGTATCCAGTCCATGATGGCGTTGCGGCGTTCGCGCACGCCTTGACGCATGAACCAGGCGCAAAGCACGGGAAGCAGGCTCAAGGTGATGATCAGCGAACCGATCAAGGCGAACACCATCGTGTCCGCCATCGGCTTGAACAGGATGCCGGAAGGCCCCGAGAGGACGTAAATCGGCAAAAATCCCACCACGATCACCGCCACGGCATAGACCAGCGGCCGATCCACTTCCGCGGCGGCATCCCGCACCACCTCCAGGATACGGAAGGGCTGTCCCTGTCTGGCCGCGATCTGGCGGAAGATGTTCTCCACCATGAAGATCGCCCCATCGACCAGGATGCCGAAATCCACCGCGCCGATGGAGAGAAGATTGGCCGATGCGCCCTGGACGTCGAGGCATATGAAAGCGAACAGCAGAGAGAGCGGAATGGTCACGGCCACGATCAGCCCGGCGCGGAAATCGTAAAGGAAGAAGATCAGGATCACGACCACCAGCAGCATGCCGCGCAGAAGATTTCCCTCCACCACCCCCGTGGTCAGCGCGACCAGATCGCTGCGGTCATAAAAAGGAACGACTTTGACGTCCTTGGGAAGAATCTGCTGGTTGAGTTCCTTGGTCTTGGCCTCGACCCCCTTCAGCACATCCTGGGCCTTTTCCCCGGTGCGCAGCAGGATCACGCCTTCAACCGCGTCATCCTGTTTCTGGTAGCCGAATTCGCCCAGCCTGGGTGCGATGCCGATCTGGACCCGGCCGATATTCCTGAGCAGCACCGGGGTGCCGTTGTTCACGGCCACCACGACATTGCCGATGTCCTCGGGCGTGACCATGCGGCCCAGCCCGCGTACATAATAGAACTGGCCACCTTGCGAATAGAATCCGCCGCCGGCATTGGAATTGTTCGCCGACAGCGAGGTCTCGACTTGCGCCACCGACAGCCCGGCGCCCGCCACCTTCGCGGGATCGAGCAGCACCTGATATTGCATGGTGCCGCCGCCGAAACCGGAATCGTCGGCCACGCCCGGCACGGATTTGTATCGGGGTTCGACGACCCAATCCTCGAAGGTCTTGAGTTCCATCGGCGAACGGTCGGGACTCTGCAGCACATAGCGATAGATCAGTCCCGACGGCGCGGACATGGGCGAAACCGACGGGCTGATGCCGGGCGGCAAGCTGACATCGGGCAGTGCGTTAAAGACCTGCTGGCGGGCGAAATAATTGTCGGTGCCGATATTGTAGGTGAGGGTCACGTCCGAAAGGCCATAAAGAGAGATCGAGCGCATGGCCGAGACGCGGGGGATGCCGTTCATGCCGCGCTCGACCGGAATGGTGATCAAGCGCTCGACTTCCTCGGCGGCGTGACCCGGCCATTGGGTGATCACTTCCACCATGGGGGGCGAAAGATCGGGATAGGCGTCCACCGGCAGGCGGTCGAGCGAGCGGATGCCCGCGCCCAACAGGATAAGCGTAAACAGGATCACCAGCAGCGGCTGGTTGAGCGACGAAGATACCAGCCGATTCATGATCGACAGCGGAGGCGCAGGCGGCGGAAGATCGCTCATTGGTTCTGCATGAATTGGACAAAGATGGCGCCATCGGCGACGATCCGCTCACCGGCACGAAGACCATTGGTGATGTCGTAGCGATCGCCGCTGCGATTTCCCAAGGTCACCGGGCGGCGCGCGAAGCTCCCATCGGCTTGCCTGACATAGACGAAGGGCAGGTTTTCCTCGTCTCTCAAGATCGCCGAGACCGGCACCAGCAGGCCGTTATTGGCCCGTGTGTCGCGGATATGGACCTGGACATACATCTGCCGCTTGAGGAAGTCGCCCGGATTGCGCACCACCACCCTGACCGTCACCGAGCGGGTATTGGGATCGACTTCGGCGGCGATGTTTTCCACCGTGCCCGTCATCATGCGGGACGACAGGCCCGTGCTCACCTGGGCGCTGTCACCCACGTGCACCGCGGCCAGGTCGGAATCGAAAATATGCGCCATCACCCAGACCCGCGAGAGATCGGCGATGGTGAAGCAATTGGTGCTCCCCGCCTGAAGCAACTGTCCGGGATTGATCAGCCGTTCCACCACCGTCCCCGCGATTGGAGAGCGGATCAGGCCTTCCACCCGCGCGGTGGGTTTTCCTTCCTGCGTGTCGTTTATCACTTGCGGCGCGACATTCAGGGATTGAAGCGCCTCAAGCGCGGCGTCGCGATCGGCTTCCGCATTGGCGGCGTCGGTCTGGGCTTGTTCTTCCTCACGGGCGGAGACGCCCTCATGGGCAAGCAGATCCTTGTCCAGGTCGGCCAGACGGCGAGCGTTCCGCGCGGTGACCAGCGCCTTGCGATAGGTGCTGACGGCGGTGGCAAAGTCGGGTGATACCACGGCTGCCAAAGCTTCGCCCTTCTTTACCGTATCGCCAGGCTGGACCAGAAGGCGCGACACCGGCCCGGAGAAAGGCGCCAGCACCGGGCTGGCCTGGTCGTTGTCGAAATCCACCACGCCGGTCGTGTCCACATTGCGGCGGTAGCTTGCGCGCGCCACGGTGAAGATGGTGACCTTCTGGAGTTGGGCCTGGGTCAGAATGACATTTTGGCCGCGCGGCGCTTCGGTCCCGGATTTGGGCGAGCAGCCCGCGATCGTCAGCAGCGCCACGGCGCCCGCGAAGAGAAAGCGCTTAGTCATTTTTCGCCTCTTTCATATCCTCGCGGTGCCACCAGCCGCCGCCCAGCGCCTGGAACAACGCAGCGGTGTCGGCGTAACGACTGGCCTCGGCCTGGACGAGCGCGATCTCGGCCTGCTGATAGGCCGTTTGCGCGTTCAGGAGTCCCAGATAGTTGGTGTAGCCGTCTTGCAATTGGCGCTGGACGAGATCGAGCGTGGTCTTGGCCGCCCTATCGGCGGCAGCCGCTGCTTTCAGGCCCTTGGCGTCCTGATCCAGCGCCACCAAGGTGTCGGCCACATTCTGGAATGCCGCCAGGACCGTGCCGCGATATTGCTCGGCCGCCGCATCATAGGCGGCGCGTGCCGCCTTCTCCTGATGATAAAGCGCTCCCCCCTGGAAGATGGGCGCGGTGAGCGCGGCACCTATGGTCCAGAATTCCGAACCCGGCGTGAACAATTGATTGAAGGCAACCGCCATGGCACCTGCATTGGCGGTCAGTTGGAGGTTGGGCAGCCGGTTGGCCACGGCAACGCCAATTTGAGCACTGGCGGCATGAAGGTTGGCCTCGGCCTGCAGCACGTCGGGACGCTGCGCCACCAAAGCGGACGGCAGGCTCAGGGGAAGTTCTTCAGGCAGTTTGAGATCGTCCAGCTTGAGGCTTTCCTGGCTTTGCTGGCTGGGATATTTGCCGGCCAGGACGGCCAACTGGTCGTGAAATTGCGCCTCCTGTTTCACCAGGGGCGGCAGACTTGCTTGCGCGGCCGCGAGCTGGGACCTCATCGCCGCCAAATCCACGCCGCTGGCATAGCCCTTGTCGTGCTGATACTCGAGAATCTGAACCGACTTGGTGTCGCTTTCGATGACCCGGCTGGTGGCCTCGATCTGCGCCTCTGTCGAAGCGTTCTCGACCGCCGTGGCGACCAGATTGTCCACCAGGGTGGTATAGACGGCCAGCATCTGATAGCGCGCCGCATCCGCCTGGGCCTCAGCGGACTCGACCGTCCTGCGGGTGAGCCCGAACACATCGGGCGCGTAGCTGACGCTGATCTGCGGCGTGTACAAATTGTAGATCAGCGCATTCGAGGTAAGCGTCGGCGCCAGCACATTGGATTGCTGCTGACGCGATGCGCCAAGTCCTGCGGAAACCGCGGGGAAGAACGCGCCACGCTGCGCCAAGGCCTGCTCATGGGCCTGGCGAAGCGAGGCCTCCGCCGCCTTCAGCCCGGGATTGTTCTGAAGACCCGCCTCGATCAGGTCGTTCAGCGCCTTGGAATGGAACAGGGTCCACCAGTCGCCCGGCACATCGCTGCCGGACAGGAAGTGTTGGGCGTCGCCCCCCATGACACCGGCGGCGGCCGGCGTGGGCTGCACGGGACCCGCGGTATAGCTATTCACCGGTGGCGGAGCCGGTTTCTTGAAATCGGGTCCAACCGCGCACGCCGATACCAGCAACAGGGCCGGCGCACCGGTCAGGACCAGGACGCGACTTCGTCCCGCAAAGGCTGAGGCCACTTCAAATATGCGCTGCTGTGACAACATGGAGTCCTCCACTGATGGGATTCCTGGCGATGCGAGAGATCGCCATGACCAAAGCCAGGAAAGCCGTGATCTCACGGCTCAAGGATTTGGAATTTTCCGATCAGTGGTGGGGAGGTGCCCTGCTCTGCCAGATGTGCGCGGCCGCTTCCGAAGGACGATGGAAGCGCATACTGGGCGCGGCAAGTTCGACGAAGGCTATTGAGAGGATAAGAAGTGGAACGGTGGGAAGAAAGAACGGACCATCATGCGCCACCGCCTGGCAGAACGGACAATCCATGGGATTGTCGTCGAGCGGCGCCTTGTCCTGTGAATGGTGAAAAATCTTGACCACGGCAGCCGGAGTGGCGCTGTGGATATGGGTCTGGGTTACCCAGGACTGCAGCGTAAACGTGATCAGGATCAAGCTGACGATGAGGCGCCAGCCCGAGCTCCTTTTCTTCGCCAATGCCGTCGCAGCCTTCACGCGGGCTGACCCTCCCTTGTGGGCCAAGTTTAGACCAACCGGCCCCGGTCCCGCCAGTCATAGAGCTTGAGTCCGGGAGTTTACAATCCGGTTAGCTGACAATCCCGCCGTTAAGAATTGCGGCGCGGCCTGGAGCATGATCGCGTTTCTTTTGAATCGCAATCATGCTCTAGGTTTTTGTTTTATCGCGCAATTTCTCCGAAAACCGCTTCACACTTTTCGGATTGCGCTCTAGGAAAAAAGATCGAAGCGCGTGCCTGAAACACGCGCTTCGTGCTCCAGCAGCTTGCGCTTCAGGGGAAGACCGCCGCCAAAGCCCGTGAGGCTGCCGTCGCTGCCGATCACGCGATGGCAAGGCACGATCAGGGCGATGGGGTTGGCGCCATTGGCCGCGCCGACGGCGCGGGCAGCGTTGGGGTGGCCGATGCCCTTGGCAAGTTTGCCGTAGGTGGTGGTGCGGCCGAATGGGATGTCGAGCAACGCCGTCCATACCAGTTTATTGAAGTCCGGACCCTCCGGAAGGAGTTCGAATTCGAAATCCTGCCGCTTGCCTTGGGCATATTCTTTTGCCTGGCGACGCACATCGGACAACGCTTTGGTGCTGCGCTCGGCCTCGGGATCGACTTTGGCGGCGCCGGAAATGCGGAACTTGAAGCGCAGCAAGCGGCCCCTTTCGTCAACCCAGGCGGCAAAGGTGCCGAACGGGGTCTCTATTGTGTCCCAATAATGGGTCATGGCGCCGCCTGCTCCTTGAGGCTGGTCCACAGATGCATGGTGGCGAGGCTGCGATGGGGCGAGAAACGCTCCATCAGTTTTTCGGTCTCGGCCTGATCAGGCCGCTCTTCCAGCTTGTGCAGCCGCTGCAATGCCGTCGCCAGCGCGCTGTCGCCCACCGGCGCGGCATCGGCGAAGCCGCCGCGCAACATGGTATAGCGCGCCGTCCAGGTGCCCACGCCGTGCAGCGCGGTCAACTTCTTTTCCGCCGCTTTCGCCGAGCCGCGGGGGAGATTTTCCACATCGAGCGCGCCGCTGGCCACCTTTTCGGCTGCGCCGATGAGATATTTCGCCTTGGAGCGGGAAAAGCGTTTCTTGTTGAGCACGGCCACGCTCATTTCGGCCACCCGTTCCGGCGTGGGATGGGTACGCATGTCACCCACTTTCTCGCCCGCCATGCGGATGATCTCACTTCGAAGGCTGGAGGCGAATTTCACATTGATCTGCTGACCAATGATGCCCCAGGCCAGGCCATCGAAGCCGGTGGGGATGTTGGGGAGCCGCAGGCCTTTTCGGGGGGCGGTGAGTTCGGCATGGCGGCTTTCGAACGGCGCGGTTTCGTTGTTGAGCCCCAGAATCCTCAGCGCGGCCTCATGCAGGAAGGCGAAACTGGCACGGGACAATTTCTTCTCGGCATGCACGCGCGCCCAGACGCCTTCCTTTTCCAGCGACAATTCCAGCACCGCAGGGCCGTCATCGGTGTGGAGCGCTTTCCAGATCCGGTTGTCCACGCTCTTCTCGCACGGGCTTTCGGGATCGCGGCCGTGATAGGCCAGAATTTCCTTGGCGCGGTAGGTGGGCGGCAATTGCAGCAGGAACACGTTCGACAATGCCCGATAGGCGCCCGGCGTCATGCGGGTGAGCGAAAGGAACTGCCGATGAAACACGGATTCGCTTTCGAAGCCCGCCTCATAGCCCACATCGACCACCTTGGCGTTGCCGGAGAGAAGCAGGTCGGCCGCCTGGCGCACCCGTTCGCGCCGAAGCCACTGGGCCGGCGCCAGATGGGCGTGCTCGCGATAAAGCGCACCCAGCTTGGTGAGGCTGACGCCGGCAACCTTGGATAGCGACGAGGCGTCGGAGAAATCGGCGATGCCGGCCCTCACCCGCGCCGCCAGGCCTTCGAACAGGGCGATGTTCTCGTCCTCGCCACGGTAGAACAGGTCGGGCCGGCAGCGCTTGCAGGCCCTGAGGCCTGCCGCCACGCATTCCGCCTCGCTGCGATAGAGCGTGACATTCTCTTTCTTGGGCGGATGGGTCGGGCAGGACGGCAGGCAGTAAATCCCCGTCGTGCGAACCCCGATCAGGAATTTACCGTCGAATTTGCCGCCGCGGGCTTCCTCGCGGCTCCAGGAAAATGGCTCAGGAAGTTTCATGGGAATGATGCTAGCCGGACGCCGTTCCGCGCGCCTCCTGTTTTACGCTTTGGATATTGGTATGCCTGCCCGAAAGGGAAGAGGCGATCCAGTCGAGGTCCGCCTCTCCCGCGCATGCGAAGCATGCTGGTGAGGGAGGTGGCCGTAGCAGCGCTTGCGATGCGAAGGCCGGAGGGGGCAAAAAAACGGCCGCCGGACGTACATCCAGCGGCCGTTCTTAGACTCGAAAACACCTATTCGGCGGCGGCCGTGGGTGCCTCCAAGGCAGCCACGGGCTGCTGCGCCGCCGCTTCCGCCTGGATCGCCTTGTCGCGCTCGGTGGCGATATGGCGAAGACGGGCGATGGCGCCGCCGGTGCCGGCCGGGATGAGACGGCCCACGATGACGTTCTCCTTCAGGCCTTCCAGCATGTCCACCTTGCCGTTGACCGCCGCGTCGGTGAGAACGCGGGTGGTCTCCTGGAACGAGGCGGCGGAGAACACCGACCGGGTCTGGAGCGACGCCTTGGTGATGCCCAAGAGGATCGCCCGGCCCTCGGCAACCTTGTGGCCGTCGGCCAGCGCCTTCTTGTTGGCTTCTTCCAGCTCGGCGGCATCGACATGCTCGCCCGCGATCAAGGTGGTGTCGCCACCCTCGGTGACCTCGAGCTTCTGCATCATCTGGCGGCAGATCACTTCGATATGCTTGTCGTTGATCTTGACGCCTTGCAGCCGGTAGACGTCTTGGATTTCCTTGACCAGATAGGTGGCCAGTTCCTCCATGCCCTTGATGCGCAGGATGTCGTGCGGACTGGGATTGCCTTCGACAATATAGTCGCCTTTCTCCACATAATCGCCCTCACGCACGCTGATATGCTTGCCCTTGGGGATGAGATACTCGGTCGGTTCCAGCTTGTCGGATTTGGGCTTCACGATCACCCGGCGCTTGTTCTTGTAGTCCTTGCCGAACTCCACGAAGCCGTCGGTCTCGGCCAGCACG
>Ga0134125_10009476_pt1 | contig 10962 bp, 13 predicted proteins | sample KB31751_FD_96464 | JGI IMG/M metagenome (GOLD analysis project Ga0134125, IMG submission 96464) | Terrestrial soil microbial communities with excess Nitrogen fertilizer from Kellogg Biological Station, Michigan, USA - KB3-175-1 | ecosystem: Environmental > Terrestrial > Soil > Unclassified ...
GGGTTGGGGCTGGCGATTGCCCGCGACATCGCCCGCTCGCATGGCGGCGACATCATGCTCGGCGATTCGCCGCTCGGCGGCCTGCGCGCGACCGTCAGGGTGCCGGTGTAAACCCCACCGTTCGCCCGCGGCTACGCCGCGTCGGCTTCCGCGGCGCCTTCGTCCGCCGGACGCCGCCGTCTCCGGCGCGGGCCCCGGCAGATCGCGGCCGGGATGCAGAACAGATCGTCGAGGAAACCGGCCCAGCGCGCGCCGCTCGAGAGCGCGCGATCGAGCGCGGCCATGGTGCGATCGAGCCCCGGCTCGTCGTCGTCGAGCCAAACGGAGACGACGCGCGCAAACATCAGCGCCGCACCCTGCGCGCGCAGCGCACCTTTGGGACCATGCGCGCCGATGCCGGCCGATTCCAGCATCCAGATTTGCGAGCGCACGGCCATGCCGTTGAGCGCGAGCGCGAGGCCCGGATTGCGCCGCGCCGAGCGCAGCAGCGAGCGGGTGGCCTCCTTGTAGGGCGCCAGCGCCTCAAGACGGCGCATCAGCACGTCGAACATGCGGTCGCGCGGGCTTTCGTCGTCTTCGCCCGCAGCGCCGTCGAGCACGATACGGTCGATGTCGCGGATATGAGCGGCGAGGATGGCCAGCGTCGAGCCGAACTCGGCGCGAAGCTGCGACAGCTTGAGGCCGGCGCGGCCGGCGACCTCGGCGAGCCCGATCTCCTCGAACGAATGCTCGGCGAGCAAGGCCATCAATGCGTCGGCGGCCTTGTCGCGGTCGGATGTGCCGCGCGGCGGCGGTGCCGCGGGTGCCTTGCCTGCAGGTTTCGCTTTGCGAGCCATGGCGGCCTCCTTTGCGCTGTCGAGGTCCTTCTAATCTAGGTGGGCGACGGCGTCCCTTCCAGAGCCGCGCCTAGCGCGCCAATTCGCGCCCGCGCCGCGTGGCGGCGGCGATCGCCTGCACCAGCAGCACGTCGAAACCGCCGGGACCCATCAAAATCTCCAGCGCCGCCGCGGTGGTGCCGTTAGGCGAGGTCACATTCTGCCGCAGCGTCGCTGCGTCGAGCGGCGAGCGGCGCAGGAGCTCGCCGGCGCCGGCGACCGTTTCGCGCGCAAGCCGCGCCGCCAAAGCGGGCGGCAAACCGGCGGCCACGGCGGCCTCCGTCATCGCTTCCGCCAGCAGGAACACATAAGCCGGGCCGGAACCCGAGACGGCGGTGACGGCATCCATCATCGCCTCGTCGCCGACCCATTCGACCGCGCCGATGGCCGCGAGCAGGCTCGCCGCCTGTGCGCGCTGGCGCGGCGACACGTTGGCATTGGCGACGGCGCCGCTGATGCCGCGGCCGATGGCCGCCGGCGTATTCGGGATCGCGCGCACGATCGCCGTTTTGGCCGGCAGGTTGTCCTGCAAGGAGGCGATGGTCCGCCCGGCCATGATCGAGATGACGAGCGTGCCTTTGCCGACAAAGGGGGCAAGCTTCGGCACCGCGTCCGCCGCGATCTGCGGCTTGACCGCGATGACGATCACGGCGGCGGGGCCGGCTTTGCCTTTCGGATTGAGCTTGAGCCCGCGCCGCGTGAGGCTTTTTAGTATTTTGCCAGGCTGCGGCTCGATTACCGTGATCTTTTTCGGCGACAGCCCGCGCGTCAGCCAACCCTCGAGCATGGCCGAGCCCATCTTGCCGGCGCCGACAAGAACGAGGGATTTGATGGCTGCGAGCGTTTTTGGTTTGCGCGTGGTCATGGCCCGATCATACAGGGTTGGCGCGCGCAATGTCCTCACTCTTTCCTTGCAGGCCGCGTCATGTAAACTCGCGCGTTCTCGCCGGGATTTTTCATATGTCGCTTGTCGCCGATGCCCGTTCAGGTGCCGGAAAGGCCAAAGCGCAAGCCGTCGCCGCCGAGGTTTTTGCCGCCATCGGCAACGCGCGGCAGGTCGCGCCATTTTCAGCCCGACCCGGCGGCCTGAGCCTCGAGGAAGCCCACGCGGTCGCGGCATTGCTGCGGCAGAAATTCAACGCGCGCGGCGAGGTCGTCGTCGGCCGCAAAATAGGTTTTACCAACCGCACGATCTGGCCCGAATACGGCGTCTATGCGCCTAACTGGGGCGCCATGACCGACCGCACGGTCAGCGATCTTGCAGCGACGAAGGCGCTGCCGCTTCGCAGCTTTGTCGAGCCGCGCATCGAACCGGAAATCGTCTTCGGATTTTCTCGCGCGCCGGAGGCCGGCATGGACGAAGCCGCGATGCTCGGCTGCGTCGCCTGGGTGGCGCACGGCTTCGAGATCGTGCAGTCGATATTTCCTAACTGGAAATTCACGCCGGCCGATACCGCCGCGGCCAACGCGATGCACGGCGCGCTGCTGATCGGGCCGCGTCACGCGGTCGCGCCGCGCGCCGCGGACTGGCTGCGCGAGCTTCCGCGCTTCGAAATCGACCTGTTTTGCAACGGCGCGCTTGCCGACCGCGGACGCGCCTCGAACGTGCTCGACGGTCCGGTGTCCGCCTTGCTGTACCTCGTGCAGCTTCTGGCGCGCGACGCCGATAGTCCGCCGGTTGCGGCCGGCGAGATCGTCACCACCGGCACGCTGACGCGCGCGCTGCCGATTGCGCCCGGCGAGACCTGGTCGACGGAGCTGCGTGGAATTCCGCTGGAAGGGATCAGTCTGCGCTTTGCCTGACGCGCGCGGCGCGTCAGGCCTCGCCCGACGTCTCGAACATCGCCGCGTCGAGCGCCTCGCGCGCGGTTTTTCCGGCCCAGACGACGAACTGGAACGCGGCAAAATGCCGCTCGCACGCATCGAGCGCGGTGCCGAGCAAAGATTCGCATTGCTTGCCGGACGCCTCGACGCCGCCGGCGAGCACCAGCGCGTGGCGGAACATGACGATGCCTTCCTGCATCCACAGATCGAAGTGGCCGACCCACATCTGCTCGTTGATCAGCGAGATCAGCGCCGTCACCTCGCCGCGCCGGCGCTCGGGCACTTTCAGATCGAAGGCGCAGGCCAGATGCAGCGCCTCGATATTGCCCATCCACGTGTAGGAAAGCTGATAGTCGGTCCACTTGCCGGTCACCAGGATCGTGATCTCGTCGTCGCTGGCGCGTTCGAACGACCAGTCGTTGCCGGAGGCCAGCCTCTCCACTACGTCGAGCGGATTGAGGCGGGGCTCGTCTGCGTAACTGGTGAGGGCCATGCCGTCTCCGCTTTGCCGATCCAGGAATCGAATACCGCCGCACGCGCACGGCACGGGATGCGGCCTTACGGCGGGCCGGTTCGCCATCGAACGCAGGGGATACGGGGGTGCCTTGACCGGTAAACGAATCACCCAAGGCCCATCGACTATAGCCCGGTCGATTCATGCCGCCAAAGGCACTATCGGCGCATAATCAGCGGTGATTTGCGCCACTTAGGCAACGCCGCGGGACTCGATGTCCACAGCCATTCCTGTCACATATTGACTCTTGTCGTGGATAAGTCGCCGCAGAGCGGCCGGCGCGACTCATCGTCGGAAGGCTCGACGGCAAATCATTCGTCGGAGACGATGAATGAAAGCTCAACCGAGGGAGGTGAGCGTGATCAGATCGATAGGCGTTGGGGCGGTCATCGTCTCGTTGTCGATCGTCCCGGCTGCCCGTGCCGACGAGTGCGGCGATGCGGTCAAGGACTACAATCTGGTGATCGGCCACCTGGAAGACGCGGTGCAGCAGTTTTCGGCCTGTGTCGCCAACAGTCTCGGCCGGCAAAGCTGCGCGCGCGAATTCAGCCGGCTGCAATCCGCCTACGGCGAATATCAGTCCGCCGTCGCCATCTACAGCAAGCAGTGTACCTGATTGTCAGTCGAACAGGCTCGACACGGATTCTTCCGACGCCGTACGGCCGATGGCTTCGCCGATCAAGGTGGAGATTTCCAGGACGCGAATGTTGCCGGCGGCGAGGACGTCCTTGGTCGGCTGGATCGAGTCGGTGATGACAAGTTCCTTCAACCGCGACTTGGCAATGCGCGCGACGGCGCCGCCGGAGAGGACGCCGTGACTGATATAGGCGTAGACCGCCTTTGCCTTCTGCTCGAGCAGCGCATCGGCGGCGTTGACCAGCGTGCCGCCTGAATCGACGATGTCGTCGACGAGCACGCAGGTGTAGCCGGCGACGTCGCCGATCACGTTCATTACTTCGGATTCGCCGGCGCGCTCGCGCCGCTTGTCGATGATGGCGAGCGGCGCGTTGATGCGCTTGGCGAGGCCGCGCGCGCGCACCACGCCGCCGACATCGGGCGACACCACCATCACGTTGTCGAGCTTGAACCGTTCGCGGATGTCGCGCACCATCACCGGCGAGGCGTAAAGATTGTCGGTCGGAATATCGAAGAATCCCTGGATTTGCCCGGCGTGCAGGTCGAGCGTCATCACCCGGTCGGCGCCGGCGCGGGTGATCAAATTGGCGACGAGCTTGGCGGAGATCGGCGTGCGCGGACCCGGTTTGCGGTCCTGCCGGGCATAGCCGAAATAGGGGATCACCGCGGTGATGCGGCGCGCGGAGGAGCGGCGCAGCGCATCCATGATGATCAGCAATTCCATCAGGTGGTCGTTGGCCGGAAACGAGGTCGACTGCACGACGAAACAGTCGGCGCCGCGCACGTTTTCCTGGATCTCGACGAAGATTTCCATGTCGGCGAAGCGCCGCACCACGGCCTTGGCCAGGGGGGTCTTGAGATAGGCGCCGATCGCCTGGGCGAGTGCGGGGTTAGAGTTGCCGGCGACGAGCTTGATCGCTCCGTTCTTGCCCGCCATCCCGGATGTCCTCGCTTGAGCCGACGCTTTGTTGCCTGGCGCGCGATCTTTTCCGGAAACCGGTGCCTACTTTTCGGAATCGTGCGCGCGGGCGCGCAGGTCATAACAAGGCAGGCAAGGCGCGGCAATATGCGTTCGCCGCTTTGTCCCGAAGCAATTCCGGCGGCGCTAGCGGCCGAATGGCGCGAGGCTGGCGGTCTGGCGCGTGGCCGTCCCCGCGGCCATCGACGGCTTGCTGCGGGGCAGCGGCACCGTTTCGAGGGGGGCCGAAGCCGGCGTTGCGGCCAAATCGCCGGGCGCGGGATCGGCCTCGGCGTGGAAGATGCGGAAGATGCCTGCCGCTTCGGGCGAGGACGCTTCGCCGGCCGCGGCGACTGTTGTCGGCGCCGGCGCAGTGCGCGCCGCCACCTCGGGCGAGATGAGGAAGCCTGCGAGCTGGTCCATGCTGGAGCGGGCGATCCGCAACAACATGGCGTCGTCGGCCGCGGCCCAGGCGTCGCGGTGTTTGCCGGCGGCCGCTTCCTCGCCGCTGATGCGCAAGGCGCGGCGGTCGTCGGCATCGAACACGTCCCACACCCAGGCGATGGTCGTTCGTCCCTTCACCACCTTGGCGGCAAGATAACCGCGCACGTGGTAAGCCGCCGGCCGTTCGCGCGAGATCACTGCAAGCCGGTGCGCCTGCGCCTCTTCGTTGAGATTTTCCACCAGCTTGTAGAATTGGCCGGAGGGCGGTCCGTCGATCGACTCGAAAGCGACGGTCGCGCCGCGCGTCTGCAATCCCAGCGCGGTCGTTTGTCCATCGGTGGTGCAGGCGGAAAGCGTCAGCGCACATGCGGCGGCGGCAAGCCAACGCGATCGACAGGCCTCAAGCGCAATGCGCCGCCACGCGCGCCCCTGCATCGACATCCCCGCGGCCGTTTATTTTTCCGTTATTCCCCTCGGCCTGCCGCGACGGTACCGGCAAGGCGGGTGCGGAGTCCAGCCGGAATGTCCCGACAATTATTCGGCGAGCGTGATGGCGTTCACATGCCGGCCGTAGTCGGCTTCGCCGCGGTGCGTCATGCGGCGGAAACTGAAAAATCGGTCGGCATCGGCGTAATTGCAAAGGCCGAGATCCTCGAATTGGTCGATCCCCGCGCGTTGCACGCGATCGGCGATGTAACCGGGAAGATCGAACATCGCGTGGTCGGCTTTCGCCGATGCGGCAAAAAACCGGGCATTGTCAGGATCGGCGGCGGCAAAGCGCGCGACGAATTCGGGACCGACCTCGTAATTCGGCTGACGGATCGTGGGACCGAGCGCGACCGCGATGTTGCGGCGCGCGGCGCCCAGTTTCTCCATCGCGGCAATCGTCGCCTCGATCACGCCGGTGAAAGCGCCGCGCCAGCCGGCATGCGCGGCGCCGATCACGCGCGCTTCGCCGTCGGCAAACAGCAGCGGACCGCAGTCGGCGGTGGAGACGCCAAGCGCGAGCAGCGGCGTGCGTGTCACCATCGCGTCGGCGCGCGGCCGCGCGTCCGCGCTCCACGGCTTGTCGGCGACGACCACGTCCGGCGAATGGATCTGATAGACGGTGATGAGGCGCTCATGCGACACGCCGAGCGCGGTCGCCATGCGGGCGCGGTTTTCCGCGACCTTGGCGGGAGCGTCCCTGGAGCCGACGCCGCCGTTGAGGCTCGTATAGACGCCTTCCGACACGCCGCCTGTGCGGGTGAAGAAGCCGTGGCGGATGCCGGGGAGCGTGGCGAGCGAGAGAGCCTGAAGCATGCCGATCAATGGTTCCGTTTTGTCCGCGTTGCAAATCAACAGGGCGAGAGCGGCTAGGACGCAAACCCTGGCGGTATTCCCAATTTGCGCGAGGTAAACGCCATGACCTTGAACAACGCGCCCATATCGCCGGCGCCGGTGCCGGTCAGGCGCTCGGCCGCGGCGTCGATTTCGGCTGCCGCTGTGCGCGACGCCCCGGACTTCAATGTATTGGCGCGGGTCTCGATGCCGAGGCGCTGGAGAAACACCGACTGCTGGACGGGGCCGTGGGCATTCGGACCCATCGCCGTCACCGCCCGCGCCAGCGCCTGAAAATCCACATGCGCGGTCAGGTCGACGGCGCCCGGCGTCGCCAGCGGATCGGCGTAGGCGTGATGGCCAACCGCTTGCAGCGTGTCGCCGACCGCGCTTTCGGCATGGCCGTAGTCGATGACCAGGGCGGCGCCGTCGTCGCGCGCGAGCCGCCGGCCGATGTCCATGGCCTCGGTGTCGCCGCGCCATTCGAAGATCGATTGGTCCGGCGCGTGACGCATGGCGTGCGGCAACAGCCGTTCGAAATGCGGGATGGGCGCGGATGCGAAGGTGAAGCCGAGCTTGTTTGAGGAATCGATCTCGATCTGTCGTTCGTACCAGCCTTCCCGGGCCTTGACCGCCTGGTTGACCGGCAGCGCGTCGAAGAATTCGTTGGCGACGATGATGACGGGTCCGCGTGGGACGTCGTCGAGGGTCCGATGCCAGAAGGTCGGCATCGCCAGATGCTCGAGCGTTTCTTCCTGCTGCGCGCGCAGCACCGGATTGATCTCGACCAGATGCAGGACGACGGCGCTGCGGAACGCGGGCACGATGCCGGCCGCGCGCAGCGCGTCTTTGAGCAAGGTGCCGCGGCCGGGTCCGAGCTCGACGACGCGCACGTTTTCCGGCGCGCCCATCTGCTGCCAGACCGTCGCCATCCACAATCCGATCAGCTCGCCGAACATCTGGCTGATTTCCGGCGCGGTGATGAAATCGCCGCGCGCGCCGAGCGGATCGCCGGACGTGTAGTAGCCGAATTGCGGATCGGTCAGGCACAGCGCCATGTATTCCTGAACCGGCATCGGCCCGGCGATGGCGATGCGCCGGCGGATTTCGCGCTCCAGCGGCGATGGCGTCTCGCTCATGTTGGCCTGCTCATGGCGCGCGTGCCGGATGCCGCCACGCGTAGGCGATGAAGCAGATGCCGGCAAGAAACAGCGGGATCGACAGCAACTGTCCCATGGTCGCGCCGCCCCAGAGGAAGCCAAGCTGCGCATCCGGCTCGCGGAAGAATTCGGAGAACGAACGGGCGAGCGCATAGACGACGGCAAAGGCGCCGATGATGGTGCCCGGCCGCTTCAGCGCGCCGAGGCGGATCAGCACCGCAAGCACCGCGAGCAGCAAGAGACCCTCAAGCCCCGCCTCGTAAAGCTGGCTCGGATGGCGCGGCAGCGGACCGCCATTGGGAAACACCATGGCCCAGACAACGTCGCTCGGGCGGCCCCACAATTCGCCGTTGATGAAATTGGCAAGGCGGCCGAGGAACAGGCCGATCGGCCCAACGGCGCAGGTGACGTCGCCGAGCGAAAGAATCGGAATGCCGCTGCGGCGCGCGAACAGCACGACCGCGACGACGCAGCCGATGAAGCCGCCGTGGAACGACATGCCGCCGTTCCAGACCTGAAAAATTTCCGCCGGGTGCTCGACGAAATGCGGAAGATTGTAGAACAGCACATAGCCCGTGCGCCCGCCGAGGATGATGCCGAGCGTCACCCACAGGAGGAAATCGTCGAACGCAACAAGGGTCATCGGCGCCTTGCCGCCCCATAATTTGCCGTTGCGGATAATGGCGCGGGCATAGACCCAGCCGAGCAGGATACCGACGATATAGGCGAGCGCATACCAGCGGATCGCCAGCGGGCCGAGATGAACCAGCACCGGATCGAAGGCGGGGTAGGGAATGACGAGGAGGGGCATCGGATATCCGGCGTATTTGCGCGAATCGAGTTTGTACCATGCCGGGTCTTGCGGCCAGATGATCGCAGCGCCATTCTTGGGACTGGCCCCTCGGCCGGAGCGAAACGATGACCCAGACCAGCAACCGCATCTTCGACGAAATGGCGCGGCTGATGAACGATGCCGCCGGCGTTGCCCAGGGCGTGCGCCGTGAGTTCGACACGCTGTTCCGCAGCCAGGCCGAGCGCATCCTGCGCGACCTCGACGTGGTGCAGCGGGAGGAATTCGAGGCGGTCAAGGAGATGGCGCGGCTCGCCCGCGAGGAGAACGAGGCGTTGAGGGCGCGGATCGAGGCGCTGGAAGCCAAGGGACAGAAGCCGAAAAAGGCGGCGACTCCCGACTAGATCGGCTTTCTTGCCCTTTCGCCCACCCCCCGCTATAAGCCGCCTCGAAACGCGGCCCCCGGCACCCCTGGAGGCTTGCCGCGGTTCGGGGGCGGCAAAAGCCGCCTTTTTCCATAGGTTTAGACAAGGATTTCGTTATGGCCACCGTGCAAGACATGAAGGCGACGGTGCGCCCGAAGGCAGGCAAGGGGACCGCTCGGGCAGCACGTTATTCCGGCCGCGTGCCGGGAGTGATTTACGGCGAGAACAAGCCCCCGGTCATGGTCCTTCTGGAGCATGACGACCTGAAGAAGCGCATTTACGCCGGGCGTTTTCTCACCACGCTGTTCAACCTTGACGTCGAAGGCGAGAAGCACCGCGTGATCCCGCGCGACTTCCAGCTCGATGCGATCAAGGATCTGCCGATGCACGTCGATTTTCTGCGCGTGTCGGAAGGCGCCACCATTCGCGTCAAGGTCGCCGTCCACGTGCTCAATGCCGATCAATCGCCCGGCGTCAAGCGCGGCGGCGCGGTCAACATCGTCACCCACACCATCGACGTGCTGTGCCCGGCCGACGCCATTCCGGAATCGATCGACGTCGATATTTCCGAACTCGACATCAATCACTCCAAGCACCTGAGCGCCGTCACGCTGCCGCCGAACGTGAAAGTCATCGCGCGCGGTGACATCACGCTGGTGACCGTCGTGCCGCCGTCCGGCTACGCCGAAGAGCTCAAGGCCGCCGCCGAAGCGGCCGCTGCCGCCGCTGCTGCTGCGGCTGCCGCCGCCGAAGCCGGCGTTGCGCCCGGCGCCGAAGGCGCCGCTCCCGGTGCAGCGCCTGGCGCCGCGCCCGGTGCGACACCCGCCGCGGCTCCGGCCGCGGGCGCTGCGGCGGCCGCCGCCGCGCCGAAGTCCGACAAGAAGTGAGGCGGCGCTTTTCGCGCCTCCTCTTCTTCGTTTGCTTATTCGAATGACGCGGCGAGGCCGCTGACGCCATGCTGCTTTTCGTCGGCCTCGGCAATCCCGGTCCGGACTATGCCGGCAATCGCCACAATATCGGCTTCATGGCCGTCGACGCCATCCGCCGCCGCTACGATTTCGCGCCGTGGCGGCGGCGTTTCCAGGGCGTCGCGGCGGAAGGCGCAATCGGCGGCGAAAAAGTTCTGCTGCTCCTGCCCGGAACGTTCATGAATGAGTCGGGGCGCGCGGTCGCCGAAGCCGCGCATTTCTACAAGTCCGAGCCCGCCGACGTCGTCGTGTTCCACGACGAGGCCGAACTGTCGGCCGGCAAGGTGCGCGTGAAAAAAGGCGGCGGCAACGCCGGTCACAATGGGTTGCGCTCGGTTACCGAACACATCGGCAACGACTATCGCCGCGTCCGCCTGGGCATCGGCCATCCCGGCAGCAAGGAGCTGATGGAGCGCTACGTGTTGCAGGATTTCGCCAAGGACGAGCGGCCGCAGGTCGAGGCGCTGTGCGACATCGTCGCGGAAAACGTTGCGCCGCTGATCGAGGGCAAGGATTCGACGTTCCAGAACAAGGTGCATCTCGCCATGACCGCAAAGGGCTTTGGCGGCGCCGGTAACGACAAAGACGAAGACTGATCCATGGGATTTAAATGCGGTATCGTCGGTCTGCCCAATGTCGGCAAATCGACACTGTTCAACGCGCTGACGCAAACGGCCGCCGCACAGGCGGCGAATTATCCGTTCTGCACCATCGAGCCCAATGTCGGCGAGATCGCGGTGCCCGATCCGCGGCTGGAAAAGCTCGCGGTGCTCGGCAAGTCGGCGGAAATCATTCCGACCCGCATCACCTTCGTCGATATTGCAGGGCTTGTGCGCGGCGCATCGAAAGGCGAGGGGCTCGGCAACCAGTTTCTCGCCACCATCCGCGAGGTGGACGCGATCGTGCATGTGGTTCGCTGCTTCGAGGACACCGACGTCACCCATGTCGACGGCAAGATCGACCCCATCGCCGACATCGACACCATCGAAACCGAATTGATGCTCGCCGACCTCGAGTCGCTGGAAAAGCGCGTCGACGCACTGGAAAA
>Ga0134125_10009477_pt1 | contig 10962 bp, 12 predicted proteins | sample KB31751_FD_96464 | JGI IMG/M metagenome (GOLD analysis project Ga0134125, IMG submission 96464) | Terrestrial soil microbial communities with excess Nitrogen fertilizer from Kellogg Biological Station, Michigan, USA - KB3-175-1 | ecosystem: Environmental > Terrestrial > Soil > Unclassified ...
AAAAGGGCCCTTGCCGAGCCGCGCTTCGTCGAGACCCTCGATGCGGTCGGGGTAGGTCTCCACGACGGCGTTCACCTGCGGGTTCACCGCCGCAATGGCGCGTGCGGCGGTTTGCGCCATCTCGCGCGGCGAGACCTGGCCGCTTGCGATGAGCGCGGCGATTCCCAGCGCGTCATACCTTGCGTATTCAGCCAGGTCCATCGAGGGTGCCGCTACTTGCCTTCCGAGCAGCGAATGACCTCCCGGGGCGTTGCCAGGTCGAGGCATCGCGTCACGTCGCCGTGCGGGAAGGTTTTGCCCGAGGCAGGCTCCGACGCGAGCGAGGTGTCGGCCGCCTTCGATTCTTTGGCGGGCTTTGCGGCAGCCTTCGTCGCGGTTCCGAAAGCGACCTGGTCGGTGCCCGATAGCGTTTGCTTCCCGTCGGTCACCGTCGCACGCAACGTGTACATTCCCTTCGGATCGGTGGCATCCATTTCCAGCATGGGCGCGTTCGAAAGGACGGCGAAGCGCAGGCCCGCCCGATTCGCCGCCGAGAACCGGCAGCACTTCTTCATCGGCAGCACTTTGCCGTCGGGCCCGACGACCTCCAGGTCGCCCACCAGATCGATCGGTCCGCTCGCCGCGGGATCCAACCCGTTCACGATGATCGGCGCGTAGACCTTCTTGCCCACCACGAGCTGCTGGGCGCGCGGGTAGGTCCCGGTGGGCGTGGGTTTCTGCTGCATCCACTGCATGAACCCTTCCATCGAATCGACCGGCATCACGTGGACTTCCATCTTTTGGGCGAGCGAGGGGAGGGTGGTGCAGGCGATCAGGACGGCAAGCAGGTAGCGCATCGTTTTCTCCCGGCACTTTGCGGGCGCCCAGTTTCCTCCGGGCAGGGTCCTCGCGCAAGCGGGCGTTATGATGGCCTTCCATGTTTCGCACCCGGCAAGACCTCGAGGCGTTCGACCGCGCGGATCCGCTGCGGGAATTCCGTGCGCAGTTCGAGCTGCCTTCCGGAGTCGTTTACCTCGACGGCAATTCGCTCGGGGCGCTTGCGCGCCGCGCTCGAGAGCGGGTGGCCAGGGTCGTGGGCGAAGAATGGGGGCGCGGACTCATCCGCAGCTGGAACGACGCGGACTGGATCTCGGCGCCGTGGCGAACCGGGGACAAGATCGCGCGGTTGATCGGCGCCCAACCGGGCGAGGTGGTCGCGGCCGATTCCACGTCGGTGAACCTCTTCAAGGTGCTGTCGGTCGCGGTGCGCGCGAATCCGGGGCGGCGACTGGTCGTCTCGGAGAAGGCGAACTTCCCCACGGACCTGCACGTGATCCAGGGGCTCGCGGCGCAACTCGGTGACGTGGAGCAGGTGCTCGTCGAGCCCTCCGATGAAGCGATCGAGTGTTTCCTCGCCGAGCGCGGCCGGGAAGTGGCTGCCGTGCTTCTCACGCACGTCCACTACACGACGTCGCGCGTGTACGACATGCGGCGAATCACGCAAGCAGTGCATCGTGCCGGTGCGCTCGTGGTTTGGGACCTGTCGCATTCGGCGGGCGTGATGCCGGTGGATCTCGGCGGATGCGACGCGGATTTCGCGGTCGGCTGCGGCTACAAGCACCTGAACGGCGGGCCGGGCGCGCCGGCGTTCATCTACGTCGCGCGGCGATTGCAGGATCGTTTCACGCAGCCCATCTCGGGCTGGATGGGCGATGCGCGCCCCTTCGAATTTCGCGGCGAGTACGAGGCGGCGCCTGGAATCCTGCGCTATCTCAGCGGCACGCCCGCGGTGATCGGCATGGCGGCGCTCGAGGCGAGCGTCGAGGTGATCCTGGAAGCGCCGATGGCGGCGATCCGCGCCAAGTCCATCGCGCTGGGCGATGCGTTCATCGCGCTCATGGATCGGGAGTGCGCCGGGCGGGGGTTCGAGCTCGTCAGCCCGCGCGAAGGCGTGCGGCGCGGCAGCCACCTTTCATACCGCCACCCGGCGAGCTATCCCCTGATGCAGGCGCTGATCCACGAGGGCGTGATCGGCGATTGCCGGCCGCCGGACCTCGTGCGCTTCGGCTTCGCGCCGCTCTACACGCGATTCGTGGAAGTCTGGGATGCGGTCGCGAAAATCGCGGAGATCACGGCTGCGCGCGGCTGGGAACGGGCTGAGTTCCAGGCACGTCGCGCCGTGACTTGAATACCGCGGTCGCGAGGAGGGCCGCCAGCGCGCCCGAGAAGATGCCCACGCCGAACCAGTCGCCGCCGGCGAGGCCCGAGAACGCGGTGTAGCCACCCAGCACCGCGGCGGCGAGGATCCAGTTGGCGCAGAAGGCGAGGCCGCGCGACCACTCCGCGAGGAAGTCCGTGCGCGAAAGCGCGAAGGAAAGCCCGAAGTAGACGGGGATGACGAGGAAGGCGAACCAGATATCGGGGCGGTGGATCACGGCGTCTTGTCGTGGTTGTCGTCGGAACGGCCCCGACGATACCAAGCCCCGCCCACCCCCGGAAGATGTGCGAAATTTCACATGAAACCGGCCCCGTCCCCTTTAACGGTGGCGTTCGATCACGATCTCCTCGACCTCGACGCGGCGGTTTGGCTCGAGGCACTTGATGAGGGCGGCCTGGTTCTTGTCGCTGCACTGGACGACGGGGTCGGCCATGCCTTTGCCGGTGGCTACCAGGCGGCGGGGGGCTACGCCCTGGGCGACGAGGTAGTCCTTCACGGCCTGGGCGCGGCGCTCGGAGAGCTTCTGGTTGTACTCGCGGGTGCCGATGCGGTCCGTGTAGCCGGTGATGCGCACCTGGTCGATGGCGGGCTCGCGGTTCATGGTCTCGGCGATCTCGTCCAGCTTCGGGATCGGGCCCCGGACCCTGGCCTTGTCGAAGGCGAAGAGCTCGCGGGCCGAAAGCACGGTGCGCTGGACGCGGTCGATGCGGGCGTGGGAGACCTCCGAGGTCTCGTGCGGCACCTCCGCGTACTGGCGCTGGCCCTGCGCCTCGGCGGGCGGAGGCTCGTAGTAGCGGTAGGCGTAGGCGGGCGGCGGCGGCGCGTACAGCGGAACCGAGTAGTAGGGCGGGCCGTAGAACCACGGGTACGGATAGAATCGCGGCCCGAAGCCGTAGCGGAAGGCGAAGTGCGGATACGGCCGGACCCACCCGTGCGGGTGGTGCCACTGCGAGAACGCGGCGGGTGCGGCAAGGAGGAGGGCGGCGGCCGAGGCGGCCAGGACCATGCGTTTCGGAGTCATGTCGCCCCAACGCGGCGCCGCGCCAGGCGTTGACAACGACGCCCTGGTCCTATCGGACCTCGGGATTCAGGACGACGTAGCGCAGGAACCCGCTGTGCGGCGTGAATTTGTCGTAGAGGCCGCGCGCCCGGTAGTTGGTCTCGCGGGTGGACCAGTACACGCGCTGCCAGCCGTGGCGCTTCATCTCGGCCAGCACGAAGTCGATGAGCGCCTCGCCCACGCCGTGCGCGCGGATCGCGGAATCGACGAAGAGGTCCTGGAGGTAGCAGACGGGCGAGGGGGTCCCGGTGCTCTCGTGGAGGAGGTAGTTGGTCATGCCGACGACGCGGCCATCGACCTCGGCGACCGCCGCGTAAACCGGCGCCGCGGGGTCGGCGATGCGGGACCACACGTGTCGGGCGATCGCCTCGTCGGGCTCGCGTTCGTAGAAGCGGGTATAGGCATCGAAGAGCTCGCGCCAGCGCTCGTAGTCCCTCGCTTCGGCGGCGCGGACCGCGGCGGCGGCCATCAGCGCGGCGCGGGCTGCGCGGCCACGAGCGTGCGGTACTGCTTCAGCTTCGCCTTCATCCTCGCCTCGTTCTCGGGGCCCATGCGCACGAGCACCTTTTGCCCGGCGGAGGCGGCCTCGAGGTCGGGATCGGCGAATTCAAAGAGCACATGCGGCGAGACGAGCTTCACCGGCCCCTTGGGCTCCGGCGCGTCGAGCAGGTTGTCGATCGCCTCGACCAGGCGGTCGTTGAAGTAGCCGTTGGGATAGCCCAGCTCCACGTACGCCTGCTGGAAGAGCGGATAGAGCTTCTGGTAGATGGCGACGGCAGCTGCGGGATCGACATGGTCGAAGGCGTTCGCGAAAGCCGAGTAGCGCGCCGCATTGGCCGGTGCGATCTCTAGCGTATCTCCGCTGCCGGTCGTCTTGAACGTCCCGCCGAGGCCGTTCAGCGGGCTCAGGCGCCGCGCGAAATGCTCCCGCGGCAGGTTGTCCACCGTGGCCACGATGTTGCGGATCAATCCTTCGGTGACGATCCACTGGGCGAAAACCTGCGGTCCCAGCAGGCGCTGCAGCGCATCGATCACCGCCGGGTCGCTCGCCGCGAGCGTGGGCAACGGCTGGTCGGATTGCGTCGTGACCGGATACCTTGGCCCCGTGGGTGCGGCTGGAGCGGCGGGTGCCGGGGGCGGAGGAGGCGGTGGCGGCGCGCTGGGCCAGAAGAAATAGAGACCCGCCGCGACGATCGCGGCGAGCACCAGCACGGCGAGGATGATCCGGGAAGCGCGCATTCCAGTGAGCCGGCGACTATTTTATCGCGCCGCGGCGCGGGCGCCAGCGGGCCGTAACAATTTCGCGAAACCTTGTCGGCGGATTGCGGCATCCTACGCGCATGCGTCGGCTCCGGATCCCGGTCCTCGCCGTGGTGGCGGCCGCGGCGATCGCTGCGGCGATCCTGTTCCTCATCGGCGCGGGCCAGCTCGTGCGCACCGCGCAAGGCCCGCAGGTGCCGGCCGCCGTGAAGGGGGTTTCGCCCCATCGCACGCAGGTGGTCCTCTTCCGCGACGTGGTGCTCGCCAACGAAAGAAGCGGCACGCAGGCGCAGGTGAACGCCTTCGAGTCGTTCACGCGCGAGCTCTACTGGCGCTCCGACACGTTGTCCGCGGAGCGCCTCGTCCTCGAATATTCGCGCGCGCTCGCGTTCTTCGACAACGCGCACTCCACCCTCATCGATCTTCGGTTGAAGCGCGTGCCGCTGCGCCTGCACTGGTTCTCCGATGGCCTCTACGTGGTGAAGGCCGCGCCGGGCCTCGAGCCCTTGCTGGGAGCGAAGGTCGTGGGGCTCGAGGGCCGCGACCCCGAAGAGCTGCTGCGCTTGCTCCAGCCTTACGTCCCCGGCGTCGAGGGGTGGCGCCGCTATCGCAGCGAGGCGCTCTTCACGGCGCCCGCCACGCTGCGGGCGCTGGGCGCATCCAGCGACGAGTCCACGCTCCTCGTCGACTATGAGAAGCCCGGGCAGGCGCGCGCGAGCCTCGCGGTCGTCGTGCAGGCGAATCCGCCGCCGGGCGACACGTTCCGCGAGTTCCGCCACCTTTTTCCCGGGGACGAGTCCTTCGAGACGAAAGGGTGGCTGCGCGCGGGCGATGGCGCCGCGGCGAAGCCGCTCTACCTGCGCGACCTTCCGAACCCGTTCGCGCGCGCGTGGCTCCCGGAGCTGAAGGCCGAGTACATCCGCCTGGATGGCAGCAACTCGACGCCGCAGGTGGATCTTCCGTCCTTCCTCGACGCGGCCGTGGACGAGGCCGGGGCGAACGGCGCGAAGAATGCCATCGTGGACCTGCGCTTCGACTGGGGCGGGAACTACCTCCTTGCGCGCCGCTTCGCGCCGCGGATTGCCTCGGCGATTCCCGCCGATGGCAGGATCTTCGTGATCACGGGCCCGAACACGTTTTCCGCCGGCTTGATCCTCGCCGCGCGCATCAAGCACTTCGCGGGGCCGCGGGTGGTGGTCGTGGGCGAGCCCGCCGGAGATCGCCTGGAATTCTGGGCCGAGGGGCTCGACGTGGAATTGCCGCCGAACGAGCCCGAGCTCTACATTTCCACCGCGAAGCACGACCTCGCGCACGGCTGCCGGTGGCTCGACCGCGACTGCTTCGTGCTGGACAAGTTCTTTCCCGCGGCCGCGGGCAACCTCGACGTCGCCATTCCCGCCCGCAACGCCTTCGCCGACTACATGGCGGGCCGGGATGCCGCGCTGGAAAGGATCGCGGCTGCGATTTCACGGTAACCTCGGGGGATGAGAACCGCAGCCCTGCTTTGCATCGCGTTGTTTCCGCTGGTCGCGCACGCCGCCGATCCCCTCGAGGAAGAGTTGATCTCCATGGAGAAGGCTTCGTGGGTCGCGTGGAAGTCGCACGATTCGCGCTTCTACGAAAGCTTCCTCTCCGACGACCACCTCGAGGTCCACGGCTTGGGCGTCGGCGGCAAGGCCGGCGTGGTCGCCCTGGTCGGGAGCGGGGCCTGCAACGTCGAGAGCTACACGCTGGACCACTTCGAGTTCCGTCGCCTTGCCGCGGACGCCGCGGTCCTCAACTACCGCGCCGAGCAGAAAACCACCTGCGCGGGCGTCGCGGTCCCCAGCCCGGTGCGCGCGACTTCCGTCTTCGCGCGGCGCGACGGCCATTGGGTGAACGTCCTCTACCAGCACAGCGCGGTCGCGAAATGACAAGGGGTCAGAGCCCTTTTTCACGTAAAAGGGGACAGATCATTTTCGGGTTCCTCGCCGCCGCGGCCCTTGCCGCGATCCTCCCGGCAGTCCCCGCGCAGGCCGCCGCGCCCGCCAAGGTCTTCCGCTACGCTTCGCAAATCGATCCGGGCACGATGGATCCGCACGCGCTCGCTTCCCTCTACCACACGCGCGTGATCCAGCAGATCTACGAGTCGCTCACGGGCCGCGACGAGAAGTATCGTCTCGTGCCACGGCTCGCGGTCTCGTGGTCGATGGCCGACCCGCATGCCTGGCGCTTCAAGCTGCGCCAGGGCGTGAAATTCCAGGACGGGACGCCGTTCACCGCCGACGACGTGGTGTTCAGCGTCGAGCGATCCATCGCGCCCAAGTCGCAGCAGCACGCCACGTATCCGAACGTGACCGGCGCGCGCAAGGTGGACGACTACACCGTGGACATCCTGACTTCCCAGCCCACGCCGGTGCTGCCGCGCGCGCTCACCAACTCGCGGATGATGTCGAAGAAGTGGTGCATCGAGCACCACGTCGAGAAGCCGCTCGACTTCAACGCCAAGGAAGAGACGTTCGCCTCGCGCAACGCCAACGGCACGGGCCCCTTCATCCTGAAGAGCTGGGAGCCGGACGTGAAGACCGTGCTCGTGGCCAATCCCAACTATTGGGGCCCGCACGGCAACGTGGCCGAAGCGGATTTCATGGTGGTCGCGCAGGCCGCCACGCGCCTCGCGGGCCTCGTTTCCGGCGAGCTCGACTTCGTGGTGGACGCCGGCGTGCAGGACATCGGCCGGCTCGAGAAGACGCCCGGCATCACCGTGGGCATGAACGAGGGCACCGGCGCCAACTACCTCGGGTTCGACTACGCGCACGACAAGCTCGTGTACGGCGAGGCCGGCGGCAGGAATCCTTTCCGGGACCTGCGCGTGCGCCAGGCGATCCGCTACGCGCTCGATCTCAAGGCGATCCAGTCGAAGGTGATGCGCGGCCTGTCGTCGATCGGGAGCGCCATCTTCACCCCGGTCGTGGACGGCTGGGACAAGCGTTTCGAGAAGGTCTATCCCTACGATCCGGACAAGGCGAAGGCCCTCCTCAGGGAGGCGGGTTATCCGAACGGCTTCTCGGTGGTGCTCGATTGCAGCTCGCAGGCGCCGGCCGATGCCCTCTGCCAGGCGGTGAGCGGCATGCTCGCGCGCGTGGACATCAAGGTGGACTTCCAGCCGCGAACCTTCAACGTGCTGCTGCCCAAGGTCCTCAAGCACGACACGAGCTTCTATGCCATCGGCTGGACGCCCGCATCCGTCGATGCCGAGGGCGTGCTGCTGCCCCTTGCGCACACCCCGAAGGGCCCGGGCGTCGGCGAGTACAACTTCGGGGGCTATTCGAACCCGAAGGTGGACGCGCTCATCGACAGCGCGCGCGTGGAGCTGGACGAGGAGAAGCGCCGTTCGATGCTCACCGAGGCGATGTCGCTCATCGATGCCGACTCGGGCTTCGTGCCGATCATGTACCGCAAGATCGTCTGGGTCATGCGAAGCAACATCAAGACGCCCGTCATGCCCAACGACATCGTGGACCTGCGCTTCGTCAACGTGCAGTGACGGGGGAGTAGCGGATCTCGTAGTGCGGCGCCCACGTGGCGCCGTCCATGGACTTCAGGGATTTCTGCAGGATCCCGGCGCCGTCGCGCTCGAGGCTCATCCTGCGATAGACGCGCTTGCCGTTCGCGGTGTGCGTTTCGCCCTCGAAGCGCATCGCGCCTTCCGTGAACGCGCCGCTGAATTACCCCACCGCGCCCGTCGAATCGATCCACGTCTGGCGCCACTTCCCGAGCACCGGGTCGTGGAAAGAGAGGCTCGTGCCGTGGTAGCCGTCCTTCTGCCGGTACATCTCGCGGATCGCGCAGCCGCCGGAGACGGCCTCGATCGTGCTCGTGGCCGTGACTTCGCCGTTCTCGACCACTTGCCACTGGCCCAGCCAGAAGTCGAGCTCGTGGTTCGCGGTCGCTATGCAGGTCGCGGTGACGGCCATGGCCAGTACCGAATGGATCATCGTGGCTCCCGAATCCCGGGATTGTGCGCGTTCGTTTCCCCACGAGATTTGCCAAGTGTTACGGCCGCCGCCGCCGCCCGCCGGGTTCTGGGAGCGAAATCCCCGGGGGGCCCCGTCCTTTATGCCTGCTTGACTCGGGGGGCTTCGGGGTTATCATTGCAACCTGTATCCCTCCTCGATCGGGCAAACGACGAGGGGGTACCCCCGCGGTGCGCCCAGCGGGAAAAGTTGGTTCGGTTACCAAAACAAGAAGACTGATTGTTTCGGCACGGCGCCATGGCGTGAGCCCTGTCGCTTTGCACTGGCGCGCATAGGGGCTTCCTTGCTTTACCACAACGTGCAGGTCATGGCGCATTCGCTGCGTTTTATCGACGCGGCAGCGGCTGCGTGCGCTTCCGCGGTGCTGATGACGTACGGCATCGACGGGGGCGCCCACCTTGCGGATTTCCTCCATCCCTCGGTGGGGCTCTTCGGGATCGTCGACTTCGTGGCCTTCCTGGTCATCGCCGAGCGCATGCACATCTATTTCGCGCGCCGCACGGAGGATCTCCTGGGCGAGCTCCTCGCGGTGAGCGAGGTGGGCCTGTATTCCGGCAGCATCGCGGTCGTCGCGACCGAGATCTGGGGCGGCGGCCTCCCGCCGTACAGCTACCTCCTCGCGCTCGGGGCCACCATGCTCGCCCCGTCGGCCATGCGGCTTGCCATGCGCTTCACCATCCGGCGCCTTCGCCGGCACGGCGACGACTACCGGGTCTGGCTCATCGTCGGGCACAACGACCGCTCCGCGGGGCTCGCGGCGGCCATCGCCGCCAATCCGCATTTCGGCATCCGCATCGCCGAGATCGTCGACATCGACGGCGACCCGAACGAGATTTCCCCCGAGCGCCGCAAGTTCGAGCTGAACCCGCCCCCGGGCGTGAAGCTGCGCGTCGTGAAGAGCGTCGAGGAGATCCGCGAGTCGGTCGCCACCGGCGTGATCGACGAGGTGGCGGTGACGCTGCCCATGCGCACGCATTACGACACCGTGAACAAGATCCTCGAGATCTGCTGCGACGCGGGCATCTCGGTGCGCATGCGCCCGCAGGCTTTCGAGGTCCTGGGCTACTCGACCGAGGTCTCGCACATCGGCAAGATCGCCATGCTCACGCACTACAACGGCCCCTCGAACTACGTCCAGCTCACGATCAAGCGCGTGATCGACGTGATCGGCTCGGCCGTGGGCCTCGTGCTGCTCTCGCCCCTTTTCCTCGTGGCGGCGGTGGCGATCAAGGCGGGCTCCCGCGGCCCGGTCTTCTTCCGGCAGACGCGCGTGGGCCTGCACGGCCGCAATTTCGAGCTCGTCAAGTTCCGCTCGATGGTGAAGGATGCGCACGTGCAGCGCGACAGCCTCGACGCGGAGAACGAGCGCGACGGGACGGCGTTCAAGATCCGCAACGACGCGCGCGTGACGCGGGTCGGCAAGTGGCTTCGCAAGTACCACTTCGACGAGTTCCCGCAGCTCTGGAACGTGCTGGTCGGCGACATGAGCCTCGTCGGCCCGCGCCCGCTTCCGGTGAAGGAGGCGCAGGGCAACGAGTGGTGGCAGCGCCGCCGCCTCACCATGCCGCCGGGCCTCACGTGCCTGTGGCAGTGCGAGGACGACGCCATGACGATGCCCTTCAAGCAGTGGATGACGCTCGACATGGCCTACATCGACCGCTGGTCGTTGTGGCTCGACATGAAGCTCATCGTGCGCACCTTCGCGACCGTGATGCGGGGTAACGGCTGGTAGAATCGCGGCGACTTTTGCAATGCGGCGGGCAAGGAACAGGGATGAGGACGCAGAAAGGGGAGGCAGGCGAGGACGGGGAGGAGAGCAGTCGCCACTGGAGGCCGGGCCTCCTGGCGCTCGTGCTCGTGCTGCTGTCCGGTTGCGTCGCGACGCAGCCGGGAGATTCCGGCCAGGGGGCCCACGCGCCGGAGATCGCGCGCTCCTCGGTGAAGTACCAGAAGGAATACCTGCTGGTCGCTGGCGACCAGATCGAGGTCCTCGTATGGCGCAACGCCGAGGTGACGCGCACCGTGACGATTCGCCCGGACGGCTACATCTCGCTGCCGCTGCTGCAGGACGTGAAGGCCGCGGGCCTCACGCCCAAGGAGCTCGCCGAGTCCGTCACGAAAAGCTACTCGGGGCGCCTGCTGAATCCGGAAGTCACCGTGATCCCCACGCAGGTCCGCCAGCCGACCGTCTATGTCCTCGGTGACGTCAAGGTTCCCGGCGGCTACCCGCTTCGCCAGGCGGCCACGGCGGCCCAGGCGATCGCGCTCGCGGGAGGCACGCTTCGCAGCGGCTGGGAGAGCCAGACGTCCGTCGTGCGGCTGTCTCCCGATGGCTACCTCGAGGCGATCCCGGTGGGCGGCGGAGCCGGGAACCAGTGGTTCGTCCTCGACCAGGTCGGGCCCTATCGCAACCTCGGCAACACGCTGCT
>Ga0134125_10009479_pt1 | contig 10960 bp, 9 predicted proteins | sample KB31751_FD_96464 | JGI IMG/M metagenome (GOLD analysis project Ga0134125, IMG submission 96464) | Terrestrial soil microbial communities with excess Nitrogen fertilizer from Kellogg Biological Station, Michigan, USA - KB3-175-1 | ecosystem: Environmental > Terrestrial > Soil > Unclassified ...
CGGGGGCGGTCCGCCCTGCGGAATTCCGCGGCCCTTCGCGCCGACTTTGCCCACAGTGCAAACGGCGCGACCCCCGCGATCGGATGGTGAACCCGATCGCTTGAGCCGGTGTTCGGGGTGGCGGGCGCGGCAGGATTCGAACCTGCGACCGTCGGCTTAGAAGGCCGATGCTCTGGTCCAACTGAGCTACGCGCCCCGGGGTCGATCTTCATTATACGGAGTGTGCGATCCCACCCGGCCGCGCTTGCTGGTAGGATACGGCCCATGAGCGTTTGGTTCTCTCCCTCCGAGACGCACGGCTTCGCCCGCTTGCGCGCCGGGTGGCGGGCGGCGATCTACGCGGCGGTGGTCTCCGCGCCGGTGGTGATCGCGCGCTTCGCCGTGCCACGACCGGCGGCAGCCGCGGCCGCAACTCCGATTCCGCCGATTGGCATGATCGTCGGCGAGGTGATCCCGCTGCTCTGGGTGACGCTGATCACCTGGATCCTGGCGCGGCTGGAACACCAGCCGCTGGGACACTACGGCCTGCCGGGACGATCCGCCTTTGGCGCGCGCTTCTGGCAGGGCGTGATCTGGGGCGCGGTGTCGCTAACCGTGTTGCTGCTGCTCATCCTCGCCAGCGGCGACTACGGTTTCGGCGCGGTGGCCACGCACGGGGGCAGCCTGGCGCGGTACGCCGTGGTGTGGGCGATCGCGTTTCTGGCGGTGGGCTTCTTCGAGGAGTTCTGCTTCCGCGGCTACGCGCTGATCACGCTGCGCGAGGGCGCCGGTTTCTGGACGGCGGCCCTCATCCTCTCGGCGGCCTTTGGCGCGGTGCACCTTGGCAACGGCGGCGAGGACTTCATGGGCGCGTTATCCGCCGGATTGATCGGGCTGTTCCTTTGCTTCACCTGGCTGCGCACGGGCAGCTTGTGGTTCGCGGTGGGGTTCCATGCCGCCTGGGACTACTGCGAAAGCTTTGTCTATGGCGTGCCCGACAGCGGCGCCGTGTCGCCCGGGAGGCTGCTCGCGCCCAGCTTCCACGGCTCGCGCTGGATCACCGGCGGCTCCGTGGGTCCGGAGGGGAGTCTCTGGATCCTGCTGGTGATCGCGGCGCTGTTTGTCCTGTTTGCGATCGCGTTTCCCTCACCGGGCCGGCTCGAACATCATGCCGCCGCGGCTTCCTGAGGCCTTCCAGCGCGCGGCCTGGCCGCGTGCATCCAACAGACCCACCTGACGGAGCCAGACGTCTTCGCCGGCGGCGAGAGCCGCGGCTTCCGCGTCCGCTGGGGGCGAGGCATGCGCCTGTTCCCACGCAATGGTGGCGATCAGTCCCGCCCGCAGCCCCACGCCGGCGCGTCCTCCCGGTTCGCGGCGGATTACGCCGCTGCCGGGTAGCGGGAGCTCCCGGCCACGCACCGGTTCGCCCGCCAGAATGATACTGCCCCGCCAGCCGCACGCGCGGCCCACCTCAACCGCCCACTCCCACTCGCAAAAATCACCCGGGTCGGCGATGGCGTAATCCTTGCCCGCCGCGCGCGGCGAGGTGGCCGCCCAGACAACGGCCGCCGCGACGTTTTCGATATAACCGCGAGCGCGCCGCCGCTCCGCTTCGGGCCGCGGCACAACCACCGCCGGCCGCTCCGGCAGCATCCGGCGCCAATACCGCGTCAGCGGACACGAGCTCACTCCCGGTCCGTACAAGAATGGCATCCGCAAGACCGTACGCTGCTCCGCGCGAGCTGCCCACGCGGCCAAAGGGCGTACCGGCGCCTCCGCGCTCGTCAACACCACCAGCCGCCGCGCTCGCCCCACAAAGCTGGCCTCCTCGCACCGCGGGCTGAGGCTTTCGGGGGTGGCTACGACCATTGCATCCCAGCGCGCCCCCGACTCCGCTCCTACCACGTGGCCGGTGCGCCGCAGTTCTTGCTCCACCGCGAGGCCCAAGCCACTACCATGGCCCCACACCAAAACTCGCATTATCCGTTGCGATGCTGCCTTTTCTCCGACCGCGGTGCGCCGGACGGCCCATGCTGGGCGCTTGTTTCGTATTTTCTTCGAGTAACCCCGAAGATACCCGGGGCAAACCCCTTGACTTGAATCGGCAACGAAGGAAATATGTGGGCAGAAGTGGATGAAAGTGGTAAATTGTGGTTGGCGTGGTGAGGGCGGTGGGCGACGGGAATGCTACGGGGCAATTATCCAGCACGGGTGGACGACAAGGGCCGGCTCAAGCTGCCAACCGAGTTCCGCGCCCATTTGGATCAGGGCAATCCCGGCCGCCAGTACTACATCACCAGCTTCGACGGGCTCAATACGCGCATTTACCCGATCCGCGAGTGGGAGCGGATCGAGGAGAAGTTGGCGGCGCTGCCCTCCATGCACCCCACCAAGCAGAAGCTGCTGAGCCGCACCAACTATTACGGGCAGGTGGTGGAGATGGACGCCGCCGGACGCGTGCTGATTCCGGCGGTTTTGCGCGACGCGGCGCAGATGCGCGGCGACGTCGCCGTATTGGGCTACTTGCAGTACCTGGAAGTTTGGAACGAAGAGCGGCTGCTGGAAGACATGAAGACGCACGCCTTCGGCGAGGCCGACAAGCAAACGCTGGCGGACTTGGGGATTTAGGAATTGTGGACGAAGCGTCGCATATCGCGGTCATGCCCGAGGAGGTGCTCCAGTACCTCGCGCCCCACCCCGGCGGCACCTACGTGGACTGCACCCTTGGCGCCGGCGGACACAGCCGCCGCATCGCCGCGGCGATTGGCCACGGCCGCATCGTGGGTTTCGACAAGGACCCCGAAGCCCTGGCCCTGGCGCGCGCGGCGGTGCCGCGCCCGGGGGTGGAGTTCGAAGCGGTGCACGCGGATTTCGCCGCGGCGCAGGAAGAGCTGCGCGCGCGCGGCATCGAGCGGGTGGATGGCGTGATCGCCGACCTGGGACTCAGCTCGATGCAGCTCGGCCGCCCGGAGCGCGGCTTCAGTTTTGCCGCCGACGGTCCCTTGGACATGCGGATGGATCCGCGCCAGGAGCTGACGGCGGAACAGGTGGTGAATCAATTCGACGAGCGTGAGCTCGCCGACTTGATTTTCCAATTAGGAGAAGAGAGGAGGTCACGGAGAATCGCCAGAGCCATTGTCCGGTCACGGCCGTTCCACGGCACCGCGCAACTCGCGGCGCTGGTGGCGGCCGTGAACCGGCCAGTGAAACCGGCTTCGGGCCGGCCGGCGCGGCGCGGACTGCATCCCGCCACCCGGACGTTTCAAGCGCTGCGCATCTTCGTGAACGCGGAGATCTCCTCCCTCGCTAGTTGGTTGACCTCGCTGCCGCAGTGGCTGGCACCCGCCGCCCGGGTGGTGGTGATCAGTTTTCATTCGCTGGAGGACCGTCCGGTCAAACAGAACTTCCGGGCCGGGGCCCAGCAAGGCTGGTACCGCCTGCTGACGCCGCACGCGGTGCGGCCCACGCAGGCGGAAACCGCCGCCAACCCGCGCTCCCGGAGCGCGCGGCTGCGGGCGGTGGAGAGACTGGCGTAGGAGCCGACCATGGATATTTACTTTGTGCAGCAGATCGACAATTCGCGCGTGGTGCGGGTCGCCGATCCCCGCCGCAAGCGCGAGCAGCAGGTTTTCTTCGCCGCCGTGGTGGTGCTCTTCGCGCTCTGCTTCGCTTATGCCTGGCAGCGCTATGCCATGGTGCGGCTGGGCTATCAGTTGGAGGCCGCGCGCAGCCAGGAGGCCAGCCTGGAGCAGTGGAACCGCGGGCTGGAGCTGCAACAAGCCGCGTTGCGCAATCCGGACCGGATCTACACCCTGGCCCAGGTCCGCCTGGGCATGCAGTCGGCCCAACCCGGCCAGATCCTCGCCCTCGACGTCGCGCCGCTGCCGAGCGGCGCGGCTCCGGTGACGACCTCGGCCAGCCTGAACCGGTAGCCGCAGCCGGTCCGTTCCCTTCCCCCCGCGTCCGCGTTCGACAACATGCCGCCGCGCTCGTCAACCGTGCACCGCACCCGCTTGGCCAGCTTCCAATTGGCGCTGGTCGTGTGGGCGCTGCTCGTGATCACGCGCCTGTTCTGGCTGCAAGTGCTGGACCATGCCTGGCTGGCCCACCGGGCGCTGCGCCAACAAGAAAAGTTCGTGCCGGTGGAGGCACAGCGCGGGGCCATCTTCGACCGGCATATGACGCCGCTGGCGATGAGCCTGCCAGTGCAGTCGCTGTTCGCCAATCAGCGCCAGGTGCATGACCCGGGAGAGGAGGCGGCGGCACTGGCGCCCATCCTGCACGCGACCGAGGCCGAGCTGCGGCAGCGGCTCACCGGCGACCGCGGCTTCGTCTGGGTGGCGCGCCAGTTGACCGCCGGCCAAACCGAGCGGGTGCGGGCGTTACAACTAGCCGGGTTGGGCTTCCAACCCGACACGCGGCGGTTCTACCCCAAGGGAGAGTTGGCCGCGAGCCTGCTCGGCTACGTGGGCGTGGACGGGCACGGCTTGGGGGGCATCGAGCAGTCCTTCGACCACGGCATGGCGGGCCAGAACGGCGAGGCGGTGCTGCAAGTGGACGCGCACCGGCAGAGCTACAGCCAGCTCGCCCGGGCCGCGGTCGAGGGCGCGAACGTGGTCCTGACCCTCGACCAGAACATCCAGTTCATCGCCCAGCAGGAACTCGACAAACGGGTGGCGGAGACGCACGCGCGGCGGGGCATCGCCGTGGTCGAAAACCCGCGCACCGGCGAGATCCTGGCGCTGGCCACGACGCCCTCGTTCAATCCCGACGACGTGCAGGACTCACCGCGCGCCGCACTGGGAGATGGCGCGGTGTCGGATCCCTACGAACCGGGCTCGGTGTTCAAGCTGGTGACCCTGTCGGCGGCGCTGCAACAGGGCCTGATCACCCCCGACGAGATGATTGACTGCCAGAACGGGTCCATCAAGGTCGGCGGCCGCATCATTCACGATCACGCCCGCTTCGGTCTGCTCAGCGTCACCGATATTTTGCGCCACTCGAGCGATGTGGGGGCGATCAAGATTGGGCTGAAACTCGGCGACCAGGAGTTCTACCACTACATTCAAGCCTATGGCTTCGGCCAACGCACCGGCATCCGGTTGCCGGGCGAGTCGCGCGGCATTGTGCGCCCGCCGCAACGGTGGACGCCGATGTCCATCGGCGCGGTCAGCATGGGCCAGGAGGTGGCGGTCACGCCGGTGCAGGTAGTCGCCATGGTCTCTTCATTGGCGAACGGCGGCGTGTATCACGCTCCGCGCGTGGTCCTGACCAGCTTCACGGGCGCCCCACCCGCAACCCAGCCCAGGTTCGAACCCGACGCCGGGCGCACCATTGTCAGCCCTCTGGTCGCCAACGAAATGAAGCAGATGATGGCGCAAGTGGTGCTGGCCGGGACCGCGCAGCAAGCCCAGCTCAACGGCTACACCGCCGGGGGGAAGACCGGAACCGCACAAAAAGTGGACCCCGGCACGCATACCTACTCGGCCCACAACTACATCGCGTCGTTTGCCGGGTTCGCGCCCCTCAACGACCCGGTGATCACGGTGCTGGTGGTAATCGATTCTCCCCAAGGCGGGCACGAGGGCGGGGCCACCGCCGGGCCGGTGTTCAAGGGGATTGCCGAGCGGGTACTCCCCTACCTCGGCGTACCGCACGACATCCCGGTGCAGGCGGCGCGGGCGCCGGTACGGATCGCGGCGGTGGACGCGCACGAGGACTCGGAACAAGTGGCTGATCCCACTTTGGTGGCCGACACCGAACCGGCTCCGGCGGCACCCGCCCCCACCCCCGACTCGCCGGCGGCGCCAGCGCCACCCAGCGCCTCCGCGACCGGCCCGCTGGTCGTGCTGGACTACGGCAGCCACTCCGTGGTCGCCCCCGATTTTACCGGGCAGACGGTCCGTGCCGTCTCGGCCAGCTGCCAACGGCTGGGACTGGTACTTTCCTTGCAGGGAAACGGCGTGGCGCGGGCGCAATCGCCGGCGCCGGGGACGCGGCTCGCATCGGGCACGCGGGTAGTGGTACGCTTTACGCCGTAATCACCATGCAATTGCAGGAATTTTTGCGCGGAATCCCGGTGTTGACCAGCCGCGGGCCGCTGCCCGCCCATGTGGCCGGCGTGCACTACGATTCCCGCCGCATCCAGCCGGGCTGGGCGTTTGTGGCGATTCGGGGCGAAGTCGCCGACGGACTGCAATTTGTGGAGGCGGCGCGCCGGCGCGGCGCCGCGGTCATCATCGCCGACCGGCCCGCACCGGACGACACCGCCCCTTGGATTCAGGTGAGCGGCGCGCGCGCGGCGCTGGCGCAGCTCTCGGCCAACTGGTTTGGGCGCCCGGCGGAGCAACTTCGGCTGGTGGGCGTCACCGGCACCAACGGCAAGACGACGACCTCCTGGTTGATCGAGGCGCTGCTGCGCGCCGCCGGCATCCGGCCCGGATTGCTGGGCACGATCGAGTACCACATAGGCGAGGCCGTTCTCCCCTCGCCCCACACCACCCCGGAGTCCTATGACCTGCAGGAGCTGCTGGCGCATATGCGCGCGGCGGGCTGCGGCGCGGCGGTGATGGAGGTTTCCTCGCACGCTCTCGCCATGGACCGGGTCTGGGGCTGCCCGTTTGAGGTTGCGGTCTTCACCAACCTGACCCAGGACCATCTCGACTACCACCAGACCATGGAGGCCTATGCGGAGGCCAAGCGGCGGCTGTTTCAGGGTCTAGGGGCACCGCCCCCGCGCACCGCCGTGGTGAACACCGACGATCCCTGGGCGAAGCGCATGACCGCCGGATTTGGCGGCAACGTTCTCGGCTTCGGTCTGGGACCGGAGGCGCAACTCCGCGCCGTGGACTTGGTCAACGAGCCTTCGGGATTGCGCTTCACGCTGCAAGGGCCCGACGGTTACCGCCGCCCGCTTGCGACAGCTCTGTTAGGCCGGGTCAACGCCCTCAACCTGCTGGCCGCGATTGGCGCTGGCTGGTCGCTGGGACTCGATCCCGATGCGGTGGTGGCGGCGGCCGCTTCCCTGCCGCGCGTGCGCGGCCGCTTCGAGCGCGTGTTCGCGGGCCAGCCCTTTACCGTGGTGGTGGACTATGCCCACACCCCGGATGCGCTCACCAACGTTCTCGGGCTGGCGCGCGAGCTGGCGCGCGGCAAGGTGCGGGTCGTCTTCGGCTGCGGCGGGGACAGGGACCGCGGCAAGCGCCCCTTGATGGCCCACGCCGCCAGCGCGGGCGCTGACGCCGTACTGGTCACCAGCGACAACCCGCGCAGTGAGGCGCCGCTGGCGATTATCGAGGAAATTGTGCACGGCCTGCCCGCGGCGCGGGCCCAGGTGGATCCCGACCGCGCCAGCGCCATCCGTACCGCGGTGCGCGCGGCCCAGCCCGGCGACGTGGTGGTGATCGCGGGCAAGGGTCACGAAGACTATCAAATCATCGGCGACCAGAAGCTGCCGTTTGACGACGTGCGGGAGGCGCGCGCCGCCCTGCACGAGCTGGGGTGGACGGCCGGAGGAGGGCAATGAGCGGGAACACGGCGGCCGCACCCGGCATCAGCATTGACAGCCGCACCCTCCGTCCGGGCGACGTGTACTATGCGCTGCGAGGCGACAGCCATGACGGCCACGACTTCGTGGAGGCCGCGCTGGCGGCGGGGGCGGCCGCGGCGGTGGTGGCGGGGTCGCAGATGGCGCGCTTCCCCGCCGCGCTGGCGCCGCGCTTGCGGCCGGTGGCGGACCCGCTACGGGCCTTGCAGGCCGCCGCCCGCGAGGCGCGCCGCGGCTGGGGCGGACCGCTGATCGCGGTGACCGGCTCGGCCGGCAAGACCACGACCAAGGAAATGATCGCCGCCGCGCTCGCCACCCGCTGGCGCGTGCTGAAGAACGAGGGCAATCTCAACAACCATGTCGGCGTCCCGCTCACGCTGCTCCGGCTCCGGCCCGAGCACCAGGTGGCGGTGGTGGAGATGGGCATGAACCACGCGGGCGAGATTGCCGCTCTGGCCGCGATCGCCGAGCCCAACGTCGGCGTCTTCACCAATGTCGGCGAAGCCCACATCGGACTGTTGGGTTCTCTCGAGGCCATCGCCGAGGCCAAACGCGAGCTGGCCTACGCCATTCCCACCTCCGGCACGCTGGTGCTGAACGCGGACGATGCGCGCGTCGCCCGCTTCGCCGAGGGCTTTGGGGGCAAGGTGGTTTGGTATACCGGCACGGGCACGCCGCGCGACGCCAACGCCGCCGCCGCGGTGGCCACCGCCGCCGCTTTCGACGTCGCCCCCGAAGCCGCACGCGCCGCCATCGCCGCCATGCCCGCGCTCCCCGGCCGGGGCCAGGTGATCGAAGCCGGCGGCATCACCTATATTCACGACTGCTACAATGCCAACCCGCCCGCCATGGAGGCCATGCTGCAGGTCCTGCGGCAAGCGCCGGCACAGCGGCGGATTGCCGTGCTGGGGGAGATGCGCGAGCTGGGCGCGGCCAGCGCGCAGCTGCACCGGCGGGTCGGCGCCGCCGCGGCCGCCGCCGGCATTCAGGCCTTGTTTGCCGTGGCCGGGGACGCCCGCTTCCTGCTGGATGGCGCCCGCGCCGCGGGCTTCGGCGGGCACAGCGCCTTCTGCGCCGACGCCGACGCCGCCGTCGTCCCGCTACGCGCGTTTCTTCAGCCCGGCGACGCGGTGCTGCTCAAGGCCTCGCGCGCCATTCACCTCGAAACCGCCCTCAACCGCCTGACCGGGGTCGGCTAAGCCACCGCATGCTCTACTGGCTCTTGTATCAGAAACTGTTCCGCTTCTATACGCCGTTGCGGGTATTTCGCTTCCTCACCTTCCGCACGGCGTTTGCCGGAATTACCGCCCTGGCGATCGCGCTGGCGGTGGGACCGTACCTCATCCGCCGCTTGAAGGAGTTCCAGATCGGCCAGTACATCCGCGAGGACGGACCCCAGTCGCACCACGCCAAGGCGGGCACGCCCACCATGGGCGGTCTGCTGATCAACATCGCCATCCTGGTGCCGACCCTGCTCTGGGCGGATCTCACCAACCCGTTCATCTGGATCGCCATCCTCGCCGTGGTCGCCTTCGGCGCCATCGGTTTTGTGGACGATTACGCCAAGCTGCGCCGGCAACGCAACCTCGGCCTCACCTCGCGCCAGAAGCTGGCCGCGCAAGCGCTGGTAGGTGTCGTCATCGCACTGATCCTGGTTTGGCTCAACCATCAGGGCCGGTACTCGACCCGCCTGGTCGTGCCCTTCTTCAAGCATTACCGCCCCAACCTGGCCTTCAACGCCATCGTCGGCCATCCGGGTCTGTACTTGGTGGCATTCATCCCGTTTATCGCCTTCGTGGTGCTGGTGGTGGTGGGCTCGTCGAACGCGGTCAACCTCACCGACGGGCTCGACGGGCTGGCCATCGGCTGCACCATCATCGCGGCGGGCGCCCTGACCGTCCTGACGTACATCTCGGGCCACGCCGTTTTTGCCACCTATCTGGAGATCGAAAAAATGCCGCAGGTGGGCGAGCTCACCATCTTCGGCGGCGCCATGGTGGGGGCGAGCATCGGCTTTCTCTGGTACAACGCCCACCCGGCCGATATCTTTATGGGCGACGTGGGCTCACTGGCCCTGGGCGGCGCCATCGGCACGGTGGCGATCCTGATCAAACAGGAGCTGCTGCTGCCCTTCATCGGCGGCATCTTCGTGCTCGAGGCGCTCTCGGTCATCCTGCAGGTGGGAAGCTACAAACTGCGCCACAAGCGCATTTTCCGCATGGCGCCGCTGCACCATCATTTCGAGCAACTGGGCTGGAGCGAGTCCAAGGTCATCACACGCTTCTGGATTCTCTCCGGCGTGTTCGCCCTGTTCGCTTTAACCACGCTGAAGCTGCGATAATTTCCCATGGTTCTGGCGGGCAAACGCGTCCTGGTGGTGGGCATGGCCTCGAGCGGCATTGCTTCCGCCCTCTATTTGCGCCGGCACGGTGCGCGCGTGGTCGTGTCGGAAATGCGCGCGGCGGGCGAGTTGCGGGAGGAGATCCCGCAGTTGCTGCGGGCCGGCGTGGCGATCGAGACCGGCGGCCATCGCGAGCGCTCTTTCCTGGACACCGATCTGATCGTGGTCAGCCCGGGCGTGCCGGCCGGCCTGCCGCTGCTGCGGCGCGCCCGCACCCAGCAGATACCGGTCTGGGGCGAGATCGAGCTGGCCTCGCGTTTTCTTCAAGGCCAGATCGTCGCCATCACCGGGGCCAACGGCAAGACCACCACCACCAGCCTGACCGGCGAGCTGCTGCGCGCCTGCGGGCGCACGGTACAGGTGGGGGGCAACATCGGCACGCCGCTGATCTCGCTGGTGGAGAGTTCCTCGCCGGAGTGCGTCAACGTCATCGAAGTCTCGAGCTTTCAACTGGAGACGATCGTCACCTTCCATCCGCACGTGGCGGCGGTGCTGAACCTCTCGCCCGATCACCTCGACCGCCACGGCTCGATGGAAGCCTATGCCGCCGCCAAGCAGCGCATTTTCCTGAACCAGACCGCCGCCGACTTTGCGGTGCTGAATCCGGGGGATCCGTGGTGCCGCCAATTCGCCGCGAGCGTTGCCAGCCAGCCGGTGTGGTTTGCGCCCTTCGCGCTGGAAGCCCAAGCGGGCGCCGGCGTGCATCAGGGCGAGATCGTCTGGTCCAAGGATGGCATCCGCACGGCCATCATGCCGGTAAGCGAGATTCCACTGCGCGGGGCGCACAATTTGGAGAACGTGCTGGCGGCCGTCGCCATGACCTGCCTGCTGCAAGGGCCGGGGGCGGCGAGCGACATCCGCCGGGCGGTGCAAGGCTTCCAGGCGGTCGAGCACCGCCTGGAGTTTGTGGCCAACATCGCCGGCGTGGATTATTACAACGACTCCAAGGCCACCAACGTGGATGCCACCATCAAGGCCCTGGAAGCGTTCCCCTCCGGGGTATGGATCATTTTGGGCGGCAAGGACAAGGGCAG
>Ga0134125_10009480_pt1 | contig 10960 bp, 8 predicted proteins | sample KB31751_FD_96464 | JGI IMG/M metagenome (GOLD analysis project Ga0134125, IMG submission 96464) | Terrestrial soil microbial communities with excess Nitrogen fertilizer from Kellogg Biological Station, Michigan, USA - KB3-175-1 | ecosystem: Environmental > Terrestrial > Soil > Unclassified ...
CGGGCGGCTCGTCTGCATCCTCGACGCCGACTTGCAGTATCAGCCCGAGGACATCCTGCGCCTCAGGCGCGAGATGGAGGTGTCGAACGTCGACATCGTGCAGGGCTGGCGCTCGCCCGTCGGGCGCGACAAGGGGCCGCGCTATTACTACTCGCGCGGGCTCAACACCATGCTCAACGCCGCGTTCGGGATGGACCTGAAGGACAACAAGTCCGGGTTCATCTTGTGCGCGCGCGAGGTGATGGAGGACCTGCTCTCCTATCGCGGGCGCTACCACTACTGGCAGTCGTTCATCATGGTGGCGGCGCACGCCAAGGGCTACACGTACAAGCAGATCGAGACGCTCTTCGAGAACCGCCGCGCCGGAAAGTCCTTCCTCGACAACGCGCAGGTGAAGGCGGTGGCCAAGAGCTTCGTCGACATCGGGCGCGCGCTCTTCGAGTATCGCTTTCGCCCGCAATCGCCGTCGACGCTGAGGACGTTCCTCGATCGCGAGCGGCCGCTGGTGCGCGACGCGCCGGAGCCGGTGTGGCGGCGGTTGTACTGGAACGGCTACCTGTCGCTGTTCGGCGCCACGCACTGGATGATGACCAAGGAGGTGGGCACGCAGCTCGCCGACCTCCGCGAGTCGCAGTGGCTGTCGCCGGAGAAGATGCGCGAGCTGCAGCTCGGCAAGCTGCGCAAGATGGTGCTGCACGCCTACAAGCACGTGCCGTTCTATCGCGACCGCATGCGCGAGCTCGGCATCGTGCCCGACGACATCCGCTCGCTCGAGGATCTGCAGAAGCTGCCGTTCCTGACCAAGGACGACGTGCGCAAGCACCTCTACTTCTCGATCATGAGCGACAACCACGACAAGGCCGAGATCCTCAAGGTCACGACTTCGGGCTCGACGGGCGAGCCGTTCGTCTGCTTCGTGGATCGCGCGCAGCTCGAGTTCCGCTGGGCGGCGACGCTGCGCTCGATGGAGTGGACCGGCTGGCGCTTCGGCGACCGGCAGCTGCGCTTGTGGCACCAGACGCTCGGCATGTCGAAGACGCAGGTGGTGCGCGAGTTCGCCGACGCGCTCCTGTCGCGGCGCAAGTTCATCCCGGCGTACGAGATGTCCGACGAGACGCTGAAGCGGTTCATCGGCGCCATCGAGGAGTTCGAGCCGGTGCTGCTCGACGGGTATGCCGAGTCGTTCAACTTCCTCGCCAAGTATCTGCAGGAGCACGGCGCGCTCAAGATCCGGCCCAAGGGGATCATCTCGTCGGCGCAGACGCTGCCCGAGGGATCGCGGCGGATGATCGAGGAGTCGTTCGGCTGCAAGGTGTTCGACAAGTACGGCTCGCGCGAGTTCTCCGGGATCGCCTACGAGTGCGAGGCGCACGTCGGGCATCACGTCGTCGGCGAGGGCTACATCGTCGAGATCCTGAAGGACGGGCGGCCGGCGGCGCCGGGCGAGATCGGCGAAGTCGTGATCACCGACCTCAACAACTATTGTTTGCCGTTCATCCGCTATCGCATCGGCGATCTGGCCGAGGCGCTCGATCCGAACGAGACGTGCAGCTGCGGGCGCGGGCTGCCGCGCATCGGCAAGATCGAGGGGCGCGTGCAGTCGATCATCATCGGCTCGCGCGGGCAGTACGTGCCGGGCACGTTCTTCGCGCACCTGCTCAAGGACTACGACCACGCCATCCGGCAGTTCCAGATCGTGCAGACCGATCGCGGCGCGATCAGCTTCAAGGTGGTCAAGGGCAAGCGCTTCAGCGACGAGACGCTCGCCGAGGTGCTCGGCATCCTGCACCAGTTCCTCGGCGAGGACATGAACATCGCCGTCGACTTCGTCGACAACGTCGAGATGGTGCGCACCGGCAAGCGGCTGGCGACGGTGTCGAAGCTCGGAATCGACTTCCAGAACATCAAGGCCTCGTAGCGCGCCGCGCGTCGTAGTACTCTCGATCCGTGGTTTGGCGATTCTTGCTGGTGTGCGCTAGCGCATTGACGATCGGCTGCTTGTCTGCCGGGTCGGACGACGTGACGACGCCGATCGACATGGCGGCGCCGCTCACGTTCGACATCTCGGGAGGCTTCGAGGGCGACCTGCCCTTCTGCACGACCTGCGGCCAGGGCTGCCGCGTCGACGCGGAGTGCGGACCGGGCGGGGCCTGCCTGGCGCCGCGCTCGTCGCTGTGGTGCGCGCGGCTTCAGCACGGCGTGGCCATCGGGCTTCCGACCTGCTCGACGGCGCTCGAGTGCCAGGCGGGTGAGATCCGCACGACGCTGCCGCGCGCGGGGGCGACGGCGCAGAAGTATTGCCAGGCGCACTGCTCGAGCGACGCCGATTGCCCGATCGACTACGCGTGCGATCCGGGGAGCCGCAGCTGCGTGACGAGCGCGGCCACGTGCAACGTGTCGATCTGCCCCGGGCCGTTCTATGAGTGCAACGGCGGCGGGCCGTACACGTGCGATGGACAGAGCTGCACCAGCGACGGCGACTGCGGCACCGACGGCGGCGCTGCCACGAGCGGCGTCTGCGTCCAGCAGCGCTGCGCGGGCAGCGCCGGCACCTGTATGATCCTGTAGATGCTGGCGCGCCTGCTCGCGGCGATCGATCGGCGGGAGCTGCCGCCGTCGGAGTGGCTGCGCGCGGGCTGGCCACGGATCGTGCTCCTCCTCGGCGTCGTCGCGCCGGCGCTGCTCGCCGGCCCCATCCGCTACGTGACCGGCGCCGGCTTCGGCGTCGCCTTCGTGCTGGGCGCGCTCGTGTCGCTCGCGTTCCTGGCGCCGTTCGTGCGCGCGCTCGCGCGCTCGGGGTCGTCGTGGCCGCGCGAGCTCGTGACCAGCGCGGTCGTCGCCGGCATCGCCGTCTTCGCCGCCGCGCTCGTCTACAACCGGCACTTCCACGGCCTCGCCAGCTATCGCACGCCCGACGAGATGGAGGCGGTCGACGGCGCCTACCACATCGCCAACTACATGGACTTCCGCCGCATGCCCGAGGTGTACCAGGGCTGCGTCGCGCTCTACTCGCTGTGGGAGGCCGCGCGCCGGCTCGGCTCGAAGCATCTGCTCATCGCGGTCAACGCCGGCTTCATGCTCGGCCGCATCGTCACGGCGATCGCGCCGCTCGTCATCGCGTTCGCGCTCTTGCATTCGTTCCGCGCCGCGCGCGCCGCCTGGTGGTCGGGCGTGGCCGTCGCCACCGTGGCGGCGTTCTACCTGCAGTACGCGCTCGTCTTGCCCGTCGAGCTGTCACCGACGATGGGCGGCTTCTGGCCGCACCTGTTCGCCGTCGTGCCGCTCATGCTGATCTGGATGATCGACGCGCTCGTCCGACAGCCGACGCTGCGCGTCCTCGGGCTCGCCGCCGGCGTCGTGCTCTATCGCTACACCTACGCGCTCAACCTCGGTGACCTGCTCCTCGCCTTCGGCGGGCTGCTCGTCGTCGAGGCGCTCGGCCGCACGCGCTGGCGGACCGCGGTGCGCGTGCTCTTCGTCCTCGGCGCCGCCGCCGCCGCGTTCCTCTCCTGGCGCTGCTACACGCTCATCCGCGAGGAGTTCGGGCTGTGGGGCTGGATCGTGGCGCACGAGGTGATGACGGCGTGGGCCGGCATGCTCGTGGCGATCGCCGCGCTCGCGGTGCCACTGCTGGCTCGCCCCGCGCGCGAGACCGTCGCCGGCAGCGGGCTGGGACGCGCGATCCGCTTCCCCATCGCCTTCGGCCTCGGCAGCGCCTTCTACGTCCACGTCATCGACAAGGTCCCGAACAAGATGCAGTACTACTTCCAGAAGTGGGACTTTCACGCGGTCGTGCTGCTCGCCGGCGCGCTCGTCGTGCTCGCGACCTTCTGGACCGCGGCGCTGGTGGCGCGCGCGCGCCCACCGGCGTTGATCGCGGGCGCGCTGTCGCTCGTGCTCGGCGCCGGCGCCGTGGTCACGCTCGAGCGCGCGTTCGCGTCGAAGCAGGAGGGCTTCCGCGAGCAGGTGTTCGACGGGCCCTACGTGCGCTCGTTCCCGTGGGTGATGCCGGCCACCGTCGCCATGATCGATCACACGCTCAAGCACGAGCACGCGGCGTTCGGCGGCTATCTATCGAAGCAGTACCCGATGTTCCTCTTCACCAACGCGCTCTTCGGCATCTACGATCGCGACTGGTTCCATGCCCCCAAGCTTCATCGCGACACGGGGTACTGCATCTTCTGGGACCACGACCGCTTCCCGCGCTTCGACGTGCTCCCCGAGAAACAGTGCAAGAGCTACGTGCAGGAGCCGTGGCACCGGCTCGAGGTCTGCCACGCCTGCTACTGACGGGCGCGCGCGCCGAAGCGGTCGAGGAGCCAATACGCCGTCGACAGCTTGACGCCGTTGAGGCGGTGCAGCGCCACCCACAGGCGGTGGCTGCCGCCGGCGATGGCGCGCGCCGCTTCCAGATCCTCCTGGAAGCTCTTGCGCCACTGCAGCGACATCTTGTTGTCGCCCGAGCTGCGGAAGCACGCCAGCTCCTCGTCGAGAAACGCCGGCCGGGCCACGCGGCCCATGCGCAGCCACAGGTGGTAGTCCATCGCCAGGTGGTAGTCGGTCTCGAGCACGCCGACGCGGTCGAGCAGGCGGCGGCGGAAGAACACCGCCGGCTGGCTGATGAAGTTCTCGACGACGAGCCAGCGGTAGTCGTAGTGGCGCAGCCAGAACTCTTTGTAGCGGGTGATCCCGGCCTTGAACGGCCGATCGTCGCGGTCGATGATCGGGCAGCGCCCGAACAGCCACTCGACCTCGGGATGCTCGGCGAAGTAGGCACCGACGGTGCGTAGCGCGTTGGGCGCGTACAAATCGTCGGAGTTGACCCAGCCGATGATCTCGCCCGTGGTGCGGCGAAAGCCTTCATTGACCGCGGCGCTCTGGCCGCCGTCCTTCTCCGAGACGAAGCGCAGCTTGCCGGCGGCGGCGTGGCGCTCGAGGATGGCGACGGTGCCGTCGCGGCTGCCGCCGTCCATCACCAGGTACTCGAGGCGGGGATAATCCTGCGAAAGGACCGACGCGATGGTCCGCTCGATGAACTCGGCCTGGTTGTAGGACGGTGTGATCACCGACAACGTGGGCCACTGCATCGCCGCCTCATATACACGTCGTTGCGCGGGAATGCCATTGGGTTATTCTTGGCTCGTGCCGTCGCTGTACCTGATCGTCCCGGCCTTCAACGAAGCGCGCGTGATTCAAACGACGCTGCGCAACCTGCCGGCGCGCATCGCGGGCGTCGACGACGTGACCGTCGTCGTGATCGACGACGGCTCGACGGACGGCACCGCCGACGAGGTCCGGCGCACCGGTGACCCGCGCGTCGTGCTCCTGCGCCACGGCATCAACCGCGGCCTCGGCGGCGCGCTCGGCACCGGCCTGGCCTACGCGCGCCGGCACGGCGCCGACTTCGTCATCACCTACGACGCCGACGGGCAGCACGCGCCCGAGGACATCGAGACGGTGCTGCGCCCGCTCGTCGAGGGCAAGGCCGACGCCGTCATCGGCAGCCGCCTCCTCGATCCCAAGGGCATGCCCTGGTACCGCATCGCCGGCAACTGGGGCCTCAACGTCTTCACTTACGTCATCTTCGGCATGTGGACCACCGACTCGCAGAGCGGGCTGCGCGGTTTTTCGCGCACCGCGATCGAGCAGGTCGAGATTCGCATGGACCGCATGGAGGTCTCCTCGGAGTTCATCAAGGAGATCCGCCGCTGCCGGCTGCGCTTCGCGGAAGTGCCGATCAGCGCCATCTACAGCGACTACTCGCTCGCCAAGGGGCAGCGCAACCTCAACGCCTTCAACATTCTGATCCGGCTGGTGCTGCACCGCCTGATGGAGGACTAGTGGCCATCAAGCTGCTGGCGGTCTTGTTCACGCTCGTCGCCATCCGGCGCGTGGTGGTGCGTTATCGCCGCGGCGGCGCGCTCACCGTCGAGTTCGTGATGTGGTTCCTCATCTTCAGCGGCATCGGCGTGGTCGTGTTCATCCCGCACGTGACCGATCGCTTCGCGCACTGGATCGGCGTGTCGAGCGGCTTCAACGCGCTCACCTTCCTCGCCATCAGCGGGCTGCTCTACTCGGTGTACCGGCTCTTGTCGCGCCTGCAGAACGTGGAGCGCGACATCACGCGCCTGGTGCGCGCGCAGGCGATCGATCGCGCCGAGCGCGTGACGCCGGCCCTCGACGCGCCCGCGCCGGCTACGCCCCCGCCTCCGCCTGCAAAATGACCTGGTAGGCGAAGAGCGAGGGCCACAGTCGAGCGACGGAGTATTCCGCCTGCTCCAGGAGCCCGCCGATGCGCGCCTGATCGGCGCGCGCGAACAGCTGCTCGAGCGGGATGACGGTGACGTCCTCGTCGACGATGCGCAAGCCCGCGCCCGCGACGAGGCGCCGGAAGCTGTCGCGCGTGTAGAGGCGCACGTGGGTCTCGTCGAGGATGCCGCGCGGCGCGTAGCGGAAGCGGCCGAGCAGGAGCGACAGGCGCATGAACCACAGCGCCACGTTGCCCGTCGACGCGACCACGCGCCCGCCGGGCGCCAGCCACGCCTTGCAGCGCGACAGGATCGACGTGTCGCGCAGGTGCTCGAGGACGTCGCCGAAGAGGATGTAGTCGAAGCCGCGATCGATCTCGTCCTCGGGCGGCGCCCACGAGCCGCCGTCGAGATCGGCGACGTGGAAGCGCGCGCACGCCTCGCGCGCCGCATCGTCGTCGCGCCCGTCGACGCCGACCACGAAGCAGCCGCGCTCGGCGAGCGCGCGCGCGATGTAGCCGCCGGCGCAGCCGACGTCGAGCACGCGCGAGCCGGGGCGCACCGCCTCGATGATGCGGTGGTGCGAGGAGAACGGCGAATGCTTGGCGGTGTACTTGGCCAGCGGCGAGTGCGCGTATTCGGCGCGATGCTCGAGCCCGGCCTCGTGGCGGCGAAACTCGATCACGCTCTTGACCACGTCCTTGGCGTACTTGAAGCCGTTGACGTAGGAGATCTCGCTGCCGTAGTAGGTCGGGATCGGCACCTCCTTGATGCGATACCCGCCCGCCTTGAGCTGGATGATGATCTGCGTGTCGAAGTGGAAGTCGTCGCTGTTGGCCTCGAACGGGATCTGCGCCAGCGTCCGCACCGCGTAGGCGCGATAGCCCGAGTGGAACTCCGAGAGGCTCATGCCGAGCGCCGCGTTCTCGAAGCGCGTGAGCACCTGGTTGCCGAGCCACTTGTAGAGCGGCATGCCGCCCTTGAGCGCGTCGCGCTTGTTCATCATGCGCGAGCCGAAGACGGCGTCGGCCTCCCCGTCGAGGATGGGCTGGATGAGGTGCGCCATCTCTTCGGGCGCGTACTGCCCGTCGGCGTGCAACATCACCACGACGTCGTAGCCGCGATCGATCGCGTGGCGATAGCCGAGCTTCTGGTTGCCGCCGTAGCCGTGGTTGCGCGGGTTCTTGATGATGGTCAGCGGCACCGGCCAGTCGCCCGACGCGGTCGCCTTGTAGCCCTCGCCGACGAGGACCGTGTTGTCCGACGAGGCGTCGTCGTAGACGCAGACCTCGGTCAGCTGCGCGCGCACCTCGCGCGGGATGCGATCGAGCGTCTGCGCCAGCGTCGCCTCGGCGTTGTAGGCGACGACGTGGACCATGATCCGCGGCTTCTCGAAGACGCCGGCGCGTAGCACCGCCCGCACTCTAGCAAGCGCGCCGACGCTGCGCTACCCTCGCGGGCCGGCCATGTCTGCGCGCACGAAGTTCGGGATCGGCTTCGCGTACGCCTGTGCGGCGGTGGTGGCGAGCGTCTACATCCTGCGCGGCGCGTTCGTCCCGCGGCTCGTCGACGCGCTCAAGTATGGACGCGGCGACTGCGTCATCAACTGGCTCGGCGCGCGCGCGTGGATCTCGCACGTCGATCCCTACAGCGCGACGGGCCTCAAGTGGGCCGGCATCAGCGTGATGGGCCATCCGCCGACGACGCCGATGTGGTACCTGCCGTTCTGGCGCTACGACATCTTCGAGCTGTCGCAGATCTTCGGGCATCTGCTCGTGCTCATGCTGCTCGTGCACCTCGTGCTGGTGGCGAGCGAGCTGCGCATGCCGCAGCCGCTGGCGACGGCGCTCCTCGGCTTCGCGCTGGTGATGGACACGTCGTGGTGGGTCTATCACGTGCAGATGGTGCAGCTCTCGGAGCCGATCGCGCTGCTCTATGTGCTCGCGTGGATCTGCCTGCGGCGCCATCACGACGTGGCGAGCGGGATCCTCCTCGGCCTGGCCTGCACGATGAAGCTGTACGCCGGGCTGGTGCTGCTCTTGCTCGTGCTCGGCCGGCGCTGGCGCGGCGTCGCCGCGGCGGCTGCGGTGTATCTCGGGTTCGCCGTGCTGGCCACGTGGCACTTCGGCTTCGCCTGCTGGTACGAGTACCTGCCGATGCTGCGCTCGACGCAGAACGCGTGGCTGTCGAGCCTGAAGAACGCGAGCCTGCACGGGGTCATTCTGCGCCTCTGGTGGCGGCCGGGCGGGCCGCGCGGGCCGGCGCTGACGTCGGCGACGCTGTTGTCGTGGGCGATCGCGATCGCGATCATCCTGGCGATGGCGTGGCTGTCGCGGCGCGCGCTGGCCAGGAAGCCGACGTCGGTGCCGGGCACCGTCGACGAGTCGATCGATCTGCCGTTCGCGCTGGCGTCGACGGCGTCGGTGTGGCTCAACCCGGTGGTGTGGGAGCACTACGACGTGACGCTGTTGTTCCCCATGGCGGTGGCGATCGTGGCCGCGTGGCGCGTCGAGGGGCGCCGGCGCATCGCGTGGGTGGCGGCGACGGCGGTGGTGCTCGGATTCGTCGTGTACCTCCTCAGCATCGACATGTACGCCAAGAACCAGGCGCACACGCCGCGCGCGCTCGTCTGGTACGTGACGGCGAATTGGCTGCCCTGGCCGTTGGTGATGGGCGTGCTCGGCGCGCTCTTGTGGCGGCGCGATCGCGTGGACGCGAGCGCCGACGCGATCAGCGCGGGCGCAGGCGCGCGACCAGCCTGAGCGGCGCCAGGCGCGACGGCACGCCGACGAGCGCGTCGATCGTGAAGCGCCCCGCGACCGCGCGCTCCAGCCGCGCCCGATCGAACTCGTGCAGGTGCCACTCGTCGTCCATCTTCTCCGACGGTTGATACCCGCCCTCGCCGCCGCCGGCGACGAGGCGGCGCCCGAGCGGCAGACGGAACAGCATCGCCTTGACGCGGTTGATGAGCGCCTCGTTCGGCACCGACACCACCGCCCAGCCCGCCGGAGCCAGCACGCGCCGCATCTCGCGCACCACCGCCTCCGGCTCGAGGACGTGCTCGAGCACCTCCGAGCAGTAGACGCGATCGAACACGCCGTCGGCGAACGGAAGCATCATGGCGTCGCCGCGCACCAGCCCGGCCCCGGCGCCGAGCCGGGCCTGCGCCTTTTTGAGGATGAACGGCGACAGATCGATCCCCACGCGCCGCCCCGGGATGCGCTCGAGCACGTTGCCGCCGCCGACGCCGACCTCGAGCACGCGCGACGACGCCGTCGCCGCCAGCATCTTGCGGATCGCGCGCACGCGCAGCCGCTCGACGGCGCGCACCGGCAGCGCCGATCGCGTGTGGTACGCGTCGGGATCGAAGCGCTGCACCATCTCCTCGTTCCACGCGGTGAACCCGCGGCGATCGCGCGGACGATCGGTCGACATCAGGGCTTCACCTTTTGATAGAGCCGCCACTCGCCGGCGTGCGCGACGAGGCGGACCTTGCCGTCGGCGAGCGGCTGCTGCATCGGCGAATACTCCCACCCTTCACGGAAGGTCAAAAAGTAATCGTACGGACCGCTGTGCGCGTGCCAGTCGAATCCCTCGGCGTGCGACCACGCCGGCGCGGGCAGCCGCACGCGATACTGCAGCGGAAACCCTTCGGCGAAGTTGTAGAAGTTGTACCCGCCGTGGCGCAGCTGCACGTACGACGGCCATTGGTTGAAGGCGCTCACGTTCACCGACGAGTCGCCCATCGGCCGCAAGATGAGCGTGAGCACCTGCTTGCCGCGCGGGATCTGCGCCACCACCTCGTCGAACCCGGCGGCGTGCGCATTGAACGTGCGAAACGCGCCGCCGAGCGCGAGGCAGTAGGCGAGCGTCGCCGCCACCACCGGCGCCATCAGCCAGCGGCGCCAGCCGGCGATCGGCCCGCGCAGCGTGAGCGCGCCGAACAGCGCGATGGCCACGACGAAGCGGCCGTTGATCATGTGCCAGTAGAACGGGCGCTGCATCGAGCGCGGCACGAACAGATAGAGCGCCAACGCGCCGACCAGGCAGAGCTCGGGCCCGAGGTGGTGCCACCCCGCCTGTCCGCCGTCCTCGTCGTCGCGGCGCGCGCGCGCGGCGGTCACCGCCAGCGCCAGCCAGCAGATGACGGCGACGATCACCACCAGCTCGTCGACGCGGCCGGGCAGGAAGTTGATCAGCCGATCGGGGATCTGCGAGAGCCGCTCGGCGACCGGATCGTAGATGAGATCGTGTCCAGCGCCGGTGACGCGATGGAAGTGCATGTCGTTGGCGCGATGCAGCGCCCAGGCGCCGATCCCCACGCACGACGCCACCGGCAGCGCGCGGATGCCGAACGCGCGCGCCGACCACGGACGCCGCTGCGCCAGCACCACCAGCCCCGCGCACACGAGAAACAACACGTACGCGAGCAGGTGAAAGAAGTAGGTGAGCGTGCCGATCGCGGCGACGGCGATCCCGCGCTCCCAGGTCGGCTCCGCGCAGTGACGATCGACGACGACGAGCGCCAGCGGCACGACCGCGAAGCCGGCGCAGAAGGCGATGAAGCCGTCGCCGAGGTTGAAGTTCCACACCAGCGGAAACGCGAACAGCGCCAGCCACGGGCTGCGCCCGAAGCGCCGCGCCAGCGCCCACGCGCCCGCCGGCAGCGCGACGGCATAGGCCGTCAAAAAGATCTTGTTGGCGATCTCGAC
>Ga0134125_10009482_pt1 | contig 10959 bp, 6 predicted proteins | sample KB31751_FD_96464 | JGI IMG/M metagenome (GOLD analysis project Ga0134125, IMG submission 96464) | Terrestrial soil microbial communities with excess Nitrogen fertilizer from Kellogg Biological Station, Michigan, USA - KB3-175-1 | ecosystem: Environmental > Terrestrial > Soil > Unclassified ...
ACCGGCGATGTTATTTTGCCGGATACAGGCCCGGTCGCTGTCGCGGGAATGAATTACACGCAGGCTGCGGACGCTCTCAAGCGGAGTCTTTCGCGCATGTATAAGAACTTCGACCTGAGCGTCACGCTTGGCCGCCTGCATACGATCCAGGTATTTGTGGTTGGCGATGCGCGCCGGCCCGGCAGCTATTCTGTTAGCTCGCTCAGCACACTGGTCAATGCGGTATTTGCCTCCGGAGGACCGTCAGCGCGCGGCTCCATGCGCAAAATCGAATTGAAACGCGGCAACAAAACCATCCGCGAATTCGATCTCTATGCCTTGTTGCAGCATGGCGACAAAGCCAACGATGCGCAACTTGTTTCGGGCGACGTTATTTTGATTCCGCCCGCGGGCCCAAAAATCGCCCTGTTCGGCAGCATTGAACATCCGGGCATCTATGAACTCTGCGGACCCACGACGCTCGGCGACGCGCTTCACCTCGCCGATGGCCCTTCACCTCTCGCCGCTACAAGTCAAATCATTCTGGAGCGCGTGGTTAACGGTTCCTCGCTTCAGGTTCTCCGCGTTCCCATGAACGCTGCGGGCTTTGGCACCGAGTTACACAATGGCGATATCATCCGCCTCCTGCCGCTTGTGCCACGCTTTGAAAACGCGGTGATCCTCCGTGGAAATGTGGCCGATTCCGGGCGATTTCCCTGGAAAGAAGGAATGCGGCTCAGTGATTTGATCCCGAACCGCGAGTCGCTCCTGACCCGCGATTATTGGAAAGAACGGAACGCGCTGGTCGTTCCCGAAAATTTGGACGGCAGCGCGGACGCATCGCCCGCAAAGCCGGCGAACCAGACCGAACAACCTACATCGGATAAGCTCGTGCCAATTGCCTATAAGGACCAGCAGCAAAATACGAAGGGCGATACATCGCTGGGCGCGGCTACGGAGCTGGACAACACGCCGCCTGTTCGAACTTTCGTTCCGCGCAACACCGTTCAGCCGCTTGCTCCCGAAATCAACTGGCAATATGCGGTGCTGGAGCGCACCGATCCAAAGACACTTGAAACCCGCAAGATTCCGTTCAACCTTGGCAAGCTGGTTTTGGATCACGACAAATCGCAAGACGTGCTACTCGAACCGGGCGACATGGTCACCATTTTTTCCAAAGCCGATTTTTCCATTCCGCGCTCGCAGCAGGTAAAAGAGGTCCGCATCGAAGGCGAGATCGCGATGGCCGGCGTCTACACTTTGTTGCCTGGAGAAACATTGCGGGAGGTAGTGGAACGTGCAGGAGGACTAACCGCTAACGCCTATCTGTACGGAGCGCAATTCACCCGCGAATCTACTCGCCGCGTGCAGCAAAAGCGTTACGAAGATTTTCTCGACCAATATGAGCGCGAAGCAAGTGAATCCGCGGCGAATCTATCAAGCCGCGTCACTTCGCCTCAACAAGCCGCAACCGCTCAAACTTCCGTTGCCAGCCAGCACGAGCTGATCGACCGATTGCGGAAAGTCTCGATGAACGGGCGCATCGTCCTGGATATCGATCCGAACGGGCATGGCGTGAGCGCGCTTCCCGACATAGCGCTCGAAAATGGAGACCGTTTCTATGTGCCGAGCCGCCCCTCTACCGTGAGTGTTGTCGGTAACGTATTTGAACAGGCATCGTTCCTCTACCGGGAAGATTTTCGCGCCGGCGATTATTTGAAACAAGCGGGTGGCCCAACACGCTACGCCGACCGCGGCCATGCCTTTGTCATACGGGCAGACGGATCGGTCGTCAGCCACAGTGCAAACTCCACCTTTTTCGCGAAAGGATTCGACTCGCTTCATATGTTCCCCGGCGACACGCTTGTGATGCCGACGGCGATCAATAAATCGAGCCTGGTTCGGAATCTGACCGATTGGTCGCAGATACTCACCGGGTTCGGCCTTGGGGCGGCCGCCATAAACGTACTGCGTTGATCTTGACGGCGCGTTCGCAACATGCACACCAAGGAAACCGATCCCCTCGAAACTGTGGCCGGCCCATCGTGGACCGAGATCCGTCGTGGAGAGATTTCGCTCTTCGAATTGCTCTCGGTACTGTCGCGCGACAAGCGCGCTATCGGCAAAGTTACCTTGATTGCGGCGCTAGCCTCTACCGCACTTGCCTTTTTACTGCCGGTGAAGTACACGGCTGAGGCCGTCATCGTAACGCCGCAGCAATCGCAGCCGTCCATGTCAACTCTGGCGCAGCTTAGCGGCGGCGGCAACGCCGCTCTATCCGGCTTGAGCCTTCTCTCCGGCTTTGGACTTCGAAATGCCTCCGACTTGTATGTTGGCATCTTGCGAAGTCGCACCATCTCCGATTCCCTCATCGATCGTTTTCATCTGAAACAGGTCTATGACGACAAGAATTATTACTGGGCGCGAAAGCATTTGGCCCGCAACACCACCATACGCGCCGGCAAGGACACGCTCATTCACATTCAGGTAGACGATCGCAGTCCCGACCGCGCCGCCAAACTTGCAAATGCCTATGTGGAAGAGCTTGCCCAGCACGATGCCAACACCGCCTTGACAGAGGCGAAAACACGGCGCGTCTTTTTCGAGCAACAGCTTGCCGTCCAAAAGGAGCAACTCGCCGACGCCGAAATCGCCTTGAAAAATACGCAGCAATCCACCGGTTTAGTAATTCCTACCGGACAAGCCGAAGCGATGATTCGTTCCGCTTCGCAATTGCAGGCCGAGATCTTAAGCAGACAGGCGCAGCTTGAGGGTCTAAAGACCTACGTGACCGAAGACAATCCGCGATTTCAAATGGTGAAGCGCGAGATCGGAACGCTGCAAGCGGAATTGGCGAAGCTGCGGCAAGGAAATCACGTCGCGGGGCAGCCGGAGGTGCCAGTGGAACAACTTCCGGAGGCAGCGCTGAAATACCTTCGCAAATACCGGGACGTGAAGTATCACGAAGCGCTCTTCGAAGCTCTTGCCCGACAGTACGAAGCCGCGCGCCTGGATGAAGCCAATGCGGGATCTCCGCTCCAGATCATTGACAGGGCCGTTACACCGGAGAAAAAAAGCTGGCCGCCGCGGATTTGGATCATCGCCGCCGGCATTGTCTTTGCCGCGCTTGGCGCGTCATTCTGGTTCTTACTCCGTCACGCCGCTGCCGGCCGGATGTAGCGAATGCGATCGCGGCGCGTTCTAACGGAAAACATTCTCGCGCTTGGCGTGCTTCAGATGCTGAACTACGCCGCGCCGCTTATTACCGTTCCCTATCTGGTGCGTGTGCTTGGCCCAGCTCACTTTGGCTTGGTGTCATTCGCGCAAGCCGTCGTGCTTTATTTCGATTTCGCCACTGATTACGGATTCAATTTCAGCGCCACACGCGCCATCGCGGCTTGCGGCGAGGATGTCGCATCCGTCTCACGCATCTTCTGGGCAACATTTTGCGCAAAGTGCATGCTAATGTGCGGCAACGGACTGCTCTTTGCACTTCTGGTTTTCCTCGTCCCACAGCTACGCCAGGCAGCAGCGCTCTTGACCGTCACATTCTTGTACGTCTTTGGGACAACCATGTTTCCGCTTTGGCTATTTCAGGGCCTGGAGAGGCTCAAATTGGCTGCTGCGCTGGTTGGAACCGCCCGCTTGTTCACCGTCCCCGCGCTTTTTTTGTTCGTCCGCGGCCCAGGCGACTACGTCACAGCGGGAGCTATCCAGGGCAGCGTGGAAGCCGTGGCCGCCGTCCTCGCCCTCCCGTGGCTGGTAAAGAGAGCGCGGTTAATTTGGCGGAAACCTTCGTTTTCCGATGTTCTCGCCAGCCTCAAACAAGGATGGCCGCTCTTTCTCTCCGGAGCAGCGCTTTTTGTGTCCACATCGAACGCCACTGTTATCTTGGGCTTCACGGCGGGTCAAACCCAAGTCGGATATTTCAGCGCGGCGGATAAGTTGATCAAAGCGGCGGTTGCGGCATTGAATCCCATTGGTCAGGCGCTTTACCCGCATCTGACCGGCATCAAAATAAGGTCTAAGGATCGGGCTCTCCGGCTGATACGCAAGAGCTTTGTGGCTATGGGGGCTCTGGCCTTGCTGATTTCGCTGGTCACGTTTCTTTTTGCGCGCCCCATCTGCACCATCGTTCTTGGCCATACCTTCGCTCAGTCTGTTTCTGTGCTCGAATGGCTCGCACCTCTGCCGTTTTTGCTCGGGCTAACCAATGTGCTGGGCACGCAAACGATGCTTGTGTTCTAAATGGATCGCGTGTTTACCCGTATTATGCTTCGCAATGTTGTCGTCGCTTTGCCGGTTATGATCTTGGCAAGCATGTTTTGGGGCGCCATAGGCGCCGCGGCAGCCACTTCGTTGATGGCGGCGCTTCTCGTTTTTGCCATGGCTGCCACGCTTCATGCGCAAGATTTGCCGATCTGGCGAAATCTGTTCTCAAAAGCTCTTCCGGTCACGGGAGTTCATTGACATGCGTCCGACCTCTCGGCTCAGCGCCCGCTTGCGGCTCATCGCCATAGTCATTGCCTTTCTCGTCATCCTCACCAGTTCGTTCGACATCTTCCTCGTTGCGCAGATCGGACCGAATATCCGCTTCTGTCAAATCGTCGCCCCCGTCCTTATTCTTCTTGCGGCATTGCGAGCCGTGCGCGGAGTACGCCTGCCCTTGCTTGGAGCCATTCCCCTATGCTTCTGGCTCCTCTTTCAATTCGCTTTTGTCCCTATAACCGGTTTTTGGCCCAAGAGCCTTGGCTACTGCTTTTGGCTACTGCTGAATATCGCCATTGTCTATTCGTTCGTCTATCTCTTTGGCGACGATGACCGCGCGCTACTCAAAATCGTTCGCTGGTACGCGTGGTCGTTCGCCGTCATCGCCACATGCGGCATTGTTCAGTTCTGCCTTCCGCTATTCGGTTTGCCGTCGCCGCTGGTGACCGAATGGTGGATTCCCGGCCGACTGGCCCGTGTCAACGGATTTAGTTATGAGCCTTCGTATTTTGCTACCTATTTACTCATCGGGTTCGTCCTTGCCGGCTCGCTGCGGCGCGCGCGTACAAAATTGATGCCGCCAGGCGCCTTGCTTCTCATTTATTGGCTGGCACTCATCGGAATTGTCCTTTCGTCCAGTCGCATGGGCATTGTTTTTGTCATAGCAGAGATTCTTCTCGCGCAGTTGGCTCCCTGGCTCTCCTTCTTAAAAGATCTGACCAGGTTTCGCATTGTATGGCGGCACGCGGGCGCGCTCGCTCCATCGTTCGCCGTCATCGCGCTTCTTTCGGCCGCTATCATAGGAACCGCTAGAGAATTGCGAGACAATCCTGCCACGATGCTGATGCTTTTGAACGGCACTGGACTCTCCAACACCGCGGCGCATTCAGTGGTCGAGCGCGAAAACTCTTTCGAAGATACGCTCGATGCTTTCGTTGAACACCCCGTCATAGGCCGCAGCCTCGGCGGAGTCTCTTACGCGATCGGTCAGGCGCATGGCGAAGACTTGCATTCCTTCGAAGCTTCCAAGCAATTCGAAGGCATGAACATTTTTGCCGAGGTCCTGGCGGCAAGTGGTGTTGTCGGCATCATTCCGTTTGTCTTCTTCCTGGCCGCCTTGATCGGCAAGCCCTGGAAGCTGGCAAAGAACATCGCGCCGGGCAATGCGGCGCTGCTGCGCTCTCTGGTCCGGTCGCTGTTGTTCGTGCTTGCCATTCTGCAGTTCAACCAGAATATTCTGCGCCCGTATTTGTGGATACACGTCGCGATTCTGGCAACCGCATATGCCGCTGCACAGCGTTATCAATTACTTCGCAAACATTTTTCCGGTAGCGGTCCAGACGAAAATTCTCCGACCAATAGGATCTTGCTCGATTCTTAATCGCTGTCATTGCCGCAGTCCCCATCTCTAACGCCGAGACGATGCACTCCGCCAATGCTTCCGGGCTCCGCTCTTGCGCCAGAAATCCTGTTTTGCCACTCCGCACCACTTCCGGAATGCCGCCACACGTAAATGCCACCACCGGAACACCTGCGCTGTAGGCTTCGAGAATCACACGCGTCGTCGCTTCCAACGGCGTAGACGGAACAACCAGCAAGTCAAGATTGGCGAATACGCGCGAAATATCGTTCTGCCAGCCGCAGAACTCCACTGGCAGTCCCTCGCTTGCCGCGACAACCTTCTTGCAATAAGTATCATCGGAAAACATGGGCGCGCCAATAATCGCGAAACGGCAAGCCGGAACTCGTTTTGCTACTCGCCGGGCCGCCTCCACAAATTCCAGTTGACCTTTTTCCGGTTCAATCCTGCCGACCACACCAATGCGCCACGATCCGCTGGGGTTGCGCCGGCTCACCTCTCTCACTTTTTCGACGCCATTGTAAATGACTGAGATGCGGCGCTGATCGAGAAATGTCCTTAACGGAACCGCCGCATACTCACAACAGGCAATCGCGTTTGCGCGCGCGATTTGGAGCGATCGGCCGGTCAGCGTGATAGCCGATCGTTGAAACAGGCGGTTATGGCAATGAAACACAATCGGGATCTTCGTCAGACGACTCACAACAGCGGCTGGCGGCATGAGTCTCGGACCATTAACGTAAATAAGGCCCGCATCCAGAGTTCGAGCTAACTTCGCTAAGCGCCACGCAGTACAGGGCAGCCGCCCCGCATAGTCCAAAAGTTCGAGCACCGGTTTGTCGCCGCTCGTGTATTCGCCATACCGCAGCTTATACGTACAAAAGCCCAGCTTGCGAACCATTTCCGGAAAGGGTCCTTCGCCTGGAGTCGCTACAATCGGATGCCAGCCACGCGCGGAAAATGCAGGTAGCAGATCGAGCAGGCTTCGCTGTCCACCCCCGATATTCGAAAACTGATCGAGACACAATATGTTCATGCCATGTGGCGCAAGCTTCAGCTTGCCGCCGTGGGCTTCAGCCCACGGAAATTTTCTTTCCTAAAAACTCCACATCAAGCTGCTATACCCGGTATGCGCCAGATAATTATTACCGCTGGTGAAGTTTTCGCGGTAACCGTAATATTGATACCCGAAATTCCAGCGCAGCCGCTCACTCAATCGAACCGACACGCGCGCCATCGGCGACAAAAACCGCAATGGGAAAGTCTGCGCCGCCTGAAACGGCGCGACTGACGGCCCGAGCACCGTATCGGTGGGCGACGCGCGGCCGTCTCCTGTATCCTGCACGTGGCTATATCCGGCGTAAAAATCAAAGCGACTATAAGTAAGCCGCGCCGACAATGTTCCCGAGTGAATATTGCTGATGTAGGCCGAAACCTGGCCCGGGATAAACTGTGGCCCGGCAAAAAACGCGATGCCGCCAAGAGTGTCTAAATGCAGCTTCGTATACGTAGCATCCAGGCTCAGCCATGAGCCCACCACCCACGATGCCGATGTCGAATACGTACGGCCATGAGAGCTGTATGATGACAGGCTCACTGAATTCAGGTTGTAATCGGTATGCACCAGCGCCGTTAGCCTGAGATGTCTCCGGCTATAGCGAACGCTGCCCGAAATCGTGTTGTAATCAGCATCGCTTTTGGGTGTAAACGGACGAGTCACTCGCCCGACCTCGCCGTCGAACGAGGCTACCAATCCGTTTACCGGCCTGACTTGAACACCAAAGATACCCGAATGAAGCTGATTGATTTGGTTGAAAGGAACAGGCGAATCCACGCCTTCCACCACAACTTGCGGGGTTGAGCTAATCCTTCGATCGGAAAACAAATATCCTGCGTGAACATCGAGCCAGGGTCGTACTTCATAAAGCGCATCTGCATTTGTCTGGAATGTCCGGATGCCGAGATATTGATAATAGAGCAAATCGCTCGCCTGTGTCGCATTGTTGTACTGCAAGTAGGCGCTGTCGCCTTCCGTCCTTACGTTGTACAAAGAGGTGCCGCCGGTAAGCGTCAATTTTGACGTGACCGGAGCCGTTACATTGACATTGCCGGTCGCAACCGGACGCCGCGCATTACCCGCCGTAATAATCTGCTGGTTGGCCAGCGCACCGAATTGGCTGATTCCGGTCGCTGTTTCATTTGCAAGAAAAGCGCGGTTGCCGCCGGTATACGTGAAGCGCCCATTGAAATTGAGCCGGCGCGAATCGCGAAATAGAGCCACCTGCCAATAGGGGCTCGTCCCGTGATACGGCGCTGTGCGCAAAAGGGAAGTGAGTGTGGCCGCACTTCCCGGAGGACCGAAAGCCGTGCCGCTGAACTGATACGGCGTGTCGTCCTTAAAATCTTCCCAGCCGCGAATCACGTGAAGCGTGAATCCTCGCCAACGCCCCTCGCCCCCAAAACGATAATCGTTTTGCGCAATTCTCACGTTGCTGAAGATCGGGAAAATAGAGCCGGTGGGATCGAATTCCCCGCCCGGATTGAAAAGCTGCACACTAGAAATTCCGGCGCCGTTCTGATCACTGCGGCTGTAGCCAAACAGCAGTTTCACCGGCGATTTTGGGAACAGCGTCAGATCGTGATCCTGCAGGGTGTACGTGGTATCCAGCAGGTGCTCCCCCACGCCGCGACCAGTGGTCAGACCGGGGTTGAAGTAGTCGTTTTTGCGCCAGTAGAAGCTGTATTCATACAATCCATTCTTTTCCGCCGACACTCTTGCAGCCTGGTACGGGTCTCCTCCAAGCCCGTTCGTCGTAATCACCAACTCATCGAACAGCGGCCCATGGCCGTCTTTTGAATGCAGTGAGAAGAAGCTGCTGAGTAGCCGCACGCCGCTGCCGAAGTTTTCGTCGCTTCGGTATTTGTTTTGATTACCGCCCAGGCTCAGAAACCGGTATCCGGTCTCAAACGAATTCACTACGTTGTAATCGCCCCAATTGTCGCCTCGGCGCGGCCCGGCAAGCCCGGGCGTCGGAGCCACTGGCTCTTGTGCGCGGCACGCCAGCGCTGCTGCAAAGATGAGAAATCCGATGTAGCGTTTGCTCATCTTGCAGTCACCTCAGGAACAGCGGATCCGAATTCGAGCCATGGATTCGTACATGACAATTCGTGCAGTTCTGATATTTCGGATCGAGCATGTTGTGTGCTCGCGATAAGCTCGGCACGCCCGAAAGCGTTCTGCCGAATGTGCCCGCGCCGTTGTGACATTCCAGGCAGAGCGTAAACACCACCGGCCGCTTTAGAAGCCGCGAGTTCGTCGATCCGTGCGGGCTATGGCACATTTCGCAGCCCTCCACGCGCACCGGTGGATGCTCGAACGCAAACGGTCCTCGCTTATCCGTGTGGCACTTCAGGCAGGCCTCTTCATTTGCCGGCGCTTGATGAACGAGCGAGGGCCTGGCCGCCATCCGCCACGTCGGCGCGAATGTGCCGTGCGGGTTGTGGCAGTCCGTACAATTCATAAATCCCTCGTTCACGCGATGCTTGAACGGCATCGAAAAGTCCGCGCGAACATTCGTATGGCAGCCATAACAGAGCGCTGGTTGCTCTTTGGCGAGCAGGTACTTCGGCGTTGTGGATTTGTGCACGGAATGGCACGACGTACACGCTACGCCGTTGCGCGTGTGCGGCGAAGAATGAATATTAGCGCGGCTCAGCGTATCGGCATGGCAGCGCAAGCAGGCGTCATTCGTTTGCTTGGTCGTTGGCCGCGGAAAGGAAATAATCGTCGCCTTGCCTCCGTGCGCTTTCACATGCGCGGCCGCTGGCCCATGGCATCCTTCGCATCCCGTATCCTTCGGCTCCTCCTTACCGCTGGCAATACTTCGAAAATGAGGATTCTTGTAGAAATCCGCCCAGACATCGGGATGGCACGTTTTGCAAACGGTACTGCCGGCATAGGCGCTTGGTGGCGGTGTGTTTGGCTCCGCCGCCATTACGGTCCCAGCAGCAATGAATGCGATCGCAACGATGTGCGCAGTTAGGTCGATTAACTTTGTCCTCACCTGGCGTTACCCGTCAAACCGAGCGCGCCAGCGGATATGGCAAAGTTGCCACGGCCGCCCGCGGGCCCCGGTCAAAGATGATGCTTGCCATCTCTTCACGAAACGTTTTTTCCGAAAAGCGCGCGGCATGAGCGCGAATCGCAGTCGGAGACAAAAACTGTTCCTCCTGCTCGAACTCTTCAATTGCCGTCGCAAGACCTGCCTCGCCGGGTTCACGATAGAAAAACCCGGCGCGCGGATTAATTTTTGGCGCGCTTTCAAGCACGCCTCCACGTCCTAAACCGATAATCGGTTTCCCGCTTGCCAGCGCCTCCACCGCGGCAATGCCGAAGTCTTCTTCGCCCGGCACCAACAGCGCCCGGCTGTGCGCATAAAGTTTGCGAAGTTCGACGTCGGGCACGCGCCCGCAAAACTGAATGGAAGGACCGGCAATACTTTTCAGCTCACGATACTGCGGCCCGTCGCCCACAATACGCAGCCGTCTACCCGTTCTGCCGCAGTACCGAACCGCGTCGTCAATGCGCTTGTAGGCGACAAGTTCCGAAACAATCAGGTAGTAGTCATGCGAAAGGCCCGTGTGGAAGTCCTCAACGGCCACGGGCGGATAAATTACTTCCGAATCGCGCCTGTATGCCTTCCAGATTCGGTTTTGTACATTGCGGCTGTTTGCAATGAATTCGTCCACATGCGTGGCGGATAGTTGGTCCCACAGACGCAGGTAGTTTGCGAGCGGAATCATTAGCCCGCGCTTCAGGCGGCTGCGCGTCCATTCATGCAGGTAGGCCGGGTAGAGGTCCCACAAATATCGCATCGGTGTGTGGCAATAGCAGATGTGACGCGTCTGGGCGGCTGTAATTACGCCCTTCGCCGGACCCGACTCGCTGCTGATGACAAGATCGTATCCGCGAAGATCAAAATGCTCCAGTGCCAGCGGCATTAACGGCAATAGCGAGCGATGATGCCCGCGAAATGGATTCAAAAAGGAAGCATGAATTTTGTGCGATCGCAAAAACGGCGAGACGCGCTCGGGATCGTAAAACAGCGTGAAAATGTCAGGCTCGGGAAGCA
>Ga0134125_10009483_pt1 | contig 10957 bp, 4 predicted proteins | sample KB31751_FD_96464 | JGI IMG/M metagenome (GOLD analysis project Ga0134125, IMG submission 96464) | Terrestrial soil microbial communities with excess Nitrogen fertilizer from Kellogg Biological Station, Michigan, USA - KB3-175-1 | ecosystem: Environmental > Terrestrial > Soil > Unclassified ...
CCTTAAGAACATTGCTGGTGGTTTTGTTCGAGTTCGTCATTTCAGATTCCAACTGGAATCTTCGAAAAATGAAATTGTCAGCTACTCTGCTGTCTCTCCTAACTGGGCCAATATTCCACCCAACCGACGTTCTATTCAAGCCTGTAGCAATCATCTTGGCTTTATCGTCAGAGGCATCATCCGCCTCGTGAAAATCAACTTGAAAGATTAACAGGTCATCGGACGGGCTTAACTTGGAGAAGCTTTGCACGAGACCCCAGTTAACTTCGGGAATGAATCTGTATTTCTGATGCCGCGATAATTTATGAAGCATCAGAGGAAGCTTCACTTGGTCTAATAAACGGGAATAGTTCCGTTTCAGCCATAGCTCGATGTATTGGTCAGTTAGTAATTCTGAAAGAGATTTTAGGAATGCTTCCAGCAAAGGAACTTGGACTGTTGTGTACTGGGAAACTTCGAGAATTGAATCTTCCCGCGGAGCCACCTTGATAATAGGATCTGATTGATCTAATGGAAGTAGTAACGTCGTTTGATATGGAGTTGGGAACGACGACGATTCATCAACTCCATAACTACTGTCCTCGTCTCTCTGGGCGTATCCGCCAACGTTTTCTTCTTCATAAAGGCGGTTGCGAATGGGCAATGGTGTTGGTGGTGAAATGTCACTTGCACTCATCATCAAATTTCTCCTTGGCGAAGTAGTATTGCGAAGCACTGAGCTAGATTCTGGCATATGTTGGGCGGATTCTACTCCGAGCATTGGATCATCATCTTCTTCTTCTTCGTCAGTTGTACCACCTGATCCCCGCCCCGTTAAACTTGGTGCCATGTCCAGATCGTCTTCAGAGTTGAGTATAATAATGTCCTCTTCGTTAATCAAATCACGGTCTAGTTTACTATCACCATCCCCAAACGCTTGCTGCGGCGTTCGTTGATCTAGTGACAGCGACCTAGTTGAAGGAGGTGGCGGTGTATTCTCTTGTTGCGCAAAACCAGCGAGACCTTCTCTTTCATCTCTTCCCATAGCGCTATCATCCGTAACGTCCATTTGTCTGAATGCAGATGATGGACAAAGTAAGGGCGTGAAATGGCTGGTGGGGGGGAGGGGAGGTAGGTTGAAAAAGTCGGATTCAATAAATTTTCACAAAGGTGCTGTACAAATTTTGCTTACAATTTCCCCCCACCCTCCTATCTTTTGCCCGGAGGAGTTCGGCGTTGGTTCTTTCCTGGTCGTCTAATCGATAATGTTTTCTGGCTTGTTGGATTGCGAAATTTCGAGCTAGTGTCCATCAAGTCTTCTTCACTTGCTGCAACTGTAGTTGAGGGAGATTCTGTTGGTGGAATCGCTGCTTTTGAAGCCGTTTCTCCAGGCGAAGTTTCAGATTCAGCTTCTTCTTCTTGAATCATTTTATCCTCTTCTTCCTCTTCATCTTCCTCTGCAATTGTGAGTTTCCTTTCTCGTCTAGATGCATCAAACTCTGCCAAAACAATGTCAAGGCCAAGCTGCACCATAGTTTGATAGACTTGGTCATTAGCCTCGTGAATTGGTTTAGCTTTTGCCATCAAACTGCCAAAATCTGGTCGCTTCTGTCCCTTTTCTGGGCAAAGTAAAGATAACAGAGATGGGTCTCTAATCAAATCGGGCATGACATGAGAAACGGCAATGTGGTTAAGTAAGGTGTCTGCGATTTCGGATATCAGTTTGTCGAAAGTTTTCTTAAATGTCTTTAACTTTGCAATTCTCACATTTAAATTTGGCAGGTTCAGGCTGGATAACGTTCCCGTCCTTTCTAACTCCGCCAAGGATTGCCTCAGACTTTCTGTCCTACCAGCCAATTTCTCTCTGAATCCAGTGGAGATATTGTCAATCATCTGTTCGAAAGGCCAGAATACATTGCTCAGAGATTGGTGATTGAACCCAGTTGCCCAGGTTTCGAAGGGTGTAACTTGTAAATCGGGCGTGTTAAATTGGCTAAACAAACGTTGTTTGCTTAACTTTTGCAAGTCATTTGCGTGTTCCATTGACTCCATCAAATCATCCGGGACCATATCGTAATTGTACAGTTGCACCAGTTTCCTGTAGTAATTCAGCAGCATTTTGTTCTCTTTCAAGTCATCTCGAGCACTGGACCAGTCCCGTCTGAGAATGTTGATAATGAACGTAGAAACATCATCTATCGAGTCATAAGCTTCATTGGCCTTATATTCGACTAGCGTTTCAAACAGATTGTAGACCAAGTCTTCGGACATGTTGGAAACAAACTTTGTCAAGCTGTTGTTGAGAATGCTGAGTTCTACTTCTTCAATGGGTTCACTCTTTCGAATGGCTTCTTCTTCATCTGTAAGTGCCCTAGCACCGGACAGCCAGACATATTTGGACTTCAACTCTTCAATACTCTCCTCGATCTTGGCATAACGATCTGCAACAGTTTCGTTGAAACTCTGCTCTATTATTCCAACCTTTGCAGTGTATGGGTCAGAATAACGTTGCGCGAATCCTTCTATCTGCTCTTTGGCCCTTTCGATTGTAATGTCCATGTGTCTTAATTTTCTCAGGCAACTTGCCGTCAGTCTTTTTGTGAATTCTTTAGTAAATGAGACTTTAGTCTCCTTCGAGAACTTCGAAATTGCAGCGCTCTCTTCTTCTCCTCCTGCCACATGTGATGGAACTAACTGCGTCCCAATTACTTCAGTTTCGATTACATACTCTATTGAATCTATTTCGTCCAAGATCCTACCCAGCTGTCTCGAAATTTCTTTAACCCTTTGCGCCAATTCCGCAAAACGTTCATCAGTGACGTCTTGGGCAAGTTTGTCCAATGCTCGCCGCTTTGATTTTTTAACTCTGGTAGTTTCAAAGTCTAGTATTGTAGATGTAAACAACTTTGTGGGCATCACAAAGACTGCATAATGTTCTGGGACAAGGTTAATTGATTGACCTTCTTCTTCAGTAGCAGGCGTTGGATTGAATCCATCGACATTTCTGAGATTACGCAATTCCTCCTGTTTTCTGTCTTCAATGCCTTTCGAATCGCCTTGGATTTTGGTTACTTGTCCATTCGCCTGCCTAATGCTCTTGATATTGACAACGTTACCTTGGATCAAATCGTCGTAATCAGAGGAATCAATGACAAATGTCGGTGGCGCATTGACCATGTCATATCCATTGTATTGATAAAGTACTCTGTTCTTCTTCTTGTTGTTGTTGTTGCTGCTTGAATCTCCAAACAGGAACTTTTTGGTTTCCATGTTCGAGTCTGTTGTTTTTTGAACCGATATTACGCTGACACCCCCAGGACTCAGCTCTGGTTTATCAGAAGAACGATCTTCTGTTTCCTCTAATAATGAGAACGATGATCCACTCCGAGTCGTCATAGACTTTGGGAGAATCAGAGCACGATAGGCTTTGGCGACCGCGGTGTCCAACCCCCCAAGTTCTTCTTTGCTAACAGCACTATAGAAAAATGGTTGGAGGATGACATTTGGTTTCACATTCAAAGGTGGATCTGGGTCAATAAAAGGGAAGTCTCCTACGTAAACGAGTGGCTTCCCCTTGGCTTCAAGGTCGTTTCTCCGAGCATCCAAAAAGTAATCTTGTTCTTTGGTAAATAACTCCCGCAACTGCTGCTTGGCGTTTGCATCCGGAGTTTCTTTCTGAAGTGCGTTCAGGATGGCAGTTGTCGCATATCTAATAATTATAAACACATAATTGGATTGACGCTGGCCACCTCGTGGCTTGGGCAGCCTCCGGGTTCCACTCTTTTCGAACGTAGCTGGTTGGTATTTGTTATCATTCTCGTCTAGGCGGGTCGAAAACAGGTGAAATAAGGCATAATGATGCCTCAAACCGCTGATGAAATTCTTCAAAACGGGAACTGTTCTTCGATCAGCAAAGTTTATCGACAACTCTTCCTTCCGTTTCTTCTTTCCTTGGTACAATCGATATTGGTATAGCATCCTCGAAAAGTTCTTTCCATCGGTTTGCCATTCAGCGACCAACTCCAGTAAACTAGTGTCCAAGTTTACAACCAGGAAACTTCGGTTTGGGTTTTGCTTTTCTGTATAGACCAAAGGGCCCGATTCAAGAAGAAACTCCAATGAATACTTGCTCAACGGCATTGTAATTCCAGTGGAACCCACATAGAGCTTTGAATCGACTGACGCAACCAATTCACGAAGAGATATCAACTTGGGCGCTGTTTCGGAAAGTCTTTCCAACAGTTCTTCTGTATCTAAAAGAACTAGCTTGAAAAGAGGCGGAGAATTGGGAGACGAATTGAATAGATCAGCTATTAAAAGAGGGTTGATCGTGTCTTCTTTAAAGGTGTCGGACGCTAGAGACTCCTTGTTCTTGTTGCTTCCTTTTCCCTTCGAAGTTTGATTCCAATCCGGCGGCAATTGTATTACCAATGCAAGTCCAGGAATGAATTTGTTGTCATCAGTCCCTTCCTCACTACTAGTATATGAATAGAGACTGAGACGCTTGTTATAGCCCTTTTGCAAAGACTTAGCCAGGTCATTGATTGAATTGTAGATGTAAGGACTGAGAGTTGCTAACGCTCCAATAATCTTTGTAGTTTTGGTTTTAACGAGATTGCTGCTCGCCAAGGCCTTCTTATACAAGTAGGCAGGAGCGGAGGAGGAAGGTTTTCCAATGATGTTCTTGCTATTCTTCAGAAGGGCCGAATCAGGGCCTGTGCTGCCTTCTTCGGCCGTTTCCTCTGACATGTCAATGTCTTCTGTTCGTTCTAGTTCCATTAGCCTTTTTGTGTCCGATTTTTCAATGGCCAAATCCTGTCTTGTGGATTCTGAGGCGGATAATGAAATAAGGCCAGAAGCACTTCCTAATATTGCTTCGTCGTCATCATCCTTCTCTGAAACTTTCATTTTTGTTTCACCTTCGTCTTCACTCGAACCACCCTCTTCTTCTTGTTGTTTCTCCTTGAGCTCGACTCGGTCATCTATCTCATCTTCGAGAGCCGCCCGTTCGTAGTCCAACGCATATGATAACAAGTTGGGTAATAGCGTAGGGTTTCCAAAGCCCTTTGATTCAATACTTTGAAGCGTAACTTCGAGTATCTTCTTATCAGTTTGCAAAATGTCTGCCTCTGCTTTTAACTCCGCTTCTTGTTCGGCCAGTTCGTCATAGCCCTCAGCAGTTGTTTCAGCAGAAGTTCTAGAACTCGCTTCTTCCTTTCTTCGTTCTTGCAGAACCGTTTGCATGTCCATTTCGTTTTGCTTTTGATCACTTTCGATATCCAGCAAGCGCGTTTTAATTGACTCGATGACAACGTTGAAGGCTTGCCGCGCTCTTTCAACCATTCTCGTTTTAGCAATCTCTATTTCTTTGTCAATAGAGGTATAATAAGATTTGTCACCAGTTATTTGGGTCGAATCGTCCTTGAACTGGTTCAATTCTTCATTTCGCCTGGTAAGCTCCGCCTGCTTCATGTCCAGGGAGACGTGTTTTTGACTAGCCCCGGCAGACCTATCATCAATATCTGCTCTCTCCTCTTCAATGTTAGCAATCTTTCGCATGTTTTCTTCAATTTCTAAATCAGCCAGAAGCACTCCTTCGTTCTCTGTTGGATCCTTGTTCTTTTTCATCTCAAGCAATGTTAAAACACGACCCGCGGCTACCTGATACTCCTGAGCAGAATTCATTACGCCTTGGAACACTTGTTCTGCTTGTTGTCTCATCTCGGTCTTGTTGATGGGAGGGAGTTTCTCGTGTTTGGCCTGATCTTTGTATTCTTCACTTGCTTCAGCTAAAAGCTTGTTATTCCTCTCAATGGCCTCATCCACGAGTGCAAATGATGTTTGCGCATTGCCTAGTTCCTTTTCAAGTTCCGCCAACTCGTTCTTTGTTTTCTTAGAGGAGGACGAAGTAGCGGTAGCGGTGCTCGAAACACCACCCTCACTTTCTTCTTCTTCACGCACTCTCTTTCTTCTTCCAGGTTTTGACTTTCCAACAAAACTGATATAGCTAATCTTCTCTTCTTTTTCAGGCAATGCAGCTGCAGCAGGGTTGGCCTTTGTTGGAGGAGGAGGAGCGATGGTAGATTTTGAGCCATTTGGTCCCGGGACTCCAGCAAGAAGAGACTTTAATATCGATTCGTTGGCGGCCTTTGATGCACTTGCAGCAGCAGCCCTTTTTGCCGTCTCTAACGCAATTCTGCTGCTCTCTACAGCCTCCTGTTCACTGATTTGGCGACTAGCTTGCATTGCTCTTTCTTTCTTCAATTCCTCTGCTTCTGGCCCGTTACTGCCCTTAATTATTCGGTCCTCTAAAGTCAAAATCTCTTTCTGGAATTGGGCGATTTGCTTTTCTGCATCTGAAATCAACCGTTTCGTCTCTAATAAGCTAAATGCGGCTCTCTGTTCCTCTGCCGGAGTCTGGCTAGAGTTGTCAATTACAGCTTGGATTGCACTTTGCTTCTGCGCGAGTTCTTTAATCTGATCTCTATTTCGTTCAATAAGTTTCTTTTGTTGTTGAATCTTCTTTTGAATTGCCGAAATATTAGCCTGCGTAAGCAATGAGGTGCTCATCTCACTACCCTCCTTCTTCTTCTGTTATACCTGATCAAAGATGTCGGGCAAGCTTTATGATACCCAAACCTGAAGCTGCATTACTGCCCATTGCAAGAGGGGGTTTTTCTTCCTTGATCTCTAGCTACTTTTTTACCAAAGCATTACAAGGTAAACTTTTTCCCACCTTCGCTCCCCAGTTTATTTTTTACAAAAAGGTTGCCCTGGCGGCATCCCATAAAATGACGGATGCCAGGGCTAGGAAAAAGCTCGCTGCGATTATCCGCAAACATTGGACTGCCGTGTGAAGGGCTTTGCGTTCCTGAAGCCTCATCGGTCTTATCACAATGTTAATGCTGGGTTTCTGTGGTGATCCAGGGATTGGAATTGAATTGAAGGTTCCCTTTTCCACTACTGCTGCATATCCATAGCGAACCAGCATCAATTTGAGCACAGAAGGAAAGAAGACGTAATCTAGTCGGTAATCCGCCCTTGTTTCTATCTTTATGGTGTAAGAACTGGGATCAGATAGACGGGGATTGATTGTAATCGATGTGGCGCGCTCCATCTGATTACTCAAGCGTGGTTCCAATCTTGAGTAAAGAGTGATGGTAGCGGAATTGACAATAAGAAGTAAATCATCCCGTGAGAGTTTTCGTTTCCACCAAGAGAAGAGATAACTCATTATTGGTACCGCCGCGGTAGGGTTCGCCAATTAATGGACCACGAAAGACTGGTTTGAATTGGTCGTTAATCTATTCAACACTCACATTTGCTGGTCTAATCATATCACAGGTTTTCAGGAACAACTCCTCTTTTAGTAAAGTCATACCACATAATCGCACGTAGTAAGCCTTGAGTGCAATGCTAGTGTTAGGCAAAACTACTGTGCAACCAGGAACTTTGTAACTGATTTCCTTCTTAATTCCATTTCCTTCTGATCGTGTAGTCTTCAATAGGTTTCCTTGGTTGTTAAAAGTTGCATTATCCATGCTATAATAAGTCTGAGTAGTTTCAGGTGGCATCTTATCCATGGCAAGCTTGTAATGGAGCAAAAGGAGGACCTCGCCCTTTTGTGAGATAGAAAACGCTACGAATATGTCATTGCCGGCATATAGTATTGAAACCATACTAATAACATGGCAATCCATAATAACCTGGGGGATTGCACTGTCAATGGCAGACGGATCTTGCTTTGCTGCTGGGGGGATGCTCAAGAATTGATTCACCAAGCTTTGTACTCCTGGAACATCCTCCATCATCGCCTGTTCTCGGCTGGTATCATCTCTGAGCCAATCCTTTGGTGGTGCCTCTCCGTCCAAAGACGCTTCACTCTCGAGCAATCCCGAATGCTTGTTTCTTGCTCTGCAAAGTTCCTTGAAACGCTCTATTCGCCTAGTAAACAATTTGGTTTGTTCTCCTGGCTTTAGTAAAGATGATGATGATGATGGGAGTTTGTGTGCTGGGATTGTGTGTTTAGCGCCAATAGAAGGGTCTTCAGCCATTTCGTCGTCGCCACTCTCATTTTGATCGGGCCTTGGTGAAGGTTTGTGACTTTCCAGTCTACTTTTGAGAAAGCGCCTTTTGGAAGTGTCCTGCTTGTTGTTCATAGGAGTGATAAGCGGACTGCTCTTCTTCTGCTGCTGCTGCTGCTGCTTGGAAGGAGCAGGTTCCACCTCTTCACTACTCGAACTGCTACTTTCGTATTTCTTCTTCTTATTCTTCTGTTTAGTTGGAACAGTTGCCTTGTCCGATGATGTTGCATCGTAATCCAATGAACTGGTATTGGTGCTAGGTGGTGGAGAAGCAGCGGTAGACGCAGATAAGCGCTCTCTGCTTACCCTCAATTTCCATTTATCAAACTTTTTCACACCACTGATATCGGAAGCCATTTGGACAGATTAAAGGGCGTATAATACAGCCCACCAAAGAGGGAGGCAGCTGGAGAGCAAGGACAGGCCCCCGCCCCCCCCCAACCAATTTCAAATTTTTGGCATTAATTCAAATTTTTCGATTTAATTCAAAAAAGGGGCTTTTTGTGTTTTTTGGACAAAAGTTGCGATGCGGGTCGGGCCACCAAACTCTCTGCCCGCCCGTTCCCCCCCCTCTGCCGCACTTTGGCCAAGCTCGACTTGCCTGGTGACTTGTTGACGACCCAATATCGTTCCCCCCCTGCTACTTTTTGTTCATGCTCAAGTGGCATTTCATAAGAAATCATTAATACTTTGCTTGATTTGCTTCTAGTGAGAGCAAAATGGCAGACAAACGGCATAAGCATGACTCCAAGTCTACTGGCATCCCCCAAGTCGTTCAAAATAGTAAAGACAACGCATTGAGTGCTATATCTAACCGATTCTGGCAGCTGGAGCCAACGGAAGAAGGAGATAGGCCACTTTTCGCACTTGCAGGCGATTCAGGCTATCGCAACCTTGGTCTAGCTTTAGGAGTTGCCTGGCGGACGATACCGGAATTTGACATTAATTGGACCAAAGATAGCTTGAGAGATGAAATGAATGAGGAGAAACCCTTTCCTGCTCAGATTCTCTCGATAGTTCACGTCGATTTGCTACCCGATTCTTCTACTTGGGAATCAGATCCAGTAATAGTCATGTACCAGTCAGAACTACTCAAGTCTTATATGAAAGATGTCGATAAGGCATTTGACAAACGATTGACGGATTTGCGAGAAGCTTTTCTGCACCCAAGCCGGCGGCGAAGAAATCACTCTACAAAAAGGAAGACGCCACGAACAGCTTTTAATCAAATAGTAACAATATATGGAACCGAAAGCGAAGAGGAGGATGCAGAAGAATTGTTAATAGAAGGAGAGAGCACTGTTTACGAAGACCCGCCACCAATGGTAGACAAGGTCACTGAACGCCTTACCGATGCCAAACTTATTTCCAATATGGACTTTGCGATTGAGTACACCTCCAAACCAGATTCGGCATATCATTTGACAAGGCAAATGATTCGGTTCATTCTCCACCCGAGTATGCGCTGGCTTTGGACGATCCCGGCCATTTTCTTGATGGAAAACCAAATGGATCATATTGAAACAGTTGAAGAAAGGAAACAGCGCATTAGACGTATGATGACACATGGAACCAAGTTGAATCCAGATGAAGTGACTGAAGACTTCAAAATTCATGTGGAAGAGCCTGTCATTTGGTATATGGCTAACCTCATTCAAGGCCTGATAATGCAAATCGACTGTATGCTATTTAGTGTAGCAAGAGAGTGTCGTTTGTTGGGAAGTAAATTTGGCCTGAATTGCGAGGCACTGGAGTACTTAACTAGAATCCGCCACCCTACAATGGTAAATGACTATGACTTTAGAAAGGCAATGGCGACAGAAGCAGGTACTATCAGTTTGATAGCTTTGGGCCAATGCGATGCTGTCGATTGGCTCTATTCTACATTAAAGGGAAGATTCAAGCATCGTCTTTACGACGTTTTGGAGGCTGTGTTATTCATCCTGAAACGCTTCTCCGAGTTTGGCGTTCGCAAGAAGACTTACAACAAGAATGAGATGGCCCAACTCAAGAAAGATCTGCAGAGGAGAAGGGATAGACGAAACCGCGACCCGGTCGAAGATTGCGTAGTCCATATGAATGACGAAGAAGGACCTTTCGATGAATATGCTATGCATAATGTAGAGACGTTAATTGAAAAGTTGGAACAAGATAAAGCCAAATTCACTGTAGCGGCAGACGGAAAGTGCAAGTTTAAGAATGGAGTAGCGAGTAAGTTCTCGTCGAGAGTGAAAGACTTGCTGGAATCGAGAAGCAAATTAAAGGAGAATAGACTAGGTCAAACTGGAGAGCAGACCACACGACCATTGTTTATGACTGGAAAAAGCAAGAAGACCGCTCGCCAAGGAGTAGGTGGGCCGAATTTTGAAGAATGGCTCAAGCCATCTACTTTACATGACACTACCCCACCCAAATCAAAACCTAACAAAGAGCTTTGTGACGAAGAACTGGATCAACTTGGTCTGGAAGCATTAGAGGAGGAAGAACATAGAATTGCTGTCAGAAGCCAGGTTCCAGCAGATCTACGCATCGAAGAACCCAAGAAAGAAAAGCCCCGTGGTTTCTTCGATCTTCTCATGAGCGATGCGGCATCAATTGCACCTGTAGTAGCTCAAAAAGAAGAGCCCAAAGAAGATGGTAATGACGATTCTTGGTTAGAAAACAAGTTCGGAATCACAGGCAAAAAGTCAAAGAAAAGAAAGGAACCTACTCTACTCTTCAAGTTACCCAGTACTGAACAAACGGCCAAGAAAGGCGGTGGTAAACTGATCGTTGTAAGTGATGACGAGGATGAGGAAGATGACACAGACTACGTAAAGCCACCTTCGAAGAAGCGCCGGAAGCTACGCAAGGCAGACAGCTCCGAAGAAGAAGAAGAAGAAGAAAGGGCCAGA
>Ga0134125_10009484_pt1 | contig 10955 bp, 10 predicted proteins | sample KB31751_FD_96464 | JGI IMG/M metagenome (GOLD analysis project Ga0134125, IMG submission 96464) | Terrestrial soil microbial communities with excess Nitrogen fertilizer from Kellogg Biological Station, Michigan, USA - KB3-175-1 | ecosystem: Environmental > Terrestrial > Soil > Unclassified ...
ATCGTGGTGCAGATCCTGGATGGCGGTGTGGTCAAAATCAACGACCAGTCGGTGACCTAGGACACACTCGGGCAGCAGCTCGCGGACATCTATAAAACCCGCGCGCAAAAGGTTATGTTCGTGAAGGGCGACGACGACATCAACTTCTCTTTCATCGCCCACGTCATCGACATCGCCAAGGGCGTGGACCCCTCCATCATGGTGGGCATTCTGACGCCCAAGATGGAAGCTGGCAACTAAGGAGAGCCCGTGAAGAACTATCTCAAGCTCAGTCTGCTGGCCGCTGTCGCGGGCCTGCTGGTCGCCGCCACCGGCTGCAAGCAACTGGAGGCGCGCGACCAGCTCAACCGCGGCGTGACTGCGTTCAAGTCGGCGCAGTTCAACCAGGCGATCGAGAACTTCCAAAACGCGATCCAGCTCGATCCCACGCTGATCAACGCCAAGATCTATCTGGCGACCGCCTACCAGACGCAGTTCATTCCCGGGGCGCCGTCGGACGACAACATGAAGCTGGCGCAAGAGGCGATTGACGAGTATAAGGTCATCCTGGATGGGGACCCGAATAACGCCAATGCCATCGCCGGTATGGCCCGGTTGGACTACGACATGGGCAATTTGGACGATGCCCAGTCGTATTACACGAAACTGTTGTCGGTTTCGCCCAACGACCCTACCGCCTACTATACGCTGGGGGCGATCGCCTATCAGAAGACCAACAAGGGAATTCTGTTGCAGCGCCAGAGCCTCGGGGTGAGCGACTTGAACCAGCCCATGGTGCCGGCCAAGAAGGCCAACCCGGCGGCGGTTAAGGCGTGCAAGAGCCTGGATGCGCAGGACTCCTCTATTATTGACGACGGCATTACGCAGTTGAAGAAGGCCCTGCAGCTTCGGACGGATTATGCCGACGCCATGACCTACCTCAACCTGCTGTATCGCGAAAAGGGGGATCTGACCTGCGGCAATGATGCCGATCGCCAGGCCGACCTCAAGATCGCCAACGACTACGTTGCCCAGAGCTTGGCCGTTCGAAAGGCCGAGGTGGCGAAAGAGAATAAGCAGAGTTCAGGCGGCGTCGTGAACGATAGTGCCACTCCTCACGACTAGTTTGCGCACCGTAATTCTTGAGGCCAGGATTCCGGGTGGGACCGGAACTCCTGGCCTTTTTGCATTTGGCGCACGCCAAGGCTTGTCGTCGGCTCTGATACACTGAGGTGAAATGGCCCGAAGGCAGCAAGACGGGTATGCGATGCTGGTCATACTGCTGGTGCTCAGCGTCTTTATGCTGACGCTGGCGAAGGTGGTACCGGACTGGAAGACACAGATCCAGCGGGAACGCGAAGCTCGTTCGATTGACCACGCGCGCGAGTATCGTACCGCTATCAAGCGCTATTTTCACAAGTACGGCCGCTACCCTCCCAGCATCGACGCCATGGTCCAAAAGGATGGCCAGGGTTTGCGCTACCTGCGCGAGGAGTGGCCCGATCCGCTGCATCCGGCCGAGGATTCCTCGTCAAGCTTCGCAAGCTCTGACAGCGTGGACTGGCAAGTGTTGCACTACGGCCAGGCAGTCAATGCCGAAATCGTGGATCAACCCCCGCAAGCGGCCACCAACGTATCCGGGATTCAAGGGCCCAACCTGTCCGGAGGGATGGCCGGAGGGGGCGCTGGTCCGGGTTTGACGGGCGCCGGGACTGGCGGTCCGGGAGCGCCACCGGCGGGCACTGGAGGGGCTCCAGGGGCTGGGCTGGGAATGGGGAGCGGTCCTGGCGTCGGGAGTGGCATGACCTCCGGTCCCGGCGCGAACTTGGGGACCTCGACCTCAGGGGGGGCCGAGGGCGGGCCGGTGATTGGCGTTGCCAGTCTCAGCAAGAAACCGGCCGTACACTCGTTCAACGGCTTTGACATTCCCAACCAGTGGCAGTTCGTCTACAACTATGCACAAGACCCGTCCCTGACGGCAGGTGGATCCGGTGCACCCGGCACCCCGGCGCCCGGGAGTTCCTTGACGCCGCCGACGGTGCCTTCAGGCGGCGGAACTGGCCATTATTGATAGCCGACAGATTTGGTCCACTCGGAAAAGTTCTGTTGTTTGCTCCGGCTGAGAGACTTGAGCAACAGGATGGTAGCCTGCACGTGAAAACTGGCGGAGGCCGGCAGCCAGAGTTCGGGTGCCGCGCGTTCCATCCATAAGTCCAGGCTGGCGCTATGGATGGTGGCCAGAACGCCCAGGCCGTACTTCACCGGCGCGGTGGTATGCACGGTGATCCGCATGACATGCTGATCCTCGGCATCCACCCAAATCTCGCCCTGTGAGTGCAGCAGGATCGTCTCAGCGCGGCTACTGCGTGGCGCTGCGGGGTTGGGGGTGGCGCGGTACACCCAGATCTCCCTGCCACGCCAGCGCTCGGTGCGATCGGGAGTGTAGACGTAGTCGTCGGCCAGCTTGGCGAAGCTGTAGTTTTGTCCCTCGAACTGGATGACGCCGGGGGAAGTTGCCGGCCGAGACTCGGCATCGCGGGCGCGCCGCAGGGCCCGCTGCCGCTCGGCCTCGATTTCCTCCGGACTGAGGCTGCGCTGGTCGAGGGCGATCGTCTGTTGGACTTCGTGTCCGCGGACGTACCAGACCTTCAGCGTGCGGGCGTCAGCCGTGCCATCTTTATCAACGAGGACATGTTCGCGGTGGGTGTAGTCCTGGAGCGCCGCCTGGTCTCTCTGAAAGTTGGCGATCAGCCGGGCACGCAGCGGCGGCATCGGCGGCGGCGACTGCCCCAGCGCCGGGGCGATTAGCCCGAGCGCCAGGACCACGCCGCTAATGCGATAAGAGGACAGCTTCCTGAACCGCATCCACGGCGGCGTCCACCGGGCGGTAGTAGAGGCTATTCGCATCCAGGAACACTTCCAGGAATGCCGGCCGCTTGAGCGCGCCCTGGATGAGAAGTTCCGAGAGCGGATCCTCGATGTATTTTTGCAAAGCGCGGCGCAAAGGCCGGGCGCCGTAGTTGCGGTCGAGGCAAGTCTTGTCCACGATCCACTTCTTGGCTTCCGCCGTGCAGGTGACGGAGACGTCACGATGGGCCAGGTGCTGGTTCAACTGCTGCACCATCAACTCGACCACCTGCGCCAAGTCGTCCTCGCCCAGGGCGTTGAACACGATGATCTCGTCCAGGCGGTTGAGGAACTCGGGGTTGAAGAGGCGTTTGACCTCGTCGCGCACCATGTCCTCAACATGACTGAGCAGCAGTTCCTCGTTGGGGCCCTGGAAGCCGAGATGCATCTTCTTCTCCAGGTGCCGGGCCCCGAGGTTGGAGGTCATGATGATGATGGTGTTCTTGAAGTCCACGGTGTTGCCGAGGCCGTCGGTCAACTGTCCGTCCTCGAAGACCTGCAGGAGCAGGTTGAACAGGTCGGGGTGGGCCTTCTCGATCTCGTCGAGCAACACCACGCAGTAGGGCGAGCGCTTGACCCGCTCGGTGAGCTGGCCGCCCTCTTCGTAACCGACATAGCCGGGCGGGGAGCCGATGAGCTTTGACACCGAGTGTTTCTCCATGTACTCCGACATGTCGAAGCGGATCATGGATTTCTCGCTGCCGAAGAGGAAGCCGGCGAGGGAGCGTGCGACTTCGGTCTTCCCCACGCCGGTGGGGCCGAGGAAGAGGAACGAGCCCACGGGGCGGTTCGGGCTCTTCAGGCCGGCGCGGCTGCGCCGAATGGCGCGCGCCAGCGCCGAGATGGCCTTGTCCTGGGAGATGATGCGCTTGTGCAGCTCGCCCTCGATGCGCAGCAGCTTCTGCATCTCCTCTTCTTTGACGGAGTGCACCGGAACGCCGGTCCAGCGCGCCACCACGTCCTCGATATCTTCGCGCGTGACCACGCCGGAGACGGACTCGTCCAATTGGTATTTGTCGCGCAGCATGCGCAGGTTGTCGCGTTCCTTGCGCTCCTCGTCGGAGTAGAAGCGGGCCTTCTCGAACTCGTGGTTGGCGATCGAGCTGTTCATGCGGTGGTTGATCACCTTGAGCTGCTTCTGCACCTCCGCCATCTCTTCGGGCACGGTGGTCTGGCGCAGCTTGACCCGGGCGCCGGCCTCGTCGAGCAGATCAATCGCCTTGTCGGGCAGGAAGCGGTCGGGGATGTAGCGGCTGGAGTGCAGCACGGCGAAGCGCAGGGCCTCGTCGGTATAGCTGACCGCGTGAAACTTCTCGTACCGGTCCTTGATGCCATTCAGCACCTGCACCGCTTCTTCCTCGTCCGGCGGCGGTACCTTGACCGACTGGAAGCGGCGCTCCAGCGAGCGGTCCTTCTCGATGCTCTTGCGGTATTCGGCGGGGGTGGTCGCGCCGATGCACTGGATCTCGCCGCGGGATAGCGTCGGCTTCAGGATATTGGCGGCGTCGAGCGAGCCCTCCGCCGAGCCGGCGCCGACCAGCGTGTGCAGTTCGTCAATGAAGATGATGATGTTCTGGTTTTCGATCAACTCCTTCATGATCGTCTTGAGCCGCTCTTCGAACTGGCCCCGGTACTTGGTGCCGGCCACGATGAGGGAAAGATCGAGGGCCAGAATGCGCTTTTCGGAGAGAAAGGTGGGAACATCGCCGTCGGCGATCTTCTGCGCCAGCCCCTCGACGATGGCGGTCTTGCCCACGCCGGGCTCGCCGATCAGGACGGGGTTGTTCTTGGTGCGGCGGCAGAGAATTTGGATGACGCGTTCCAGTTCGTGATTGCGGCCGACCAGCGGGTCGAGCTGCCCATCGGTGGCGGCCTGGGTCAAATCGCGGCTGAACTCAACCAGCAGGGAAGACTCTTTCGGGCGGTTGTTGCCGCGCTCCTGGGAAGAACGGGCCAGGTCTTCGCGCACCTGGGCGAGGCGCAGGCCGCGATTTTGCAGCATCTCGGCGGCAAAACAACGCTCTTCGCGCAGCAACCCCAAAAGGAGATGTTCGGTGCCGATATGTTTATGGCTGAGCCGTTCCGCTTCCTCGGCGGCATAGTTGAGAACGCGTTTGCACTCGTGGCTGAGCGGCAGATCCACCGAAGTCGAGCCCTTCTCCCGGACGATGGTGCGGCCCTCGATCTCTTTGCGGATCGCCTCCAGCGACGCATGGGTGCGCAAGAAGCGGTTGGTGAGGGCCTTATCCTCGCGCAACAGGCCGAGCAGCAGGTGCTCGCTCTCGATGTAGGGGCTGCCGCACTGGCTCGCCTCGTAGCGGGCGAAGAAGATGACGCGACGGGCCTTTTCGGTGTAGCGCTCGAACATAAAATTACTCGCTCTGAATCCCGGGCTGCAATTGTTCCTGCAATTGGCCTTCCATCAGGCTCACCACGCGGTCGCAGCTCTGGGCCTGATGGAGGTTGTGGGTAACGATAATCGAGGCAAAGCGCTTGCGGGCACCCTGCTGCTCGCTGTGCAGACGGCGGATCAGCTCGAAAACGGCTGCGCCGGTGGCGGCGTCCAAATTTCCGGTGGGCTCGTCCGCCATCAGGAAGGAAGGATCGCCGACCAGGGCGCGCGCCAGGGCAACGCGCTGCTGTTCGCCCCCGGAAAGCTCGCCGGAACGGTGGCTGGCTCTTGGCGAGAGTCCGACCCGGTCCAGCCAAGCGCGGGAGGTGGATTCGGCGGCGGCGGGGGGCTGGCCGCCGATCAACAGCGGCATCATGACGTTCTCCAACGCCGTGAATTCGGGCAGCAGGTAGTGCTGTTGCCACACGAAACCGATTTCGCGGTTTCTCAGCTCCGCCAGTTCCTCCTCCTCCATCGCCGCCAGCGATCGCGGACCCTTGTCTGAATCGAAGTATACGTCCCCGGCCGAGGGCCTGTCGAGCCCGCTCAGCAAGTGCAGCAGGGTGCTTTTGCCGGACCCGGATTCACCCACAATAGCTACCATCTCGCCCCACTGTACCGCCAAATCGAGTTGGGCGAAGACCACCAGTTCGCCCCTGCCGGAGTGGTACCGGCGCGTCAGCCCATCGCTCCAGAGCGCCGCCCTTGCCGCTTTGGATGCCGTCGCCCCGGATTCGACTCGCGCCACACTTATAGTATGAACGATATGGATGGAAGCTTCGGCTTGCGCGGATCCCGGCGCGGCCGCGCTTCTCGCCTGCCGGCGCCGTCCCACGGCGAATCCGCTACACTGGCCGCAGTGCGCTTTCCCGCTTTCATTGCGCTTCGTTACCTCCGTCCGCGCCGGGGACGGGGCGTGTTGTCGGTGGTTACGGCGATCGCGGTTGTTGGTTTTGCGGCCGGGGTGGGAGCCTTGATCATTGCGTTGGCGGTGACCAACGGCTATCGCGAAGCGCTGCAGACCGAACTGGTGGGCGCCACCGCCCAGGTAAATTTGATCAAGCGGTCGGCCACCGCCATTGACGACTATCCCGCCTTGATGGCGCAAATGCGGCGGCTGCCCCATGTGGCCGCGGTGGCGCCCGAAATATACACGCAGGGACTGCTGATCCATGGCGGAAGGAGCCACGAAGTGGTGCTGAAGGGGGTGATACCCTCCCAGGAACTCCAGGTCGGGCACCTGCTCGACCGGCTGCAAAGCGGCTCCTGGCGGCCGCTGGAGCGGGAGCCTGGGGCCTTTCACTTAATTCCCGGTCGGGAGTTGGCCGATTCCCTAGGTGTCGGAGTCGGTGACACGGTGGACCTTTATGTGCCCAACGCCGACTTGACCCCGCTGGGCATGACCGGCAAACGCGTCACCTTCCACATCGCCGGAATCTTTCAATCCGGATTTATCGATTTTGATAGCGGCTGGGCCTTTACCGGGTTGGCGGCGGCGCAGCGCTTGGAGCCGCGGAACCAGGGCAATTGGGCCAGCGCCATTGAGTTCGGCCTGGATGACATCTATCAGGCGGATGCGGTGGCCCAGGCCGCCGCGGCGCTGGCCGGTCCGGAATTCACTACGACTACCTGGATCTCCGAGAACCGGCCGGTCTTCCAGGCCCTGCAACTGGAGCGCCTCGGTACCTTTCTGGTGATTGGCTTGGTGGTGCTGGTGGCGGCGCTAAACGTTCTGATCATGTTGACCATGCTGGTGATGGAAAAGCGCAAGGAAATTGCGGTGTTGTTGAGCATGGGGGCACGGCGGCGGCAAATTCGAAGAATCTTTGTGTTGCAGGGGGTGGGGATCGCGGCCCTGGGAACCATCCTCGGGTTGGGCGTGTCGTTTCCGCTGGCCTGGGCGGCGAATCGTTTCCATTGGATCCATGTGTCGGCGGAGGTGTATGCGGTGGACTATATTCCGTTTCATGCCCATGCCCGCGATGGCGCGGTGGTGGCCTTGCTGGCGCTGGTGATCGCGTATCTGGCCACACTGTACCCTTCGCGGCGGGCGGTGGCGGTGGTGCCGGCCGAAACCTTGCGCTATGAGTGAAGGAGCCGCGTACACGCCCAGGCGGGCGCGGCTCTCGCGCTGGGCGGGGGCGGTGGCGCGGTCCGGCCCCTCGCGGCGGCTGATACCTTGGTTCGTGCGCCACTATGGCGTGGATCTGACGGCGGCGCAAGTCCCGCCGGGAGGCTTCGCCAGCCTACAGGAGTTTTTTTGCCGGGGCTTGCGTCCCGGCGCCCGCCCGGTTGACCAGCGCGCGGGAGTCGTGATTTCGCCGGTGGATGCCACTCTGGGCGCCCGCGGCCGGATCGAAGAGGGGGTGCTGCTGCAGGCGAAGGGGCGGCGCTACCGCTTGGAACACCTGCTGGACGGGCACCGCAGCGCGCTCGAATTTCAGGGCGGGCTGTACTGCACGTTGTACTTGGCCCCGCGCGATTATCATCGGGTCCACGCTCCCGCCGCCGGCACCGTGGTGGAAACCTACCGCGTGCCAGGCAGCTTCTACCCCGTGAACCCCCGCGCGGTGGCCAAGGTCGGCGGGTTATTCGCCAGCAACGAGCGCGTGGTCAATCTGTTGCAGTGCGAGCATGGCGCGCTCGCGGTGATTTTGGTCGGCGCCTGTCTGGTGGGCGGCATTCGCATGAACCGGCAGCCGGTCTATGGCGTTGAGCGGGGCGAGGAGATCGGACGATTCGAATTCGGCTCGACGGTGATCGTCTTGGCGCCGCAGGCCGCCGGATTGCGTTTGGATCACGCGGGCCCTACGGTACGGATGGGCGAGAAACTGTTTTGCGCAGGCGTTCCAGCAAGGCCGGCGCCGGCAGGCAATTGAGCACATCGGCGGGGCTGAGCCAGCCGCGGCGCGCGGTCGAGACGCCATAGGCAATGTTGGCCAAGTGACGGGGATGGTGGGCGTCGGTGTTGATGACAATGCCTACGCCGCGCTGTTGGCAGCGCCGGGCTTGCGCCGCATTCAGATCCAGGCGTTCCGGCGAGGCGTTGATTTCCATGGCGACGCCGGCGCGCGCGCACGCCTCCAGCACCTGTTCGAAGTCGTACCGGTACGCTTCGCGGCGCAGCAAGAGGCGCCCCGAGGGGTGGCCAAGGATGTCGAGATGGGGATTGTCCACGGCGCGGAGCAGACGGGCCGTGGTCTCGTCGCCGCTCTGGTCGAAGCGGGAGTGAATGCTGCCAATTACCACATCGAGTTGGGCCAGTACCTCATCGGCCAGGTCGAGGCGGCCGTCGGCCAGAATGTCCACCTCCACCCCGGCCAATATGCGGAAGCCGGGATGGCTGGCTTGGAAGTCGCGCTCGGCGCGGCGGATGCGGAGCAGGTGCTCCAGCATGCGCCGCTCGTCCAGCCCGTTGGCCATGGCCAACGCCTGCGAATGATCGGTGATGGCGATGTACTGATAGCCGCATGCGGCGGCGGCCGCCGCCATTTCCTCGATGGAGGCGCGGCCATCGCTCTCGGTGGTATGCATGTGGATGTCGCCACGGATGTCGGCGGCCGTGACCAGCGCCGGCAGGCTGTGCGCGGCGGCGGCCTCGATCTCGCCGGCATCCTCGCGCAGTTCGGGAGGAACCCAGTCGAGGCCGAGCGCGGCGTAGACGCCGGCCTCGTCCGCGCCGGCGATGGCGGCTCCGTCGCTCTCCCGATAGAGGCCGTACTCGTTGAGTTTGTAGCCCTGCTGCTGGGCGCGGGCGCGCAGCGTCACGTTGTGCTGCTTGGAGCCGGTGAAGTACTGCAGTGCCGCGCCCCAGCTCTCCGGCGGCAGCATACGGAAATCAACCTGAAGACCGCCGTGCAGGCGGATCGAGATCTTGTTCTCGCCCTGCGCCAGCACGGAATCCAGGCGCGGTGCGTGCAGGCAGTACTCGGCTACCGCTGCCGCGGCGCCGGGAAACCCGTCGCCGCTGATGAGCAGATCCAGGTCGCCGACGGTGTCCCGGCCCCGGCGGAACGAGCCCGCGGCTTCCACCTGGCGCACGCCGGGACAGGCCAGCAGGCCGGGCCGCAGCAGGTCGAGGACCTCGACGATCTGGTCGCGCCGAAAGCGTCCGCTCAGCTCGCGGTAGACGGCAATACCGCGCAGAATCTTTTCCTCCGCTTTGGCGCCCAAGCGGGGCAGATCCCGCAGCTTGCCGGCCTTGGCCAGCGCCTCGACCTCGTCGAGCGTCCCCGCTTGGTAGGTCTCCCAGATCAGGGCCGCGGTCTTGGGGCCGAGGCCGGAGACCTGGAGTAGTTCCAGCATACCGGGACGGAAACGTTGCAGCAGTTCCTCGTGCAACCGCAGGCGGCCGCTGCCGAGCAGCTCGAGGATATGCTCACACATGGTTTTGCCGATGCCAGGAAGCTCGCGCAGCCGGCGGGGATCGCTCTGGAGGCCGCGCATGGGCTCGGGGCAGGTTTCCACCACGTCGGCCGCCTTGCGATAGCTGCGCACACGGAAGCTCTGCTCGCCGGCGACTTCCATGAGGTCGGCAGTCTCGCGCAGGGTTCTCGCAATCTCGTAGTTTTCCATCGTCAATCCTTTTGCGCCGGGCCCCCGGATGCGCCTCCCGGCACGCGCCGGGGCGCGCCCTTTCGTGCTCGCCGTGTCCACGGGCAATCGGCGCGATCCTCGCGATCCGTTGTATGATTATGCTTTCACCGGAGAGAAGTGTGCCTGACGAATTGACCCAGGAAGTAATTGCCGTCATTGCCCGGGAGCAGCGCCTGCCGCCCGAGTCCATCTCTCCCGACGCGACGTTTGAGGAGCTGAAGATCGATTCGCTCGATGGGGTGAACATCGTTTTCGCGCTGGAAGAGAAGTACAACCTCACCATTCCAGACGAGGTGGCGCGCGAGATGAAGAGTGTTCGCCAAGTGATTGATGCCCTGCGCAAGCAACTGGGCGCCGCTTCGCCATCGCCCGCCTAGCCCTTTGTTGCCGCAATTATGAACCAGGTGGTGATCACCGGCTTCGGTGTGCTGTCCGCCAGCGGCGCCGATGCCGAGTCCTTTTGGGCGAATCTGGCCGCCGGGCGCAGTGCCCTGGGGCCGCTGACCCGCGTCAAGTCGGAGCGGCTGACGACGCGTGTCGCGGCGGAAATTGAGGGCTTCGACGGGGAAGCGATCTTCGGCAAGGAATCGGATTTTCTGGACCGGTTTGCCCAGTTTGCGGTGGTGTGTGCCCGAAAAGCGTTGACGGAAGCCGGACTGCCGCCGCGGGTGGAGCCGGGCGGACCCTATGCGCCGGAGCGGGTCGGCGTGATCACCGGCACCGGGATGGGGGGAATCTGCACCCAGGACAGCGGCTTCCGCCAAATCTATGGTGAGAACCAGAGCCGCGTCCACCCCTTCCTGATCCCGCGCTCCATGTACAGCGCGGCGACCAGCCAAATCGGCATGACGCTGGGGGCACGCGGTCCCAGCTTCACCATTTCGACCGCCTGCGCCTCTTCAACCCATGCCCTGGGCGAAGCTTGGCGGCTCATCCGCACCGGAGCGGCGGACATGATCCTGGCGGGGGGCAGCGATGCGCCGCTGACCTTTGGCGTAATTAAGGCCTGGGAAGCAATGCGGGTTTTGGCGCCCGGGGGCGAGGATCCTACCCGGGCTTGCCGGCCCTTCAGCCGCGACCG
>Ga0134125_10009485_pt1 | contig 10953 bp, 11 predicted proteins | sample KB31751_FD_96464 | JGI IMG/M metagenome (GOLD analysis project Ga0134125, IMG submission 96464) | Terrestrial soil microbial communities with excess Nitrogen fertilizer from Kellogg Biological Station, Michigan, USA - KB3-175-1 | ecosystem: Environmental > Terrestrial > Soil > Unclassified ...
GACCGGTGAGCCGATAGGCTTTTCGACCATGGCCGGCCAGACGGGTGTGATCATCACGCTGGACGGCGAACTGCATTCGCCGGATGCGCCGCTGTTGCACGCCGACGACCTGGCAGCGGTACGCGGCGACGGTGTCTTCGAGACGCTGTTGGTGCGCGACGGCGGGGCCTGTCTGATCGAGTCGCATTTGCAGCGGCTGACCCAGTCGGCCAGGCTAACCGATCTGCCCGAGCCGGATCTGCCGCGTTGGCGAGGTGCGATCGAGGTGGCCACCCGGCAGTGGTGTGCGGGCACCGCCGACGAAGGCGCGATGCGGTTGATCTACAGCCGCGGCCGGGAGGGCGGTTCGGTGCCGACGGCCTATGTGATGGTCAACGCCGTTCCCGAACGAGTGAGCGCGGTCCGGCGTGACGGACTGGCGGCGGTCACACTCGATCGTGGGCTGCCCGGCACCGGTGTCGACGCGATGCCGTGGCTGCTGGCCGGCGCCAAGACCCTGTCCTACGCGGTGAATATGGCCGCCCTGCGTCACGCGGCCCGCCGGGATGCCGGCGACGTCATCTTCGTCAGCACGGACGGCTACATCCTGGAAGGCCCGCGCTCGACCGTGGTGATCGCCACCGACTCGGATACACCCGTCGGCAATCCGTGCCTGTTGACGCCCCCGCCGTGGTATCCGATTCTGCGTGGCACCACGCAGCAGGCTCTGTTCGAGGTGGCCAGGTCCAAGGGCTACGACTGCGACTATCGGGCGTTGCGTATCGCGGATCTGGTTGCGGCCCAAGGTGTTTGGCTGATCTCGAGCATGACGCTGGCCGCCCGAGTGCATACCCTCGATGGTCGCCCGCTACCGCGGTCGCCGATGGCGGCGGAATTCGCCGAGCTGGTCGACGCCGCCATCGTCAGCGATCGCTGAGCGCTGAATTCTGTTGTCGGCTCACCGATTCGCGGGTACGGTCGGCCGTACACACGAAGGGAGGTGGTCCGCGAAATTGCTAGCTTCATGGACATGTGAGGTGGCTGCGCGCTAGCTGCATCGGCTCGGAAGAGCTGGCGATACACACGCGCTGGCGAATTCCCCGCAGTCACCCGGCCCCCGAGCTTCCGGTTTTTGTCCGACCTGGAGTATGGCTCGGGGGCCGCTCCATGTCGGCAGTCGTTAGCAGCCACCGTCGCGCCGGCGACAATACCGAACGAGCATCCCACGACCTTCCGTTGAAGCGCGCCGTGATCGATTGCCCGGCACAAGCTTTCCGCCTCCCCCGCCGATGTCTGCGCGAAGGCGGCGGCCTTCGCCTGCGAGGTTGCTACCCGGCGAACCGCGACAGCCGCGCCGAGAGGTGCGGCACCAGGCCGCCGTCGGCGTCCACCCGTTCCTCGACGTAGGCGAGGTCGCCGCCTTCGACGATGCCGTAGAGCCGCTTGGCGCCGCCGACCAGCACGCCGGACCTGCTGCGGGCCAGCGCGTCGGTCACCAGCTCCCACGATGATTGGGTGCGCGGACGCCCGTAGAACAATTCGACATAGCCCGCCGAATGAGCCAACAGCAGTTCGATCGCGTTGGATTCGCTGGGGTCGTCGGGATCGCTGACAAAGCGCCAGAACCCGGTCTCGCGTAAATCGCGCTCCTGGTAAGCGCCCGTCTCGCTCAACCGCCAGGAGCGGGCTTCCCAGTTCAGATAGTCGCCGCCGTCGTGTGAGACCACGATCTGCTGACCGAACCGGTAGTCGCCGTTATGCCCGCGGCCTTCACCTTCGCCGCGCCAGACGCCCACCAGCGGCAGCAACGCCAGCAACGCATCACTGAGGTTGGCGCCCTCGCGCAGGTTGGCGGTGTCGGCGGGAAGGGGCAGGTCGTCGAAGGACGGGATGTTGCGGCCGGCGGTCACCTTGGCGCGCTCAGCGGCGGCGGCCACCGCCCGGTCGCCGGAGGCGGCGGAACTCAACGGATCATCGGCGGCGGGGTTCAACGTGCGCCACTCCTCCCCATCGCTGCGCTCTGGATCGTCGCCGGCGGGGGTCACGACTCGTCAGTGATCAGCCGGTAAAGGGTGTAGAGGGCGAACCATGAAATCACCACGACCGACACGACCAGCATGATCTCGAAGAACAACACCACGGGGACAAGTCTATTCGTCCCGACGCGTCCCGGTCGGGGGCAGCTGGTCGATCAGGCGATCTTGACGTCGACCTCGTGGATGCCGGCACCCGACGGTGTCACCACGGCGTTCCCGTTACCGGCCGCCGAGAGCGCACGCAGCGTCCAGGATCCCGGTGCGGCGAAGAACCGGAAGTCACCGGTAGCCGACGCCACCACCTCGGCGGTGAACTCGTCCGACGAGTCCAGCAAGCGGACGAACGCGCCACCGACTGCCTGGCCATCGCCATCCACGACACGGCCGGTGATCACCGTTTCCTTTTCCAGGTCGACGCTGGCGGGCAACGTCAGTCCTTGCTTCGGCGCAGAGCACATATCAGCTTCCCAACTCGATCGGGGCCCCAACCAGGGAGCCGTATTCCGTCCAACTGCCGTCGTAGTTCTTGACATTCCTGTGCCCGAGCAATTCGTAGAGAACGAACCAGGTGTGCGATGACCGCTCGCCGATGCGGCAGTAGGCGATCGTTTCTTTATTTCCGTCCAGGCCGGCGGCGGCGTACAGCTTGGCCAGCTCCTCGTCGGACTTGAAGGTGCCGTCCTCGTTGGCGGCCTTGCTCCACGGCACGTTGATGGCGCCCGGGATGTGGCCGGGCCGCTGGCTTTGTTCCTGCGGCAGGTGCGCGGGCGCCAGGATCTTGCCGGAGAACTCGTCGGGGGAGCGCACGTCGACCAGGTTCTTGACATTGATGGCCGCGATGACGTCGTCGCGGAACGCCCTGATGCTGTTGTCCGGCGCGGTCGCCGTGTACGAGGTCGCCGGCCTGCTGACGGTCTCGCTGGACAGGGCGCGACCGTCGAGCTCCCACTTTTTGCGCCCGCCGTCGAGCAGCTTGACCTTGTCGTGGCCGTACAGCTTGAAATACCAGTACGCGTAGGCGGCGAACCAGTTGTTGTTGCCGCCATAGAGGATCACGGTGTCGTCGTTGGAGACGCCCCGTTCGCTGAGCAGTTTCGAGAACTGCTGAGCGTCGACGAAGTCGCGTTTGACCGGGTCCTGCAAATCTGAGCGCCAGTCCAGCCTGATCGCGCCGGGGATGTGACCGGCGTCGTAAGCGCTGGTGTCCTCGTCGACTTCAACGAAGACGACGCCTGAGGCGTCGAGATTGCTCTCAGCCCAGTCGGTGGAGACCAGGACGTCGGAGCGTGCCATGGAATGGATCCTTTCAATCACTTTTGGTTACAGCAGGTCAGGTGGGACGTGCGGTGCGTCGGAAACGGGCCACCAGCGGGTAGAGCCGGCAGCCCAGGCAGATGCCGAAGGCCGCGTTGAGGAACGCGGCCGCCAGGGCGGCCGCGGTGGCGATGACGCCGACGAGGAAAACGCCGGCCGCGAATCCGGCGCTGCCCCAGATCGCGAAGATCAGGCCGACGAGTTGGGCGAACTTCAGCGGCGCGGTGGGTTCGCGATCCTGCACCGGCGCCAGCCGGGGCGCGACGACGGCGGCGAATATCCGGCCGTAAGGATGCTTGCGCGGGCCACCTGCGGCGCCGATGGCGAAGATGACGGCCTGGACAGCCAGGATCACCGCCGCAGTCGGCGGGCTGACCGCGGACACGATCAGCGCCAGCACCAAGACTGCTGTGGTGACCCACGCGGCGAAGCGTGGTCCACGCACGTCGACGAGGTCGGGCTGCGTGGTGGTGTTGTTGCTCGGCAAGGTGTTACTCCTCGATACCCCTGTTGCTCATGGAAACGGCGTTGGGAGAGGCGCCACGGTCGGAATCCGGGCCCGCTCCGAGTGCTACGCGAAAGCGCGGCTACTCAGCAGCAACAGCAACAACAACAGCCCGCGGTGCGGCACAGCTCAACTGCGCGACGCTTGGTGAGCATGGGCTCGAGGCGGGCTGACACGTCGGTCAGCTTACCCAATGACACCGTGGTCAGGCCAACAGCGGTTGCAGGGCGGACCGCAGGTCGGCGGCACTGGGCACTCCAGACGTCCGGTATCGCTGCCGCCCGTCGACGTCGAAGATCAACGTGGTGGGCAGGGACAGCACCGAATAACGGCGTGCCGTGTCCGGATTGGCGTCCAGATCGACCTCGACGTGGGCCACCTCGCCCAGGTCGTCGCAGACCTGGCCAACGACCCGGCGAACCCGGTCGCACGGCCCACACCACGGGGCGCTGAAGTGCACGACGGTCGGTCCGCTGCGGGACAGCCCCAGCGCTGCGATGTCGCCGGCGGTGTCCTGATCCGGTCCGGAACCGATTTCCCGGAGGCTGCCGGAGCGGCGGGTCAACAACCAGCCGGCCAGGGTCGCCGCGGCGAGGGCCGCGACGGTCACCACGATGACGGTCGTCATCGGCGCCACTCCCGGCCATCGGTGTGCTCGGCGGTGTCGTCGGAGTGCGTCATGACCGTTTAAACCCGTCCAGGGTCACGGTTACTCCATGGGAGATGCCCTCGATGATGACGTCTGAGCCCCGCGCCCCCTCGGTGGTGGGCGCGACACCGAAGGGAAGTCGCTGATCGGGGAGTCTGCCGCTGAACGCGTGCAGCACGGCGTCCTGTTTGGCGGCCGGGACGGTCTGGTCGGCGGTGTCCGGACCGGTGAGGACGCCGGTGGGGGTGAACACCAGCGTCGCCGGGTCATCGGGGGCGATGGAAAGGTCGACCGAGACGCTGACCCGGCGATCGAAGCCGGCCGATGTGGGCGTGCCGGTGAACACCAGACCGTGGCTGTCCGAGATGCCCGACGCGGTGACGCCGCCGGTGGCGGTGTTGGTTTCCTTGGGCGGGGCCTCCACCATCAGATCGCTGATGCCCAGGTATCGGCCCAGGTGCGTCGAGTCGATGATGATGCGGCTCTCCAGTTTGTCCACGGCGAGCTTCGCATCGGGCCTGACCAGCCAGGACGCGTGCGCGAGGTTTACCGAGTACATCGTGGCTTCGAGGGTGGCCCTGCCGGTCATCGCATGTTCAACGGCGTTGGCCTTGATCTCCAACTGGTTGTAGTTGCCGCGCATGGCCTGCGGAATAAAGGGAAACGCCACGATGGCCACGAATGGGTCGCTGTCCAGATTGGCCGCTTTACGCACGTTGGTCGACAGCCGGTATTCGGCGTAGATGCTGGTGCCGTAGTCGACGCCGATCGCACCGAGGGCAACCACGGCCACCAGGGTCGCCGTCGCGGTCACAGCAATCAGCATCTTGCGCACCCGCATATTGTGGCGCACCCCCGACGCCGCCGGATCGCCCGTGGCAGGGCCCACAGTGGCTCGTCTGCCACGCGAAAAAGCCAGGTAACACGTTATCGTTGATGACCTGGTAACTAACGCGTGATGACGTGGTGAACTTGGGAGATGCCGTTCCCCGAGCTGGAGGGACTAGTTGGAGCTTTTACTGCTGACCTCGGAGCTGCATCCCGATCCGGTCCTGCCCTCGTTGTCGCTGCTTCCGCATGCCGTTCGGACGGCGCCGCCAGAACCGGCCTCGCTGCTCGAGGCCGGGACGGCGGACGCCGTGATCGTGGACGCGCGCACTGATTTGTCGTCGGCGCGCGGGCTGTGCCGCCTGCTGAGCACGGCCGGCCGGTCGGTTGCCGTATTGGCTGTGGTGAGCGAAGGCGGGCTGGTGGCCGTCAGCGCCGACTGGGGTCTGGACGAGATCCTGCTGCCCACCACCGGGCCCGCCGAGATCGACGCGCGGCTGCGGCTGGTGGTCGGTCGCCGCGGCGGGCTCGCAGACCAGGAAAGCGCCGGCAAGGTCAGCCTGGGCGAGTTGGTGATCGACGAAGGCACCTACACCGCCCGGCTGCGGGGCCGCCCCCTCGACCTCACCTACAAAGAATTCGAGTTGCTCAAATACCTGGCTCAGCACGCCGGGCGCGTGTTCACGCGGGCGCAGTTGCTGCATGAGGTGTGGGGATACGACTTCTTCGGCGGCACGCGCACTGTCGATGTGCACGTACGTCGGCTACGGGCCAAACTCGGCCCCGAGCACGAGGCCCTGATCGGCACGGTACGCAACGTGGGGTACAAGGCCGTCCGGCCGGCGCGCGGCCGCACGAGCACCGCCGAGCCTGACGACGCCGAGGCCCCCGAGGGCGCCGACTCCGACTCCGGCTCGGACTCCGGCGATGTCCAAGATCCGCTGGTCGATCCGTTGCATACTCAGTGAGCTCATCTGACTGGCGTCGGACACTGACCGCCGAAGAACAGCAGGGTGTGCACGAACTTGTCGCTGCGGCAACGGAATTCGACGGTGTAGCGCCTGTCGGCGAACAGGTGCTGCGCGAGCTCGGGCATGACCGCACGGAGCATCTGCTGATCACAACTGCCGAGGCCGGTGCGATCGTCGGTTATCTCAATCTCAGCCCGCCGCGGGACGGGGATACCGGGATGGCGGAACTCGTGGTGCACCCGCAGGCCCGTCGGCGCGGTATCGGGGCCGCACTGGTTCGTGCGGCGTTGGCCAGAACCGGTGCGGGCAACCGATTCTGGGCGCACGGCACGCTCGAGCCCGCCCGGGCGACCGCGTCCGCGCTGGGCTTGGCGCCCGTGCGGGAACTGATGCAGATGCGACGCTCACTGCGCGATCTTCCCGACACCGTGCCCGCGGTGCCCGGGGTGCAGATTCGCACCTATGCGGGTACGGCCGATGACGCTGAGCTGCTGCGCGTCAACAACGCCGCGTTCGCCTATCACCCCGAGCAGGGCGGCTGGAGCGACGTCGAGCTGGCGGAGCGGCGCGACGAACCGTGGTTCGACCCGACGGGCTTATTTCTCGCGTTCGACGACTCCGCGGGCGACGAGGGCGGCAGGCTGCTGGGTTTTCACTGGACGAAAGTGCATCTCGATCGGCCCGGCTTGGGGGAGGTGTACGTCGTAGGCGTCGATCCGTCGGCGCAGGGCCGCGGCCTGGGACAGGCGTTGACCGCCGTCGGTATCGAATGGCTGGCGCGCCGGCTGGCCGATACGAAAAGCTCAGTCGACCCCACCGTGATGCTTTACGTCGAGGCCGACAACGTCGGTGCGGTGCGCACCTACCAGCGTTTGGGCTTCACCACCTACAGCGTCGACACCGCATACGCGGTCGTACCCGCCGCGAACTGACCGCGGGTACGAGCGGCATCTACCCGGATAGTTAACCTGGTGCTTGCTACCGAGACGTTGCTGTGCGCCGCGCCGGCGCACACTTTCGCCGCGACTTGGCAACCTGACAGAAGGATGACCAGCGGCGGCCACATGCGTCCGAAACGTTGTCAAGAAAGCGAGATCGGTGAAGCTCGATAGGCAGGGCAGGGCGCTGGCCGCGGTGGCGTTGGCGACGGCACTGTGCGCCACAGCGCTGACCGCCTGTGGCAGCGACGAAAACCGCCGTGGGGCCTCGGCGCCCAGCATCACCGGCGGTACCGGCACCGCGGGGTGCGGCGGCAAGAACAAACTGACGGCGGAAGGCTCGACCGCTCAAGAGAATGCGATCACGGTCTTCAACCAGGTGTGGGGCCAGTACTGCCCGGGCAAGGGTTTGGCCTACAACCCAACCGGGTCGGGTGCCGGCCGCGAGCAGTTCATCGCCGGGCATGTGGATTTCGCGGGAGCGGACTCTCCCTTGGTCGCCGAACAGATCGGCCCCGCCGCCAACCGCTGTGGCGGGAACCCGGCGTGGGACCTGCCGCTGGTGTTCGGTCCGATCGCGATCGCCTACAACCTGCCGGGAAATCCGGCCCTGGTGGTCAGCAGTGACGTAGTGGCCAAGATTTTCACCGGCAAGATAACCACCTGGAACGACCCGGTCCTGGCCGCCCTCAATCCGGGTGTGGCGCTGCCCGACACCAGGATCACGCCGATCTACCGATCCGACTCGTCGGGAACCACCGACAACGTGCAAAAGTATCTGACCGCCGCCGCACCGCAGAGCTGGGCAAAGGGGGTCGGCACGGAATTCCAGGGAGGTGTCGGCGAGGGCGCCGCGAAGTCGGCCGGCGTCATTCAGGCGGTGCAGGCCATCGCCGGTGCCATCGGATACGTCGAGAAGGGCTTCGCCGACCAGGCCGGCGTGTCCTATGCCAAGATCGCGACCCGCGGCGGTGTGGCTCCACTTACCAACGACACCGCCGGAAACGCCATCAAGGCAGCCAAATTCCTCGGCGACGGAAACGACCTGTTGCTCGACCTCAACGCCATGTACGCCTCACAGGAGCCGGGCGTATACCCGTTGGTGCTCGTCACCTACGAGATCGTTTGCTCCAAGGGCTACGACGCGGAGACCGCCGGGGCAATCAAATCGTTCCTCTCCGTGGCCGCCACCAGCGGGCAGGCCGAACTTTCCTCGGCCGGCTACATTCCATTGCCCGATAAGGTCAAGGAACGACTGGTTGCAGCGATCAATGCGCTGCAGTGACCCAGTGAGTCGGTTTCCAAGGAGCGACGGCAGAACTGTGGCGGGATCGCAGTGACGGGGATTTCAGGGCCAAACCCCATCGACGCGGGCTCGGGCGCCATCCTCGCCGTGCCTTTCCCCGAGCCGCCGACGACGCCCACCAGCCCCTGGGGCGAGGGGCGACCACCTGTGGGAGACCGGGTATTCCGCTGGCTGACGCAGGCCTCGGGCGTGCTGATCATCATTGTGATCGCCGCGATCGCCGTGTTCCTGTTCGGGCGCGCGGCACCGGCGTTGCAGCGGAATCGCGAAAACTTTTTCAGCTACGGCGGTAACTGGGTCACCACCGACACCTCGGCGATGCACTTCGGGATTGCCAGCCTGCTGCCGGTCACCGTGTTCGTGTCGCTGTTCGCGTTGACCTTGGCCATGCCGGTCGCGCTGGGCGTCGCCCTTTTCATCACCCAGTACTCTCCCCGGCGGCTCGCCACATCGCTGGCCTACGCGGTCGACCTGCTGGCCGCGGTGCCCTCGATCATCTACGGCGCCTGGGGTCTGTATGTTTTGGCGCCGCAGCTGCGCCCCCTCGCCACCTGGCTCAACCGCTCCATGGGCTGGTGCTTCCTGTTCGCCGACGGCAACGCGTCGGCCGCCGGCGGCGGCACCATCTTCACCGGCGGCATCGTCTTGGCGGTGATGATTCTGCCGATCATCACCGCTGTCACCCGCGAAGTGTTCGTCCAGACACCGCAGGACCAAATCGAAGCCGTGCTGGCGCTCGGGGCCACCCGTTGGGAAGTGGTGAAGACTGTCACGCTGCCGTTCGGGCGGTCGGGGTACATCAGCGGCGGGATGCTGGGGCTTGGCCGCGCTCTGGGCGAGACGGTCGCGCTGCTGATCATTTTGCGGGGCACCCAGTCAGCATTCGGTTGGTCACTGTTCGACGGCGGCTCCACCTTCGCCACCACGATCGCGGGTGCCGCGGCGGAATTCGACGACCGATTCAAGACCGGCGCGTACATCGCTGCGGGGCTGACGCTCTTCGTGCTCACCTTCCTGGTCGACGCCCTGGCCCGCGGCGCCGTCGCCCGGGCCGGCCGAAAGGGCGTCCGATGACTTCGATGCTGGACCGCCCGCTCAAGTCGCGGACGTTCTCACCACTGACGTTCCGCCGTCGAATCACGAATCGTGTTGCGACCGCCCTTGTTTCACTGGCATTGCTGGTGGCCGTGGCGCCGTTGGTGATGGTGCTGTGGTCGGTGGTCGCCAAGGGATTCAAGGCGGTCACGTCCACCGTATGGTGGTCGCACTCGCAAGCCGGAATGACGGCTTTCGTGACCGGTGGGGGCGCCTACCACGCACTGGTCGGCACGGTGCTGCAGGGATCGGTATGCGCCGTCATCTCCATCCCGATCGGTCTCATGGTCGCGATCTATCTGGTCGAATACGGCGGCGGTACTGCGCTGGGACGGTTGGTCTCGTTCATGGTGGATATCCTGAGCGGGGTGCCCTCGATCGTGGCGGCGTTGTTCATCTATGCGTTGTGTGTGGCCACGCTCGGTCTTCCCCGGTCCGAGTTCGCGGTCTCGCTGGCGCTCGTCTTGTTGATGCTCCCGGTGATCGTGCGCGCGACGGAGGAAATGCTGCGGATCGTTCCGGTGGATCTTCGCGAGGCCAGTTATGCGCTGGGCATCACCAAGTGGAAGACCATCGTCCGGGTGGTGATCCCCACCGGGGTGTCCGGCATCGTCACCGGGATCTTGCTGGCGATGGCCAGAGTGATGGGGGAGACGGCGCCGCTGTTGATCCTGGTCGGTTATGCACAGTCGATGAACTTCAATGTCTTCAGCGACTTCATGGGGACGCTGCCAGGCATGATGTTCAACCAGACGTCGGCCGGCGCAGGCCTCAACCCCATCCCCACGGATCGGTTGTGGGGTGCCGCGTTAACCCTCATCCTGGTGATCGCCACGATCAATATCGTGGCCCGAGTGATAGCGAAATTCCTTGGCGCCAGAAAGTCATAGGCAGGAGCACAAGTGGCCAAACGGTTGGACCTCAAGGGCGTCAACATCTACTACGGGTCGTTTCACGCCGTCGCGGAGGTGACGCTGACGGTTCTGCCTCGCAGCGTGACAGCGTTCATCGGTCCGTCGGGTTGCGGCAAGACGACGGTGCTGCGCACCCTCAACCGCATGCATGAGGTGGTGCCCGGCGGACGAGTTGAGGGCAGCGTGCTCCTCGACGACGAAGACATCTACGGCGCCGGTATCGACCCGGTCGGGGTGCGCCGGGCCATCGGAATGGTGTTCCAGCGGCCGAACCCGTTCCCCGCCATGTCGATTCGCGACAACGTGGTAGCCGGCCTGAAGCTGCAAGGTGTGCGCAATCGCAAAGCGCTCGATGAGACGGCCGAATATTCGCTGCGCGGTGCAAACCTGTGGGACGAGGTCAAGGATCGGTTGGACC